>Ga0315336_1002518_pt1 | contig 27667 bp, 23 predicted proteins | sample ASW5metaG_FD_204512 | JGI IMG/M metagenome (GOLD analysis project Ga0315336, IMG submission 204512) | Ammonia-oxidizing marine archaeal communities from Monterey Bay, California, United States - ASW #5 | ecosystem: Environmental > Aquatic > Marine > Intertidal zone | place: USA: California... | reverse complement strand
GTGCGCACCGCGGCAACCAGCGCCTGGCCGATCACCTGGCCGCCGAACACGCGCTGCCAGCCCACTTGCGGGCTGCGTCCGCGGAACAGGTTGTGCTCCAAGGGCTCGAGGTCGAGTATGGTGAGCAGATTGTCGAGGGCGGTCGTCATCGAGGGAGCTATCCGCGTGGCGGGCCCGGCGGGCCGGAAAAGGCGAGGCCGCCAATCAGGCGGAGCAGGATTGGACGTGTCAAGGGAATTTGCCGAATTGCACTGGTTTAGGGCCGATCGGGCGCGCGGAGCCGGGCGATGAGCGGGCAGGCGCCCCAATCCTTCGATTTGGTGATCGGAGGCGGCGGCTTCGTTGGCCTCGGCCTTGCCGCCGCGCTCAATCAGGCAGCTCCTCAAGGACTGCGTATCGCGGTGGTCGATGGCGCGGATCCAAAGTCCGAGGCAAGCCCGGATCCGCGAGCCTCAGCGATCAGCGCCGCAAGCCGGAGGCTGCTGGATACGGTCGGCGTTTGGGGCGCGGTCGCGGGTCACGCCCAGCCTATGGGCGAGATCGACATTACCGACAGCCGGCTGGAAGCGGCCATCAGGCCGTTGCTGCTGCATTTCGACACTGGCATCGGCGCGGGCGAAGTGGCGGCGCATATGGTCGAAAATGCGAGGCTGCTCTCTGCGCTGCGTGACCATATCGGGGGCTTGGAGAATGTCGTGCTGCTGGCGCCCGACCGAATCACCGGGTTCGAGTCTGGGGCCGATGCTGTGAGAATAGAACTGGAAAGCGGCGCAATGCTGGAAGCGCCGCTATTGGCAGCGGCCGATGGGCGGCGCTCGGCGCTCCGCGCCATGGCCCACATCAAGACGATCGGCTGGAGCTATCCGCAGGTCGGCATTGCGACCACGGTTGCCCATGAGAAGCCCCATGCCGGGCGGGCCATCCAGCATTTTCTGCCTGCCGGTCCGTTTGCGATTCTGCCCCTGAAGGGCAACCGGTCCTCGCTGGTCTGGAGCGAGGAACGTGAGTGTGGCCGAGCCATCGTGGCGGCGAGCGACGAGGACTTCCTGGATGAAGTCCGCCGCCGCTTCGGCGGGCGCTACGGCGAGGTCGAGCTGGCCGGCCCAAGGGGCGCGTTTCCGTTGGAAATGCACATCGCCCGGGCCTTTGTGGCGGATCGGGTGGCGCTAATTGGCGACGCCGCCCATGGCTTTCACCCCTTGGCGGGCCAAGGCCTCAATATCGGCTTGCGCGACGTGGCGGCGCTCGGCGAAGTCATCGTCGAGACCGCGAGATTGGGGCTCGACATCGGCACGCCGGCGGCACTAGAGCGCTACCAGCGTTGGCGACGCTTCGACAGCGCGGTCTCAATATCCACGATGGATGCCCTGAACCGGCTGTTCTCCAGTGAGAGCGAGGGCTTGCGGGCCGCGCGCTCGCTTGGCCTCGGCCTGGTCGACCGAATTCCGGCGCTGAAGCGCTTTTTCGTCGAGGAAGCGGCGGGCCTCACCGGCAAGATGCCCAGATTGCTTAAGGGCGAGCCGATCTAGTGCTCCGCCGTTTGGGGTAGGCCGAATTAATCGGCGTCGTCGTCGAGATTGCGGGCTTCCTCGGGCAGCATGATCGGAATGCCGTCCCGGATCGGATAGGCCAGCCGCGCCTTGCGGCTGATCAGCTCCTGGGCTTTCTCGTCATATTCGAGGGTCGATTTGGTGACCGGGCAGACCAGGATCTCAAGCAGCTTGGGGTCGACCCGCTGCTGTTGACGGCTGGATTGTTCCTTATCGCTCATTCCGTTCCCCTGCGCTGCTTGCCCGATATTAGCCCCTGTTCACCCCTATTGCACGCCAGTACCCGATCCATCGCCCCGCGCGGCCAGCTCCATTTCGGCCAGCGCAACAAGGACTTCGGCGCGTTGTTTTAGGTCCACAGCCTCCAGCAAGGCCTGTTTCTCTTCCGGCCCATAGGGGCTGATCACCGAAAGCGTGTTGACCAATAGTTCGTTGGATGAGCGGTCGATGCTTTCCCAATCGGCGGTCAGTTCGTTGGCCTCCAGATAGCTCTTCAACACCGATAGCAAGCGCTTGCGGTCGACTTCGTCTTCGCCCTCGCCCATCGCGAAATCGCCTGCAAAGCGCGTCACGTCCACCTGACACAGCCGGTAAGGCGTGTCACTTGGCATGTCGCCGACAACATCGAAGCGCGCGATACCTGTGAGCGTGACCATGCAGTGATTGTCATCTGTCTCGGAAAAGGCGGTGATCCGCCCGATGCACCCCACCGAACGCAGGTCGAAGTCCTTGCCCTCGGGGGATTCGCCTTCGCCTGCCTCTATCGCGGGCTGCACGATGCCGATCAGGCGGCTGCCCGCGATCACGTCATCGACCAATTGAAGATAGCGTGGCTCGAACACGTTGAGCGGCAGGGTCGAGCGCGGCAGCAGGATAACGCCGCGCAGCGGAAACGCCGCAACGGTGTCGGGAAGATCCCCTGGTTTTCGGTAGCGGTCGGTTATCCCAAGTCAAGCGCGTCCCTGGCGCCACTAGGCGAACAGCAGGGATGATAGTTTTTGCCGTCCCTTGACGGTCGCCGGGTCCTGCGGTCCCCAGGCTTCGAAGAATTGCAGCAACTGCTGATGCGCTGCACCATCGTTCCAGTCGCTTGTTCGGGTCATGATCCCGATCAGTTGTTCCAGCGCCGCCTCGCGCTCGCCATTGGCGTTGAGCGCAATAGCCAAATCGAAGCGTGCCTGTAAGTCGGCTGGATTATCGCTCACCGCCTTTTGCAGCGGTTCCAAATCGCCTGCCTCGCCCGCCTTCTTGGCCAAATCCAACTTGGCCCGGACGGTCGCGACCTCGGGCGCACTAGCGCCGCTGGAGGGCAACAGCTCGAGAGTCTGCTCGGCGCGCTCCAGATCGCCGGTGCGAATATAGCAGTCGGTCAGGCCCGCTACCGCCGCCTCGTTCGTGGCGTCCTGCTGCAACAGTGCGCCAAAGATCTGGGCCGCCTGATTGACGTCGCCGGCTTCCAGCGCCTGATTGGCGATGTCGATCTCCTGTGGCCCCTCCTGGCCGCCGCCTTGGCTCATCAGGCGGGCCACGAACTCCTTGATCTGGCTTTCGGGCAACGCGCCCATGAAGCCGTCCACAGGCCGCCCGTCGGAAAACGCGAAAACGGCGGGAATCGACTGCACGCCGAGCTGGGAGGCGAGCGCCTGGTTCTCATCGATATTGATCTTGACCATGCGGACCGCGCCGCCCGCTTCCTGCACGGTCTTTTCCAGCAGTGGCGTCAGCTGCTTGCAGGGTTCGCACCAGGGCGCCCAGAAATCGACGATGACGGGGGCCGCGCGCGAGGCCTCCATCACGTCGGCTGCGAAATTCTGGGTGTCGGAGTCTTTGATTGTCTCCGCGGCCCCACCCTGGGGCTCGCCGCTCAAAATCGGTTCCATACTCACCTGGCTCTTACTTGCACCCATACAAAAACTTCTTCCGAAGATGGCTCCCGCACCGCGATTTGGCAACCGCTTTAGGCTCCCCCGCCCAATCGCTGGTCCGACTGTTCGCCACCGCCGAGCGGCAAGATGACCGGCTCGTGGCCACAGTCGCGGACAAATCTGAGCAGATCGTCGCGCGAAATCCCTGTTGTGGCCGAATTATCCAGAGGGTGGAAATTCAGCCTGTCGAACGCCAGCAGGGCTTTGTCGAGCACCACGCCGAGGCGCTGGCCACTGTCATTGATCAGTGCGAAGGGCGTCACCGCGCCTGGCGGCACGCCGAGTATTTCGCCCAAAAGCTGCTCATTGCCGAAGCTGAAGCGGCCCGCTCCCAGCCGCTTGGCGAGGCCCTTGAGATCGACCTGTGTTTCTTCGTGGGCCACCACCAGCCAAAGGCTCCCTTTCTTGCACTTCAGGAAAAGATTCTTGGTGTGGCCGCCCGGGATTTCGCCGCGCAGCGCGCGGGAGCCTTCGACCGTGAACAGCGGCGGGTGCTCGACCGTCTGCGTAGCGATGCCGAGGGCCTCCAGCCTCTCGAACAATTCCTGGCGGCCCAGGGGCATCGGGCGTGGCTCCTTTGGCTAAGGATTGGCCGAAGCTGGTGCGGGCGTGGTAGCCCGGCCCCCGATGTGGCGCAATGTCCACGTCCGCCAATGGACGCGGGCCACGATAGGCGCTAAAGGCTAGCCAATGACCAAGACCGCGCTCAGCGTCTTCATGTTCGGTCTTTACGCCATTTTCGGCGTCGGCTTGCCGTTCCTGCTGATCCCGCATTTTGCGCTGGGCCTGTTCGGCATGACGGCAGGCGATGAGATGTGGGTCCGGATGCTGGGGCTCTTCGTCGTCATCATGGGCGCCTATTACGTGATGGCGGTGAAGGTGGACTTCGAGCAATTCTATGGTTGGACGGTGCCGGCCCGCTATGCCACCGCCACTTTCATGACCGTGATGCCGATCCTCGGCGCAGTTGCGCCGACGATTCTGATCTTCGCCGCGGTCGACGCGATTGCGGCCACTCTGACCGTCCTAGCAATGCGCGTGGATGCCACAGAAGCCGCGGAACATGCCGCGGAAAGCGGCTGACCAAAACACCATTCACGCGCGCCATTTGCGCTCCATCGCAGGGCCGGCGCACGCTTGCCAAGCGCATCCCTTTGCGCGATAACCGGTGCCCTTCGCAGAAGGATGCGGGCGTAGCTCAGGGGTAGAGCGCAACCTTGCCAAGGTTGAAGTCGTGAGTTCGAATCTCATCGCCCGCTCCATTTTTTCCCCAGATACCGACTGAACGGACGCGACGGCGATCGCCTTCGCAGGCGGGGCGAGGCCGGTGTCGAATTCGCAGTATTGGTGGAAAAGCGGGGCGGCTTACTTGGACATCATGCCCTTGATGAGCCCCACCAGGATCATCAGGACCGCGCCGCCCACAGCGCCCCCGGCGATATCGCCGACGAACCCCTCGACTGCCGTACCGACCACGGTGCCGATCAGCTGGCCGCCGATGCCGCCGCCCACAAGCCCCGCAATGGTGTTGCCGAGCATTCCCAGAGAATACTTTTTCATCGCCGCGCCGGCAGCGTTGCCGCCGATTGCGCCGGCTATGAGCTGAATTATGAGGCTAGTGAAATCCATGGCTGTGGTCCTCCTCTAAGGTCCGGAACTTGGCCGGATCTGCGAGCCTGCTTCAATTCGTCGGCGGGATCAAATCGTATGGCCCACACGGTTTAGTAGGCGATCCAAAAAAAGCTGCTTGTCGCCGACAGCAAGTTAGGACGCATTCTCGCCAGGGCTGACAGCGCGCGAGCATCTGCCCCATTTTCTTGGCCGGCCATTTGCTAGACTCGCCACCGCTACGGGCTCAGGATGAGCCATGTCCTATCACGATCAAGACGCGGACATCTATCTGCAGTGGAGCGAATCCGATACCCCTTACCGGATTCTGGAATGGTACGTCTTTCTGCGAACCATCGGATCGGTTCGGGGCTTGAACGTCTTGGATCTCGCCTGCGGCGATGGCCGCGTCCCTAGAGCGCTGATGGAACGGGGCGCTGCATGGGTGGTTGGCACTGACATCTCCTCGAAAATGATCGAGGAGGCCCGGGCGCTGAACTCGCCGGGTGGGGACGGGCCCCATTTCGAGCATCTTCGCTACGAAGTGGTCGATGCTTGCAACCAGACCTGGACGCTTGATCCCAAGGCCGATCTGGTTACCGCAATGTACCTGTTCCATTACGCGAGCAACGAGGACGATCTCTTTAAGATGTGCCACCAGATCGGCCGCAGCCTGAAAGGAGGCGGCAGATTTGTGACCTATACGGTCAATCCCGATTACGACTTTGAAAAGCAGTATCCGGACATGGAGAAGGAATTCGGCTTTCGCTACAGAATCGTCGCGCCGCCGAAATACGAGCTGATCATCGGCGGGTTCGCCGCCGACATTTGGCAGTGGGGCAAGTCCGTGCACGAAGAGGGTCTCAAGGAGGCAGGGCTCAAGAATATCCGCTGGCATCCCCTCGAGCTGCCGCCTGAGCATCAGGAACTCGAACCTCAGGTCGAGTGGTATTTGAAGAACCCGAGCCTCATCGTCTTGAGCGCAAGCAAATAGGCCGGCGCCGACCATTTCACCGCGGACCAATCCGTCAGCTATACATATAAGAATTACAATATACGAATATAAATGTTATCATTGACCCCTTGGCGTAGTGATTGCCTTGGCGAGGACACACCACCAACCTGAATTGCGGAGCGCATGATGCCAGATGACCCACGTGGCCCAACGAATGCAAAGAGCATGTCCATCATCGTGAGCAAGGGCACGCTCGATTGGGCCTACCCTCCATTCATTCTCGCCACCACCGCCGCGGCTCTGGGCGTCAACGTCTCAATGTTTTTCACCTTCTACGGTCTGCCGCTGCTGAAAAAGCAGCTGGATCTGCAGATTTCCCCGCTCGGAAAGCCCGACATGGCCATGCCCATGATGGGCATGCACATGAAAATGCCGAATGTGCTGGCGGCGCTGCCCGGCGCCAATGCCGCCTCGACCACGATGATGAAAAACCTCATCAAGAAGAAAGGCGTGGCCTCGATCGAGGAGTTGCGGGAGGTTGCGGTCGAGTCGGAGGTCCGCCTGGTGGCATGTCAAATGACCATGGGTCTGTTCGAATTCGATCCCGAAGACATGATCGAGGGCATCGATGTGGCCGGCGCCGCCACCTACATGGAAACCGCGCTCAATTCCGAAATCAACCTGTTCATCTGACCATCACAGCGCGATACAAGCGACACCAGGCTTGGTGAGCATTCGCAGCCTGCATGTCCTTGGATTGGGCAGTTGACCTCGGACCTCATCTCTGGGACCGTTTGCCGTTGCGTGAGACCTTGCCGAGGTCGAGCCTAAGGGCGCGATGTCCGCCGCCCGCCTCGATCTAACTTCAACAATCTGGCGGCTATACAATGACAACAGCAAAAAAAGAGCCGCTCACCAAGACCCATATCATCGGGCTATGCGCCATGGCGCTTGGCGTCTTCGTCATCGCCAATGACTTCACCGCATTTTCGGTGGCGCTGCCGCATATGGAGCGCAGCTTCAATACCGACGTCACCACCATTCAGTGGGTCTACAATGGTTACGCCCTGGTGTTCGGCGTCCTCATCGTCACCGGAGGACGTCTCGCCGACATGTTCGGGCGACGGCGCATTTTCTTTCTCGGCGCTGCGATCTTCGCGGGCTTTTCCCTGATCGGCGGGCTGGCGCCTAATATTTGGGTTTTGCTCGCCGCGCGCTTCGCCATGGGAGTCGGCGGCGCGATGGTTTGGCCCGCCGTGCTTGGCATGACCTACGGATTGCTGCCCGCCAGCCGGGCAGCGATCGCCGGCGCTCTCATCATGACCGCGGCTGGCTTCGGCAATGCGGTCGGGCCGTTGATCGGTGGTGTTCTGACCGACCTGCTGAGCTGGCGTTGGATTTTCTTCGTGAACCTGCCGGTCGCTGCGTTCGGCGTCCTTGTCACCTTTTGGGTTATCAAACGCGATTCCGCCGACGAGACCGAACATAAGATCGACTATGGCGGCGTGGCGACGCTCTCCGTGGGTCTATTGGCCCTGCTGCTGGCGCTAGATCTTGGGACCGACGCGGGATGGTCTAGCTTGCCGGTCATGGGCCTATTCGCGGTTTCCGGGCTGAGCCTTGTGGGATTTGGCTTCGTTGAGCACGGCGCGGGGTCCAAAGCGCTAATCCCGGGAGACGTGCTGGAGAACGGCCCATTTCTCGCCGCGGGATTGGCGACCCTGACCATGTCGGCGATCTTCTTCGCGGCACTGCTTTACCTGCCCCAATACATGTCCAAGGAGCTGGGCTTCGAGGCAATCCAATCGGGTGCGGGCCTGCTGCCTATGATGGGCACCTTCGCATTCACGTCCTTCGTGGCGGGACCGCTTTATGAGCGCTTCGGCGCGAAAACGATTGTCTCGGCGGGTGCTGCGGCGCTCTCGGCTGGCATGTTTCTGCTGTCGAGGATTGAGCCCGGCACCACCTATTACGAGCTGATCCCCGGCATGGTGGTCTTAGGGATCGGTGTGGGGCTGTTTTATTCCTCGATCACCACTGCGGGCATCACCGCGCTCGATGCCAAGCGGGCTGCGCTCGGCGGCGGCATAATCTACATGTTCCAGGTGGCTGGCGGCGCGGTCGGGCTTGGCTTCAATACGGCGATCGTCGTGTCAGCTTCCAAACTCGCCGATGGCATTGGCATTGCATTCTTCGTTGACGCCATTCTGGCGCTTGTCGGATTGGCAATCGCCGTGCTGTTCATAGGTGGCCGGATCGGCAAGCAGGAGTTCAACGCCCTGATGCACCGCCACCGCGCCCACGGCTGAGGCGATTCCGGTCCGGCAATTTTCGAACAAGTCTAGGTGGGAGCCGCTTGCAGCCGCTTCCCTTGCCCCGAATTTCAGGCACCGGCAGACGGGCCCCGGCTCTTCCCCATTGTCCGCGAAAATCCCTTGAGAACCCGTTGATAGGCCTGGAATTCTTTGACCCGTTGGGGTCTTGGATTAAGGTGCGATTGTGGCATTCCTGCCACAATTTTGCCTAAAATACGGCGCCATTGCCATATTTCGCTTCGTATCGGCCGCACCTTCATGCACTATGGGTTCGAGACAATTTGATCGGCTGATTTGGCCGATATCGCGTTCCAAGGGCCGGGGGGCTCATCGCGAAATTCAGGCGTTACCCAGAGCGGCGTTGCCAGTTCCGTCGGCAGTTCGCCAATGCTTGGGTGGTCATAATCCCCCCCGAGGGCCGGTCGGCGCGAGGCGTAAATGACGCCGGCCGGCCCAGCAGGGCGGACAGGAATTAATCCCCCCCAATTGGGGCGGCCAGAACCCTAAGGTGTGGTCTTGGCCGCCCTTTTCTTTTTGCCGGCCCGGCTGATCTTTTTGGTGCCGTATTGTAGGTTAGCCGAGTTCTGCAGGCCCTAACGCGGTCCTGTAGAGCGCCAATTCGATAAAGGGGTAGGGGTACTCATGAAAAGGGCAATGAAGGCGCTTCGATGCGTCGGGCTGACGGTGGGACTGCTTGCCATATTGGCTGGCTGCGCGGCCTGCCAGGCGCAAAACAAGCCAACGGTTCCCGATCCAACTGCGCTGACGGTCTTGATCCGCAACTCGATAGCGGCGCTGAACGATGCCAACATCACCGGGAATTATACGGTGTTTCGCGATCTGGGTTCGCCGGAGTTCCGGGAGGCGAACACATCTGCCAGGCTCGCAGTCATTTTTGCACCATTGCGCGCGCGCAAACTCAATCTCGGCCCCATTGTGCTGTTCACGCCGAAGCTTTCAAAGCCTGCGGCAATCGACGACAAGGAGATGCTGCGCCTCAGCGGCTTTTTCCCGACCCAGCCCCTGCGCGTGAATTTCAATTTGGGCTATCAGAACGTCGACGGCGCCTGGCAGCTATTCGATATTTCCATCAGTACGACCCAAACTTCGGCGGGCCCGGCCGGCAAGGGGAAGCCGCCGCCCGCCACGCAATAACGCCGCTCCTGCTTGTCTGATTGGGCCACAACCATCCGGCGGCCCGCAGACGAGTCGCGCTCACGGTGCTGCTCGTGTTAGTCTGAACTGCAGGGGAGAGCGGAGCGGGCATTACAATGTTCACCAAAGAAGCAGTACAGGATATGGAAGAGTTCGACGGCAACGCCACGTTTGTCGATGAGAGTTTGAGTTTTACCGGTAATACGGTCTCAAAGGGCCACTTGCACGTTGAAGGCGAAATCAATGGCGACGTGCGATGCGTTTCCATCGAAGTGGGTCCCAAAGGGCGCATCGCCGGCGACGTCGCGGCGAACGAAGTGGTGGTCGCCGGCCGCATCATGGGATCGATCCGCGGCGGCAACGTGGCGCTGAAGCCCGAGAGCCATGTCGAGGGCGATATCAGTTACGAGTCGCTGATGATCGAGCATGGGGCCCATTTTGAGGGCAGCCTCAAGCGCGGCGACAGCAAAGCCTTGGATGAAGCTGATTCAAAGGCGGAGTCCAAGGAGCGGGATATGCCGCCCACCAACGGATCCTCCAAGGCGGAGGCGGAACCGGACGAGGCGGAACTCGCCGCCGAATAGCGGACCAATACGCCCCGTCATAGGGTGCCTGTGACAGCGAACGGGCGTGGTCACCCAGGAAGCTTCTGCCAAACCGGTGTCGCCCGGTGGATCTCCGGTCTGCCCTGGATCAATGGCCCCACCTGGCGCGCATATTCGGCGAACCATTCCGAGTTGGCATTCTCCGCCATGGCGGCTGCATCGTTATAGATTTCGAATAGCAGCAGCGTGTCGGGATCGTCGTCGTCAAGGCAAAAGAAATAGACCTCTTGGGCGGGGTTGGTCTGGGCACGGTCCTTGAGATGTCCCTCCCAGAGCCGTTGAACTTCATCCCGCTTGCCGGGCATGGTCCGGGTCTTGATGAACAATGCGGTGTTCGGCATCGGCGCCTCCCTTGGCCGCCCCAGCCCGCCTTCAGCTAATAAAGCACAACCGAGCGGATCGACTCACCGTCATGCATCAGATCGATCGACTTGTTGATGTCGTCGAGCGGCATGGTGTGAGTGATCAACGGGTCGATCAGGATCTTGCCTTCCATATACCAGTCGACGATCTTCGGCACGTCGGTACGGCCCTTGGCGCCGCCGAATGCCGTGCCCTTCCAGACACGTCCGGTCACCAGCTGGAATGGCCTGGTCGAGATTTCCTGTCCTGAGCCCGCCACGCCGATGATTACGCTCTCGCCCCAGCCCTTATGGGCACATTCGAGCGCGGTCCGCATCACATTCACATTGCCGATGCACTCGAAACTGTAATCGGCGCCGCCTTGCGTCAGGTCCACCAGATAGGGCACCAAATCACCCTCGACCTCGGACGGGTTGACGAAATGGGTCATGCCGAACTTCTCGCCCCATTCCTTCTTGTCGTTGTTCATGTCGACGCCGACAATCATATTGGCGCCGACCAGCTTCAGGCCCTGAATCACGTTGAGACCGATGCCGCCCAGCCCGAACACGACCGCATTGGCGCCGGGCTCCACTTTCGCCGTATTGATGACGGCTCCAATCCCGGTGGTGACGCCGCAGCCCACGTAACAAATCTTGTCGAAGGGCGCGTCCTCGCGCACCTTGGCCAGCGCGATCTCCGGCACCACGGTGAAATTCGAGAAGGTCGAGCAGCCCATATAGTGATAGATCTTTTCGCCGCCTGCCGAGAACCGCGTGGTTTTATCCGGCATCAGGCCCTGGCCCTGGGTTACCCGGATCGCTTGGCAAAGGTTGGTCTTGCCTGAGACGCAGTATTCGCATTGCCGGCACTCGGGCGTGTAAAGCGGGATCACATGGTCGCCCGCCTTCAGCGATGTAACATTGGCTCCCGTATCGACCACAACGCCCGCGCCCTCATGACCCAAGATCGCCGGAAAAATGCCTTCGGGATCGGCGCCCGACAGGGTGAATTCGTCCGTATGGCAGATACCGGTCGCCTTGATCTCCACCAATACTTCGCCCTCTTTCGGGCCTTCAAGTTCGACGGTCGTTACTTCCAGCGGTTTGCCGGCTTCAACAGCTACGGCTGCGCGTGTCTCCATGATCTTCCCTCCTTGTGATGATGCCGATGATGTTCAGAATTGGTGTTTCGGCGCGAATTTGGACGAAGCGGGCCCAATTGCCAAGCAGGCCCTTCGAATAGAATGAGCGCTGCAGCGCGTATCAACCAGTCATAAACCGTTTGAAGGCAAACTCACAGTTGCGCTTTGCCGCAGGGGAACAGCAACCGAGCGGGAGCCGGAGTGCTTTCTATGGACGGTTTATTGGACGAATTCCTCGCCGAAACGAGGGAAATGTTGGGCGAGGTGAGCGCACAACTGGGTGAGTTGGCGCACAGTGCGAGCGCGGTCGCCACTTTCGCGCAAATCCTGCGTTTTCTGCACACCGTCAAGGGGACTTGCGGATTTCTTGGACTTGATCGGCTTGAAGCCCTGGCCCATGCGGGCGAGACCCTGGTCGAGCGCTGCCGTCTCGAGGTACCGCCGCCCCAAGCCATCACGCTGATTGCTGAGACCATGCGGCGGATCGATGGTCTGTTGCAGGCGATCGGGAAACATGGCGGCGAGCCCGACGGCCGGGATGACGATTTGAATTACCATCTTTTGGCCGTGGCCGGCCGATCTTGGCCGTCTAGAGATGGGGTGGCGCTAGAACCGGAGACTACTGACGCAATCCCAACGGCTCTCGAACCCCGACCCACCGACCCGGTAACGGCGCCATTCGGCCATTTGGCGCCAATTGCGGGCGCGCTGGTGTCAAGCTGCGAGCAGCTGCATCAAACCGTGCTGCGGCTGGATCGTCCCCAATGGGCCGAGCCGATGGCTCGGCTTAGTTCGGCCGCCGCCGAGTTGCACCGGGCGATAGCCGGGGGTCGCATGCGCCCCATTGGACTCGCTTGGCGTAGCATTCCGGCGATTGTTCGCGATCTATCGCAGAAGCTTGGAAAGAAAATCGACCTGGAGCTGACAGGCGCCAACGCGCTGGTAGACGCCGATGCGCTCGGGCCCCTCAAACAGGCGCTGGTCCATCTGATCCGCAATTGCGCCGATCACGGTCTGGAGCCCGCCCGTCAGCGACTGGCCGCGGGCAAGCGGGAGGCGGGCAAAATCACCGTGAGCGCGCGCGCCGAGGCCGGTTACCTGGCCATCGAAGTGAGTGACGATGGCCGCGGGCTGGGAGCAGGCGAGATCGGGGCCGCGGCACTTGACCGCGGGATTGCGAGCGAAGCTCAGCTCGCAGGGATGGACGCACGGCAAATCCATCAGTTTATTTTCGATGCAGGCCTTTCGACGGCATCCCAGGTCACCAACGTCTCGGGCCGCGGCATCGGAATGGACGTGGTTCGCTCCAACGTGGCAGAAATCGGCGGGCGCATCGCGGTTAGCTCGAAGCCCGGCAAAGGCACCAGGGTTACGATCAAGCTTCCCGATGCTTTCGGCATTCGCGATCAAACGCGGGACAACGCGTCAAGATTGGCCGAGGCCGTTGTCGGCCGACAGCTCCGCAGGCCAATTGCCGCCTGACTCTGAAGCAGTGGCGTTGTCCCAGAGCCTCAATCGGCTATCGACCAGCCTTATCGGTTCGTCGGGGACGGCCTAAGGGCGCCAGCTTAGCCTGGCTCGGACTCGCAGCCAGCCTTCACTAGGTCCTCAAACCCGCCTATGGCGTGGGCATTGTCGAAGCCCATATCCCGGAGAGTCTTGGCGGCCAGCACCGCGCGCTTCCCCGTGCCGCAATAGAGCAGCAGGGTCCTTTCGGGGTGCAGTTCGGGCTTGTGATAGGGCGTCGCGGGATCGGCGCAAAACTCCAGCATCCCCCGCGAGACGTTCACAGAGCCCTTCAGCTTGCCTTTTTCGATTCCCTCATGGGGATCACGAACGTCAACGATCAGGACGTTGTCGCCCTGCATCATTTCCTTGGCCTTGCCCGGGTCCAGGCTGGGCGCAACGGCTTCGGCCTGCGCCACGAAATCCTTAGCGGTTGTCGGCATTCTACTCGTCCTCGGTTACGGCAGACCCAGACGCCCCTCACTAACGCCCCAGTTTCCACCAGTTGATGTCAACCTATCCTTACGCAATGCCTACTGGGTCGCGCAATCTCCCAATTTGGCGCACCGGCTATGGCCGTGGGTCCTCGCGCTCGCGGACCATGTAGTGATATTCGGCGTTAGGCCGGATCTCGGCGGCCGTCGCGATCCGGTTCGACATGTTGTAGAAGCCGGCCACCGCCGCAATGTCCCAAATCTCACGCTCGGAAAGGCCCGCATCCCTGAGCTTCTGCCGGTCCTCATCGTCGATCAGGTCGGGGCGCTCGGTAAGCTTCACGGCGAAATCCAGCATCGCCTTTTGACGTGGTTCAAGCTCCGCGGCGCGATAGTTCTGGACAATAAGCTCGCCGAGTTCGGGATCGCCCGAGCGGACTCGGACCGCCGCGCCATGGGCGGTGAGGCAATAATGGCAATGGTTCACGGCGCTCACCGCGGTTGCGATCATCTCGCGCTCCAAACGGCTCAGCTCGCTGTCGCCCAGCATCAAGTCATTCGCCATGTCGAGAAAGGCGCGCAGCTTGGTGTTGTCGAACGAATAGGCCAGCAGCACGTTTGGAACGAAGCCCACGCGTTCTTTGGTTTTCTGCAGCCGCTCCTTCAGATCGTCATCCAGATCCTTCAACGGTTTCAGGTCAAGTTTGGATACGGGTTCGGTCTTGCTCAAGGGAGTCTCCTTCTTGCGTTCCGGCGGCCAGTGTCATGAAGGAATCTACTGATTTTTCTTGTCAATCTTCGGAGGCCAAGCCAAGCTCGCCTCGAATTATGCCATTGAAATCCACAGCGTGGCACGGAGTTCAGCCGGACAATACATGGCTTTAGCTGTCGAAGGCGACCAAGTCGGTCATCTTGAGCAAGTCGCCCGGATCATCCGAGAATCTGGGCGGACCGAGAAACTGCTCGCCCGCTTTACGGAAGTCTTCTTTTCCGGGTCCGACGAAGACGAACTTTCGCACCTTCCGCCCGACTGCCTCGCGGCCCTGGTGATATCGGCCTGGGAATTCGCGAGCTCGCGCGCGCCCGACGAACTCAAACTACGCACGTTCAATCTGGATGCCGAGGCCACCGGCGGCCCCGACCTCACCGTCATCGAAATCCTCAACGACGACATGCCGTTTCTCGTCGACTCGGTGATGGGTGAAATCCTGGAGCGCGGGCTGAGCATTCTGCTGCTGATCCACCCGGTCTTCCTGACCGAGAGGAAGGACGGCCGCGAGATTCTGACCGTGCTGGGCCGGGCAGAGGAAGGCGGCGATGGTCTAGACCGCGAAAGCTATATCCAGATTCATCTTGAGCGCACCGACGAGGCCGAGCTTGAAGAGCTGAAAGCAGCCCTACTCGAAATCTTGATCGACGTCCGCACGGTGGTAGCCGATTGGCAGCCCATGGTGCAGCGTCTCAAGCGCGCCATTGCGGCCTATACGGAGACGCCGCCCCCGGTCCCGGTGGCCGAGCTTGCCGAGTCGATCCAGTTCTTGAAATGGTTGGTGGACGACCATTTTACGTTTCTCGGCATGCGCGCCCAAGCCTTTATCGGCGGCATCAAACGCGGACGGCTCGAACCAGTGTTGGAATCGGGTCTGGGAATCCTGCGCGACTCCGAGGTGCGGGTGCTGAGGCGAGGCCGGCAGATGGTCAGCATGACGCCCGAGATCCGGAAGTTCTTCCTCTCGCCGGCGCCGCTGATCGTCACCAAGGCCAACGTTCGATCCAAGGTGCACCGCCGGGTCCACATGGATTACATCGGCATCAAGATCTATTCGGAGTCGGGCGAGCTCTCAGGCGAACTGCGAATAGTCGGCCTATTCACCTCCGTGGCCTATACGCGGTCGGTGAAATTTATCCCGTTTCTGCGCCACAAAGTTGAGCTCGTTATGCGGCGCTCGGGTTACGCGCCCGACAGCCATGGCGGCAAGGCGCTGCTCAACATTCTGGAAAACTACCCCCGCGACGAGCTGTTCCAAATCGACGCCAATCTACTGTTCGACTATGCGATGGCGATCCAGCAATTGGAGTTGCGCCCGCGAGTCCGGGTGTTTCAGCGGGCGGACGAGTTCGACCGCTTTGTCTCGGTCCTGGTCTATGTGCCGCGCGAGGGCTATTCCAGCGAGCAGCGCGTGCGGATCGCCGATTTTCTGGCCGAAACATTTCGGGGACGGATTTCGGCCTATTATCCCTTCTTCCTCGAGGGACCGCTGGTCCGGATTCACTTCATCATCGGCCGCTACAAAGGCGTGACGCCGCAGCGTACGCAGGCCTTTCTCGAGCGTGAGATCACCGACCTGATCCGCACTTGGAATGACCGGCTGCGGCAACGGTTGAAAGAGACGTTTACCGGCAGGGAAGGCGAGCGGCTGCGCCGCAAATACCGCAAGGCGTTTCCCGCTGCTTACAAGGACTCGAACACCACAGAGCGTGCTCTCGAAGACATCGAGCGCATCGAGCAGCTCACGGCCGAAATGCCGGTCGCGATCGACTTTTACCGACGTGGGCGCAATCCGCCGAACCAGATTCAGGTCACGCTTTACCATCTCTATGGTCCGATCCCGCTATCCCGCCGGGTGCCGATCTTGGAGAATCTCGGCTTTGCGGTGATTGACGAGCGGTCGTACCGGATCGAGCCCGCCGACATGGACGAGGATGCCTCGGTCAGCCTGCATGACATGGTGCTGGAGTCCCAGGATGGCGAGCCGATCGATCTCGAGAAGCACGAGGAGCGGCTGGAAGAAACTTTCCGCCGGGTATGGCGCAACGAGGTTGCCAACGACCATTACAACCGGTTGGTGCTCAAGGTCGGCATGACCTGGTGGGAGGCAGCGGTTACCCGCGCCTATGGACGCTATTTGCGCCAGATCCGCGCGCCCTTTGGGCAGTCCTATCTCTCGGGCACGCTGGCCCGCCATGCCGGGATCACGGAAAAGCTGATGGAACTGTTCCGTCAGCGCTTCGATCCTGACCGCCCGGCGTCTCACGGCAAAAAGAACACTCGCGAGCAGAAGCTGATCGATGCCATTGAAGCGGCGCTCGAAGAAATTCCGAGCCTGGAAGAGGATCGGATAATCCGCCAGTTCCTCAATCTGATCGTCAGCACGCTTAGAACAAACGTCTATCTGCTAGTTGATGGCAGGATGCCGCCCGCCATCGCCTTCAAGTTCGATAGTCCACGAATCGAGAATGCGCCCGATCCCCGGCCGTTCGTCGAGATTTTCGTCTATACGCCCGATATGGAGGGCATTCACCTGAGGGGCGGCCGCATTGCCCGGGGCGGATTGCGCTGGTCCGACCGCAGCCAAGACTTCAGAACCGAGGTGCTGAGCCTGGCCAAGGCACAACAGTTGAAGAACGCGGTGATCGTGCCGACCGGCGCCAAGGGCGGCTTTGTTCCCAAGCGGCTCGGCGAGTTGGAAGACCGGGAGCAAATCCAAGCCGAAGGCGTCGCCGCCTACAAGCTGTTCATCAACACCCTGCTTTCCATCACCGACAATCTGCAAGGCAACAGGGTGGTGCCGCCCAAGGGCGTGGTGCGTCATGACGGCGACGATCCCTATCTGGTGGTGGCGGCGGACAAGGGCACGGCCGCATTCTCGGATATCGCCAACGAGATTTCGCTGGCGCGCAATTTCTGGTTGGGCGACGCCTTCGCCTCGGGCGGGTCCGCGGGCTATGACCACAAGAAGATGGGGATCACGGCGCGCGGCGCCTGGGAGGCGGTCGAGCGCCACTTCCGGGAAATGGATGTCGACATCCAGACAACGCCCTTCAGCGTGATCGGGATCGGCGATATGTCGGGCGACGTTTTCGGCAACGGCATGCTGCTGTCGAAGCAGATCAAGTTGCTCGCCGCCTTCGATCACCGCGACATCTTCGTCGATCCGAACCCGGATCCATCCACGAGCTGGCGCGAGCGCAAACGGATCTTCAACAAGGCCCGTTCCAGCTGGCACGATTACGACAAGGCGCTGATCAGCAAGGGTGGTGGCGTCTTCAGCCGGTCGGCCAAGGCGATCGGGCTCAGCAAGGAAATGAAGGCCCTCACCGGGTTAGAGAAAACCACCGCCACGCCCAATGAGCTGATCCGGGCGCTGCTGGCGGGCGAGGCCGATCTGCTCTGGTTCGGAGGGATCGGCACCTATGTGCGTGGCAACGACGAAAGCGACGATGACGCGGACGACCGCGCCAACGACGCGATACGCATCAAGGCGTCCCAGTTGCGGGTCAAGGTGATTGGCGAGGGCGCGAATCTGGGTATTACCCAGCCCGGGCGGGTCGATTTCGCGCTTGCGGGCGGTCGGATCAACACCGACGCCATTGACAACTCGGCTGGCGTCAACTCATCCGACCTTGAGGTCAATATCAAGATCGCATTGGGGCAGGCGATTGCGGCGGCCGAGCTCGACCAGGAGGCCCGCAACGCCCTGCTTGCAGAGATGACAGATCAGGTCGCCGAGGCCTGCCTGCGCAACAACTATCTCCAGACGCTGGCGCTCAGCCTGGCGCAACGGCGCGGAATCTTGGAGATAGGCTTTCAGATTCGGCTGATGCGCGACCTGGAACGCGCGGGCCTGCTCGACCGCGAGATCGAGAGCTTGCCCAACGACATCGAGCTCGCTGAACGCCAAGAACTGAACATTCCGCTGACCCGGCCCGAACTCGCGGTTCTGCTGGGCTACGCCAAGATCGAGCTCTACGACGAGCTGATCCGCTGCAAGGTTCCCGACGATCCTTATTTCGATAGCGAACTGAGGAGCTATTTCCCGGCAATACTTCGTGAGCGCGAGCCGGAGTATATCGATTCCCACCGGCTGCGCCGCGAGATCATCGGCACCCAACTCGCCAACGCCATCATCAATCGCGGCGGCTCCACCATTTTCGTGAGGCTCAAGGAAGAGACCGGCCGGGGCGTCGATGCCATCGCTCTGGCGTTTACGCTGGCCCGGGCCGTGTTCGATCTCGATCCGCTTTACGAGGAGATTGACGGGCTGGACAACAAGATCGACGGTATGGCCCAGCTCGATCTTTATCTCGGCGTGCAGGACACGCTGCGCCGGCAGACCGCCTGGTTCCTGCGACATGCGCCGGCGGATCGCGGGCTCTCCGGGGTTATCGAGCATTACCGCGAGCAGATGGTGGTGGTTGCGGGCGAGCTCGACCAGTACTTGACGGAATTCCAGCGCCGGCAGCTCGAAGCCGATCTCGTACTCTATGTCGAAATGAACGTCCCACCCGGCCTCGGCCGCCGCTTGGCCGAGTTGCGATTCCTCGCCGATGGACCCGACATGATTCTGAGGGCAAACGCCCTCAAAAAACCGGTGCCTATGATCATGGCGGTCTACAAGGATACGGCCTCGTACTTCCGGATTGATGAGCTACGGGCAGCCTGCAATAGCCTGCTGTTGCAGGATTATTTCGACCGGCTGGCAATCAACAGCGTTTCCATCGCATTGGCGAACGCGCAGGGCGCGCTGGTCAGCGAAGTGGTGGGTTTGGCCAAGCGGGGCGATCCCAGTTTCGAGCGGTGGTGCGAAAGCAAGACCGGCGATGTAGAGCGGGCCAAGCGGGGCATCGATGAAATCCTTGACGGCGGCGAACTCACCCTTGCCAAGCTGACCGTGGCCTTCACGCATTTGCGCGATGTGGTGACGGAATGGGCCGGGGCGCGGTAGCTGCCGATGGCTGAAGTCAGCACCGCCGAGGCAGCTGAATCCGCAGCCGAGCCGAAGACGCGATTGTCTGGCCTGTTCGGCTGGGTGCTGTTCGATTGGGCGACCCAGCCATTCTATGCGCTGATCCTCACCTTCATCTTTGCGCCCTATTTCGCGACTGCCTATGTCAGCGATCCGGTGACGGGCCAGGCGTTGTGGGGCTATTTCTCGGCGATCGCTGGCCTGATCGTTGCGTTGTCGGGGCCAATTCTGGGCTCGATCGCCGACACCAGACGCCGCCGCAAACCATGGGTGGCTGCCTTTTCAGTCCCCTTCGTGCTCGGCATGGCGGCGCTGTGGTTTACCCATCCAGGGAGCGAGGAACAGATCCTGTTCGTAGCTGTCGCCTTCGTGATGGCGGCCGTTTCAGGCGAGTTCGCGACTATCTTCACCAATTCGATGATGCCGACTCTGGTTCCAGAACGTCAGCTCGGGCGCTTGAGCGGGATTGGTTGGGGGACCGGCTATGTGGGCGGTCTGGTTGCCCTTGTGTTCATGATGGGTCTAATCATCGCCAATCCTAGTACAGGCAAGACGTTATTGGGGCTGGAACCCATCCTGACGCTGAACGAAGAGGCGCGCGAAGGCGATAGGATTTCGGGGCCGTTTTCGGCGGTTTGGTATCTGGTATTCGTCTTGCCGTTCTTCCTGTTCACCCCCGACCGGCATCGAGGCACGGGCGCCGACAAGGCGATACTGGGCGGGCTCAAACTGCTCTGGGCTACCTTGATGGAGGCCCGCCGCCACAAGCAGATCTTCTTTTTCTTGCTGGCGCGGATCGCCTATGTGGACGGGCTCGGCGCGATCTTCGCCTTTGGCGGGATTTACGCCGCCGGCCTGTTTGGCTGGCGCGAGTTCCAGCTCGGCATATTCGGAATAATCTTGACAGTCGCCGCCACTATTGGGGCGCTGCTGGGCGGCGTGATCGACGACCGGATCGGTTCCAAGCGGGTGGTGGTCGGCGCCTTGATCGGCCTGTTGCTCGGCACGCTCGGAATCCTCTCGATCGATAAGGACAAAATCCTGTTTTTCGTCGATGTGCCCGACAAGGTGGCTGGCAGCGCGCCGTTTTCGAGCGATGGCGAAATCGCCTATCTCGCATTCGCGATCCTGATTGGGCTGGTGGCGGGCCCGCTGCAGGCCTCGAGCCGCAGTCTCATGGCCCGGCTGGCGCCGCCGGAGCGGATGACCCAGTTCTTCGGGCTGTTTGCCTTTTCGGGCAAGATCGCATCGTTCTTGTCGCCCTTCCTGATCGCGACCGCCACGACTGCCGCCGCGAGCCAGCGCGCGGGCGTCGCCGTGATCGTTCCGTTCATAGTGGTGGGCTTGGCCTTCATGGCGCTGGTGCGCGGAAATCCGCGTTAGCCGGTTCGGTTCTAGGGGCTAGGCGCGGGTTCTAGCCTTCCCGCCCCTGATCAGGACGAAAGCCAGTACCGCACCTATCAGCGCCACGATTGCCATCATGTCCATCACGCCCACAAAGGCGTCGTCGAGAACGGTCTGCATGGCCGCCTTGATCTTGTCGGCGTTTTCGGGCGAGAGCCCAGCCAACGCTTGATTGACGTCGCTTTGACGTCCCTGCACCAGGGCGACTTCCAGGGCCTTGGCATCGCTGGGAACGGGCTGCAGGTCTGCAATCGCCGATCTAATCTCATGACGGTGGATCGCGTCAGATACGATCCCGCTGACCGCAATACCGACCGAAGCTCCCAAATAGATGCAGGTATTGATCACGCCCGATCCTTGGCCCGCGCTCTCGTCGGGCAGGGCGCGCAGCCCCAATCGCGGCAGCAGCGCATAGGCGAGGCCGACGCCGATGCCGAGAATGACCAATTTCCACCAGATGCTGGAATAGGGCGTCTGGTCTGTGGTGAGGTGCATCAGCCAAAATCCCGCCACAAGTGCCAGCATCCCGAGCGAGATCGGCCAGCGAGAACTGTAGGGCTCGAGATATCGCGGCGCCGTGAGCGACAGGAGAAACATGGTCATGGTGAAGGGAAGCAGTGACAGCCCGGCTTGGACCGGCGTCAGGTTCAAGGCTCCTGGCGCCTGGACAAACAGATTGTAGGCATAGATCACGCCCATCAGCAGATAGGCGGCGAAGAACATTCCAGTCGCCGCCGCGACATATCGGGTTTCGCGGAAGAAGCTGAGATTGACCAACGGTTCCGAGACCCGGCTCTCGGTGACGACGAATGCGGCTGCACAGATGGCCGCGACCGCGAACAGGATGAGAGTCTGCGCCGAGGTCCATCCCGCCACATGACCGCCTGTCAGGGCGTAAACAAAGGCGCCGAGGCTCACCATCAGGAGAGCGACTCCCAGATAGTCGATGCGGATTCCGGGTTTCAGCGTCTCGGGGACCAGATGTGCTCTTTCGATCCGGAAATGCAGTAGCGCGGCAATTGCCAGCAATAGGATGTCGACGGCAAAGATCGCGCGCCAGCTGATCGAGTCCGTCAGGACCCCGCCGATCAACGGCCCGACACCGAACGCAAACGCGATGGTTCCCGACCAAAGCCCCAAGGCCTGGGCGCGTTTTTCCTCAGGGGTGGCAACGCTGATAAGGGCGGGCGAGACACCGGCAATCGCAGCCGCGCCGATGCCCTGTAGGGTCCGGCCGAGCAAAATAACCGCGGCATCGCCGGCAAGCACGTTAGCAATTGATCCGACGGCAAATATCGCCAAGCCGACCATAAAGATGCGCGTCTTGCCGAAAATATCGGCGAAGGCGCCCATCACGGCGATCAGTACGGCGCAAGAGAGCAAATAGGCGTTCATGACCCACTGAAGGGCCAGGGAGCCTAAGTCGAGGCTGGCCTTCATCGCCGGCAACGCGGTCAGGATCGCGGTGGTGTTGAAGCCCACCACGAACATGCTGATGATGGTTGCCGCCAACACCAGCCGATATCCCGAACCCTGCGTGGAATTTGCGGTGGTCTGGGCCATGGCTCGCCGACTATAGGGAGCGGGCCGCACGGTGCCCACTCTCAATGCTGTTCCGGGGTCGGGCCTTTTTTGGCGCTAGTTCAAGGGAATCCGCTTCAGCGGCAATTGCACTACCGCCCTTGCGCGAAGTACCAACCGTCTTTTCCGGTCCTTTGGAAAACCAAGATGAACTGCCTTCCCGTGCTGGAATGGGTCACGAAGATGGGTTCGTTCCCAAAAAAGTCTTGCCCAATATCGAGATCCGACACGCATCTTTTTGCGTCGGCCAGGGTCCTCCCAACGTAACGCTTAAGATATTTGTCTGCGATGGTATCGACGAACTCGTCGATTGAGGGTGACTTTTGCCAAAGGCCGCCTAGGCCCTGGGCCGTGTCCAGCAATTCCCTAGGGTTCTTGCCCTCAAAGCTTCCGGAATTCGACAATTCGAAGGCTACGGCCACGCAGTTCGATGAGACCTCTGAACTGTCTATTGTGACCTGGGTCTCGAACGGAATTGCGGGCTCGATACGGGCGGCAATTTCTGAATCTGTGAGGGCAAAAAACCTATAGGCGGCAATGCCAGCCAAGATCAAAACGACGACGACAATCAAATAGCGAACCATTGATGACTATCCTGCTTGTTGAGGGCGGTTGTGGGCAATGTCCGAGCTTTCAGTGCCGGAAGTGGCGCATGCCGGTGAAGACCATGGTGAGGCCCGCTTCATCAGCGGCCGCGATCACCTCATCGTCCCGCATCGAGCCGCCGGGCTGAATCACGGCGGTAGCGCCCGCCTCCACTGCCGCCATTAGCCCATCGGCAAACGGGAAGAAGGCGTCAGAGGCCACCACCGAGCCTTTGGTGAGGGGCTCGGACTCGCCTGCCGCTTCGGCTGCCTCCGCCGCCTTCTGGGCTGCGATCCTGGCGGAATCGACGCGGCTCATTTGGCCTGCGCCAATCCCCACCGTCGCGCCCTCCTTCACATAGACGATGGCGTTGGACTTGACGTGCTTGCAGACGCTGAATGCCATTTTCAGATCTTCGAGCTCGCGTTCGCTCGGCGCGCGCTTTGTGACGGTCTTGAGCTCCAGATCGCCGACCCCGCCATTGTCCCGGGCCTGCAGCAAAAAGCCGCCCGCCAGCATCCGCGCCGTCTGACCGGCGGCACCTGGGTCTGGAAGATCGCCCGCCAGCAGCAGACGCAGGTTCTGTTTCTTCGCCAAAACTGCCAACGCCTCGTCGCTGGCATCGGGCGCGATCACCACCTCGGTGAAAATTGAAGAGATCTTCTCAGCAGTTTTGGCGTCCAGCGTGCCATTCAGGGCAACGATGCCGCCATAGGCGCTCACCGGATCGCAGCGCAGCGCCTTGTCATAGGCTTCCGTAAAGCTCGCCGCCGTCCCGACGCCACAAGGATTGGCGTGTTTGATGATTGCGACTGCGGGCCGCGTGGGGTCGAATTCCGCCACCAGCTCATAGGCCGCGTCGGTGTCGTTCAGATTGTTGTAGCTGAGCTCTTTTCCCTGGACCTGCCGCGCAGTGGCCACGCCCGGGCGAGGGGCGCCGCCGAGATAGAAGGCGGCCCATTGATGGGGGTTTTCGCCATAGCGCAGCTGCTGAGCCAGCTGGCCTGCAAATGCGATTATCGGGGGAGTGTGCTCACCGAGTTCCTTGGCCATCCACTGGCTGATCGCCGCGTCATAGGCAGCCGTTCGGGCATAGGCTTTTTGGGCGAGCCTGCGGCGAAGCTCGAGTGTCGTGGCCCCACCGTTCTCCTTCATCTCGGCGAGCACCCGACCATAGTCCGCCGGATCAACGATCACGGTGACGGCGGCGTGGTTTTTGGCAGCAGCTCGGATCATCGCCGGCCCGCCAATGTCGATATTCTCGATGCAGGTATCGAAGTCCGCCCCCGATCGCACTGTCTCCTCGAAGGGGTAGAGGTTGACGGCGAGCAGATCGATGCTGGCGATGCCATGCGCCTCCTGGGCGCTTGCGTGCTCGGCGTTGCCCCGGACCGCGAGCAGACCGCCATGGACCTTGGGATGCAGGGTTTTCAGCCGGCCGTCCATCATCTCCGGGAAGCCGGTGAGCTCGGCCACGTCAGCTACCGCGATATCCGATTGCTTCAGGGTCCGCGCCGTGCCGCCGGTGGAAATCAGCTGCACGCCCATTTCTGCGAGGCCGCGGGCGAAGTCTTCGAGGCCCGTCTTGTCGGACACCGAGAGAAGCGCACGCGCGATGCGCGCTTCACTATTCTCCAGCGTGGCTGCTGTCTCGGTCATGCCGGTCAAATCGCTGCCATGGTGCGAAACGCCACCAAGGGCGTCTATGGGGCCAAAGAGTGATCGGTTAGCACGATTATTGCGCGGGTCAAATGGATCAACGCCCGGGCACGCCGGGCATGTGGGTAAAGGCGCAATCAGCCTCAAGTCTTGGCGAAAGGAAGCTCGGTCTCCGCCTTGGGCTGCGGGGTCCCGGTTTGGGTCTTTTTGGCAGCCCCGGGGGCGACGGCCTGCTCCAAGGACCAGTCGACGGTCACTTCGGTCCGGCCGCGCAGGTCACCGCTTAGCACCACCTGCTGAGTCCGGTTGCGCCCGGCCGGATCGGCCAAAAAGACGCTGTCCTCGATTGCAAGAGCTCCGTTACCGGCAACCAGCCGCCAGCCCTCGCGGTTGGGAAGCAGCAGGAGCGCACTGCGGCCGTCCTGGGCGAGTTCGGCGCGTATAGCAGGGTGAAGATGAAAGCGGATGGCGAAGGTGTTCCCGCCTCCCTCGGCAGCGGGAGGTTTTGAACCTTCGGACGTGACCAACCGGTCCTGGCCTTGCAGGCGCTCGCCGCTGGCGGCGAGCCGCAAGGTGCGGTGATGCGTGATGCCGGTTCGAGCGACATATCCGTCATGGGATGCCGTGAGCAGTTGACCTCCGCCTTCTTCGGTGATCGCGGCCTCAACCAGCTCGGGTCCGATTATCCTCGCCCTGGCGGCGGGCTCGCCGACCGGCCTTAGCGAAACAAAGCGCGACGAAGAGGTGTCGGCCAACGTCAGTGTCGAGTGCGCGGCGGTGGAGCGGGTCACCAGCGACCATTCGTGCTGGGAGTGATTGGGCGCGCCGCAATTGACGATAACCGGCTGGGTGCCCGAACTCATCTCAAACGACAGGCAACCCGCATGCGCTTCGCCGCTGAGGGCAAATGGCGGGGGTCCGCTCAGATCGCAAATCACGATGGTCTTGCCTCGCTCCAACCGGCAATAGCCCGATGGTGCTGCATTGGTCACTGGCGAGCCCTCTACGTCGTGATGGGCGAGTACATTGACGATTTGGTCGATTGAGGTCGTGCCCATTCCGTTGAAGCGGGCAAGCCCGCCATCGCCCAACCGGAAGAAGCGCAGCATCGGCGTCATCCGGTCGATCAGGCCGATCAAGGCCTGGGGCGGTGGCAAATCGCGCACCACAAAACACTGACGCAGTGGCAGCAGATCGAGCAGCAGCTCCACCAACGTGGACGGATTGCGGCTGATATGGCCGCCATCGGCTAGAATCTGTCGTTCGGCCTCCCTGGTGAAGGGCTTTAGATAGTCTTCCGTATCGATGCTCTGTTCCTCGGTGCACAGCCCGGTGAGCATCAGCGCGGTGAGGGCGGTCAGACGTGAGGCGTCGCCCGGCATGTCGCGATAGGCCGCACTGAGATAGCGCATCTGCCGCGTCAGGCTCGCCAGCACGTCTTCGAATGAGCGCTGGTCGGCGCCTTCAAGCACGACCGGAGCATGGGACAGCCAGGAGATGATCCGCCGCGCCACGATGTCGGGCTGCCAGGCGATGCCGCTAATATTGCGGTGTAGCGATATCCAATCGCGCACCAATACGCGGGCGTGTTCTCGCGCGATCTCGTCGCCAGCGGCGCGCAGATGACGCAGCCAGCCGAAGCCATGGAGTTGCCGCTGCCATTCGGGGCTAGGCGGGGGAACCAGATAGGGAGATTCGGTGCCCGTAAGGGCGACCGCGCCCGCCAAGCCGAATTGTCCATTGTAGATTTCGGTGGCGAAGCTCGGATCAGACGTCCGCAAGTCTTGCGGTACCAGCACAAGTTGCTCGATCGGCGTGCCGCGGTAGCGCCAACTAAACAGGCTGGACTGATGCAAGGAGCGCATGGCGCGGCGACGCGCGACGCTTGCAACGTCGGCCGCCAGTTTGGTTTGTGCGGAAAACCGGTCCGCCATGCTTCCTCTTCATGCAACGAGAGCCGGGCGACTCACTGATTCGCATCAGAGCGCACCGTTGCGGCATTGTTGTGTGCAAAACGGTGTTGGATCAAGGGCTTGGCCAGAAGGCCGCAGCAGGCTTGGCCTTGCGAGCCCTAAGCTATTCGCAACCGAGCCGCAAAAAACCCATCGATTCCAGCCATCAGGGGGTCGCCGGTGTCGTATTGGAAGGGGAGGGTCCGCAAATAGCCGTCATCCGTGACCCAGGCGGCCTCACCCGCCAACTCTGCCGCATTGACGGGCTCAACCCGAACGGAAGAGTCTGATTCTAAGAACTTTGCGATCTGTTGCTCGCCCTCTTCCGGCTCCAGCGAACAAGTGCAATAGATCAGGCTCCCGCCCGGCTTCACCAGTGTTCGCGCGTTGGCCAGCAGGGCGGCCTGCAGCTCCGCGAGCGGGCTGAGTTCGCTTTCCTGCTTTAGGTACGGAATGTCCGGATGGCGTCGAATCGTGCCGGTCGCCATGCAGGGTACATCCAGCAATACCGCATCGAACTGCTCGGCGGGCTTCCAGTTGACGGCGTCGGCTTCGACGAGCTGGGCCTTCAGTTTCAGGCGCTTCAGATTTTGCTCCAGCCGCCGCAACCGGCCCCCGGAGATATCGACCGCAACGACATCGGCGCCGGCGGCCACGAGTTGGGCCGTCTTGCCGCCGGGTGCCGCACAAAGATCGGCGATCCGTTTCCCGGCGACATCGCCCAGCAGCCTGGCGGGGAGCGCTGCTCCCGCGTCCTGCACCCACCACGCACCCTCACCGAAACCTTCCAGGTCTTCGATCCGGCCCTTGGGCCTGAGCCGAATGCTGCCGGTCGGTAGCGCGACGCCGCCGAGCCGCTCGGCCCATTGGGGGCCGTCCGATTTGACGCTGAGGTCGAGGGCGGGCTCGGTCAAATGGGCCTCGGCAATGCGGCGCGTGTCAGCCTCGCCATAGGCCGCGGTCCAGCGGCGCCAGAGCCAGTCCGGCGTATTGAGGCGGGGAGCGTCCTGACCGGAAATGAGTTTGGCGCCTTCTCTGGTGGCGCGGCGCAGAATGGCGTTGGCCAGCTTATCGAACCGGCGGCTGGCCCGATTGGCGCGGGCCTGCTCGACCGCCAAGTTTACCACCGCATGGGGCGGCATTTGCATGAAAAGGATTTGGGCGAGCGCAGCGCTCAGGATGTGACGAATTTGCCCAGCA
>Ga0315336_1002517_pt1 | contig 27673 bp, 36 predicted proteins | sample ASW5metaG_FD_204512 | JGI IMG/M metagenome (GOLD analysis project Ga0315336, IMG submission 204512) | Ammonia-oxidizing marine archaeal communities from Monterey Bay, California, United States - ASW #5 | ecosystem: Environmental > Aquatic > Marine > Intertidal zone | place: USA: California... | reverse complement strand
TATCCTCACCGAGGAAAGCGTCTAGCTCATCCTCCGCACCCGCCCCCTCATCCGCAGCCACTACTGGCGCCGCGGGAACTTCCGTATCCTCATTGTTCTGGCCAACTTTCTCCTGAAGCTCGGCGATTTTTTCGATGTAATTCTTATTTGTCGGATTTTCCTCAGCTAGTCTTTGGTAAACTTCAAGCGCCTTTTTCTGATGCCCTTGCGATAAATAGAGTTCGGCAAGTGAAGGAGTCGGTACGGCATCACCTACCTCCTCCAGCAGAGCCTCATCCTTGAGAGCCGCCTCAGAATCGGCAGGTGCTGCATAGATCCCCTCAAGAGCAGCCATCGCTGCCTCGTCCTGGGTATCAAACATTCCAATAGTCACCTGAGCCCGGCGGGCTCCTGACTCATCACCCAAATTTTGGCAGCAACCGAAAAGCAGGCGCTGGGCAGATAGATTCCACGGGACGCGGGCAACGGCTTTTTCCAACTCCTCGGCTGCATCGCTTACCTGCTTATTCGCCAGATAAATTTCACCGAGAAGAACACGGGGTGCAACATAGGCTGAATGATGCTGAAGCCCGCCCTTTAGCAGACCGATTGCCTTGTCTGCCTCCCCTCTTTTCCAAATTAGATTAGCAAGCGGAAAAAACGCGAGAGAGGTAGGGTCGTCCTCAAGAACGGCCTCGAGGACCTGAATTCTAGATTCTAGGTCACTAGGTCGAGAAACCATTGGACTCCGCCAAATCGAAGCGGAATTTAACCGATAAGGGCAGATCGACTATTGTAGTCTGCATCGCCAGGACTTAAAAATCAACTCTTTACCCAAACGAAGCCGCAATCGTATAATTCCCGCACCCACTCCACTAAATCCTTTCGGGAGAAGTACTCGAGCATGTTTCAGATTGGCATCGATGCCGGAGGAAGTGCGCGATAAGATTGTCTCCATCGAATCGGCGCTGCGCGACTATGGGGTATCACTCGACCCAAAAACCCTTAAGATCAACGAGACCGAAACTACCCGCCTGCGGGAGGAAGTATCAAATTAGCCTAGAGGTAAATTCACACAACTCATTCCCTATCCACCCTCCTCCAACATGAGCCGGCCGTCAAAAAACGTTCACCACTTAGGGAGACACCGGCAATGCGGCGAGACGCAGAAAAAACAATCCCCCAAAAAACGAATCATGACCGGGGTTAGCGGGGACGATTTTGTAGCCCGCCTCCTGCATGTAGGTATCACATTGTGCAGGAACAGTTCTTCTGGGGGGGGGTAGGCCAACCACCGCAATTTGGCGGAAATCCTGGGACATTGAACCAAATGTATCCGTTTCCTTGAACAAGGGATAATTCATCGCTTCTCCACCATCACTCGGTCCCGCATTTCCCACTCCTTCAGATGGCCCTGGAGCAACTCAAAGTCACCGGCACATCCGAGGAAGCGGGCAATAGAATCCTCGTCGGTATCGTAGAGGGGGAAACACGATACAGGGGCTGCCCCTCCGGGCACGTGGACCACGGCACGCACCATGAAGGCCGGAATGTTTGTCCGTTCAGGTTTTTCTTCGAAAAAATCCGTCTCCACAACACGCTCAGCAGTGAGGATAACAGCCTCGGCAGCGCGCGACATAAGAACATCCTCAAATGTACCTCCGTCGATTCGAGCGTTGCCCATTGCGTCGGCATGCTGGACGTGGAGCACAGCCCAGTTCGGCCGAATACGCGGGATCATGTACACCTTCTTTCCTGTATACGGGTCCTCTGCTTGGCGAAATCCCGTCAGCGCGGGCGTGTCGCTTCCCTCCATCCCGGCCACAGGCTGGCTCGGCAGGCCGTAGGCAGAGGCGCGAAGCCCCGCAATAACAGTGTAGCAAACATGCTCTACAGCTCGTACGGTTTTATCCTCGACGCCCTGACGGTAGGAGTGTGCCATCCCGAAAAGGTTCTCGTAGCCAATGTAGCCCGATCGAACCTCGGCCGCTGCCCCCGCCGCACAGAGCAAATCGATGTCATAGGCTCCTGCAGTTTTGACTAGGCAAAGGCCGCGTTTTTCCTGCCGCACAAGCTCCCGCACAAAAGCCGACGGGGAGCGGCTGAGCGAGTTACCACCAAGCCCAATCATCTGGCCTTCCTCGATCAGGGCAACCGCCTCTTGAAGGGAATGAAGTTTACTCACGAAATCTCCTACCGCATTACCTGACGAAGCTCGGAAAATTCAGAATAGCGGACGCCTTCGGGATCCACCTCGGCAAGAACGGCAAGTTCTTCCCTCGTGGGAGGGGGCGTCTCGTGAATACCCCTCATCAAATTGAGGGGAAATCCAGTCTGCGCTGCCACTTCCTCCACTAAGCCACCGGGGTGAACACTCTCCAATTCAAGCCCGCCCGTGCCCATGGCAAAAACGGCCAGTGGAGTAACCACTCGCCTCAGATTCCCAGTCTGGGTCACGAAATCCACCTTTGGGACAAACGTCCTTGGGTCGTGAGCCGCACGCCAAACTACAACACGCCAGGCCTGCTCCATAACGACCGAACCGCCCCCGCCACCTGGCAGGCGCACTTTGGGTTCGGAAGGGTTCCCGATGTAGCTCATGTTTACACGCCCTGCCTTGTCAATTTGGGCACCACCTAAGAACATAAGATCGATTCCACCTCGCGCAAAAAGATCGTAGGCATCCGCGTTCGAGAAAATTGCTGCCGCCCCCTGGCAGAGTGCCGGACCATTTGTGCTAAACGGCAGGCGATCCGGCTTAGGGTCCACCGAACCTGCAACTTCGATGAGAACCGCACGCGGAGCATGGAGTTTTTTCGCCATAAAAATTGCCACCATCGGGAGCGGCGAATTCACGCCATGAAAAACGCGTTCACCATCTCGCAACTCGCGAGCCAGGCAAACTGCCATCTGATCCGCTTTCGTGCGGGCGGAATCGGCGTCGCTTGTTGTTCCTTGCGCCAATATTCTAGCTCCTAGGAGCATCCGGAGAAGAGGTCCGGTGGGCCGTTTCGAGATACTCAAAAAGACCCTCGGCGGTCCGAGAAAGCTTCATATATCGGCGAATTTCGGCCTCGTCCACCCCGTAGAACGGGTCGCAGCTGCAAGGTTTCGCACCACCCGGCGCATGCGCAACGGCCGCCACCATGAATCCGGGCACTGCAGTCAGCTCAGACTCTCCGGCCATGTGCCCTGGAGGAACGATTTCCTCGGCGGTAACGATGACCTCCTTCGCCGCACGTGTCATCTCCACGTCAAAATAGCGGGGGCCATATATCCTCGCGTTCCCTTCGGCGTCGGCCTCCTGAACATGGATAATCGCCCAGTCGGGCTGGAGAGCGGGGATAGCATGTAGTTTCTCGCCGGTGTATGGATCGTCGATAGTCTGGATGCCGCTCCGCTCGGGAATGTCGCTTCCTTTGAAGCCCCGCACGGGCTGAAAAGGAAGGCCATAGGCTGCGGCCCGCAGCCCCGCGAGGATGCTCGCTCAGGCGTGTTCGGTCAACCCGGCAAGACCCATTTCGATTGATCTCCTGTAGTTCGGCGCGAGACCGTAATTGGCCTCAAAAGTAACGATGCCGCTCAGAACACGTTCGAGCACGCTCGCCGCACATAGAATGTCCGCATCGTAGCCCGGCGATGGCTTGATGAGAGTGAGCCCCCTTTTTCCGGCCCTGGCAAGTTCACGCAAAAGCGCCGATGGGGCTCGGTGGAGCAGGCTCCCGCTCGTGCTGATTGAATCTCCATCCTTTACCAGCGTCGCAGCCTCGGCCAGCGTTCTGAGTTTGGTCATGAACAATCCCTCGCAGAGAATCCCTCTCATACATGGTAGGGGAATCAAAAGAAAATATCAGGGGAAACCAATATTCTATATACCCTCCGGCGATGGCATTCTCCGTACAAGAGACACGGACAACCTGCAAATGGGGTTTGGCCACTAATCCAGAAGGACATCCTCTTCGTCCATCAGCATCAAGTAGGGCTCGCCAAATTGATTCGGAATTTTTCGGTTCCACCCTTCATTTAAATCCACCGGTTTGAGGTAGATCCCCGAAATGCCTCCGAATATTAGGTGCACTTCAACCATCCCTGAATTGGAAACTGGAGCATACATGGCATGACATGGCGACCCACCATCCGTGCTACTCCAACCCGGCACCTCATAGATAATTTGCGGGTTGTCTATCTCAAAAAATTTAACCCGAAAGGATTCAATCATGATCAATCAATCACAGCGACGGCGTTAATCTCGAGTAGACAGCGCGGGTCAGTGGCAAGCTGGACCACCTGGACGGAGGTCGTTGCCGGTTTATTGTCGCCGAAGTACTCCGCCCAAACCCGATTGAGATCATCCTGGTCGCTCAGGTCAGTCTGATATCGTGAGACCGTAACCACGTCAGCGAAGGTGGCACCGGTGGCCTCGAGACCTTTTTTCAGGTTCTCGAGCGCAGCGCGCGCCTGACCCTCCATGTTGTCCGGCATGGCGTCAAACTCCTCGGGACGATGGGGGTGGTGATGGTAGACAGGCGCCGCCGTCACACCCGCAAAGTAGATCGTTGTTCCACCCGTCACTTTAATCGCAGGGGCATAGGGCATCCAAAAATCCGGGGCGTCCGGCCAGTGAACATGTTGAATATTTTTTTTCATTCTGGGAATCCTCCGGCACTCTTTAATATAAATGATGGGGTGCCCTCTTATTCTACCCGAATCGGCTCCCCTACTCCCGTGCCTCCTCCCAGCCAAAATGGTACGATTCGGCGTTCGCTGAATTCCGGTCCATCCCAATCGAAGGAAAAATGATGGCAAAAAAGATACTTGAAGGGAAAAAAGCCGTGGTCACGGGCGGCTCGTCGGGGATTGGCGCGGCTATTGCTGTGCGATTTGCTTCGGAGGGGGCAGACCTCTGGGTTGCGGGCGGAAGCAGCCGGGAAGGGCTTCAAAAAACGATCGGCGCTTGCGCCGCGCACGGTGTGAAAGCCGGGGGGGATTTATACGACCTCTCGAACGGGAAGAACGCAGTCGGCCTTGTGGAAGACGGCGCGGAATTTCTCGGCGGGCTCGAAATTTTGATCAATTCAGCAGGCACCAGAAACCTGAGCCCATTTATCGATATTCAAGATGACGCTATCGATCTTCTGTTCGAGGTGAACGCCAAAGCTGCCTTTTTTGCCTCGCGCGAGGCCGCACGCATTATGGTTTCCAAGGGGAGCGGAAATATCCTCATGATCGGCTCGGACGCTGGCCAACATGGTACCCCCAACTTCTCCCTCTACGGTGTAACCAAAGCGGCAATGCACGCGCTGACCAAGAACCTGGCCATTGAGCTAGGGCCCTCGGGCCTGCGCATCAACTGCATGGCGATGGGACCCGTCCGCAGCGGCCGGGTGAAAGAGCTTTTGGACAACGACCCGGAATTCTACAAGAGCCGGCTCAAGAAAGTGCCAATCCGGGATTTTGGCAATCCCGAGGACATCGCCGAGACCGCTCTCTTTATCGTATCTCCCGCAAACAAATTCATGAGCGGCGCCATCGTTATGATCGACGGTGGCATCACCGCAGGCTAATTTGCGCAAGAAAACCCCATGAACGTCAAAATCCTTACGGGAAAACGCGCCATCGTCACCGGCGCTTCCTCGGGCATAGGCGCAGCAATCGCACACCGCTTTGCAACCGAGGGGGCGGACATTTGGGCCGTGGGCGGAGGGAACACCGAAGGGTTACGAGATACGGTCAATGGCAACGCGGCCTGCGGCGTCCGAGCGGGCGGAAAGGGATATGACTTCACGCGGCCCCAGGCTGCTGGAACAGCTGTACGAGAAGGTGCGGATTTCCTGGGCGGCCTGGATATTCTAGTAAACTGTGCCAGTGGGCGGAATTTCAAAGCCCTAGCCGAGCTTTCGGATGCCGATATTGACTTCATGTTCGACTTGAACGCAAAGTCGTTTTTTTTCGCTTCTCGGGAGGCCACCCGCATTATGACCCCCCAGGGAAGAGGGCACATCATCATGATGGGCTCAGTATCGGGAGAGCGGGCCCGGCCAATGCGCTCCCTATACTGCGCCACGAAGGCGGCGGTCCATTCCCTCACCCAATCCATGGCACTCGAACTGGGCCCCCTGGGCCTGCGCGTCAACTGCATCGCCCCCGGTCTGATCAATAGCGGCCGGGTGGAAAAGATACTGGAGGGGGATTTAGACTATTTTAGGAAGCGAATAGCGGGCATTCCGCTCGGCAGATTGGGAGATCCCGGCCAAATCGCCGCCGTGGTTCTTTTCATGGTCTCTCCCGAGAACGACTTCATGAACGGCGCCATTGTCCCTGTAGATGGGGGCTCGATGGCGGGCTGATTTCATTCACTCCATACCAAAAAACGAGACCGTATGACATCTAAAATTCTCGAAGGAAAACGAGCGTTAATCACTGGAGCCTCATCGGGCATGGGCGCGGCCACCGCCCTCCGCTTCGCCGCCGAAGGAGCAGACATCTGGGCTGTGGGAGGATCCGACTCCGAAAGCCTTAACAATACCCTCGAGGGCTGCGCAAAAAATGGCGTCCGGGTGGGAGGAACGGGCCATGACTTCTCTCGGGCCCAGGTCGCGGAAGATGCCGTCCGAGAAGGGGTGGATTTCCTTGGCGGCCTCGACATCCTGGTCAACTGCGCCGGGGGCCGGGTATTCAAAGGAATCTTGGAAATTACCGCCGACGAGATCGATTACATGTACGAGCTCAACACGAAATCCCTCATCTTTTCCTGCCGGGAGGCGGCACGCATTATGACTCCCAAAAAAAACGGACAAATTCTCAACATGGGCTCGGTGGCAGGAATTAAGGCGAGCGCTGACCGCTCTCTTTACTGTACAACGAAAGCGGCGGTCCACTCACTCACAAAGTGCCTCGCCCTTGAACTAGGTCCACTAGGAATTCGGGTCAACTGCCTGGCACCCGGGCTCGTGGATAGCGGCAGGGTGAAAGTACACTTGGCAGCGAATCCAGGTTACGCCGAAAAAAGAATCAGCCAGATTCCTGCTCGGCAACTCGGATCTCCAGAGAAGATTGCCTCAACCGCGCTATTTATCGTCTCACCCGCAAACGAGTTTATGAATGGGGCCATCGTTTCCATCGACGGAGGAGTGAGTGCGGAATAATTGCGAACAGATGCGGGATAGCTTTCCGGGCCATTTTGGATTTCATGGTCCTTGGGGGGGCACCTATATATCCAAGGAAAACTAAGGAGGTCCGTTCCGGACAACTGACTTTTTTGGGGAAACCGTCTCTATCGATCCCCCCAGCGAAGCGCTATCGCTATTTTGAAGGAGTAGAGAAAAAATAATCTTCTCCCAAAAAAGAGGGCCGGTTAACAAGGCTTCGCCCTGTTATTTCCCAGGCTACTTGGGTAGGTTAATTGGAAATGCCATCGGTGTACATGCTGAAAAAAGCCACTGCCTAGCCTCTTCATAAGGATTCCGCACTCCCTGCGAGGACGTTTCGGCGATCCAAAAAACCACGGATTCTACCTGTAATTTATTAATTCCGCTTGCGGTCGGCTTTTTTGCCGGGCTTTTCCTTTCTCACGAGGTTGTAGAAGACATCCAGGCCGGGGTAGAGGGCCATATCCCCCAGCTCCTCAGTAATTCGAAGCAACTGATTATACTTGGCAAGCCGGTCCGTCCGGGAGGCGGAACCGGTTTTGATTTGGCCTGCGTTTGTCGCAACTGCAAGATCGGCGATGGTCGTGTCTTCGGTCTCTCCAGAGCGATGAGAAATCACCGTCGTATATCCTGCCCTTGAAGCCGTTTGCATAGCTTCGAGAGTTTCGGTCAAGGTTCCGATCTGATTGACCTTAACGAGAAGGCTATTGGCGACGCCTTCGCGAATACCCTTTTCGAGATATTCAGTGTTGGTCACGAACAGATCGTCACCCACGAGCTGGACCCGATCACCAAGCGCCGCAGTCAGAGCTGACCAGCCTTTCCAGTCGTCCTCGGCACATCCGTCCTCGATGGAAATTATGGGATACTGACGAACCCAATTCTGATAGAACTTCACAAGATCGTCAGATGTCTTCTTCCTCCCTCCCGACCAACGGAATACATACTTTCCCTTCTTGTAAAATTCGCTCGAGGCCGGATCGAGAGCAATCAAGGCATCTTTCCCCGGCTGATATCCTGCCTTCACGATGGCCTCGAGAATCACCTCGACGGCCTCCTCGTTGCACCCAAGGTCAGGAGCGAAACCTCCTTCATCGCCCACGGCGGTTCCGTAGCCGCGCTTTTTTAGAATGCCCTTGAGCGCGTGGAACGTCTCGACGCCCATCCGGAGGCCTGAGGGAAAATTTTTCGCCCCCACCGGCATCACCATAAATTCTTGAAAATCAACGCTGTTATCCGAGTGAACTCCACCGTTGATGATATTCATCATCGGAACGGGCAAGGTGTAGGCGCCTGCCCCGCCAATATAGCGGTATAGAGGGAGACCAAAAGAATCAGCGGAGGCCTTTGCCGCGGCGATAGAGACTGCAAGAATCGCATTCGCACCAATTTTTCCTTTGTTCCGCGTTCCATCGATTTCGCGCAGCTGAAAATCGAGGGCACTCTGATCAGATGCGTCCGTACCTAAGATGGCGGAGGCTAGCGTCTTGTTAACGTTCTCTACCGCCTTCGTCACACCCTTTCCGAGGTAATAGGATTTTCGGCCATCGCGCAGTTCCACGGCCTCGCGCTTCCCCGTACTAGCACCACTGGGAACCCCTGCGCGGCCAAAACCTCCGTCGGAAAGATGGACATCCACCTCCACCGTGGGGTTTCCCCTGGAGTCCAGAATTTCCCTCGCACTGACTTGCACGATGGTGGTCATGTTCAGCTCTCCTCAGGCCAGGACTACGTGGCGCAATCAATTAAAGTTCATGTGGCCTTGTAAAATTTCAATCAGTGGAATTTTTTAGAAAAAATTCGACGGCTCTAGTTGCTGCCTTGCTCCAACTTTTGAAGCTCTTCCTCAAAATCCTTAATCGTGCCAAATGAACGGTAGACTGAGGCAAACCGGACATAAGCCACCTGATCGGTTTCCCGCAGTTCGCCCATCACCCTCTCCCCGATGACGGTGGTGAGGATTTCCTTTTCGCCAGTATCGAGAATAAACCGCTCGATTCGGTCGACGATTGCCTCCTGTTCCTCGGCCGGAACGGGGCGCTTTTCCAGTGCTTTTTGAATTCCAAATCGGATCTTTTCGCGATCATAGCCTCCTCGCGAACCATCCTTTTTCACGATGAGAGGCCAGGAGACTTCGGGACGCTCATACGTCGTAAACCGATGCCGGCAGGCTTCGCACTCCCGCCTGCGACGGATGGCATTGCCTTCCTTAGTCGTCCTACTATCAACGACCCGGCTGTCTAAATTCGAGCAAGCAGGACATTTCATATGAAATCGCTCTGGGCGATGGGCTTAAATGGAAGAGTAAGGTTTCTGTTCGAGGTCAGATATTTTCGATATGCGCCTGGCATGACGCCCTTCTTCGAAGGGTGTGTCAAGCCAAAGCTGGATGAGGCGCCGGGCATCGTCCGGCTCCATGCATCGCTCTCCAATGGTCATTATGTTGGCGTCGTTGTGGCGGCGACTCATAAGTGTGCTCCACTCATCATAACAATTAACCGCGCGCACACCAGGAAACTTATTGGCCACAATTGACATCCCCGTCCCTGAACCACAACACAAGATTGCACGGACCGATCGGCCCATGCTAACCGCCCTGGAGGCGGGTGCCGCATAATCGGGATAATCGCAAATTTCCTCCGAACCGGTCCCATAGTCCTCGTAGGGAGTCCCCACTTCAGTCAAAAAAATTTTCACATTTTCCTTCAATCGGTAACCCCCGTGGTCGCTAGCAATGGCAATGGGCTTCATCGAACCGGCTCCATTGAGAATTTTGAGGGACGGTAAAACCGAAAAGCTAGCCTACACCCACGGTAGGCATGGCGAGGGCCAAAGTCAACCATTTGTCTATGGGAGCTCATCGACGTACTTTGGGAGGCTTAGGCTCGCAAGCGAATTTCTCCCTACAAACCCGGAGGCAGGTTCCGTGGGCCACCCTAGCCCGATGGGACGCCTTGGTGGTTGTGCTTGTTGCGGAAGCCAGATAGATACTCTGACACACCTCCTGGCATCCCCACCGCGAAAAACCACAACTCTTTGAGCCTTCCAATGCGTCAATTCCACTCTGTCTGGGTCTTTGCGGGGTGTCAGGCCTACCTGGAACGCCTGGCGAGGCGGGAGCAACGAGCTTTCTTTGCATGTGCCTAAGAGTTGACGTATCCAACGAATCTTCCCCCTCGCAACGAACCTTTCCGGTAGAGAACTCCTCGACGGGAGTTTGTCCCGGCTGGCACTTCACCGATGATTGTGCCCAAGTCACAACCACCCTGAAGGAAGAGCCAAAAATTGTGACCCCAAGGACCACAATGCTAATGCCCATAAAATTTCGCATATTCATTCCATTTCAACTCGCTACACAACCGATGGACCTTCCACTGGCCGAATGACAAACCCGGATTCAGGCTCTCCAAGTATCTTCCTGCCCGCCTCTTGGGCCACCTTTTGGAATGCGCTTTCGGCACCGAGGCGGTCACCCGATTCAAGCTTTCCCCGTGCATCAAGCAGGCTCAAAACAATGCCCGTCCAGCTGTCTCCCCGGGACTGGTTCAAAGGCATTTCTGTGGCTGCCTCCAACCATTTTCGAGCCTCCTGGCATTCATCCATCTCAAACAGCAGGGCCCCTGCCATAACGATCGGAATGGGATCGCCCTCTCTCATGCGCCCGCAAGCAATCATAGCCGAGACCGCCTGGCGCGTAATTTTTTCATCTTTCCGGGGAGTGTACTGGGCAACAATTCGGTGCAAGAACTCCAGATCCCCCAAATGGCGATAACCTTCTTCCCACGTTTTTACTGCGCGTTTTTTCCGCCCTGCCACCAAGTAGGCCTCGCCCAACCGTAGCCGGGGTCCACCTTCGGAAGGCATGCAGCGGACAGCCTTCTCAAACAAGGAAACGGCTCCCTTAGCATCTGAGAGCGCAAATTTTGCTTCACCCGCCGCCATGAGAATATCACCCTCGGTTCGTCTGTCCACAATCCGCTGGGCAGGAGATGCCCTGGCGGCGGAAAGCTTCTCACTCGCCGCCAGGGCATCGTCCCAACGTTCCTGGCCAGCAAACATACCACGCAGTCGTCGAAGAATCTCGGGATGAAAAGCCCCGTTCTTTCCCAAACGGAGGAGTATTTTTTCCGCCTCCTTGTAGCGTCCCACAGCTTCTAGATTGCTGGAAAGGCGCACCAGGGCCTCCAGGGAATCGGGCGAAAGCGCATAAAGTCGTTCGTTACACCGAATTGCTTCTTCAAGGTCACCAGCTTCGGCGGCCAAGTCGCCCGCCAAGGTAAATGCCGGAGAAAGAGTAGGGTCGAGCTTCGTTGCTTTTTTGGCCTTCCTTCTGGCCGAGTAAATCTTTCCCCTTGATTGTAGACTTTCCGCCCGAACTAAAACCCTTCGAGCACTGGCACAACGACGCCCGGATCGGCGATCGCGCCAGCGGGTGATGCCGAAAAAACCCGCCTCACTCCAACCCACTAAAAAAGTGAAAAATACCCCCACAAGGGCAGAAACAAGGACCAGCGTGGCGACGGGAAGGGCGAACACTAACCCGTCGGCGAGCCGGAGTTCGACCAATGAACGATTGAAATGAAGGATATAAATGGCACCAGATACCGGAAGCGCTACCGCAAGAATTAGGTGGATTCCCACACAAAAAACCCTTCAAATTCCGCCGTTTTTCCTGCGCTGCTCAATCTCGTTTTGAGCCCCAACTGTGAACCGGGCGTAAGGGATTACTTCAAGACGTGTGAATGGGATAGGCTCGTCCGATTCCTCACAAATCCCGTAGCTGCCATCCTCGATTCGCTTAAAAGCGGCCTCAACCTCGCGTAACCTCCCCCGCTCGCGCTCGCCGAGCTGCATCATTACCTGCCGCGAATAGGTAGCTGCCGCCAAATCTCCAATATCCTGCGTTCCATCATCGCCAAATTCATTGCTCTGGCGCTGCACTGCTTCGACATCGCCCAAAATCTTACGGCGTGCTTCGTGTAGACGTTCAAATAAAAAGTTTAGTTCTTTTTTCTTCAAATGTTTCAATTGATTTCCTCACAAAAATCAAGAACTCCAAGCAGAGACGAACTTGGGGGCACCTATGTCAATCAATTCCGCGTGCGACCAAAGATCTTCAAGATGATAAAATTCTCTGGTTTTCTTTTCGAATATATGGACCCCCACATCCCCATAATCCATCAATACCCAATTTGCTTCGTTCAAGCCTTCCACAAATAATGGTTTCTCGCCGATTTTAATAAACTTTTCTTTAATTGCCTCAGATATGGCCCTAACATGGCGAGAACTAGTCCCATGACAAATCAAAAAGGCATCCAGTTCCGACGAAAATCCGCGGAGATTCAAAGTAATCGGCTCCAGTCCCTTTTTTGATTCCACAGCTTCCATAATCACTCGAAGCCGTTTTTTAAGAAATTTTTCCAAATCCCCCTCCCCGACAATTCATTTATTCTCCCCTTCCATATAAACCGCGCCGAATTATAATTCCTTCCACGGGTAGTGGCAATAAATTCTGCAAGGGATACCTGGAGCGAATAGACTCCCGGATCATTGTGGCAGAAATATTGAGTGTATTCACCGAAATAAAATTAATTACCCTTTCAGAATCATGATATTGAAACCTATTCTCCCCAAGAGACTTGAAGTGAGCCCGTTTGTCAAATCCTTTCAACATATCTTCCACGCGTGTCATGACCTCGCCTGAATTCTGCTCACCCCTCAGTGTTACAGCGAAGTTCACCATTTTGAGAAGCCTCAAAGGCTCGCGCCAGGAATCGAGAAGGGAGAAAGCATCAGCACCGATGATGAAAAAAAGATCGTGCCCCCGGCAGTAGCTCTCAGACATTTCGGCCAGGGTGTCAACGGTGTAGGAAATTCCTCCCCGCTTGATCTCAATTGGATCGCACACGAAATGGGGAAATTCCCCCAGGGCCACTTGTACCATCTCCAACCGATCCAGCGCTGGAGCGATATCGTCCGAGGATTTGTGAGCGGGAAGAGAAAGAGGGACGAACCTTACTTGATCCAAATGGAGCGCCTCTCGCACTTCATCCACCGGGCGCAAATGCCCATAATGAATCGGGTTAAAAGTTCCTCCAAGAATGCCAGTGCGCAATGATTCCCCAAATAGAATGGCCGTTCGTTAGTTCAAAAGCGCTAGGTTGTTTCGGTGTACAATCTCATCATAATCCTTACTTCCAAGGATTGCCACGATTTCGTGCGTTTGCTTACCAGCAATCTTCTTCACCTGCGCTGCGCTATAGTTAACCAGCCCGCGACCAATCGTTTTTCCCCACGGATTTCGGATTTCCACTATGTCGCCGAAACGAAAGTCTCCGCTGGCCTCGGTTACCCCGATAGGCAAAAGGCTCCTCCCTCGGTCAATCAGCGCACGAACCGCTCCGCCGTCTAGGCGAATCCAGCCCTTAGGATTAGCCGTCGTACCAATCCACCCCTTTTTTCCTTTGAGTCGAGCTCCATTGGGAACAAACAAAGTTCCAATATCCTCTCCTCCAAGGGCACGGATAATGACCCCCGTGGAGCGGCCCTTGACGATGAGAGTGGAGATCCCCACACGATTCAGCACATTCACCGCGTTCATTTTCGCGGCCATTCCTCCATGGGCGAGCGGATTAACACTCTCACCTGCCACTTTCATCACCTTGTCCGGGAACCCCTCTACCCGACGCAACAAAGAAGCACCAGGCATCACGCTCGGATCAGCTTCGTAAAGCCCCTCCACATCCGAGAGGATAATGACCAGCTCCGCCCGGACCATTTGGGCAACCTGTGCGGCCAGGATATCATTGTCGCCAAATTGGATCTCTTCAATTGAAACTGTGTCGTTTTCATTGACGATGGGAATCACTCCTATGGATAGAAGGGTCTCAAATGTATTGCAAGCATTCAAAAACCGGCTACGGACATCCAAGTCGGCATGGGTCAAAAGCACTTGGCCCATTTCGACACCTCTTCGCTTGAATGCACGCCCATAGGCCTCCATCAATATAGGTTGCCCCACAGCCGCCGCAGCCTGGCGCCCCGGAATCGCACTGGGAATAGACTTCATTCCCATTCGCTTGACCCCTGCCGCAATCGCACCAGAGGAAACCAGTACCACATCGCGCCTGGCCGCACGTAATTCAACCACCTGGGAGGCAATTTGTCCCAGCACCCGATGGTTCACCCCCTCTTCGTCGGGCGCAGTGAGAACAGAACTACCCACCTTCACTATAATTCGACGGCACCGCAGTGCTGGCTCCTTACACCTGTCCCGTGAGACTTTTGTCATCACTGGGCTCCCTTTTCCTTGGTTGCGCAGCCCGGCCCCCTTCTCTCCCTGTCACTCGCCTTTTCGGATAAAATTTGAGAGATCTGGGAAATTAAAGTCTGGAGCCCATCCCCTGAAATAGAGGAAATTCCAATTACTTGATAGCCGCGCTCCTCCAGACCCTGCTGGAGAGACTCCGATTGATCTAGAGCTTCGGTCAGATCCAGCTTGGACATCACCGCCAACCTAGGCTTCCGCGCAAGTTCGGCGGAAAAAAGCTCGAGTTCCCTGGATATGGCATCCATATCCGAGAGCGCATGATCACACGGGACGCTCGCATCTACCAGATGAAGCAGCAGCGAGCATCGATCCACATGGCGCAAAAATCTTATTCCCAGTCCCTTACCCAAATGGGCACCGGGGATGAGCCCCGGAATGTCGGCTACAACGCAGGAGCAGAAGCCCCCGAGATCCACCACCCCTAGGTTTGGTTCCAGGGTAGTGAAGAGATAATTCGCAATTTTGGGCCGGCTGGCCGAAATTCGTGAGATAAGAGTGGATTTTCCCGCGTTGGGCATCCCAATGAGACCAACATCGGCGAGGAGTTTAAGTTCCACCTCCAGCTCCAGCTCTTCGCCGGGACGACCTTTTGTTACTTTTCGTGGGGCACGGTTAGTCGAGCTCTTGAAATGATCGTTCCCCAGCCCCCCTCCTCCTCCTTGGGCAACGATGACCTCTTGCCCATCTCTGAACATATCCGCGACTACATTCCCAGTCTTCACATCACGGACGATGGTACCGATGGGAACCGAAGCGATTAGGTCCTTGCCGTCTGCACCATGCATTCGGCGACCCCTACCAGCCTGGCCTGATTGGGCACAGAGATTTGGCCGATGGCGAAAATGGAGAAGGGTATTCACCGAAGAGTTTGTTCGAAAAACAACGTGACCACCGCGGCCGCCATCTCCGCCATCCGGCCCGCCTTTGGGGATATATTTTTCGCGCCGAAAACTTAGGCAGCCGTCACCACCATTTCCTGACTGTACAAACAATTTTGCGGTATCAACAAACATCGCGCGGTCGCGGCAGGGGGATAGGAATATAGCTACTCGGCAGGCTCCACGCTGACATAGCGGCGAGCACTCGCCTTGCGCTTAAACTGAACTTTTCCGCTGGCTTTAGCGTAAAGGGTATGATCATTTCCCAGACCAACATTCTCGCCAGGGTGGAACAATGTACCCCGCTGGCGAACCAAGATTTCGCCGGCTTTAACAATCTGGCCCGCGAATCGCTTCACTCCCAAGCGGCGTCCTGCGCTGTCCCGTCCATTAGAGGAGCTTCCACCGGCTTTTTTATGCGCCATAGTTAGTTGCCCCCTATCTGGATATCCGTTACCTCAAGTTCAGTATATTGCTGGCGGTGACCGCGCTTTGTGCGGACGTTTTTACGCCGCTTAAACCGAAAGGCGTAGACCTTATCACCCTTGCCCTGACCGCGAATAACCGCATTGACCTTCGAGGAAACGAGCGCACCCTTTTTAGTAACCACGTTGTCGCCATCCACAATCAAGCGCACATCACTCAGTTCGACCGCCTCACCCACTTCGCCAGCAATTCGCTCAACCTTCACGGTATCGCCAGCCCGCAAGCGAACCTGCTTCCCACCAGTTTCCACTACTGCATACATGGCACACAATCTCCTGAGCCCGCCAAGCCGACTATAAATCGCACGGGATAACCCAGAACGAACATTTATACACTCATCACTCGAAAAAACATCACCGAAACCCCTATCGACTACAGGGAGGAGTCCGGATAAGTCCTTCCTTTTAGCAACGGCGAGGGGAGAATGTCAATTCAGGCTGAAGAGAAGAATGCACAAGGGTTACAAGAAATTCGCGGCAGCCGTCCACGCGACTATACAAGATTGTTCAGAACACCTGAAACTTTCGCCCACTCTTTAACGTTTTTTTCGGATCAAGCGGAATTTCAAGGTTTTTTTTTGATAGGACACCCCCCGCCTTATGGGCAAATATCCTTTTTTTTCTAACACCAGCACAAACCCCCTCCACAGGTCTTTTACGCCAAGCCTGTATTGAATAGTTATCGGTGTTTTCCCTTGAAACACATCGTTGACAAATAAATCAGCGCTTGGCGGGTCAGAAATGACCGTGAGTGAACGAAGATTGATATTTTTCACCTTTCCGGCGACATTTTTATCCACCCAGGTGCAGCCTCCCACTAAAAGGCCGGCCGCTATAACCAGGACACAAAGAGCAGGGCTGCGGAAATTGAAACTTGATATAGAACAATCCACTATTTTCAAACAGTCATCCTCACACCTAGACTCTTGCACCGAACCCAAGTAACCGTCATCGACCAAACTGTCAGGTATCGCCTACTGAGCCTTCTTTGAATCTCCGCCAGGGGGCTGCCCGACAGTTTGACCAATCCATTCCTCAATCATTTCCAATATAAGCGCCTGATCCGAATCAGCCCCATTTTTGGAAACGGCAAGGCCAAACACCTCACGCACATGATTAAGGATAAACATGGTTGCCCCAATCTCTCTAGCTAGGTCTGAAGCCATAGTGAGATCTTTATGCATAAGCCCAGCCGTGAACCCCGTATTGAAATCACGATTGAGCAGTAGCCGCGGCCACTTGTCCGCCGTCCCAGAATTCATCCCGGAGCCGCTATTAACTACATCCAACACTTTTCCTGAATCGAGCCCCATCTTCGCTGCGAAAGCCACTGCCTCCATCGAGGAGAGAAGGTTAGTAGCTGAGAGAAAATTATTTACACACTTCATGGCATGGCCCGATTCTACATCTTCCCCAATATGGACGATATTTTTTCCCAGAATTTTAAAAAGCGGCATCGCCGCTTCAACCACATCGGACGGCCCACCAGGCATTATGGCTAGTGTGCCCGCTTCTGCCCCAACGACACCTCCCGAAACGGGAGCACCCAACATGTAAATGTTCCGGCGCGAAAGCTCCTCTCCTAAAGCCGCCGTCCGCCTGGGATAAGACGAACTCATGTCAATCAAAAGTTTACTGGCCTCCATGTTTTCTAACAAACCGCCCTCGCCGGTAACGACCTGGTCCACGATATCGCTGTTCGGGACCATGGTTATGACCACATCACACCGTTGGGCCAGTTCAGCTATAGATGACGATGCCTGAACGCCTTCAGGACGGACCCTCTCCAGCGCTACAGGGTCAGGATCGAAACCAATGACTGTGTAGTCGCCCCGCCGTAAATTCCGGGACATGGGAGTTCCCATTTTACCAATCCCGATAAATCCAATCGTGGTCCGGGCCGGATGGCAGTTTTCCATATCACCCTCAACTGAAAAAGAAACGAGCAAATAGCTAATGCCGACAATGGCCAACTAGGCAGCCAGACAACCGCCCATGAGGCTCCAGTTCTTTACATATTCCAATTATTTAATGGTACCATTTTTCAAGAAATCTTCTATTACTGTTTGGCTATTCACGCCAGCCAACGAGGTATAGTTCCGAAAGACCGAAAGCCAATTTTGACCGCAATGCCCATCGCAACAAGCGCGAATCCATCCTCTTCGGAGGCCTCCTGCCCAGTCAGACCAGTATCAATTTCCAGCAGGCATTTATGGAATCGACGTCCTCGGGTAGAATGTATTGCATTATTAAGAACGATTCTCATTCCTAGATTAGCTCAAATTTACCCATTTGCGGAGCTAAAATGGCACACCAGCCCGAGTCAATGGAAATGGAAGCTCTGGTGCGGGAAAAAGAATTCCTCCGCTACGAAAAGAAAGGAGCCTATCACTGGCACTTGAACTCAAACCATCCGCTTCGGGGAAATGCCTTCGTCAGAGCAAGGTATGCCAATGTACTCAAACTGGCTGAAAGATCAGTAGGCGGACAATTAGCTGGAAAACGAGTCCTGGACCACGGCTGCGGCGACGGCGTGCTTGCCAATATTCTCGCTCAGAAAAAAGCTCATGTATTCGGAATAGACAACTCCAAAACCGCCCTTCGCTACGCTCAAAAACGCATATCAGGAAGAGGGGTCCATTTTCAGGGCGGAAGCGTTTACAACCTGCCATACCGAGACAAGACTTTTGATTGCGTTATTTCCACTCAGGTCATCGAGCATCTTGCCGAGCCTGTAGAGATGCTCCGCGAAATCTACCGCACTCTCAAAAATGGCGGACGCGCCGTTATCACCACTCGCATCCGCCTAACAGAAGATCCAATTGATCCAACACACGTTGCAGAATGGTTCGAAAATGAATTCCGGAGCCTAATCGAGGGAGTATTTCCCGGAACGGAATATTTCAAATCCCATTCTGCTGCCTGGATGGAAGCATCTCATAAATTAAAGTGGATAAAATTCCTCGCCAACTTAATGTCCCTGGTCCAAAACCCTTTCGCCGGATTTGAGTCTGGCTACCGACTACATGTAATCCAATACGCCGTGGCCACCAAGTAACCTTTCCCATCCGACCAAGGAGACTGCCACTAGCGCGAAGGGGCAATCCTGGAATGCCTTCTAAGCGCCGTCCCGGCCTTCTCCAATTTTCGGTTGAATTTTGTAATTTCGCCCAAGGAGTGATATATTCTGGGGGAAGTTCCCGCCCACTTTAACTTCTGACCAGAAACGCAATTTTTGATTTGTGGGGATTCCCAATGACGCCGATTACGGCGGGCGAAGTCACGAAGTTTCTCGAAGACAACCCTGATTTTTTCCTCGAAAATTCTGAACTCGTGCATACGAGCGGCCTCCTTTCTGGAGAAAGTCCCAAATCGAATTTATTGGGCATACGGAACCGTCTCTTTACACGGTTAAACGAAGAGCGTCGGGAGCTAACAAATCTCCTCGATGCAACGATAGAGCTCGTCCGTCAAAACGAGCAAATCGAAGAGGATTTTATTGCGATTGAAAAAATTTTATTTCAAGAAACACCTGACGGCAGGAGCCTCGCCAAGGTCGCCCAGGAGATCGAAACAAGGTTCTCGCTTGACCATGTAAGTATTTTGCTCTCTGAAAGTATGAAAGAAGCACTCCCTGTCGATAGGGACGCAAAAAGCTCAGACCGCGTGCACCTTATAACTGCCTGCGAGGGGGATTTAGAGCCAGACGACATCATTCTCACGGGAAACTTAGACGAGGGCGCCGCCCCCCCCTTTCCGAAACTGCCCCACGCCGATCTCCGCTCGACTGCTGTCGTACCCCTTAGGGAGGGCGACCAGCTTCTCGGCCTACTTCTTTTGGGGTCGAAAGATCCTCAAAGATATGTTGAGGGCATGGCGACACAATTGCTCGGCCGCCTAGCCATGCGAATGGGGATGGGTATCTACCTCATCCTGCAAGTCGCCGGGACCGGAAGGAGCTCGACTCCGAGAAAATCTCGGAAAAAGAAAACCGGCCAAACTGCCTGACAGCTGCAAGCACCTCCCTAGACCCGGACGCTCTCACCCAATGCCGTCAGGGCTGTCACTTCCTGAATACTCCCTACCTCCTCAAAGGTACGCACACGCTCAACAATTAGCCGGCGTGTTTCCTCATCTGCCACCGGGCTGGTCAAATCGTGGAAGCGCTCAACCAGTTCCTCCCAGGTCAGAGGGTTGCGTGGGTCGCCCTTTGGGTTGTCCTGATGGGCCTCGAATGTTCCCCGGCGGGTAACGATCTTCACGTGGGCCTGCCACTCATGGGGAAACTTTTCCTCCATCTCCGAATCCCCGAAGCACTGGACCTTGTCTATAATCGACGAATAGACCTTTGATCGCAGGAAATCGTCAGAGTACTCCTCAAGCCCCGCCTTTCTTCTGAGAAGGGCAACAGAAACTGCATACTGGAGGCTAAACTGCGCGTCCACCACGTTCTGTGGGTTGACCTTAATGGCGTTCGGTTCGACAACGACCATAACTGCCGTCTCCGGCACGCGCACCTCAACACGGGAAACCTCCTCAGGCTGGATGTCGTTTTCGCCGCAGAGCCGAATTACAAGATCGACCGGCCCGTGATTGTAACGGCAGGTGGCATGCGGCTTAATGGCCGACTCGCAAATCTCCCAGTACTCGCCCAAGCGCTCGGTGACGTATTCGGGGTGAGCGTCGTCACTAAAACCATGCAGAAACCCAAACTTGCCCTCAAGAATATCCTCGGGCCCCGTATATCCCTCTTGGGCCAGATAGGCGGCGATGATACCGCTATGAGCAGCCCAGCCTGGATGCAAGCGCTTGGTCCATGAACCCGTTTCGAGGAACTGCATCGAGCTCGCTGCCTGGCTTCCTGCGATACCAAAGGCATTCGACGTGGCCTCCCGCGATAAACCGAGCATCTTTGAGGCCGTAACTGCAGCCGCGAAGGTCCCGCAGGTACCCGTCGGATGAAAACCTCGCGCGTAATGGCTCGTTGGGTTGATGGCGTTACCAACCCGATTAGTCACTTCGTACCCTGCTACAATAGCTTCGATAACCCGGCGCGGATCCGAATTGTGGGCCTCAGCAGCAGCCAACGTACTCGGCATGACGCTCACAGCCGGATGGAGACTCGAACGAGTTGTTACATCGTCCATCTCAATTGCATGAGCAGTCCCCCCGTTCGCCAAAGCGGCACTTGCTGAGTCGGTGCGAAGCGGCGTTCCAATGACCGTACAGGGCCCGCCCTGGGGAGCGCGCTTCCGAATAAAGCTATGGAACACACGCGAACTCCCAGCTTCACTCGCACGGAGAGTAACCCCAAAATAGTCGAGGAGGAAATATTTTGCCCGGTCACGGGCCTCCTCGGGAAGTAAGTCGTACTTTATCTCGCAGACATGCTCAATCAACTCTTGGGTCAGCCCCATCGCACGGCTCCTTCATGTGGCTATTTGGAAGAGGTCATTTGTGGTTCAATCAAGACCATTATACCCCAAAAAAAGAAGTGCCGGACCACCTATCGCAAAAACTTGTCATGGGTCAAAATATCCAGGTATCGTAGGACCTTTCGTCTCCGCCCACCTCCGTGAGGGCAGTATGAGAGATTGCCTGTTTTGTAAAATTGCAGCCGGTGAAATGCCCTCGTCCAAACTATACGAGGATGACCGCCTTTTCGCATTTGAGGACATCAACCCCGCCGCCCCTACCCACGTCTTGATCATCCCTAAGACCCATCTGGAATCCATGCAAGAGGTAGGTGTGGAGCATCGTGACCTTATTGGAGACATACATCTCGCCGCCATCCGCATCGCCAAAGAGCACGGATTGACCGAGAATGGCTACCGCATAGTCAATAACTGTGGCGTAGACGGCGGCCAAACCGTCCCCCACCTTCATTTCCATTTACTCGGGGGACGGACATTCAAATGGCCTCCAGGTTAAGAACATAATGTTCATTTGAATTTTCCAATGATTTAGAAAATAGAGTATAATTTCAGGTTATAAATTCACCCCCCCAAATATACCCTCAAACATAGCACACGAGACAGCCCAGCACTTCACCGAGGGAAACTACGGCTGCCAGGCTTCAAAAATGGAAGACGCTTGCGGCATCTTTCAAAAAACACCCCACTTTGGTTCAATACAATGAGAGGCACAGGGCATGATGCCTCACCCCCCCCGAAAACCCATCAACCTATCCTCCGAATAGTCAATCCAAGTTCGCTGTCCCATTCACATCAGCTCTCGCTGTCCACTCGACCTCTCTTTTTTTTTATACTGGTTCGATGATGCTTTTCCTTCAGTCGCTTTTCCTTTGAAGAGTGTGTTGGTTTTGTGGCCTTTCTTTTTTTCGCTGGGTTCGCTACTTCCTCCAGCATTCTTCTCAACTTTTCAAGACAATCCGCCACATTACGCCCCTGATCACGGAAACGCTGGCTCGAGAGAACAAGCTCTCCCTCTAGATTAATGCGACGATGGAATTTGCCACAAAAACGCCTTCGCACGTCATCGGGAAGACTCCGAGTGCCTTCAATACTCCAACGAAGTACTGCCTGCGTGTTTACCTTATTAACGTTCTGTCCGCCCGCACCGCCGCTTTTAACGAATCGAAAATGAAGCTCACGAAGGGGTATCTGGATACGGGGACCAACTTCGAGCATGGAAACCTCCTCCCGAGGCAGGATACCTTCTGTAAATCAAAATTCTTAAAAAGGATCGCAGGTTCGAGGTAGGAGAAATCTATTCGACTTTAGATTCAACCCAAGCCACCCACCAAAAATAAAAAACCACCAACAAAATTACACGTTACAAACTAAAGCAAAACAATTCGGGGACTTAGCGGTGATATCCCCAAGTTTCTCAATCTCATTAATGTTGCTTTTATTGCACTACTTTGCCACATATTCGACTCGTTGGCGGTCCAATTGCCACAGATATTGCCACATAATCCTGCGCGGATCTCAATCATGAACTGCCCCTGCTGTCACGGCACGGGGTGGGACTCTGGCCGTCCCTGCGAGTACGAGGGCTGCGCCTACGGTGTCGTCTCTTGCTGCGATCCACAGTTCGATTCGACCTCCTCCCCGCATCTTTACGCAAAGCCAAACCGGCCCGCTCATTGCGAGCCGGAGGCTCCCTCCCCGGATGTTGGTCGGGCTGGCACTCCAGGGATGGGAGCCGAAATTCCAGACAGCCTGGCCCGATCCTCCGCAGCCTACTGGGGAGACTCGTGATGATCGAGAGCGCCAGCCAGGGGCTGGTTTACGTCTCAGGGCCATACACCAAGGGCAACCCGCTTGAGCACGTGCGGCGGGCCATCATCGTGGCCGAATGGTATCGGCGAAAAGGCTGGGCTGTTGCCCTGCCCCACCTGTCGATTCAGTGGGAGATTATGTTTCCCCTCTCATGGGAGGAATGGCTCGCGCAGGACCTGGCACTGGTCGAACGATGCGACCGGGTCATCCGTCTGCCGGGCATCAGCCAGGGGGCTGACCTTGAGGTGGCTCATGCAAAAAAGTTGGACATTGAAGTTCATTATTTGTCGCCCGAGGAGATGACTGAAATTGGAAAAGAAATTATGGGAACAGCCCTGGACTACATCCCAAATTCTCAACGCAGCCTCCCAGCTAGTAACGGGAGACCGAGCGGAACAACACGGCCCCAAACTTGAGAACCACAAGAACATAGCCCGCTTGTGGTCGGCCTTTCTCGAGGTCGAAATCTCTCCCGTCCAGGCCGCCATGATGATGGCACTACTGAAAATCGCCCGGACCAAGTGCGGCGACTTTAACTCGGACGACTTTGTGGACGGGGCTGCGTACATCGCCATTTCGGGAGAGCTCGATGGCCGGTAACAAATCTCGCAGCAAAGGTGCACGGGCCATGCTCGACGCCCGGAAGCTCCTCCGCTACATCCTGGGCTGCTCCATCCATCTCATTCATCGGCCCATGCAGGAAGACATTTTGGGCGGAGACATCCTCGTCAATCTCGGGACGCCTGCCCCTATGGTCAGACCGATCCTGCAAGTGAAGGTTCGCAAACAGATCGCTGGCCACAGCTTTCTCTTGGATTCTCTTTCGGATGACGGCCTGGGGGTCATCAAGCAGGACGGCGGGCCTTGGCTCCTCATTGCGAATCTGGACCGATTCAAAGAACTGGTCGATGAACGCCGCCAAGCGCCCTACAAAATCATCTCCAAAAATCTGCAATACCTCGATGCAGACCAGCGGGCAAAACTGAAGGAACGCCTATAAACCCGGCCCACACCCCTACCAGCCCAGAGATCGTCGCACACAGGCCCTGTGTGGGGGCCGTGTTTGCCCCTGTCCCGCCCCGAGCAGAGCAAATGACCCCAATTAAGTGCATTTATATGAAACCGGAAGATTGGGAGCGGATGAGCCAAACTTATGAAATCCTGGAGTGGTGCAAGGAAGCACCCAAGGTCGAAGATCACATCGCCGTCTGGGTCAGGCCGAAAGAGAAGGTTTCATCCCCCAAACACCCTCTTTAATTCCCCCAGCTTTTCTGCCAGTATTTTCCTATGAGAAAATTTACTGCGCCCATCCTGCTTGCCCTTCTCACCACTGTCTTGATGTCCGGTTCTTTGATTCTCTCCGCCCCTTCGACAGGACACGCAAAATCGTTGGGGGATGGTTCTCAGCGGCGCGTTGCGGTCCTTGAGTTTCAGAACATCTCCAGGGATCGAGAATTCTCCTGGCTCGGCCTTACCGTTCCTGAGACGCTGACAACAAAGCTCAACGCCGTTCGATCGATCAGCCTCATCGAACGATCCCAGATCAACAAGATTTTAAAAGAGCAAGAGTTCGCACTTTCAGATCTGGCCGATCCCAAGAAAGTCGTCAAACTGGGCCGCCTCCTCGGAGCTCAAGTTATCGTCATCGGGAGTTTCTCCCGTTTCCGAAACCGGATCCTCTTCAATCTTCGCTTCGTGGACGTTGAAACCAGCGCAATTCTCCATACCGCCCAGGCGCGTGGGGCAACCGAGGATGCGGACAAACTCTTTGACAGCCTGAACTCTCTGGCCGACGCCGCCATCGAGGCCCTGAACAAGCGCGTCGTCATCCGTGCAGGCAAAAGGCGGGTGGCCAGGGCGGCCCCGGCAGAGCGCATCGCCCCCACAGCGAAGGAAAGAAAACGCCTTTACCGGGCTCCTGCCGCAAATCTCACCGCGTTTGCCCTCTACGGAAAGGGCCTGGAAGCGCAAAAGAAGTTCCGGTGGGATGAGGCGATTCGCTTCTTCCGCCAGGCGATCGAAAAAGATCCGGATTACGCACACGCATTGAATGGGCTCGGCATCGTTCTGGATGACAAAGGCCGCTATAGGGAAGCGCTCAGGAATTACACCCGTGCGCTCGCCATCTACCGCAATAAGGGGGATGAAAAGTCGGAAGCTGCCACTCTGAACAACATCGGCGTCATCCACGACAATCAGGGCCGCTACACCCAGGCCTTGGAGTTTTATGAAAAGAGCCTGGAAATCAGTAAGCGCCTGGGAGATCAGGCCGGGATGGCCGCCATCTTGAACAACATCGGCATCATCCACAGAAACCAAGGCCGCTATGCCCGGGCACTGGAGTTTTATGAAAAGAGCCTGGCGATCGATAAGCGCCTCGGAAACCAGGCCGGGATGGCCAGGACCTATAACAACATCGGCATCATCCACGACAAGCAGGGCCGCTATACCCGGGCCATGGAGTTTTATGAAAAAAGCCTGGCGATCAAAAAGCGGCTGGGAAACCAGGCCGGGATGGCCATAACCTTGGGCAACATCGGCATCATCCACGACAAGCAAGGCCGCTATGCCCGGGCACTGGAGTTTTATGAAAAGAGCCTGGAAATCAGTAAGCGCCTGGGAGACAGAAGCGGCGTCGCCCTCTCGCTCTACAACATGGGGCTCCTGGCCTATCAACAAAAAAACCTCGGCCTTGCCATTCGCTACACAAAAAGGGCGCGGGACATCTTCCGGAGTCTTGGATCGCCAATGGCAAAAAAAGCGGAGAAGAATCTCCGAATCTTACGCCGAAAGGCGGGGCGGTAGCTGGTTTCAGCACCCCAAATAATGTCGGTGGATGAGGAAGGTTCAAAATCAAGTCACTGACCCAGATAGGGTTTCTTCTCCAGCGTCCGCACGGCCCTGACCATCGAAGAGGGAATGCGCGTGAGGCGGTTCAGCTCATCGCCAGGGGATGAGTCAGCTTTTTCCCGATCTCTTTCAGGTCGGACCTTTGCCGGATGATGAGAAGGTCTATGATGCTTGTGTGAACTTCCAGGAGCGAACCAATTAACGCAAAACAAAAGGGCCTGTGGTTTTTTTTGACGCCAGCTTTTGAGAGAAGTCGCCACACATGAAGCGGACGACTATTTAATCTTCTTCCCGTCCTTGTAGGTTCCTGAACCTTCGTCGTCCCATTCGGTAAACCCTTTATCCTTAATCATCTTAAACGGTTTAAACCTCTTCGAACCATTCTTCTCGAAGAACTCCCAAAGACCGTCTCGCTTCCCGTTCTTGTAGGTTCCTTTGGATGCTAACTGTCCGTTTTCGTGGTAATTGACCCAAGGACCGTTTTGTTTTCCGTTCTTGTAGGTTCCTTTCGACCATAACTTTCCGTTGTCGTGGTAATAGACCCAAAGACCGTCTCGTATCCCGTTCTTGTAGGTTGTTTTCATCCGTGCCTTTCCGTTGGAGTGGTATTTGACCCAAAGACCGTCTCGCATCCCGATCTTGTAGGATCTTTTCGACGTTAACTGTCCGTTGTAGTTGTACTCGATCCAAGGACCGTCTTTCTCCCCGTACTTGTAGGATCCTTTCGACCTTAAGTTTCCGGTTCTCCAGTAACGGACCCAAGGACCGTCTGGTACCCCGTCCTTGTAGGTTGCTTTCGATCGTACCTGTCCGCTGGGCCGATGCCGATTAATAAAGTAACGTACCCAAGGGCCGTCTCTCTTCCCGTTCTTGATTCGACCCTGGAATTTACCTGTCACCTTCCCCGTGAAGGGAACATCGGTGAACTTCTTGTAGAAAAGACGTTCCCGTTTCACCAAGTCTCCCCATTTCACCGTCTCACCCGATGCGAGTGCGGGGAACAGGAGGACCACAAGAACCATCGATGCGAGGATGCGTTTCATAAGGGAAAGTTTGGCAGAGATTGCGGGATTGGTGAAGTCAGTTATGCTGTCACCCTTCGAGAAGATTGGATCATCATTTGAGGAGAAACCCAAATGAGCAGAATCACCATCATTGCAGCGGTGCTGTTCAGCGCAGGACTGATTTTAATGAACGCTGGCCCAGCATATGCGCCGTCGATCATAGACAATTCATCTACAGCCTTAGCACCGATTGAGGATCCGTCGATCATAGACAAATCATCTGCAGCCTTAGCTCAAGGACAAATCAAGGCGGGGGTTCTGTCGGGTAATAAAGCTATGGTCAAGGCCAAGGCGGCTGGGGCGTCGGTAGCGGCGTCGAAGACGGCTGGGATAAACGCTTGTAGGGCGGCCGGTGGCGGAGCGAAAGTTTGTGCGTGCGCTGCGAAAACTGGTTTCAGTAGTCGTGTCTTCGACTCGACCGGCGGCTTTACCGCCTGCTAGGGCAAAGTTTTTTACGACACGACCGGTGGCAAGAAGTGACACTAAAGCTCTCGTTGATACCGTTTCCATCGCCGTAATATTGATGACACCCTCCAACTTAGGGCCTCTCGCTTCACATTGAGCACGAGATTCGGAGATCTAATGCATTGATTTTATTACAGGGCATTTTTGGGTCCATTTGGCCCAACCCCCAAAAACCCCCATTTTCCTAGAGAGGGGGCATAAAAACATAAAGACTATGATCCAGCATCCCC
>Ga0315336_1002516_pt1 | contig 27674 bp, 25 predicted proteins | sample ASW5metaG_FD_204512 | JGI IMG/M metagenome (GOLD analysis project Ga0315336, IMG submission 204512) | Ammonia-oxidizing marine archaeal communities from Monterey Bay, California, United States - ASW #5 | ecosystem: Environmental > Aquatic > Marine > Intertidal zone | place: USA: California... | reverse complement strand
GGCCAGCATGCGCGACTGGAGCCAGCCGTATGGGACCGTCGGCAAAAAACTGCCACTTGGCCTCCCCGGTGCGCGTGTCGAAAGCCTCAACGGTATCATTGCGGGACGAAGCCACAAACATCGTTTGGCCAGCCACAATGGGTTGATAACACGCATCGAATTGAAGACGCACGTCTTCCGACCAGGCAATGTGGTTCGGCCCAAGATCGCGCGACCACGACAACTGAAGATCGGCAGGCAGCGACTCGTGGATGGCTCCACTGCGGGAAGCATCGTAGCGCCACATCGGGCAGTCGGCTGCGGTGGCGCAGCTGGCCATGAGTACCGTTAGCCAAAATTGAAAGACGCATACTTTGCGGTTGAACATCTCTTACTCCACTAAAAAACGGTGGGAAGATAACTCTCGCTCTTGTGCTTCACAATGGTGTATACTCAATCCTACCCGGCGATCAAGATACCTCATACCCGGCGACGTTCCGGCTGGGCATCCGGATGTCAAAACACCAGGTCTATTTTAAACCTTTTTCGACTCCTTTTAAGCCCCGATTATCGGAGATTTCCGACCGTGCGTAAACTGGCTGTCATTGCCTGGCTCTTCGCGGGATGGGGGCTTTGTGCGACGAATCCTGCGACGGCATGCCGCTACAACGTCCGCGATACCGGGTTCGTTGACTTAGGGGCATCTTACTACGGGTTCGCCTGGACCGGCCCTGTTTCGGCACCAGGAAACCTGCTCTCTGAACCAGACGCGGGAAAGTTCACACCTTCCGACTCGCTGCGTACGGCCTTGCGCGATACCAACCTGTTGTTTCTTGAAAATCCGACCACCAAAAAAACGCCGCCGGGTACCACAAGTCAGCCACCCGCAGACGACGAAAATCCTGCGGTGCAGATCACCATCACCGCACCCGATGGGCGAGAACTCAGCCTGCCTTGCCCGGAGGATGCCGATTCTGCAGCGATGGTTGCCCAGCTTGTCGACTCGCCCTTGCAACGGGAACTGATCGATCGGCTGCTTGGTTGCCACAGTATCGTATTGCTTGTCGAAGGCGTCGATGAGGCAGAAAATAAAGCTGCACGTGACCTGATCGAGCAAACCCTTGAAGAGACTCAAAAGGCCAGTGCGCTCTGGCCAAAACCAATCGATCATCCACCTGAAATGGTATTTCTTCTCCAGAGTGAGAAAAACAAAGAACGACTCTTATTGTGGTGCCTGGAAGTCGACGCCGATATCCCTGACCCCCAGTTCGTAGTGCTCTTTGGTCGCGGTCGCAAGCTGGGACCGGCACTCACATTGGACGAGGTACGTGCGGGAGAACTCTTCGAGCTGCTGAGCATTGTGAGCATGGACTGCGAATGCGAATACAACATCGCCCCGCTCGTAGGACCGATGATTCCTCATCGCTGGACCACGGAACACGAAGCACAAGTCGTCAATCTGCTGGGCTTCGATCCTGGCAACCCCCTGGTGCAATCTGAAGTCCGACACATCCTGGCCCGTGGGCCTGGAAACGGCAGGTCAATTCTGGAGGCCCAAAATGATCCCGCCCTGGGATACGAGGAAATCTTGTTCCCCGATGTGATAGCGACCCCCGAGCCAAAAACTCCCACCAACAACTCCTCCGAAACCGGCCTGGCGACAGAGACCGGCGAAATCACCGTCGCGATGTCGGCAACCAAACCTCATGAGCCAGCGATCGCAAGCCCGGCCACCGAATCGCCGTCGGCTACACCTGCAACACACAGCCTTGATGATGGAAACGAAACCATCGCAACAACCTCGTTGCAAAATGGAATCTGGCTTGCCGTTGTGATGGTTGCACTGGTTGCGATCATCGGTAGCGTGGTGATCCTCAGGAGTGCAACCCGTTAGTCGCGTCCCAAACCAATGCGAATCATCAGCCTGATTCTCAAAGAAATCACGCACCGGTGGCCCGGTTTTTTGCTGGGTGCCTTAGGGGTTGCCATTGCCGTGGCAGCCTGCCAGGGTATTTCGGCGCTGCACGAGGCCGCCCAGCGGGAAACACGGCGGGTGCAACGCGACATCGGTTTCAACATGCGAATCATCCCCCGGGAAGCTGACCCGGAGCGGTTTCTCATCCAGGGGTACTCTACCGAAACCATGCCCGAGGAAATTATCCAACGCCTGGCCCAACACGACACGGTAGCGTACAACCACCTGGTCGCCACGCTCCAAGGCGAAATCGAACTGGCTGGTAAACCCGCGCTGCTGACGGGACTCTCGCCCACAATGTTTCCGGCGGGAAAGAAAAAACCACCAATGAGTCCAACCATCAAGGAAGAAACAGCCCATCTTGGACACCGTCTCGCCGGTCGCCTGGGCCTCAAGAAGGGGGATACCCTTACACTCGCTGAACTCCCGTTTGAAGTCGTGCGTGTTGCTCCCCAGTCGGGTTCCCTGGATGACTTGCGCGTGTGGGTTCACCTGAGCGATGCACAAAAAGTCTTAGGTAAAGCCGGGCAAATCAATGAAATCCAGGCAATTGACTGTCTCTGCCTCGCTCCCGATGAGAACCCGGGAGAATTGTTGCGGGCCGAGATTTCCAAGGTCGCTCCGGAAGCGCAAGTTGCCCTGCTCAGTAAGATTGCCACCGCCCGTGCCCGGCAACGTCGCATGATGGACAGCCTGGCACAAACGGCGGTACCGGCACTCATCGTTGCCGCAGCACTGTGGGTTGCCGTGTTCGCATGGATCAACGTACGGCAACGAAAGCTGGAGATTGGTGTCCTGCGGGCACTGGGACACCCCGCAAGCACGATTGCCAGCCTGATTCTCGGTAAGGCATTTCTGTTGGGGCTGGCAGGTGGTGCCATTGGTTGCCTGCTGGGAAGTTGGTTCGTCACCAGTCGTGTCGCGGAGATATTTCCTGTGACGGGAGGCAAGTTCCAGTTCGAAATGAATGCCATGCTCTTCACGTTGTTGGCTGCCCCAATCATCGCTTGTCTCGCATCGTGCCTCGCCGCGTCACTGGCGCTGGTGCAGGATCCAGCCGTTGTTCTCAGGGAGGAATAAGCTGCGATGCTTTCATGTGAGCAAGTCTCCAAAACCTATCGCACGTCGCGCGGCCAGGTGTCGGTGCTCCGCGGCGTATCGCTGGAGCTTGACAAGGGGGAATGCGTGGTGGTCTCTGGCCCAAGTGGCTGCGGCAAGACAACCTTGATGCTGGCACTGGGGAACATGTTGCAACCTGACCAGGGTCGCGTTCTGTTCGAAGGCACGGATATTTACGCAATGTCAGCCCCCGAGCGGAGCAATTTTCGCAATACCAAGCTCGGATTCATATTTCAGAACTTCCACCTCATTCCCTATTTGAATGTTTTGGACAACGTAGCCGTTGCGGTACGTACTCGGCAAGTTGAACAGGCCGATTTCACGAAGCTCCTGACAAGACTCCGGCTTGATCATCGCCTGAATCACAAACCAGCTGCATTAAGCACGGGGGAACAACAGCGGGTAGCGATTGCGAGAGCCTTGGTAAACCAGCCACGCGTCATCCTGGCTGACGAACCAACCGGCAACCTGGATGAAGAAAACAGCGCGGAGGTCTACCGGGTGTTAAGCGAGTTTCGTGACCAGGGGGGCAGTGTCGTCATCGTCAGCCATCGGACTGATTCGTACCCGATTGCCAACCGCCTGCTGAATCTTCGAGACGGTCAATTTGCAGATTCGGATCAAAACAACCACCCGGACCCACACAAAACCGAACAGCCATCCAATACTTCCTGATGAACCAACATCTGGTGGCTCTACATCCGTGCTGACGATAGAGACAACGAACCCGCGCCCCAGAACGGCGCTGCACAGAAAAAGTATCCAACCAGGTTTGGCATTCTGCGGTTGGGTTTTATCACCCAATGCGACCGCCTGACCTACGATCGAGGCAAGTTGCAAAAATTCGACTGGATCTTCAGCGAGCCCGCTTGCTCTGCTTCGCTTGTAATCTCATCGAGCATCACATCCCGCCTCTTTTGGGCCGAGATATACGCTGCCATGGCGTAACGGGTAATCTCTTTCCCCTCTTCTCCTGTGTAAACAGGTTCACCACCCTGCTGGAGGACTTGAATAAAGTGTTTCGTGCTGGCCACGAACGAAGTGGACCAATTCCGTTCAGCCGGTGAGATGTCTTCCAGGTGGGTAGTGACTTTACCCTCGACAAATACAGCAATCGGTGGAAAAACCGCACTCTCGGACATTTGGTTCCCGGCAAAGAGTTTCCGGTCACCGGCGGCCGAACAAAGATTGATCCACATGATCCCCCGTTCGCCTACGATCTCCACAAAATCTTCCAGCCAGAAATCGCAAGGCAACGCCATCCGCGGCGAGAAGGAAAAGTCGACTTGTGCGTACTTTGGACCCGCCCCGGGAGGTGTTTTGAGTTTGCCCCGGATAAATGCGGGTGCATCCAACGGGGTGTCGGCATCAATCCATGCACCAATCTTTTCAAAGTCGCTTTTCATGAACCACCGTGCGAGCGAAAACTTGTGAAAGCCGTCATCGCCAACCAAAGGCCCGGTGCCTCCCGTCTTGAGGTCTGCCCGCCAGCTATCGGCCTGAAAACACCATGGCCACGCCGCACCCTCAGCCAATCCAGCCATCGTGTTTACACGAATCGACATCAACTCACCAATCAAACCCTCGTCGATGAGTTGCTTCGCTTTGACGTAGACCGGGTAAAAGACGAAATTGTCGTAGACTTTCAGTACGACATCGTGTTTGGCACAGGCCGCAATGATCTGGTCGCACTCAACCAACGAGTTGGCCATCGGTTTCTGCAGACTGACACCCCGCACACCCGCCTCGGCGGCGGCGATCGCTTGCTCGTGGTGGAGATGGTGGGGCGTGAGAATTTCCACCAGATCGAGCCTGGCCTTGCTGAACATCTCCCGATAATCGGTGAAGTGTTCTGCCCCGGTCAGGCCGTACTGCTGGAGCCAGGAAAGACCCGTTTCGCGATTGCGATTGCAGACTGCGACGATTTGGGCGTCCGGGGAGTCCAGATACCCAAGCACGTTTTCGTGGCTTATTGCACCCAGTCCGATGAAACCAACGCGTAGCATGTTTAGCAAATCCGAAACTTCTTGTAGTACTCGCCGTACTCCTTGAGCCCGACGATATCAAAAAACTGTTCATCGTTAATCAGCTTGTCTTGAATCTGGTTCCAGTCACCTGTTTCCTTCAACTTGGAATAGGCATCTTTCAACCCCTTGGCCGCGGCATAGATACCAACCAGTGAACCGATCACCAACTGATAATTGGCCTTCTCAAATACCGAGATCGCCAGCGGTTCAATGGTGGCAAAGATCCCGACGATCGGCCCGTCGATCTTTTCCCGGTAGTACTCCACTTCCTCTTCGTTAAGTGCCATCACGAATGCGGCGTCGGCCCCCGCCTGGAGATAAGCATTGAGCCGATCGACCACTTCTTCCATCTTGTTGTCCTGGTAATATTGCTCAAGCGGCATTGAGCCGATGACGTCAGTCCGGGCAAAAATCTGAAAGTCCGGGTCCTGCCGGGCTTCGACAGCGGCCTCGATCTTCCCACACATTTCATCGGTAGAAATAAGTTGGTTGCGAGGTATGCCTGGCAAAAACGGGCACTTTGATGGAAGCTGTTCATCATCGAGGTGTATGGCGGCTACGCCGACGGCCTCGAAATCCCGCACGGCCTCCATGACGTTGATCGCGTTGCCCCAACCTTCTTCGGCATCGCAAACGACCGGAATATCGACAGCCTTGGAAATGTTGCGGGCCATCCAAAGGCGATCGGTCTTGCTCATCATTGCCAGGTCGGGCTTGCCAAACATCGAAGCTTCTGTGGCAAAGCTGCCGATATAGACCGAGTCAAATCCTGCCTGCTCTACAAGCCGTGCAGAAAAACCGTCGATCGCTCCGATCGAGGAAACTGTGCCACTGCTCATTTTTTCTCGTAATTTGGTCGTCGCCTTCATGGTAGAAGATTCCTGTGGAATTGCAGATAGTTGCCTGTGATGGTTGTGCGGCACGGTGCCGCATACTTAAGATATCTAAACTATTGGCACATGTATCCCCCATCAACGAAAAGTGATGATCCTGTCACCCAGAACGATTCATCGGATGCAGGGTAGACCGCCCCCGCATTCCATGGGCCACCGAAAACCAGGGGAAAAAGGCAACAAACCAGGACAAGTTTGGTGTTCATCATTTTTGCAGAAGGTACGCTTCAGCGGCCTTTAAAACCAGCCACTGGCGCACCCCAACCGTTCGATTTCTCCAAATTATCCAACATACTTTAATTGATTCGATCCCGGTATCCACGCTACACATCAAAGTGACTTTTACTTATGCTCCATTCCAGCTTAAAAGCCGCGGGACGATTCGAAACGCACCACATCCTTTTTGCTTTCGCTGGGCATTTGGGCCTCATGATCCTAAAAGTACAGTTCGCTATGGTTTTGATGTTGATCTGGAATGGTCGAGAACCTTTTATTTTTACCGAAAACGGTCCCACGGTTGTCCACGAGTCAACACTACCCATAAGGTAACAACGCCCACAGGAAAGAATCGCAAGTACACATGACCACCTCTATCGCAACCTACAAAGACCGCCTGGAAGACTATCGGCGCCACTGCATTGATTTGCGCGAATTGAAATACGAAGGAAGTGGCACACGTGCTGAACGCGAAGCAACCTTCACCCAGGCCGTCAATTTGGTTTCGCCGATCGTGATGGAAGTGCTAGACGAATTCAACGAAGTCTTCTTCGCAAAGACGGGCACCGTTTGTTGTAGAGAACTCGAAAGTGACGGAAATGATGGACTTGTATGCCTTTGGCTGTTGTCCTGGCCACTACAACAAACCGCCCGCCGACGAACCGAAGGTATTTGGTCAAAAGACAGTGAGCCTGTCCAACCGAACATCATGCCAGAAACCGATCCGAACGGCATCGATCCAATCATCGTGCGAGCATTCTTACCCAAAGACGGCATTACCGGTTGGCTACACGGCCACCTGGCGGGCAGATACGACTCGCCCAACGGTATGTATCCATTGAATGTAACTTCTCGCGAAGATGCAAAGCGACAGGGGGTAGTTCTATGGATGATTGCCGAAGGAGAACTCCACCGCTGCGTTTACGAAATGGCGCACGCACCGCTGGAAATTCTCCCGGTGTTCGCTGAATGTGGCGATAGCTTGTAGCAGTTGTGCGTAATTTCAAATCGACCCGCTTGGTCCAGTGCGTTCGTGGCAGCATGTCAGTCGCGTATCGCTACTCTCCCGGACCAATAGGACCCCATGGGAAAACGGATAATCTCCTATATTCCCTTCTCCCCCGCGAACTGATTGGCCACCTGCCTGGAAGATCCGAATAAAAGACTTCACACCGGTTACCAGCAAAGATGGGCTAACCCCAGCCGAATGGTAAGTTGCCTTGCGGACCATTGCTGACGTTTGCCCGAACTAATACGGTAGTTCATAGCAACGAACGACGTTTACAAAAAAGGAGCTAAACCTCTAGCGTCCTCACCACACCAAGGTGACGCTGACAATCACCACCACAAATCTTTCACAGTCACCTCGACAACCGCCAGGTAACCACACTTCCCGGGAAAGCTTACTACTGGCGGTCACCAGCCGAGACCACCGCCGCTGCCAGACCTTACATCCCACCACAAGACGGCACCTCAAGGAAAACAGTGCGGTCACCAAAAAAATTGGGCAAATGTGCTGCTGACATCGCTTTGTGGAAAACACCCGTGCTTGCCAGAGAGCAGCCGTCATCCTAGACTTAGGCTCCCGTGTTTTCTGCCAATTATTGGCCACACTACACCCGGTTGGCCACACTACACCAGGTGAGAGCAACCATGCTCATCGGAATGTGGAACTACGCCATTAAGGCGCACGATCTTGAGGAAACCACGAATTTCTACGTCGAGCAAATGGGTGCGGAAGTGCGTCTGCAAGGCGTTGTGTTCGGCTGCAACTACAACCTCATTCGCATGGGTGAAACTCGAGTCCTCATCTTCGATAAGGCGCCGTACGAAGAAGAGTATGGCTTGGACTTGCCGCCCGGATTTTTGCATGTCGTTTACGAAGTCGACAATCATGAGGAACACGTCGCGCGGTTACGCGAGGCCGGCGTAGAGTTTTTAATGCAACCCCAGGAAATTGAAACCGCGGTGGGCAGGCGCAAGATCGCATTCTTTGAAGCACCCGGCGGCATTCGTACCGAGGTGATGGAAATTCTCGAAGACTGGGAAAATAACCCGGACGGTGTGGACCGGTCACAACTGGACAAAAGCTGACGGAACGCGAAGCCGGAAACAGAGCCACACCGTTACTGACAACAGTAACCGCCATCGACCATCAACGACGAGCCGGTGACCCAACGAGACTCGTCCGATGCCAGATAAACCGCAGCCCAAGCGACATCCTCTGGTTCGCCGATCCGTCCGATTGGATGCAACCGTTGAAGATCCCGATAACTGACCCCCGGTGGGAACACCTGGTCTGGATTGGCTTGCATCTTGGCCAGTTGATCGCGATTCATTTCTGTACGAACCCATCCGGGACAAATCGAATTTGCGCGGATGTTGTCGTTTGCAAAGTCGATGGCCATGCATTGCATGAGTGATTCCTGAGCTGCCTTGGCCGCGTTGTAGCAGCCCTGCCGAGGTTGCCCAACATGCGCCGAAACGGACGAAATCATGATGATCGACCCACCCCCAGCCTCGCGCATAAGAGGAATCAAGTGCCTGGCACAAAGCCAGCTCCCCTTGGCATCGATGTCGAACGTCTGCTGCCACTCTTGCTCGGTCAAATCCTCGACCGTTCCAATACTCGCACGAACGCCCGCATTATTCACCAGCACATCCAACTGGCCAAAATGACCGCGGAGTCGTGTGGACATCTGCTCCACCTGGGCACGCTCAGCCACGTCACACACAAGATCCAAAACCTCGCCTCCTAGTGACCTGATTTCTCGGGCTGTCTCTTCGAGCGTACCGGCGGTCCGACCGCAAATTGCAACCTTGGCTCCTTCCTGAGCAAATGTTTTGGCAATGCTTTTTCCAATGCCACTACCACCGCCGGTGATCAAAGCGCACTTGTTTTGCAGGCGATCAGACATAAATCCTCCTGGCGGACAAACCGAAAATGCTGGTGGCCGTCTGGGCAACTATAGTGCAATCTGAATTCGATCACAAATGCTGGTTTCTCCCGGGAAACACCAGCCTGCAAGTGGTCGGCCTCGAGCTCCCCAAATGGGTTGTACGAGATTGCCAGGCACCGGCTTGTCTTAAAGTGCAAGTTCTGCGTGGTCCTGGCCTGTTGAGTTACTGGCCTGCCGATCACTGGCAACGACCGTGCAATGAGGGGCCTTGGTTCACACTGGGTTCACCTCTATTTGACCACACCGTCGAGAAAAGAACCGATTAAAATCTGGCCTCGCCAATTGTAGAGCGGCGACAACTTCATTTAAAATAGTGCAGGCATTTCGATTCGGAGGGTGGTCACCCCCCAGCGAATATTCTTGTCTCGATTTGTACTTGACAACGCGCTTACCGACAACGAACGGCAGCGACCATGCGATTTACTGATAAGACAGCTATTGTCACAGGTGCAGGTAGTGGAATCGGTCGAGCGATTGCTTGTCGTTTGGCCACGGAGCGTGCTGACATCGCGATCGCCGATATTAATCTCGAGGGCGCGGAGGAAACGGCTACCCAGGTACGTCAGTTGGGGCGCAAGGCCTGCGTTGTTGCAACGGACGTCGCCGACGTGACAAGTGTCCAAGCGGCGATTTCCAAATCAATTGAAGCGCTTGGTCATGTTGATATCCTCGTGAACAATGCAGGCATCAACATCCGCGCTCCGGCTCATGAAATGACCGACGATCAATGGCATCAGGTGATCAACGTCAACTTGCATGGTGTCTGGTATTTTTGTCGTTATTTGTTGCCACACTTCTTTGAACGTGGCGGAGGTAATATCGTCAACATCGCATCGATCGGAGCCGTCGAGGCCTCTCATGACCGGGTACCGTACATGGCCAGCAAGGGAGCGGTCGCGTCGATGTCACGTGCATTGGCAATCGATCTGGCAGAAAGAAACATTCGTGTCAACGCCGTGTCGCCGGGAATGACGGCTAGCAACCTGGCGACACCTGAATTACAGAAAGAGATGGACGCAGTCACCAAGGTTTATACGCCCATGCGGCGGTGGGCAAAGTCCGAGGAAATTGCTGCCGCAGTGGCATTTCTCGCGTCCGACGACGCGAGCTACATCACCGGCCATGTATTGACGGTCGATGGAGGCATGACGGCCGGGAACCGAATTGGTCGCGCCTTGCCACCTCCCGACTCGCCCGAGTCATGGTAATCGCAACTCGACAAGGCACGCTACAGAAACGTAAGGAGTTTAGATGGGACCTGTAAATCGAATCGGCGAAGAAATGGCCTGGCACATCCCGGACGATGGTGAAGACCGCGAAATGGGCATCCTTCACGAACGGGATATTACGCCCACCAAAGGCATGGCCGCTGGAAGTGTTCGTATGCGTGTGGGGAAGAAACAAGTCAAACTCAGTGTGCACGAAGGCGAGGAAATTTATTTCGTGCACCGGGGTCGAGCCCGGTTTTACCTCGACGATCAAACCTACGATGTCGATGAAGGTGGCTCGGTCTACATTGCGCCTGGGACACGACACCGGGCTGAAAATATTGGTGATGAAGATCTGATCCTCTATTTCGTCGATTCTCCTTCGGTTTTTGGGGAGGTAGGGGCCTATCAAGAGTTCACCAAAAAATGGAACAAAATTCGATGATGAACTCCCCGCAACGCAAATCAACTCTCCTTCGCCAACTGCTCGATGCAACGGGACCCATCGTCGTTCCATGTGCCTACGATTGTGTGTCGGCACGAGTGGTCGAACTCGCCGGGTTACCTGCCGTTATGCACGGCGGTTTCAACACCGCGGCCAGCCTGTTGGGACTTCCCGACGTCGGGACCATTACCCAAACTGAAATGATTCAGGCAGCACGACATATGGCCGAAGCGGTCGAGATCCCAGTCATTGCCGATGTCGATGACGGCTTTGGCAAATCGATGAACGTTGCCAGAACCACTTCCGAAGCAATCCAGGCACGACTGGCAGGAATGTACATGGAAGACCAACTGTTGCCGAAACGTTGTCCGTCACTTGGTGGTGGTGGCGTCGTGCCGGCAGAAGAAATGGTTGCCAAGTTACATACGGCGCGTCAGATATGTAACCAACACGATCCCGATTTCGTGATCATCGCACGGACCCACGCCAGTTTGGCAATAGATCTTGAAGAAGGACTGAAGCGTGGCGAACTTTATGCCCAAGAGGGGGCCGACCTGATCTGGGTCGACCTCGGTTATGACGAATCGGTCCGCGACGAACTCCAGGCCATCGCCGAGCGGATTGGTCCCCATGCGCACCTTGTTGCCAACATGACCGAAAACGTCGGCCGGCCGTTGCTGACCACCGACGAACTTTACGAGATAGGGTTTAAATTGATTACCTATCCGATCACGCTCATCCTCGCGGCAACCGCAGCCATGACTCGCGTGATGCGTGAACTCCAGGAAAAAGGCACCACCCGCGACGTCGCTGACCAGATCATGCCCGTCAGTGAATTTCGCGAAATCGTGCGATTTGCCGAGTTTCTCGAACTCGAGAAACAACTCTCCCGCACCGACCACTGTTGAAACCTCCCTGGCAAGGACCCCGGAAAGCTGCCCCTTCATGATCAACCAGATTCACCATGTTGCGATTCTCACTTCCGACATTGAGTCGGCAATCAACCATTACGTCGAGTTGCTGGGTTGCGAGCACCGAGACCCGACCGATGTCGAAAAACCAGGCTTGCGTTGGCGCAGTGTTCTGCTCCCCATTGGCAACGGGACTACGGCTCTACAGCTTATCGAACCGACCGAAGGACCTGGGGTAGCACAACTCAAGCAACAGGGAGAAGGAGCTTTGTTTGAGATTGGCTTTAATTGTGCCGACGTCGAATCCTTCGGCAAACATTTGATCGAGCACAACGCAGCACCAGCAGACCTCACAGGAGAGCAACTCAACGAAAAATTCATGCAGTCGAAGTATGGGAATCGCTTCTACATTGTCCCACCCGATCAATCACGCGGTACACGACTCGAATTTGTGCAATTCAGCGAATGAAAAAGGCACCAACATGAGCAAAGGTAAATTGGAAAACAAGGTTGCCATCGTCACCGGTGGTGCTTCGGGTATCGGGGCAGGGATTTGCCGGGAGTTCGCCCAACAAGGTGCCCGAATCGTGATTGCCGATATTAACCAGGCAGGTGCCGAACAGGTTTGTGGCGAAATCGCACAAGGTAGTGGAAGTGCCGTGGCGGTGGAAACGAATGTGACAGACCCCGCTTCGGTCGGTGCTGCTGTTGAGCAGGTTTTAAATCGCTATCAAACCGTCGATATTCTGATCAATTGTGCCGGCTGGAATCAGCTCAAGCCGGTCGAAGAATACACCACCGAAGACTGGGAAGCCATCCGCTCACTCAATCTCGATGGGCCCTGGCACATGAGCCAGGCCGTACTCCCAACACTCATCAAAAACCGCAGCGGAAAAATCGTGAACATTGCCTCTGGCTCGGGGATTCTGGCACAACCTCACATGGCTGCCTACGGCTCAGCAAAACACGGGTTAGTCGGGATGACCAAGACATTTGCGGTCGACCTTGCCAGGTACCAGATCAATGTCAATTGCATTTGCCCTGCTACCATCGCCACTCCCCTGGTGATGGCATTTACAAGCCAGGCATTTCGCGATTTCCAAATCGAGCGGATCCCGCTCGGCCGCTTGGGGCAGCTTTCTGATATCGCCAAGGCTGCCCTTTTTCTGAGTTCTTCCGATGCCGACTGGATTACCGGCGCGATCTTGCCGGTCGATGGTGGCTTGACCTGTTGTGCCGTTGCGCAACCGGTCGCAACTTAGCAGCAGGGATCCTCCTGGAAATTAGGCCTCCTTGCATCATGACTTCAAGGAAGTAGCACTGGAATCGGCTTCCGGATCCAGCCATCCGGCATCGGCCTGGCCTGGATCGAAGTGTTTCAACCCGACAGCTTTGATCGCGTCGTCGGAGACCTTTTCCAGTGGGGTATAGCGGGGATGATGCGAGTCCTTATAGGGATCGTTCGACCTGGCGTTGTAGCAGCATATCATCGACCAGCGGGCATGCTCCGAACGGTTCTGGTCACTTCGATGGAGCAAATTCGATTGAAAGAAGAGCGCATCGCCAGGGCCCATTTCTACGTGGACTAATTCGTTGCGTTTCAAAATCTCCTTGACCCGTTCCATATCGGCCCCTGCCTGGTCACCTGTCAAGGAGTGATTAAGCCGACCATAGTGATGCGATCCCTTGACAACCTGCAGGCAACCGTTCTCTTTCGTTGCCGCATCGACCGCGATCGAAACACTGACCAGGTTCGGTGAAAGCACCCCATTCTGATACCAATAGCCGTAATCTTGATGCCAGGTCCACGCACCACCAACTTTGGCATCCTTCATGATCATTTTGGAGTGATAGTGATACGCTTCGTCGTTCAGAATTTGTTCGGCCGCATTGGTCACACGTTCGCAGCGGGCAAACATGCCGTAGATTCCATCGCCAGGATGATTCCAGAGCGAAAGCCGCACACTCCCACCCTCGCCATCCCGCCGGCCACAGGCATTTTCATCGAGCACTCTATCTTCCCGGGCAACCCTGCCCAACATGCCGACCTCTTCGGAATCGAACAATTGTCGGACCAGCAGGTAACCATCTTTGTGATACTGCTGTAGCTGTGAAACCGTAAGCGGCTTGTCTGCCATACGAGTTCTCTTCCTGGAAAATGCTGAACACGGACTGGAATGGAATCCTAACTGTAGCATCCCTCATTATCAAATCGGGAATTCTTGCAATCAAGTGGCCTGGCACAAAAGTTTCAACTCTTGCAAACCGCTTATTCTTTTTCTGCTGCGGTTGCACCCAGTTTCGCCGGCCTTGGCAACCCAGCTGCCCAATAGATCGCGTTGTGAAGCAAGCAGATAAACTCCGGCTGACCGAAATCATCCTGGGATCCCAACGATGTGTAAAAGGCCCGGTGACCATCGTCGGTGTTCACAGACCACGCGACCGGTTCGTGGGAACTGTTGCCCACTCGTCCCATCAGGACCGGTGTCGCAAGATCTCCGAGTGGTGCCATCTTGTAAAGCCAGGAACTGACGGTGAAGTCGCCCGATGGAATCCCGGCCACAAGAAGATTCTCCCTGGCACTCGAGGGAATCCACACGACCGTTGAGGTGTCACCTTGGGCAGCATAATTAGCATGATGCCCATCATAATTACCCTGCAATACGTCACGGTCGAACCGTTGCCAGGTTGCCCGCCCCTGGGGTGTTGAGTTGTTGCGCGTGGCAAAGGCATGGCTGGTTGTGCGAATCGCTACAAGTGGCTTTTTCGCCGCTGTATAGTCACGTACCACTTGCAGTTGATCGGGCGGTAATGTCCTTCGCCAGATGCTCAAAATTGCCACATCGGCATCCTTGAGAACTTCAATCCCGGGAAGTTCGTGGCAATTCGGATCATCATTGATGACATAGACAACACGAAAATCGTTGCCAAGATGTTGTCGGGCAAATTCCGGCAGTGTTTGGAACGTCTCATATTCAAACTCCGAAATGACAATTGCCAATGTCGGGCGCTTGTCATCAAAAAATCGGTGAGGCTTTCCCCCAATGAGATCACTACTCAAGACGGTAGGGCAAACGCACTTCTCGATGTGCTCAATAATAAAATCGGTACCTGTGTGATGATTGACACAGGGCGGCATGGCTGGGTTGTACATCGTGTCGGTCAAGTCGCGGATCAGGACCACGTTTTTCCCGTTTTTGGCCATCTGCCGGAGGCCGAAGGGACGCCCGAGTACACACATATTCGTGTGAACACCCAGCAAAATAACGTTTTCGATTCCGCGTTCCTCAAGCAGGTTCCAAACCTCGACGCCGCTGTCAGTAATTGCGTCTTCATCGTTAATCTCCAGCGAATCGTATTGCCGGGTCCATGGAGCCGAGGGGTTCTTTCCCTGGGCCGCAAGCTGCTCGTGCCATTTCCGGTGAACTTCCGGATCATCATCTTCGCCACCGTCCGACTGGTCGATCGGATACCCACTTTTCTCCTCACTTGGAATCTGAACACACCACTGATCGATTTGATCCGGGAGGTTCTCTGCTGTGGGTGCATGCTGTGCGCGGAGACGTGCCGGATGGCCATCATAAGCCTGCATGCAGCTACTGGGACAATGAATGATCAGCGCACCGGCGCCACGTGCCGCTTTGAGCACCTCGTTCACCCGGCCAGCCATATCTTTCACTCGTTGAACCGCGTTGTAGCAGTGGTGGGAATCCCACATGTCACACACAATGACCGCCGTTTGGTCCGGGCTCCATCGCTCCGCGCGAAAGACTGGTTTCGTCGTCTGCTCTCCAGCAGTCGTTGCTACTTGCTCGCGAAGATGCAGTACAAACTTGCCATCTGTCAGTTGAGCCTCGACCGCAAATCCCAATTCCGCAAGTACCATGGTCAACACGATACTGAGCGTATAAGTCAAATCAACATGTCGCATGATCATTCGTCCCGACAAGTCACAAGTTCGGTCTGTCCAGCTATACAAACCGTCAACAGGTCCCATCCTCATTGTGCCTTCAGGTTATCATAAACGTCTGTGACGTCTATGAAAATGAGGGGTTCGTTGGCGGGTTCCAACATGTCCTTGGTATTTTTGTAGAAATGCTCTCCATATCAAAGATTGTAATCGTGCAACTAGCTTGTTAGCCGGGCGATTGTCTCCAATCATTCCAGGCAACCGTCCGGCCTCGAGTGACTCCAAAACACCGTTTCATGAACACGGGTAGAGATACGGTGAAAAAGGCGCAGTCATTCACCACGATCTTGCTCCTGGGCGAGGCGCACGATCGGGTTTCGGCCGTGGAATTATTAGCACGAAACATACAAATCTTGCAAAACTAACGGCCAAACTGTTATCATTTGATAAGTGTGATACACCGTTCAAATTCGATCTGCAAACACCCGCCCTATTGGGAAAAATCTTCTAACAGGATTTCCAACATGTCCGATAATTCGACACGTCGCTCTTTTATGAAGACTTCTTCCGCTGCTCTGGTCGGTACCGCTTTGAGTAGTTCGATCGCAAAGGGAGCCCACGCCGGTGGCAGCGATCAAATTCGCTTTGTACTGGTTGGCTGTGGCGGGCGTGGCACTAGCGCTGCGGCGCAAATTATGGAGACGAAGGGAAACGTGAAGCTGGTCGCGGTTGCAGATGCATTCCCCAAGAAAGCGGCCAGTGCGGTCGAAAAGTTAAAACGACGTGGTGCCAGCAAAATGGACGTTCCCGAAGATCACGTTTTTTACGGGCTCGATGCCTACAAGAAAGCGATCGATGTCGACTCCGACCTGGTCGTGATTGCCACTCCACCGGGATTCAAACCACAACAATTTGAGTACGCGGTGAATAAGGGTCGTCACATCTTCATAGAAAAACCGCTCGCTACCGACGCTCCAGGCATTCGTCGCGTCCTCGAATCCGTCGAAAAATCGAAACAAAAAAACCTACTGGTGGCCGTCGGTCTTCAGCGCCGTCATCAACCACATTACATCGAAACAGTAAAACGAATCCAGGACGGAGCGATTGGCGATGTCATCACGCAACGTGTCTATTGGAATGGTGGAGGCATTTGGTATCGCAACCGTGAACCTGAGCAGTCGGAAATGGCGTTCCAAGTCAACAACTGGTATCACTTTATTTGGATCTGTGGCGATCAAATCTGTGAACAACATATCCACAATCTTGATGTTGCCTGTTGGGTGAAGGGAGCCTACCCGGTCGAATGCAATGGCATGGGTGGGCGCGAGCAGCGCTTGCGAGGTGATCGCACAAAATCGCAAATCTTTGATCACACGTTTTGCGAGTATACTTTTGCCGATGGCACCAAGCTGTTCAGTCAAGGACGCCATCTCCAGGACGCCTGGACCAGTGTTAGCGAATTTGCAGACGGCACCGAGGGAACCGCGGATGTAAGTGGATCGATCAAAGGCAAACAAAATTGGAAATTTCAAGGTGAACGACTCAACGGTCACCAGCAAGAGCAACACGATTTGATCGAATCACTCATGGCTGGCGACATCTACAATGAAGGTGAGTACGGTGCACAATCGACATTCGCGGCTATTCTTGGTCGCGAAGCGTGTTATTCAGGCCAGGTTGTCCGCTGGGACGATCTGCTGGCCAAGGGTAAAAACCTGACTCCCGGAATCGATGGTTACACCATGGATTCGACCCCACCCTCGGTGCCCGGACCCAATGGAAAATACGCAGTACCGATTCCCGGGCAGTACAATCCGTTTGTCTAGCTGGCCTGGATTTCCAGCCAACTTGGACCGACACTCACCCGGTCGACTTCCCACCAAAAAACAGCAGCAGCCAGTCCCCAGTACGCGCTAAAGCTGCTAATCTGGATGGCTCCCTACCATCACTCTCCTAGATTGAGCCACGGAACCTACATGACCTTGTTAAAAATTATCTCCACCGGACCTGTTGAACCAATCGCCGTTGATATTCTCCAGCCGCTGGCCGAAGTGGTGGTCACCAGCAACCCGTCACAAGAAGCACTCACGCATTTGCTCGAAGATGCCGTTGGTGTAATCTTGCGGGGAGAGGGACTTTTGACCGCTCCGGTCATCGAAACGGCTCCTGAACTGAAAGTCATTGCCCGCAGTGGGGTTGGCTACAACAACGTTGCCGTCGAAGCTGCCACAGCCCGAAAAATCCCTGTCGTTTTTACCCCGGGTGCCGGGGCACGGGCAGTGGCCGAGGCCTCAATGGCTTGGATACTGGCCTTTGCCAAGCGGATCCTTTATTGGGACCAGCAATTCAAGCAGGGAAACTGGAGAAGCCGCTTTGAGACACGCGGGGCGGACCTGGAAGGTGCCACTCTCGGGATCATAGGGTTCGGGCGAATCGGCCAGGATTTGGCCCGACTCGCCACGCCATTTGACATGCAAATCGTCGCCCATGATCCTTTTGTGCCCGACGAAACGGCCCGGGAGCTGGGTGTTACGATGCTCGACCTGGACGAGCTTCTGAGTCGCTCGGACTTTGTCTGCTTACATGCAGCATCAACCGAGGAGAATCGGGGACTGATCAATCGAACCCGATTGAAAAACATCAAACGAGGTGCGTATCTGATTAATCTCGCCCGCGGGGAACTTATCGAAAACCTTGATATTCTGCAGGAAGCACTTGAGGATGGCCGGCTGGCAGGTGTCGGGCTCGACGTGTTCGCACCAGAGCCGGCGGAACCCCATCCAATTTTCGAGCATCCCGATTGCCTGACTGCTCCCCATGCGCTGGCAGCCACGCAGGGTTCACTCGATAAAATATTTCACTCGATGGCAACCGACATGGCAGCCATCTTGCGTGGTGAAAAACCTCGTTTTGTTGTCAACCCCGAAGTCCTTGACTAAACGTCACCCAGCCTGGCAATCCAGCAAAGAGGTACTGAACAAGACCCCACGCAAGTCATCAGAACTCCTTTACCACGAACCCAAAGCACGAGATCCTACCAGGGGAATTCATCATGCAAGTTTGCCGATACCGTCATCACGATCAAATCGCAGCTGGTTTTTACGATTCCAAAACCATTGTTCCCACCGTTGCCGCGGCAGCCGCTTACTCATCCGCCTCGGGCGATTCGGTGGAACTTCCCGAGGCGGACAACCTTTTGGAACTACTTCCACCTGACGGGATGGCTTTCGCGAATGCGTCCAAAGTTGCCGACTGGTTACAAAGCCAGGCCGAGCTCCCTGCCGGGTTGGCGTTACATCAGACCGACGTCGAGCTGCTTGTACCAATTCCCCGTCCCAACAAACTTATGCTCCTGGCCGGCAATTACGCCAGTCACATCGAAGAAGGAGGTGGAACCGCCGTCGAACGAGCCGAGACATTTCCCTACGTTTTCATGAAACCACCAACCACCACGCTCACGAACCCTGGGTGCTCGGTACACATTCCGACAATTTCGCCTGACCATATCGACTGGGAACTGGAACTGGCCGTTGTCATGGGCCGGGAGGCAAAAGGCGTTTCGGAACAAGAGGCCTTGTCGTACGTTGCCGGCTACACCGTCATCAACGATATTTCGAATCGAAAATTTCGCCCAAATCCAGGCCGAAAAGAACGCTCCAAGGACAACTTCTTCGACTGGCTGCACGGTAAATGGCACGATAGCTTTTGCCCTTGCGGTCCTTGCATCACTTCCGCCAATGCAATCGGTGATCCCCAAAAACTCGACTTGACCTTGCGCGTCAATGGGCAGGTGCACCAGGACGCATCGACAGCACAACAAGTGTTCCCGGTCGCAGCGGTTATCGAATTTATCTCCAGCTTTGTCACACTCGAGCCGGGCGACATCATCTCCACGGGCACGCCGGCTGGCGTTGGCAACACGAGCGGTACCTATTTGAAACCGGGCGACCGAATCGAAGCCTCGATCAGCTCGATTGGAACCCTCGTCTCACAGGTCGTGTGACTGACGGTCATCGTTACACGGCTATCCCTATTCGGTTAACCCCATTGGAATTTGAACCCTAAGCTGAAAGTGTTCAGGGTTGTTCTAAAGGGTCTCAACTTCTACTTGAACAACTTGTCATTTGCCGGGGTTATGGGCGGAAGGCGAACTTTTTGATAAATTGACAAATGTTGGTTTAGCAAAATAACTTGTTTTAAGATGAAACGACTCATGAAATACCGCTATCTCGGCAACTCTGGATTGCTTGTTTCACACATATGCCTGGGCACGATGACTTACGGCATGAAAGACTGGGGATGTGATCTCGACACTGCCAAGAAGATTACCAACAAGTTCCTTGAGGCTGGCGGAAATTTCATCGATACCGCCGACATATACAGCAACGGTGTCAGCGAAGAAATGCTCGGCACGGCGATCCAGGATCACGACCGGGACGATTTAGTCATCGCCACCAAGTGCTGGTTCCGGATGAAAGAGACTCCCAACGCCAAGGGGCTTTCCAGGAAACACATCTTCGAAGCGATTGACGCCAGTCTGCGCCGAATCGGAACCGACTACATCGATCTCTACCAGGTTCACGGGCCTGACCCGTTTACCCCCATAGAAGAAACAATGCGGGCATTGGACGATTTGGTTCGCTGTGGGAAAGTGCGCTACGTCGGTTGCAGCAATTACTTCGCCTGGCAGATTGTCAAAGCAAACAGCATTGCTGACCGCCTGCAACTTTCGCGATTCATTAGTGGGCAACACATGTACAATCTGTTGCGCCGTGACATAGAACGTGAGATCTTGCCTGCCTGCAAAGACCAGGGAATGGGCATGCTGTGTTGGAGTCCGCTGGCCGGTGGCATGCTGACGGGAAAATACGATCGCGAGCAGGGACCCGCACCCGAATCTCGTGTAGGCGTGAGGCGCGAAATTGATTTACCACGCTACTGGAGTGACCAGAATTTCAAAGTTATCGAGGAGCTGCTCTCTGTCGCCGCTGAAATTGAAAAAACTCCCTCCCAGGTCGCCTTGGCCTGGCTCCTTGCCGACCGCCGGATCACCGCTGTTATCGCTGGGGCCCGCACCGTTGACCAGATCGAAGCAAGCCTGGTAACTGGTGATTGGAACCTTCCTGACGCGCTGCGAGAGCAGCTTAGCAATGTCGTTCCTTTTGAACACGGATATCCACAAGATTGGATCGATGTAGGCCGGAGCAACCTTGCTGGACATGAAGAATTCGAACCTTAGGAACTCATTGTGTCATTGGGAGGACAGTCATCCCTGGTTCACACGAGATTACGGCTACTTTTTCCCCTTTACTCTTTAAATTCATGAACGCATCGTGGAAACTAGAGGTTGGGTGGACACGCGAACTCTCCTGCCGTCTCGCACGACACGCAAGAGAGCCCAGAGCAGCGAATTTTGATCTCTATGACCGGCAATGGCTATGAGGCTGACGAACCGTAGCGGGGACAAGCCCCGCGATGAAAACCCTGCTAACCAACACTCAAAATACAAACTTCAGGTATGAATCTCTCTTCAAGGGCACCTCTCTCATGATCGATGCTCATTCCCACATTTGGACACGCAATATCGAACAATTCCCTTTGGCGAAAGGGAAAACCCTGGACGACCTTGATCCTCCCAGTTTCAACTACGAGGAATTGGTCGCACTCATTCAACCTACCGATGTCTCACGTGTCGTGTTGATTCAGCACAGACCGTACCACGGTTACGACAACAGCTACTTGCTACATGCCACCCAGCGCTACCCTGAAGTCTTTCGCGTTGTTGCAGAGATTGATGATCACCGCGAAGGGACCGGCCGGTTAATGCGCAACATGCTTCCCAAAGGAGTTACCGGTTTTCGGATAACACCATTCTCGAAAGGTCGTGACGGCTGGCTCGACACACCCGGCATGCAAGAAATGTGGCGAGTCAGTGTCGATACAGGACAGTCGATGTGCTGCTTGATCGATGCAGAAGACTTGCCAGCGGTCAACCGCATGTGTGGGAAATTTCCGGGAACACCGGTTGTGATCGATCATTTGTCACGGATAGGTGTCGATGGAACGATTCGTGATGAAGACGTTAGCCAACTCTGTAAGTTGGCCAAACACAAGCAGGTATCGGTCAAGGTATCGGCCTTTTACGCGTTAGGTGCCAGGCAACCACCGTACCTGGATCTCGCTCCGATGATTCAGCGCGTTTTTGAGGCATACGGCCCCCAACGCCTGATGTGGGCTAGCGACTGCCCCTATCAACTCGCTCCGGGGAACACCTATGTCGACTCCATCGCGCTGATCCGCGATCACCTTGATTTTCTTTCTCCTGAGGACCGTGAATGGATGTTGGCCAAGACTGCCAAACGTGTTTATTTTTTCTGATGCTCGACCCGCCACAGCCTCGACTCTCGGTTGATTTCACGTAGATCCATTTCACATTCAATCTCGTCAACCGGCAGTCGAGCGGAACACCCGTGTTGGCGCTGGAGTCGATATCACCGATTGGTTTGAGATCACTTTCAACGACTTTTCCAGCACCACCCCACAAAAGATATTTGCGCAACCCTCTTTGTCGTCACGGGAAAATTCCTGGCACTGGCGAGCATTGACCTACGGAAAAGACCAACCCGGAACACGGTTCACAAGTCCTGGAATGGGAAGCTTGTCTCTCCTGTCAACCTACTCATGGCGGAGCGCTTCGATCGGATCGAGTTGTGCGGCGCGTACTGCCGGGTACACCCCAAAGATGACACCGACGGCTACGGAGATGGCAAACGCCAGTGGCACCGACCAGGAAACGAGAATGGGCTCGACCGTACGAATCAGCTCTGGCAAATCGTTCATCATTTTGGGGAACTGTCGGTAAAGCTCACTCCGGATCGCAACCGAAAGCGGTCGACAGAACACTCCACCGAGGATTCCAAGCAACCCGCCCACCACCGAGAGCACCACACTTTCAACCAGGAATTGCCGCACAATGTCACGACGTTTGGCACCCAAGGCGCGCCGAATACCAATTTCCCGAGTCCGCTCGGTAACTGTCGCGAGCATGATATTCATGATTCCGATTCCTCCAACCACCAGTGAAATTGCGGCAATCAGTCCTAAAAATAAAATAAACATCAACCGGGTGGTATGGGCCTGCTGCAAGAGTTCCAAGGGAACCGTTATGCCAAAATCGGGCATCGTGTGATCCTGTACAATCGTATCTCGTACAATGTCAGCCGTTGCCAGCACATTTTTCCGATCATCGACCTGCAGCGTAATCTGGCTGATCTCGACCAAATCACGTTGAAAGGTTCCAGGCTTGGTGACAATTTCCATATCGCCATTGCGACGCCACATGGTGGTGATGGGAATGTAAACGTCCAGGGAATAATCTTCAGCAGCGAGTGATCCACCAATACCGGCTGATGGAGCCCGCGGCTTCATCACACCTACCACCGTGTAAAAGTCGTTGCCGACCATAATCGATTCGCCGAGCGGGTTTTCAAAGGGGAACAGTCGTTGCGCGCTTTCGGCAGCCAGGACACACACATTACGCTCCTGATCCAGATCCACCACGGTGAGAAACCGCCCGCGATCCAGTTCCAATCGCGTCACCGTGGCATATTCGGGAGAGCATCCCACCAATCGACCCTCGAAATGACGGGTCCGGTTGCGAAACTCCCGTCCCACCTCCCGAATTGGCAGGGCCTCATCGATGGTGGGTACCGTGGCAATCAACCGCACGTAGTCGGCTCGAGTCAAACCGTAGCCACCGTCTTCAAATTCGTCACCCGAGGGTTTGATAGTACGGACGATGATGTTTCGCGCACCGAGGCTGGCAATCTGCTCCTGGGCTGCCGTTCCAATGCCTTCTCCGAGGGCGAGCAGCCAAATGACACTGGAAACGCCAATAAAAATCCCCAGCACCGTGAGCGAAGATCGCAAGGGATGGAGTAACAAACTCTTGATACTCAGTCGAATTGTTCGGAACCAGGTCACCATCGCTTGTGTCTCTCGTCATCCAAAATCTTTCCGTCCCGTAAACGAATAGACCTCTTCGTCCGTTCAGCGACGTCCAACTCGTGAGTCACTACAATGATCGTGCGCCCATCCGAATTGAGATCTCCCAACAGGTCAAGAATCTCGCTGGTGGTTGTCGAGTCGAGATTTCCGGTCGGTTCGTCGGCTAATATAAAACGGGGATCATTCACCAGACTGCGCGCGATTGCTACACGCTGCTGTTGCCCTCCGGAGAGTTGGGCTGGGCGATGATTGAGGCGGTCACTCAAACCGACCATTTCGGCCAGTTCAAGACACCGGGTTCGTCGAGTTGCCGACATCTTGCCACTGTAATAGAGCGGAACCTCAATATTCTCGACAACCGACAATGCCGGCAACAGGTTGTATGATTGAAACACGAATCCGATCCGCGTGGCGCGTATCTCGGCGAGCTGGTTGTCGCTCATTCCCGCCACGTCATCTCCGCCCAAGACATAACTCCCCGAAGTAGGACGATCCAGGCAACCAAGAATGTTCAGCAAGGTACTTTTGCCTGACCCGGACGGCCCCATCACCGAGATGTAATCGCCTTGGGGGACATCGAACGAAATGCCTTGAATCGCGTGCACCTTCGCATCGCCCAATACGTATTCTTTGCGCATATCGCGAATTTTCGCTGCGGCTTTGAGTTGGTGAGCGACCACGACACGACTCTCGGGGGAGCAGAATTTGAGGTGGGGACAAACATCATCGCACAACCTGCAGCCACGGCAACAACCAGGCAACTAACTGCCACTGGTGTCCGAAGCCGGGGCAGCGAGGTGGGCTGTTTTGGCACGAGTCGCTGGCTCTTTTTTTTCTGGAAGACGCGGTCCCCGCACAGCTCTTTGGTTTTCTTCGGGTGGCAACTCTGGCAAGTTCACCCGATCGAGATACTTTCGCGGGGCCATGGCGACTTGCTCTGTTTCTCGTAACCCATCGTTGATAACGAAGAAGCGGTCGTTGGTCGGACCACACTCGACTACCCGAGCTTCCCAATTCCCGTCATCCACCACCAGGCAATAGTAGTCATCTCCATGCGCGTAAACAGTTTGCACAGGTATTTTAATTGCGTCGGCTACAAATTCACACCGAATGGTAACCGCAGCGGTCATTCCCGAACGCAGCCCTGAAACTGGTTCATTGATTCGCACATATGCCTTGTATTCCTTGACATTGGCCTTCCGCCAGCCGGTTGGTTCGGCATATTGATTGACACTTTCGACCGTACCCTCCAACGGTTGGCCATCGATTCCAACCGGGCTAATCGTGGCTGGCATTCCTGGTTTCACAAACTGAATCAACGATTCGTTGACCTTGACAACCACCCGCATTGCGGAAGCATCGGGCAGATGAATGATGGCTTGTCGTTCTCGAACCATCGCCCCTTCTTCGACAATGAAGTCATCCTGACCACGCTGATCCGATTCATGCGCATAAACAACCGTCCCCGACTTGGGAGCTACGATCGTACATTTCGAGATCTGATCTTCAATTTCACGGAGCTTGGTGAGCTCTAACTCGAGGCTGCTCTTTTGAGCCTCCCATTTGGCTTTGAAGATCTTGACGTCACTCTCACATTGCTTGACCATTTTTTCTTTGGTGAACTTGTCGAGAACTTTAAGCTTTGTCCTGGCGGCGTCCAGTTCCTTGACCGATTTCTCGACAGCAAATTTGTCGGCTTCAAGCTGAAGCTTGTTCACATATCCCTTGCTGGCAAGCTTCTTGCTGTACTCGTGGTACTCCTTGGCCCGGTTGAGGTTTTCTTCTGCGACGAATACCTCGCTCTCGATAGTTTGTCGTTCCTGGACGTACGTTCCTTCGATGTATTCGCGTTTGGTGATGACTGCAGTCTCATAAATGTTGCGGGCCTCAATCACCAGGGCTTCGACCGTGTTGACCGTAATCTGCTGCGTGATTTTCTCCTCGACCAATGCCGAAGAATCGAGTTCCACAAGAAAGTCTCCTGCTTCGATAGCCGTCCCTTCGGGTATGACGCGGAGAATGGCCAGGCCGGGAGAGTTCTTCGTTTTGACTTCCGAGCGAATTTCGGTAACTCCTGCCGACTCAACTTCCCCTCGCTCGGTCACCGAAAGCAAAAAATCATCGCGGGCTACCGTATACAAGATCGCATCACCATTGGTCGAAATGTCCTTGCCCGCGTTCCACCAGAGGTAACCACCATAAGAAGCGGCCAGTACAACCGAGATTATCACGATTGACGCCAGGCTGGCTCCACCCCGTCGACCGCGTGAACAACGACCGCCAGGTTCCCTAGCGGGGCATCTTCCTGGTCGGATTGGCGAGGATGAAATCACCATGTTGGAATGTCTTTGAGCCACAACGTTGGGCAGTTTGAGACCACCGGTACCATTTCCTGAAGACCCTCTCCCCTTTGCAAACGATGGTTGGCAACAAGCCTGATCGCCAATAGGGAATACCCCCTAATTATACGCAACCCATCTCAGACCGTCATTGTGGGAAAACAAATTGGTGTTTCAACTAGCGACGCCGCTCGACAACCGGAATCTGTTGGACCTTTCCTGTTGACTTCAACGGCTCGACCGCGGCGAAGTCCGAGAAAGAAATCGCCGGAAAATTGTGACTGTTGGTGCGTAATTTGGCCGACTTTTGGCTGCTGTCATCTTCCCCGGGCAAAGGAAGGGACTCCAGGGCCGGCCCGTCCGGCAAAAATTCAATCGGGGGCAAACCGTCCAATATCTCCTCCTCGGTGGCAACGGGACGGCTTTCGCAAAAATTCAAGAAAGTTTTCAGCGGGAAGTCTTGTTTTACATAGATTCCTGCCGGATCGAGTTGCATGACCCCCAAGTCATACTCCAGGTTCAACTGTTGCATTCTATAGTTCACCCACACGCTGAGAAAGTCGTTCTGGACATTGAGCAAGTCAGAAAGCGACTGAACGAGATCTCGGGCAGTCGTTGCCCCCAGTTCAGCAGTCGCGCCAGGTTTGGGAGGCTCAGAAAGACGGAGCTGAGTCAGGTCGACCTGAGCAATTGCGACCAACACTGCCGCTCGACGAATTTCAAGGTTCACCTCGTTGAGGCGAAGCTGCCGAATCGTGTTGCGAAGTTGCTGGTCGATCCTGTCACGGAATTGGTAGTAGTCGCGTCGGGCCTCTTGATACTCAATCAGCGACTGTCGATAGATGTTACGTTCCGCCAGACGTGTGAGCGGTGGATCGATCTGCATCCCCACGCGGAGGCGACCCCGGGTACTCCGCAGGTGAAACGGGTTGTCACCCACATTGCCCACGTCGCCACTGAAGAAGATATTCAAATCACTCAGCAGGGCATTAGCATTGAAGTAAATAAGCCGCCAGGTGTCGACCAACGCAGCTCGAGCGTTGGCCCAATCGCGGCGGTAAACTCGGGCTATCGCAAGCGCCTGCTCAGAGGTCAAGTTGACTGGCTGAAACGAAATTGCATCAAGCCGGGCACGTGCCTGGGCAATTCCCAATTCGAGTAATCGACCCGAAAGATCGGCGAGAAGGTCGACCACACGTTCCTTTTGCTCGGCAGCCGAAAGGTCACTCTGAGCGATCAGGTCGTCTAGCTCGTGGAAAATGTTTGAGAAATGCGCATCCAGGTCGGCCAGGTCCTTGCGAAGCGACTCGACACGTTTTTCCAGGTTCGAAAAGTCAAGCAAACTCGGATCGACCAGCGCCTCTTGGACTTCAGGGCGACCCGACAGCCCTTGAAGCACCTTTCGGCGAGCGGGCAACTGCTGCTCCAACTGTGTAAAGTCTTGCTGCACCGTTGCCCATTCTTTCTGGAAAGCAACCTCAATTTGTCGGCATTGGGAAAAGACCTCAGCCATGTCGGGCAAGGTGTTCTTTGATGGATCCGCCGCTTCTTCGGTAGGCGCAGGTAACAACAGAACAGGACCTCCACTGGTATCGAGGGCAGCGTCGACCTGGTTCAAGTCCTCGAGCGGTTGGCGCAGGGCATCCAGCAGATGAGCTACGTCGTTGCGGACCACGTCCAGATCA
>Ga0315336_1002515_pt1 | contig 27676 bp, 21 predicted proteins | sample ASW5metaG_FD_204512 | JGI IMG/M metagenome (GOLD analysis project Ga0315336, IMG submission 204512) | Ammonia-oxidizing marine archaeal communities from Monterey Bay, California, United States - ASW #5 | ecosystem: Environmental > Aquatic > Marine > Intertidal zone | place: USA: California... | reverse complement strand
TGGAGCGGGGAGTGCGTTTTGTACAGATTTTCTCCGGTGGCCCCATCGCCGGCAGCCCCCGCGCCAGTTGGGATGCACATGAAAGCGTCAAGGACAATCACACACTGGAAGCACGCCGCATCGACCGACCCGTCGCGGCCCTGCTGCAGGACTTGTCGCAACGCGGCATGCTCGACGAAACGCTGGTGCTGTTCACCACCGAGTTCGGAAGGACTCCGTTCGCACAATCGGCGGCCAACCAGGTCGGACCGGGACGCGACCACAACCGGTATGGGTTTTCGGTATGGATGGCCGGAGGCGGAGTGAAATCCGGTTTCTCATACGGTGGTACGGATGACATCGGCTGGAAGGCCAACGAACATCCGATGAGCTGGCATGACTTCCACGCCACGGTGTTACACCTGTTCGGCATCGACCATCAGCGATTGACGTTCTACCACAACGGAATCCAGCGGAGGTTGACCAACGTGCACGGAGAAGTCCACCGTGGAATCCTGGCCTGATCCGCGGAAACCCGCTCAGGGTCGGGGCCGTGCACCGTGGTCTCCCCCGGAGAATCGACCCCGGGCGCTGCCGGCCCGTCCGTCATCCCAGCGATGGTCCGGCGAAATCGCTGTTCACATCCACATGCCATCGGGTATACTCGGTCGCATCAGCGATTGTAGATGCTTCCAGGTATGACACGAGCTCTTGAGACCAGAGGGGACGGCCTGCCATGCTGAGTGTTCTTGGACACCCACAGTCGGTTTGTTCCGGGCTCACACGGCGACACGTGCTCCGCGCCGGTGGTGCCGGGCTGTTCGGTCTGAGTCTGGAAAACCTGCTCCGGGCCGAGGTGCAGGCCGGCGGTACGGCGCAGCGTTTCCCGCAGGGCCGGGCCAAATCCGTCCTGTTCCTGTATCTGTTCGGTGGCCCCAGTCAGTTGGAATCGTTCGACATGAAGCCGGACGCGCCGCAGAAAATCCGCGGCCCGTTTCGCCCGATCGCCTCGCGAACTCCCGGTTTGCGGATGTGTGAACACCTGTCGCAAACGGCCCAGCTTTCGGATCAACTGTGTGTGATCCGTACGATGACGCACCCGCACAACGATCACAATGCCTGCCATTACATTCAGACGGGCCACAAGTGGACGCGGAGCGCGGCGAATGGTTCGGACGTCAACGCCCGCGATACCGACTGGCCCGCGATGGGATCGGTGGTGGAGTACATTTCGCGGCATGCTGCGGACTATTCCGAACGGACGTTTCCCGACTATGCGTACCTGCCCAACCGTCTGGGTCACCTGCAGGGCTACGACCGCACGGGCCAATACGCGGGTTGGCTGGGAGCTTCTTACAACGCGTTGGCGACGGACATTCGCCGTCGCAACAAACAGGACAATCCTTATTTCCGCACATGCACCGAAGCCGAACTCGATTTCCGTATCAAGGGACTGGTCCCTCAATCGGAAATGCCGCTGGACCGGCTCAATCGGCGTCGGAATCTGCTGTCGCAATTTGACGACCAGCGTCGCCGGAACGACCGCGCGGAAATCGCTGCCGAATACGACGCGATTCGCGCGCGGGCATTGAGCCTGGTGACTTCCGAAAAAATGCGAGGTGCTTTGGACATTCGCCGCGAATCCGACGCGTTGCGTGACCGCTATGGCCGCCACTTGTTCGGCCAATCGACGTTGATGGGACGCCGCATGATCGAAGCGGGTTGCCGATTCGTGACCGTCGCCTGGGACGCTCCCGATGGCTACAGTTGGGATTCCCACCGCAACAGCCAGAGTCTGCAAAACCACCTGCTGCCGAAATTCGACCAGTCCTTCTCGGCCTTGATCGAGGATATGGGCCAGCGCGGCCTGTTGGATGAAACACTGGTTGTCGCGGTCGGAGAAATGGGACGGACTCCACAGCCCAATGCCACCTGGGGTCGCGGTCACTGGAGCTATTGTTTTCCAGCCGTGCTGGCCGGAGCCGGAGTGCAAACGGGACGGACCTATGGACGCTCGGACAAGGACGCGGGATATCCCGCCGAGAACCCGGTGAGCCCGGAGGATCTGGCGGCCACGATTTACCAGAGTCTGGGTATCGATCCCCACGTACAAATCCCTGATCAACAAGGCCGTCCCGTGTCGATCCTGGAAAGTGGCCAGCCGCTGACACAGTTGTTCGGTTGAGCTTCGATTTTCATGCCAAGGAAACCCAGCATGCTCGTCGGCAAGTGTACGGGGCCCATGTCTCGACGCGACTTCATGCAGGTCGGTGCCTTGGCTCTGGGCGGCTGCACGCTATCGGAAGTTCTGGCAGCACAGGCCGCCAGCGGAGCGCCGCGATCCGACACATCCGTGATCATGCTGTACCAGCACGGTGGCGCGTCCCAACTGGAAACCTACGATCTGAAACCCGATGCTCCATCGGATTTCCGCAGCATCTACTCGCCCATACCGACCTCGGTGCCGGGCATGGACATTTGCGAGTTGTTTCCACGTCAGGCCCCATTAGCGGACAAGTTTTCGCTTGTCCGCTCGCTGCATCATGATGTGGGCATTCACAGTGACGGCGGAATCGTGGTGTTGACCGGAAAACGCCCGACCGTGCTCGATCCCAAATCGCAATCGCGCAGCGAGCACCCGGACTTCGGCCACATTGCTGGACAGGTGTTGGGTATGGGCGGGCAAGGACTGCCACCGTACGTCACGATTCCCCAGAAGCCATACATGACGCAGCCCACCTACCTCGGCATTCAGCACTCGGCATTCGAGCCGGGGGATCCTTCAACCACCGGTTACAATCCGCCACAGACCAAGCTCCGTGCCGGCCGCGACAAGTCCTTTCTGGAAAACCGGCGTCAATTGCTCTCGCAACTCGATCGACTCCGCTCGGATCTGGATCTGACCGGCAGCCTGGACGGAGCGGACCAGTTTCGTCAGCGCGCATTCCAGATGCTGACCAGTCCCGACGTCGCCTCGGCGTTCGATATCCAACGCGAACGGAATGATGTCCGCGACCGGTATGGCCGCAACCAATGGGGCCAGGCCTGCCTGCTGGCTCGGCGATTGGCCGAGGCCGGAACCCCAGTCATCAATATTTACTTCAACACTCCGAAGAGTGGCCAGGAATTCACCAACTGGGACGATCACATTCAAAACGCCGGCCGACCGGGCCATTTCGGCAAATACATGAGTGTCCGGCTACCCTACATGGATCAGGCATTGTCCGGTCTGATCGAGGACGTTTTCGAGCGGGGACTCGACCAGCGAATCCTGATCGTGGTCGTCGGTGAATTTGGCCGAACACCGCGGCTCAGCCACAACGCCAACGGCACCGGACGCAACCACTGGCCGCAGGCCTATAGCGCACTGTTATCCGGAGGCGGTCTGCGAATGGGCCAGGTTGTCGGCGCGACCAACAGCCGGGCCGAGTATCCAGCGCAACAACCGCACAGTCCCCAGGATTTGCTGGCCACGGTGTACCGCCACCTGGGCATCGACCCCGCACAGACGTTGACCGACTACTCCGGTCGTCCCATCCGCATCCTGGAAAGCGGTCAGGCCATCGCGGATTTGATTTGAAGATTCCCTGCTCATCTGAACCACAGGTTCCCGAACACGATCTCCCGGAAACAGGGCCGCACTGCGTCTGTGTGTTGCCTGTCCGCCGAGCTGCCGATAGGATCGGGGCACGCAAGGGGTTTGTACACACCGTCACATGGCCCGGAGTCTCGCATGCACCACGCACCGACCCTGAAATCCGCCCGTTCTCTGCTGATGGTCATGAGCGCCGGGTTGCTGGTCGCCGCCAGCTGCCGCACAGTCTACGGCGAAGACTGGCCTCAATTTCGCGGACCGAACTGCAGTGGTTTGTCGAAATCCACGGCAGCTCTCCCTGCGGAGTTTTCGGCGGAAAAGAATGTGCTCTGGTCCAATAAGCTGGGAGACGGAATCGGCTGCCCGATCGTGGCCAGCGGTCGCGTGTTCACGTCTTCCATGATCGACGCCAACACGGTTGGGCTCGCCGCCTTCGACGCCAGCACAGGTCGGCAGCTCTGGCAACGACAGTGGCCGACGGGCAATCTGGTTGACGTCCATAAGACCAACAGTCACGCGGCCACAACTCCGGCCGCCGACGCGCACCGTGTTTACTTCTATTTCAGCACGCTGGGCATGCGGGCTCTGGACGCGGCAACGGGAAAAGATGTCTGGCACCAACAGCTGCCCACGCCTTATTTTGTCTTCAAATGGGGTCCGGCCATGTCACCGGTCCTGTACAAGAACCTGCTGCTGTTCGTTCAGGACGACGATCTGAACGCGGCCTTTTACGCGTTCGACAAAACCAACGGCAAAGTCGTGTGGAAGGACGATCGATCGGATCAGGCTGTGAACTACTCACACCCGGTTGTGTGCCACACGCCGCGGGGCGACGAAATCGTGGTCGCCGGTACGGGCATGTTGCTTGCTTACGCTCCGGATACCGGCCGACGATTGTGGTACGCCCGAGCTTTGTTGCGGAATATCAAAACGACGCCCGTGAGCCAGAACGGTGTCATTTACGTCTCGTTACAAAGCGGTGGAATCGCCAACCAATGGCTGGCAACCGCCGATCAATCGGACACCGGTAATAAGGATGGCAAACTCACCAAGGCGGAAATGCAAGCCTTTGTAGGCAAAGTCAAAATCCCTGCGGCGTTCTTTCAAAAGACGTTTGACCGGGGAGACAAGAACGGAGACGGGCAGCTCGAAGGCCGCGAACTGGACGTCGCATTTCTGCATCCGGACAACTTCGCCGGCGCTCGATTCGACTCCGAGAATGCCGCTGACGAATACGTGCTGGCCGTGCGCGGCGGTGGCCGCGGCGACGTCACGGACACACATCTGCTCTGGAAACACAAGACGCGCTACACCGACCACATCGTATCCCCGATCGTCGTCAATAACCGCATGCTGCTGATCAAAGGCGGTGGGATCGGGACCTGCTTCGAAACGGCCGCCGGCAAACAACTTTGGGGGCCCAAGCGGATCCAGAACGAAGGCGGCTATTTTGCCTCGCCGATCTACGGGGACGGCAAGATCTTCGTCGCTGGTGAAAACGGCAATGTGGTCGTGCTGCAGGAAGGCCCGGAACTGAAAATCCTGGCCCGCAACAACATGGGGGCGTCCATTTTGGGCACACCGGCCATTGCCGACGGAAAACTGTTCATACGTACCCGCGAAAAACTGATCTGTGTGAGCAAACCCACCGGAGCCCAGTGAATTTCCGCCACCAGTCGGACCGGCTGGCCGCAGCACGCAACCAACCCCATCGATCCACCAAACGCAACCAGAAAGTCATTCGCCAAGATTGTACGGCTGGCCTGCTGATCGGGCTTCCCGTTTCTTATCCAGTCTGCTAAACACGGCACGCAAACAGCGGTATCATGCAATCATCTGCAATGGCCGGGTGACTGCACTTTCCAATATGGCCAGCGTATGCGACCGCCTCGGTTGGAGGTTGGGATTTCCCGAGGCCAGTTCGCATGCAGAGAGAGACCGACGTGGAACAAGAACAAGTTGTGGCGGCAAACTCGGTTCGTAGCGATCCATTGCAAGATCGTTGGCAGTACGGATTGGAATGGTCGGCCGTCCTCTGGCTGGGTTTCGTGCACCTGGGAGCACTGGCCGCGCCGTTTTTTTTCACCTGGCAGGCGCTGCTGGTCACGGTCGTCCTGAGCTGGATGACGGGTTGCCTGGGAGTCTGCCTGGGTTACCACCGTCTGCTGACTCATACCAGCCTGGAAACAAGCGGGTGGCTTCGCCGGGTGTTGGCCGTCCTGGGAACATTGGCCGGTGAAGGCCCGCCATTGATGTGGGTCGCCGCTCATCGCAAGCACCACCAGTTCAGTGACCAGCCCGATGATCCGCATTCGCCGCGCGCGGGCGCCTTTTGGAGCCATATGCTGTGGATGCTGCCCCGCCATGGCTCGCACTACTGGGCCGAACTCTACCGCTCCTATACCCCCGACCTGTTGGACGAGCCGTTCATGCGGATGCTGAATCGCACGTTCCTGTGGTGGCACCTGAGCCTGGGCGTGCTGTTGTTCTGTCTGGGCTGGTTGCCGTGGGACGCGTCCATGGGACTTTCCTTCGTTGTTTACGGAATGTTCGTGCGTCTGGTTTACGTGCTGCACATCACTTGGCTCGTCAATTCCGCGTCACACATATGGGGCTACCGGAACTTTGAAACGCGAGACAACAGCCGGAATCTGTGGTGGGTTGGCCTGCTGGCCTTCGGCGAAGGCTGGCACAACAATCACCACGCCTGGCAACGCGTCGCGCGTCACGGGCACCGCTGGTGGGAACTGGACATGACCTACATGGTCATCTCCACGATGCGCCGTCTGGGTTTGGCCTGGAATATCGTGTCAATTCCAACCGAGAGCAATCAGGCTAGAAACCAGATCGACACCGATGACATGGTCATCAACAGCCACAGCGGAGCCGACGAAACGATGGTTCCTTCGCCGCACGTGGCACCGACGTCCGCTGTCGCGGAAGCCGACTGACGCGGGGACCTTCGACTGCCGGGTTTTCGCTGTCATCGTGTCCCCACATCGTCCGGTTTCACAATGTTCTCGGCAAGGTCGAGAACATCTGGCGACGCAGCGACTTCAGACTCTTGCGGCCTGACAGCCTGGGACTCCTGCAGGACAATTGACTGACCGAAACCAGGCCATTCCGACCATGGCCACCGGCCCAGCAATCGTTCGGCCGCCGCAGTGACACAGCCTTCGCAGTTGAAACGCGCAACGCATGTCGATCAGAAAACGCAGTCACAATTCCGTGTGGACCTGACCGGGTCGCACCGCTCTCCGGTCCTTTCTTTTCGAGCGTCCCACGGTTAGTCTTTCCACTGGTGTCGCTCTCGCAAGGTCGATACCTGATCCGGCTGGCCGCCGTCCGATCGACACTGTTTTTGGCGACTGGCCACCTGGCCCCGCATCCGGGGCCCACGGCTGGCGTTATCCGCGCACCCACGTTCTTCCTCGATCCCGACACCGCGAGAGGCCTGCTCATGTCTCAGACCGATACCGAGGCGCGCGCACTGCTCAACGACGCGATGCAATCCGTCGACGCGTACTACCGCGAGCGGGGGATCTTCCAAGACCGCTTCGGATTTGGCGAACGGCCCGCGATCGTGGTCGTCGACTTCGCCTATGGCTGGACCGACGACGCTTATGCCGGCGGCAGCGCTCGATTGGATGAACCGGTTGATGCCACGCGTCGCTTACTCGACGCCGCGCGTCCTCAGGGAATTCCGGTGATCTTCACAACCAGCCCCTACCGTCCGGCGAGTGGCGACCAACCCTTCAAGTCCGCAGCCGATGCATCACCCACTTTTCGAGAATGGGATCAGAGAGCCTGCGAGATCGACCGGCGGGTCGCGCCACAGCCCAAGGACCTGGTGATCGCCAAGGAGAGCGCCAGCGCCTTTGCTGGAACACATCTGGCCGGCTATCTGATCGGACATCGGGTGGACACGCTGCTGATCACCGGTTGCAGCACCAGCGCTTGCATCCGCGCCACAGCAACGGACGCTAAGAGTCTCCGCTTGCGACCAGCGATCGTTGAAGAATGCGTTGGCGATCGATCGGCTGTGGCTCACGTGTGGACGCTGTTCGACATCCAGGCCCGTTTTTCCGACGTCGTAACGCTCGACGAATCCTTGCGTTATTTGAGCGGCCTCAATGGCTCGGAAGCCTCATGAACAAACGGATGCGGGTTGTTCGCATGGCTACAGACTAAGTCGGTCGCGAAAACCATAAGCGGCGCGCCGTCTGTCCCAGCACCGCCTGACGACTCACCAAATCCAAACCCAACTCGTGCGTGAAGATTCTCAGATGCTGGGCGTAGCTGACTTTGGGGCACCACAATTCACAGGGAAAATCGCTGCCCCACACACAGCGATCGGGTGTGAAGGCGTCGATGACCTGGCGGCAGGCATCGTGCAAATCGGAACAGGGATAGGCGCGCGCGGTTCCGGTGGGAATGAAAGTCAGCTTGGCGTGCGTGTTGGGGAGCCGGGCCAGCGCCGTCACATCGCGCAGCGTGGGTTCGAGCATCGGACCGGCCTTCAGATTCAAGCAATGATCGATCACGATCCGCAGTCGTGGATAGCGTCGAGCCAACGCCTCGATCTCCGCCCGTTTGTCGCGACCCACAAGCACATTGATCACGATTCCCAGCTCTTCGGCCGTAGCCCACAATCGACGGACGCCCGGATCGTCCAGCCGGCCACTCGCCGCCGGAATGCTCCGCATACCCCGCACGTTGCTCTCGGCCACATACCGCCGTAGCAGGTCGGGGCTGCGTGGATCGTCGGGATTCAGCGTCACCACACCCACCATGAACCCCGGGTTGAGGCGCGCCGAATCGGCTGTGAACCGGTTGTCCCAGCGATAATACGTGCTGGTTTGAATTGCGGTCACAAACCGCACGCCCGACGCCTGCATCTCTCGGCGCAAATGAGCCACCGTGCCCTTGCCCTGCGGAGGGCGATAGGGTTTTTCGATCGTCGGGTACTTGCGTTCGTCCGTGCCATAAATATGCGCGTGGCAGTCCACGATCAACAATTCAGCCGGTTGGTCTTCAGCCGCGACGGAGAGCGGAGTGACTTCTGCCAGGGCCAGACTGGCCGTGGCCGCTCCCAGAAAATCGCGTCGCGTCAAAGCCTGTGCGATGTTCTCCATCACAGTCTCCTGGTGTTCAACACACATCCGATCGCGGGATCGAACGGATCAACGGCTGACTGCTCCCGGCAGCCATCGAGCCGGGGCGCGAGCTGTCGGGTTCTGGCTGTCGGGTTCTGGCCCGGCAGAAAAAACGCCGCAGCCGGCGTCCGTCAAAAGCTCATTCGCCTGTCCCGCCTTGCCAATTGTCGCTCTGGAACGGCGAAGCGGGCAGTCCTTCGCTGTTGACCAGATTGGGCGTCGCGGCCCGCTGCCAGCCAAAACGGACATGAGCCGGTGCGGACACGGACTCGGCGGAAACCACGATCGTCTTCCCATCAACGGATGCCACAGCCGGCACGAATTTGCCATCCTGGCCGGCGATTTCGAAGTGCGACAGCGGCTTGCCGTCGTTTGACTTCAAACCATCGGCGGCATGCGCAAAATGCAGTCGCACCCGCTTGCCATTCACAGTCTGTTTGGTGAACAGGGGTCCGGAGTAGACGAGATTGCGTCTGCCGTAATCCTTGACCAGGGCCCAGCGAGCCAAGCGGTTGCCCACATCGATCTTGTTTCGGGGATGGATGTCTTTGAGGTTGGGGACCAGGTCAGTGGTAACCACCATGCCAGTGTGTGGCAGTTTGAGCGTCGCCGCCTGGGCTTCCCACAGTTTCGGCAACTCACCGTCGGCATAGCGAGTGTTGTCCCAGGGAGCGATCTGGACGAAGTAAAACGCCAGGTCGTCGTTGTTCCACACCCGCCGCCAGCCGTTGATCAAATCGTGCATTTTTTCACGATAAGCCAGGCCGTTCTTCTGGATCACATTCGTCTCGCCCTGATACCAGATCGTCCCGCGGACGGGCAGCGGCAGCAACGGAGCGATCATGCCGTTGTACATGCCGCCGGACCCCTTTTCGGTGACGGTCCACGGCTCGATGGGCGAGCCCCCCCAGGAACTGTTCACCAGGCCGATCGGCATCTTCAACTCTGTTTGCAGGCGGACTCCGAAGAAATACAACACCGCGGAGAAACTGGGTGCGTTCTGGGGAGTGCAGACCTTCCAACTGGCCTTCACGTCACTGGCCGGTGTCTTGCTCTGCACCTTGGGCACGTGAAACAAGCGCATCTGAGGGTGCTGGGCGGCGGGAATCGCTTGCTGGGCGTTGTGAGCACTGCTCAGCCGCCATTCCATGTTGGACTGTCCCGATCCAACCCAGACTTCACCGATCAAGATGTCCTCGAGCGTCACGGCGTTGTTGCCGTTGACCGTCAGCCGATGCGACTTTCCGTCGGCCGGCATGGCCTTGAGCGTGACTTTCCATCGCCCTTCGCTATCGGCCTTGGTCTCCGCCCGATTTCCGTCCAGATCCACACGAATCGCCTCTCCAGGCTCGGCGGTCCCCCAGATGGGCAGAGGCACATCGCGCTGCAGGACCATGTGGCTTCCGAGCACGGCCGGCAGTTTCACATCCGCACCCACCGGTTGCAGATCGAGAACTAACAGCAGCACTGCAGCAACGATTCCTGGAACGAACACGGCAGATAAGCGTTGCATTGTTGACACCCAATCGTGCAGAGGACGCGTGGATTTGCGGCGAAGGAACATCCCGGATGAGAACCGCGGCGGCGAGCTTCCGGGGCGATGCGACCGGATCGAACCGCGGCCTCATTCTATGCTCGTCGCACACGGCACACAACTCTCGGCACACGACGTCAGACAGCTCGATCACGGCACAGGAATCACCGAGTTTCCGCGAGGTCCGGTCTGTGGCTTGCCGTGATCGTACCCGCGGATCCAATCGATGCTCAGCCAATCGACGCGGGCGAGTTCACGATCGTGCTGCGACCTACGCTCGGAACAATGCGCTCGCTGGCTTCCGAAATCGGTGTCGCATGGGGTGCGTGCGACACCTCGTTGAGAGCACCTTGCTGAGAGCACCTTGCTGAGAGCACCTCGTTGAGAGCACCTTGCTGAGAGCACCTTGCTGATTGTCGATTGCGCGGATCCTGACTCTCTGAGACTGCCACAGTCCCAGGGACACTTCCTGTCAGTCGGCATCCGGAATCAAACCAATCATCCGCAACAGATGCTTCTCCAGAACTCTGCTGAACAACACCCAACGGTCACCCTGTTGAACTTCGAGCAGCAGACCCACAAACGGATCGAAGACTCTCTCGACATCGGTACGACTGCGATTGGCCAGGTAGTCAGCCATCAACATCGGATCGCTCCACAAGTGTGAACACCCTGGACTCGTTCCTCGCAAGGATGCCGCCACGCTGGAGCAGTGATGCCGAATCGAGGCCATATCGTGATCGCTGAACAGGCACATCACACCCTCACTCCAACCCGTTGTGATCTGGGGCACTCTCGCCCCCGCAGCGACGGGTCCCAGGATCCAGGGACCGGCTTCGGCCCGTGATGCGTCTCCAGCCTCATCGACCAACAGCGGTTGCATTGCGACGCCCACCGCCTCGGCAAGTTCGATCAATCGATCCCGTGATGCGTGCGCGGCGATCAGATAGGCTGAGCCCAGGTGCGACAATCGAGACGCCAGTTGCAGGATGTCAAACGTTGAATCCGTACCACGATAATAATCGAGTCCCGAATGGCAGCGGTAGACTCGAAACCGAACGCGTGGCGCGTTGGCATACAACATCAGCGTGCTGGTTCCGGTGTGGACAACCGCTGAAGCTCCGTCGAGCAAACCATGCTGCTGCTCAGAAAACGCCTCGGGGAGTGCCGTCGTTCGGACCTGAAACCGAGTCTGACCTGCGACAAGTAGATCGCCATCGTGAATTCGGGTCGCGGTGATCCACTCCCCGTTGACTTGAGTTCCGTTGCTGCTGGCCAGATCGAGCGCCCAGCAATCGTCCCCATCCACTTCGATGCACAAGTGCCGCTTCGACATTTGTGTATCGTCGACAATCAAGACATGAGCATCTTCATCGCGGCCGATCAGCGTCCAGTGGCGACCGGACAATTCGGCCGTCATCACAATCTCGTCGTTTTCAAACACGTCCAGAACGAACCACTGGGTCGGCAGCCTCGGGTCGGGAACCAGCGTGGGAGTTTCGGCTTTCTTGAGCGGATCGAACACGGCTCCCTGGGAACCGGTCCCAGACCGTGCTCTGTCGACACCGGCATCGGTGTCCCTCGATGATCCATCCTTTGTTTCCGCGTCCGAGGCCACTACGACGCGCCGCGGCTGGAAACGACGATCCGACCTGACCAGTTCATGAGCCCGCATCGGTGGAGGGGACGTCTCGATCAACCTCACTTCAAACACGGATTCGCCGGCAGTGATCCGGTCCTGATGAGCCAGTGTCGCCTGTTGGACCGCCGCTCCGTTGAGCAACGTGCCGTTCAAACTGTTCAGATCCCACAGTTTGACTCCACCACCGCGCACTGCGAGACGCAAGTGCGCTCCCGACATCTGCGAATCCTGCTCCACCGCAACATCGGACCGTTGTGTGCGTCCAATGGTCAGAGAATCTCCGTCGTCGACGGCGATCTTACGGCCGGACGCAGGGCCGGCGATGGCTTCCAGAATCAGTCTCACATTCGCACTCATGTGCTACGTGTGTCGAGAATCGCACCGGGCACCTCGTGACTCGGTTGGACTACGAGCATCACAATATCAAAAGGCGTGCACTGTTCCAAGAATGCGCGTGTTGACCATAGCGAGTCACGATCATGCGTGTCTCTCCCACGCGACACAAAACGCCCAGTCTACGTCCCAATGCCGCGCAGTTTCGGTATGATGCGTGTATCCAGCGCTGGCCACAGCGAGTCAATCCCCGCTTGCTGTCGCTGCTGAGCACTGGAACATCGTCGGCACACAGGCAGCCGAGGCGCACGCCAACGGTTTCATCAACGGGGCTCCGTACAACCCGCTGCGTGCCAGCCCACGGACGATTCTGTCTGGCAGCTTCATTCTGGAACATCAAGTTGACTCCCAGGACAGGGGAAGCGTGGTGAAGAAGTTAGGTGCCAAAGGACGGAAATGGGCTCTGAGCTTCCATCTGGTCTTTGTCGGCACGTGGTTCGGATCGGCGGTGGCCATGGTCATGTTGATTGCCCTGCGTCCGCCAGTGTTCGGCAGCGACGGGGCGCTGGTTGCCTACTGCAACTGTGTGGCCATGATTGACGACTTCATCATCATCGCCGCAGCGGGTGGAACCTGGGTCACCGGGACCTTTCTGGCTTGGAGAACCAACTGGGGACTTTTCAAATGGTACTGGGTCGCCTTGAAGTTCATCAGCACCACGGCGATGGTTCTGTTCGGCGCGATATGCCTGGGGCCGTGGATTACAGAAACGGCCACCATCGCCCGCTCCGCCGGGTTGGACGCTCTGCAAGACGCGCGTTTTCACACCACCACGACCCGATCACTGATCTGGGGAACCGTGCAAACAGCCGTTTTGGCCGGCATCATCTTCCTGTCGATCTTCAAACCCTGGGGCAGAATCGCCACCCGGAATACGCGACAGGACTGACGACGGCGAACGTAACCCGCACCGCTGTGCGGTGCAATCCGACTTACTTCGTGCCGGGGCTGTCTCGGACCGCTGTGCTGACGGCCCGGAACACGGCGACGATCGAACGGCGCATCGCGCGGTGGCCGTACACTCAGTCATGACGAGATCAAACGGCTGCGTTGCGCGCCTGTCAGTCGCATGACCCGCGGACATCCCGTTCGATCACGGGGCGCAGGCCCGGCGACTGTCGCCGGACATCAGGCATGCAAATCCGCCGCGGCGCGGCTGATCGACCAGCTGTCGAAAGCGGTCAGAGCCCCACCACCTGACGCCATGTCGACGCCATCAGCGCGTGACCGGCCAGCGTGGGATGCACGCCGTCCCCGGCCCAATGTTGCGGCCGCGGCTGATCGGCCACCTTGTCGAACATGGTCTGAAACGGCACCCGGCTCAGTTGGAATTCCCGAGCGAGTTTATCAGCCACTTCCCGTCGCTGATCAAATTCGGGAAACCACTTGTCGTTGACCGCACCACAGCGCAACACGAACGGCTGACAGATGACGATACGGACGCCAGGCAGCTCTTTGAGCGTGTGTTGAAGCAACTGGCGGAAACCGGTCTCGTAGTCTTTGACCGTGCCCTTGTAGCGTCCGGCCAGTTTGTGCCAGATATCGTTGACTCCGATCAAAATACTCAACACGTCGGGTTTCAGGTCAATCGCGTCGGCCTGCCAGCGGTTCATCAGGTCGGGCACTTTGTTTCCGCTGATACCACGATTGTAGATTTTGAGTCCTGCCGAGGGGTGCTGCGACAGCAGGGCAGCGGCCAGCAGCATGGGATAACCGCGTCCCAGAGCGGCCGTATCGTTGGCAGCCGTTCGCTTGCGGCTGCGTCCGGCGTCGGTAATCGAATCGCCTTGAAACAGGATCACGCTGCCCTGTTTAATTTTGGCGGACGAGCGATCCGCGGCTTGCGCCGTCGCGGACGGAACCGTCGTCGCTGCCAGCGTTGTTCCCGCCGTGGCCTGCAAAAAACGGCGACGGGAAACATCCCGCGGGTCACGAACGGGCTGGTCAGACGGCCGCTGATCGATCGGATGCATCGAAATCACTCCAGGTATGTTCGGGACTGTGCCGCGGGTTGAAAGGCCGATTCTACTACGAACCGTGTCTGAAAACATCTCATCCAAACCGCGGCCGCACGTCGTCCGTGTCACATCGCGATCCGAGCGACACGACGAGGCCAGACTCCAACCGTCAATTCAAAACCCCTCAACTCTCGTCCTGCACGGGATTGGTCAGCGCGCCGATGCCTTCGATCTCAATGGTCACCGTGTCGCCATCCTTCAAGAATACGGGCGGGTTCCGGGCGCCACCCACTCCGTGGGGCGTGCCGGTCATGATCACCGTGCCGGGCAGCAGCAGCGTACTGCCGCTCAAGAACTCGATCAGCGTGGGCACATCGAAGATCATGTCGTCGGTGTTCCAGTCCTGCATGACCTGATCGTTGAGCACGGTCCTGATGCCCAGGGCGTTTGGATTGGGGATTTCATCGGCTGTCACCAGGCAGGGCCCCAGCGGCGCGAATGTGGCGAAGGTCTTGCCTCGGCACCATTGACTGCCACCCATTTTGAGTTGCCAGTCGCGTGCACTGACGTCGTTCGCGCAGGTATAGCCCAGCACGTAATCCAGCGCATCGTCCCGCGACACGTTGTGACAGGGCTTGCTGATGACGACGGCCAGCTCGCATTCGTAGTCGACCGCGTCGCTGCGCAGTTTGCGTGGCAGCACGATCGGATCTTCGGGGTTCTGAACAGCGCTGCTGGTTTTCATGAACACGATCGGATACTCGGGGATCGGCTGATTGCCCTCGTCCGCGTGTTTGCGATAGTTCAAGCCGATGCAGACGATATCCACCGGCGCGATCGGAGCGAGCAGTTTCGCGATGCTCGCTGGCTGGCCGGTATCGTGATGTTCACCATACAGATCGCCGGCCAGCAGCGTCGTGCTGCCATCCGGCTGTTGAACGCCGTGCTGCGTCGCTCCGCTTTGATCGACAAATCGCACAATTTTCATCCCGCGTTTCTCCCACTCTCTCAAGAGGTCAATCTGGCACCATGCGGATCGCAGGCGTTGCTGTTAAATCGTTCCGTGTCATCGGCTGGCCGCTGCATCACGTTTCCGCGGCAATCGCGCCCCGGACTTTTGTCGCCATCCGTGCAATTCCCGTTGCAGACGACGTGCCGTGTCCGGCAATTCGCGGGACAGGTCGCGTGTCTCGCGCAGATCGGCTTCGAGATCGTACAATTCGACCGAGTTGTCATCGAAGTACTCGATCAGTTTGTACTTGCCGTGCCGCACGACGGATCCGAGTCGATTGTCCTTGTGCCAGGCGAAGTTCGGGTAATGAAAATAGATTGCCGAGCGTTTGAGACTGCCGGTTTGCGACAACAGGGGCATCAAATTTTCGCCATCGAGTGGCCGGCCCGCCTGCGGCGTCAGTCCCGCTGCCGCCAGGATCGTGGGATAGAAATCCATGCTGATGACGGGGGTGTCGCACAGACTGCCCGGATCGACATGGCCCGGCCAGCGTACGATCAGGGGCACGCGAATCCCACCTTCGTACAGATAGCCCTTACCGGAACGCAGAGGGCTGTTGTCGGAAACTCCCAGAAACGCTCCGTTGTCGGACGTGAAGATCACCAGTGTCCGTTCGGAGAGTTTGAGAGCATCCAGTTCCGCCAGCAGACGGCCCATGGCCGAATCCAGAATTTCGATCATCGCGGCATAACCGGCGTTCTTGATTCCCGGTCCTTCGCGTCCCTTGTATTTCGCGATGATTTCCGGTTTCGCTTCCACCGGCCAGTGCACGGTGTAGTTCCACAGGAACAGCATAAACGGATCCTCTTGATGAGCACGGATGAAGTCGATCGATTCATCCACCAGGCGATCCGTCAGGTACTCACCCGGGCGGCGGCTCTTCAGATTGTGAATCCGATACGGATCGAAATAGGTCGGCGGTCCGCCGTAGGCGCAACCGCCAAGATTCAGATCAAACCCCTGGTTTTCGGGGTAGCACTCCGCGAGTCCCAACCCCATCCGCTGGGAGCGTCCGGCGAGGTGCCATTTGCCGAAAAACCCAGTGGCATAACCGGCCTGTTTCAGTCGTTCCGCGACGGTGATGTGTTCGGCCGCCAATTGATCATGGGTTTGCGCCGGCAATAAGCGCGAATCCTGTGGAGTAAATCCTTCTCTGTCGGGGATGTGTGTCGTTAGGTGCAAACGAGCGGGTGACTGGCCGGTCAGCACCGCCGCTCGGGTCGGGGAACACACCGGCGCGGCGGCGTACGCGTCTGTGAACCGCATGCCTTGGGAGGCCAGCCGGTCAATGTGCGGGGTAGAAAGCCGCTTGTTTCCCTGACAATGCAGATCCATCCAGCCCAGATCGTCGACCATCACCAGGACAATGTTCGTTTTTTTGTCGGCAGCCGACAAAGCGGTCACTCCAGAAAATGTGATCCACAAACAGGCGGCTGCCATCAATCGTGGCCCGACGCTGCCGCGCGCAAACACCCCGCCACTGCGTTGGTCGATTCGACTGTCGCTCATCTGGCGCAACTCCCACGATCCCGTGTTGATCACCCATTCTGATTGGGAATGTTATCAGAACACCGCCCGCCGCTGAAAGCGTCGCGGTGCGCGTTCTGGAATTGTTGACCGTTCCATCGACGAATGTCGTCCTGTGCGTCAGAATTCGGGGAAGACATGCACCGTCTTCGTGCGTCAGCCGCACCCGGCCTTGGCTTGACTTCCATCAGGACCATCGGTGGGGTATATCCCGGCCTCAGGAATCCACGGCCAATGCACATGATGGCCGTTCAACTCAGTCTGGAAAGAACCCGGCTGAGCCCAGATAACATCTTTCCGTCTTGAAAATGAGGAACCTCATGCAACACACGATTCTGAATCGGTTTCCGGCTCTGTCATGTCTGGCTCTGTCATGTCTGGCTCTGTCATTGTCGATCGCTCTGTGCACAACGGCTCAGGCGGAGCCAGCATTGCGGACGATCAGCGTGAAGGGTACGGGAAAAGTCAACGCTCCTCCCGACATGGCCACCATCATCACCGGGGTCCAGACGCAGATGGCCACCGCCAGCGAAGCCGTGAAGGCCAACAACGCCACGATGGCCCGCTTGCTGGAGACATTGCAGGAAAACAAGATTGCCAAGAAGGACATCCAGACTTCGAATTTCAGCGTGAGTCCGGTGTACCAGCGCGATCCCAGGAATCGTAATCAGAACAAAGTCATCGGTTACCGGGTGAGTAACCAGGTCCGCGTGCGGGTCCGCAATTTGCCGAAACTGGGCGATACACTGGACGCGGTGATCGAGGCGGGCAGCAACCAGATCTCAGGAGTGACGTTTGGGGTTTCCGATCCCAGCGGCTTGCTCGACCAGGCCCGCAGCAAGGCCATCGCCGAAGCCCGCAGCCGGGCCGGTGTGTACGCCCAGGCGGCGGGCGTCAAAGTGGGACCGGTACACAGCATCAGCGAGCAGATCATCAACCAGCCGCGGCCACAAATGTACGGTCGCGCCATGGCCATGGAAATGGATAGCTCGGTTCCCATCGCCACAGGTGAGCAGACGTTTCAGGCCACGGTCCACGTGGTGTACCATCTCGAAGATCAGTGAGTGCTCACGTCAGCTTGCAGCGCATCTGCTTTGGCGGACGATGCATCCGTAACCGATTGCGGTGAATGGCGGACAGCATTTTTCCGCAGACCATTTGGCGTTGGACAGTCGAGGTCGGCGAAGGAGTCCCATGCGCATTGCCATCGCGGAGATTGGTCAAGAGACCGACAGCTTCAGTCCGTTGATCACCACATTGGCGGATTTTGAGACCTATGGTCTGTGGTCGGGCGCGGAAATCCTGGAAAAATCTCGAGGATTCGGACCTCTGGGCGGCTATCTGGATGTCGTATCGAACGCCGAGTCCAGTCCAGCAGGTCACACCACGTCATCGGCCGGCGACGCTGATCCCCAGATCGAAACGGTGCCGTTGTTGCGTGCCTGGGCGTCGGCCGGTGGTCCGATTGCCGACGAGACACTGGACGCGTTGATGGCCCGTGTGGTGACTGGCCTGCAACAGGCTCTGCCGCTGGACGCCGTGTTTCTATCACTGCACGGGGCGGCTTCGACGGTATCGATCGACGACGCGGAAGGAGCGATCCTGGCCGCGGTTCGGGAGGTGATTGGTGCGGAACTTCCCCTGGTGGTCGCCCTCGATCACCATGCCAACATCACGGCCGAGATGGTGGCCCATGCGGATGCGCTGGTCGGTCATGAAACCCAACCGCACCATCCGTTTGACACCGGCTGCAAAGCGGCGCGATTGTTGATCGACATGCTGCAGGGCGAATGCGATCCACACATGGCTTGGCGGAACATCCCCTTGATCACTCCCCAGGACCAGTTCCTCACGGCGCACGGGCCGATGAAAGAGTGGTTCGACCAGGCACGTCAATCGGAGCAGGATCCGCGCGTGCTGGACGTTTCGCCCTACCCGATGCAACCCTGGCTGGACGTGGATCAAGGCGGCTGGTCCGTGGTGGTGCATACCGACGGCGCGGCGGAACTGGCCGAGCAGATCGCCAACGCGATGGCTCAGACCGCGTGGCGGTTGCGGGACGCGTATTGGGAATCCGAGCGTGTCGCTGCGGACGCGGCGGTCGCCCAGGCCGCCCGGCATACCGAGGGATTGGTGCTGCTCTCGGACACCGGGGATTCGGTTTATGGAGGCGCGCCGGGCGACAGCACCTGCGTGTTGGATGCGTTGTTACGGAATCCGCCGCCCCGCCCCGCCCTGGTCCCGCTGGTGGATCCCCTGGCGCTGGAAGCCGTCCAGCAATCGGGTGTCGGTGCGTCAATCACTCTGGACGTGGGAGCCCGACAAGACGCGATCTTCAGCCGTCCGGTCACGGTCACGGGACTGGTCGCATCAATCTGCGCGGGTCTCTCGAGTCGGATCGGGGACCGTGGATTGTGTCACATTGGCCCCAGCGCCTTACTGGAAATCGGCACGATCAAACTCGTACTCCTGGCGCATCGCAACTTCGCCATCAATCATCCGCTAATGTACACACACCTGGGCCTGGACATCGCAGAGGCGGGTGCGGTGGTTTTGAAGACCGCCAGCAATTTTCAGTTTTTCGAGGACTGGCGCACCGCAATGATCCGCGTCGATTCTCCGGGCATGACACAGTCGGACTTGCACGCCTTCACCTGGAAACGTCGCCCCCGGCCATTGTACCCCCTGGATCCCCTCGAGGACTGGGACCCGAGCGATTCGGCGTGATGCCGCAACAGCGGATTCATGGGCCCTTGATCGTGTGACTAATCGTACTGACCCGACAAAACGCGATGAGGCAATTCAGTCTTGCGGTCGCCAGGGTTGCGCCCCGCCCTGTCGAGCCCTCAGAAAACGGGCATCGACATCGCGATACCAGGCGTGCAATTGCGAACGCATCGCGCTGACGCGGTCGGACATTTGTTTTGCCAGGTCGCGACGTTCGCCGATGTCACGGCTCAAGTTGAACAACTGCACGCGACCGTCTTCGAAGCGTTCGATCAGCTTGTAGTCGCCGACACGCACAGCGGCTCCGGGAAATCCGCCTTGATTACTGTAGTGGGGATAGTGCCAGAACAGGGCCTGTCGTTCCGGGACGGCGGTTCGCTTGAGCAACGGCACCAGGCTGACGCCGTCGAATTTCTGACCTGCCGCCGGTTGGATGCCGGCAATCTCGAGCAATGTCGGAAAGAAATCAATGCTCATCACCGGAGTGTCACAGGCACTACCGGCGGGTACGACTCCCGGCCACTTGATCAGAAACGGTTCGCGAATCCCGCCCTCGTACAGCCAGCCCTTGCCGCCGCGCAAGGGCAGGTTCGAAGTCGGGGATCCTTCGGATGTCGACAGTCCGCCGTTGTCCGATGTGAAGCAGACGACGGTCTTGTCGGACAGCCCGAGTTGTTCGAGCTTGTCGAGAACACGGCCCACCTGGGTATCCATGCTTTCGACCATGGCGGCATAGGTTGCGTGTCGCTGCCGCACGCGCACCCGACGCGGCCGACCGTTGGGCCACACCTGCTCTTCAACGGCAAACTGGACTTCCTCGGTTCCCAGCCGTTGCGCCTTGGCACGATATTTCTCGACCAGCGTTTTGGGTGCCTGCAGCGGCGTGTGCACGGTATAGAACGACAAGTAGATCAGAAACGGCTGTTCGCGAAATTGCTCAAGTGTTTTCAAGGCCTCGTCCGTCAAGCGTTGCGTGAGATGCTCTCCCTGGGGACCGTCGGTCAATCGCGGATTGCGGTAGGGTGAAAAGTAGCCACCGGGCGGCAGTCCACGGTTGTGCCCACCAAAATTGAGATCAAAACCCTGGGCTTCCGGCCAGAATTTTTCGCTGGGTCCCAGATGCCACTTGCCAAAAAACGCGGTGGCATATCCCTTGGATTTGAGTGCTTCTGCCAGAGTGATTTCGCTCAAGGCCATCCGGTCATGCAATTCGGCAGGCAGAAATCGTCCGCTGCGTTTACCGGAAAAGAAATTGGTCGCCGCCACACGCGACGGGTACCTGCCTGTCATGATGCTGTAACGGGTGGGGCTGCACACCGGATTGGCCGCGTAGCCATTGGTAAACCGCATGCTCTGACGCGCCAGCGCGTCGACCCGAGGAGTCTCGTAGAACGTCTGTGGATTGTTGGCGCCGATGTCCATATACCCCAGGTCATCGACCAGGATGAACAGGAAGTTGGGTCGCGCAGCCTCGGCGACCGCATTCAACGACCCGCAGACCATCAGCATCAGCCACGCCACGCGGCAATTCATATCGGTTCCCCTGCTCTGCTCGGTATGTCCCTGTCTGCGGAGTCCGCCCGGTCAACGACGGTGCCAAGCACCGACATAGCCTAACGACGTTGCCACAACGTGTCATTTCTCGGGCAAGCGAATTTCGGCGGATTGCTCCGAAAGCGCAATCAGCCGGAGCAACACACCGATGATCTGGTCCAATAAAAAACCCGGGCACGAACAACGTTCGCGCCCGGGTTGGATTGCAACACGGAGTTGACAAGAGGGGGAGGCGGCGGAGCCGTCTCCACTCGCGTCATTTACCGGACTCCGATTTGATTTCCGCCAACAGTTCGTCCACGGCCTTGTCCATGGCTGGTCCGCGCACGTTCTTGAAACGGATTTTCCCCTTGTGGTCGATGACATAAATCGTCGGCCAGCCGGTCACGTTCCATTTCGATGCGATGGGCCCGCCGGTGGAACCGCCGTCCCAGAAGGACCGCCAGGTGATGTTGTTCTGTTCCATGGCGGTTCGAACGCGTTCTTTTTTGTCACTGTTCACGCCGATCAAAGCAAACGGTTCGTTGGCAAGTCGTTTCACGAGCGACCGCTCGTGTGGGTACATAGCCCGGCAAGGTGGTCACCAATCACCCCAGAAATCGATAACGACCACCTTACCGCGATATTGGCTGAGCTTGAACTCGGCGTCGTCAATGTCGTTGCCGACGATGTCGGGCACATCCATGCCGACCTGCAATTTTGTCAACTCGAACACGGTACTCTCGGCGTAGGCTCCCAGCGTTTTCCTGCCGTACTTGATATCGCCAAACTCACCCTGAACCCGCTTCATCAATGCCAGCACTTCCTTGAGCTGCGGACTGTCCGCTTTGGCTCGACGATTCTGCATCATCAGCGCCCGAGCCAACGTGAAGCAGGCCAAACCCTTGGCATCCTGGCTAGGGTTCTTTTCCATCACGGCCCGCAGCAAGTTCTCCGAGTTCGCGCCGGACCTGCCAACACTGGTGATCACGGCTGTGATCCCCGGTGAGGCCACATGATGTTTCTCGATCAGCCGCATGGCGGTGCGAACGCCGAGGGGATTGGCACGGCCGTTGCGAATCATCCAGACCATAGCCTTCAAACCGGTATCGGATTCCGGATTCGCTTCGGCCAAAGCTTGAAATTTGGCTGTGAACTCCTTGGCCGGATTGTTGCGGAGAATCTTCGAGCGTTCCTGGGCCGTCTTGGCCTGCGTGTAGGCCCGCCTATGCACCACCATCGCTTTACTATGATCTTTGAGCAGTTGCGTGTACTGCTGCTGAGGCGTCAGTGGTTTAGGATCCTTCTTGCCTTCATCTTTGGCGGCCGCATCTTTCTGGACCGCCTGTTGACTGTCCGGCGACTTGGCCGGATCCTTCCGTTGCGCTTCCAGTTGCGGAACAAACGCTCCGACCAGAAACGCGGCGCCTATCAGAACTTTGATCATCTGACAAACCTCCGCTGGAATTTTTTGAGTAACACACACACGTCTTTCGGGTAGCATGCATTCGACCCGCACTGGCGCGTCGGGTCGACGGTGCCAGGCCGCCAAATGCCACGAGATCTTTCCACAGAATCCGGCCGCAGAATCGGGCCCCCGATCGGAAACGCTGCGTACAAGCACTCCACGTTAGGCGGATCGAATCCAGACGACAATGATTAATGTCGTGTTTTTTGATTTCACTGCGAGATTCGTGATGTTGTCCATCCCACGCATGTTGATCGGGACACTTGTGTTTTGGGGCGTCATTTCCGGCATGACGGCCAATTCTTCTGCCGAGAACGCCACTTCCGGCCCCAGAGCGGTTCCCCGGGACACGCTACCGTCGGTGTTGGATCGGACACGGATTCCCGCAGGTCTGGCAGAAATCCGTCCCGTTCCAACAGACAACCCGCTGACCGCGGCTCGTGTGGCACTGGGGCGTCGTCTGTTTTTTGATCCGATTCTGTCGGCCGACCGTTCGGTGGCCTGCGCGAGTTGCCATCTTCCGCGGTTTGCCTTCGCCAGCCCCGATCGCGTTTCCGTTGGCATCCGTGGTCAACGGGGAATCCGCAACGCTCCGAGCTTGTTGAATGTGGCTTATGCAGCACCGTTGTTCTGGGATGGACGCGCGCCGACACTCGAACAACAGGCCCTGCTGCCGATCCAGAATCCGGCGGAACTCGGCTCGAAACTGGATGCCGTGGTCGCTCGATTGCAAGCGGATGCGGAGTATGCGCGTGACTTCTCGGCTGCATATGGTGGCCCGGCCAGTCGAGTGAGCCTGGCCCGCGCGCTGGCCAGCTTTCAGCGCGTTTTGCTTTCGGGCAACAGTCCGGTCGACCGTTTTCGAGCGAGTGACTCGTCGGCCTTGACGACCGAACAACGGCAGGGGCTGTGGTTGTTCGAGAGCAAGGGCCGCTGCTGGAGGTGTCATTCGGGAAGAAATTTCACCGACAATCGATTTCATAATACGGGCGTCAGCTGGGGACGTGCTCCGCTGGATTTGGGTCGTTTTGCTGTCACGCACAAGCAGGCCGATCGCGGGCGCTTCAAAACGCCCACGCTGCGCAACGTGGCGTTAACCGCTCCCTACATGCACGATGGCAGCCTGCCTGATCTGAAACAGGTCGTGGAATTCTATAACCGAGGAGCGGGGGCGAACGAGCATCTTGACCCGCTGCTGCGACCGCTCAATTTTTCGCCTCAGGAAGTCGCACAACTGGTCGCGTTTCTGGGCGCATTGACCGGAGCTCCACTTACCGAGGCTGGCCAACCCCCGTCGCAGTAAGCGCGCGGTCGCGTTCATCTGACGGATGGCAGGCACGGCAATCGCCCGTGAACTCATGCCGCGCCGGCGGTTCGCCGACCGCCCGGCAGTCTCCGGGAACAGCTGCTGAGGCACTCGAACCGCTGACACAGATTGCGCTCAAACTGGGGCGCCAGTTCGGTCACGACAGCCAGTTCAGCAGTGGTGCCGCATCCTGGAAATTCGCGAACAGATGATCCGGCCGGGCAGCGGCCAGTGTGGCCGCATCGAAACTGCCGGTCGCCACGGCGACGACACGGGCTCCGATCGCGCGACCACAGCGGATGTCGGCGGGTGTGTCGCCGATGACCCACACCCGATCATAATCAACGGGCTCAGGGAAATTCTGTTCCAGCTCGGCAGCCACTGCGCGGGCCACATCGTCGCGTTCCAGCGCCTGGTCTCCGAAGCCGCCCCAATCCCATGCGAAAAACGTCTCTAACTCGTAGTGCCGGAGTTTCAGTTGCGCACCGGACCGAAAGTTCCCGGTCAACAGGCCGAGGACCACATTGTTCCGCGCCGCCAGCTGCTGGAGCAAGGCACGGATTCCCGGCAGGATCCGGCCTGGTTTGCGGGGAAGCTGGTGCTGCAAATGCACGGGGTAGGCTTCCGCGATCCGCCGCCAGTGATCCACGGTGTCCGCAATCCCGTAGAAAGCAAACAGGTCACGAACAATGGCACGGTCTGTGCGGCCCGCGGTGGAAATACCGGATATGGGTCCGGATTGATCGAACTGCTCACGCAACGTGCTCTCCATCGCCGCCTGCCCGGCTCCGGCCGAGTCGAGCAGCGTTCCGTCAATGTCGAACAGGCAAATGTGCATCATGGCCGGTTCCGGATGGCAGCGTGTTGCGTCACTGGCGACAGGAGGCCAAGGTCAATCCCGAGCCTGGCCTTGGAGCCTGGCCACAGGACTGTACAATAGCGACTGACATTGGCCGTTCCCATGGACGACAACGTCGCTGGAGTCAACTCGCCGGATTCTATTTCCAGGAGAACGCAATGGACACCATCAGTCGCCGAACGTTCAGCAAACACGCTCTGAGCGGGCTGCTCACCTATTCCGTCCTGGAAACGATTCTCAGCTCCGGCGCCGTGGCGGCTGAAGTGGCTCCGATCGTCAAGAAATGGTTGAAGCAACTGAATGATCTCAGTCAAAGCGTGAAGGACCACAAGATCACGCAGTTGCAGTGGCAATCGAGTGTCGAGTCGTTGTTCTCCCAGGTGGCCGTCGATGACTTCATGCGGTTCATCGACTTCGACAAGCTGGCGGCCAAGGAAAAGCTGGTGGATCACGGCGCCCGCAGCATGCGGTTCTCGTTTCCGGAAGTCGAGGGTCTGCCCAAGACGATGGTATTCGGCAAGCAGATTTTCGGTCTAAAAAAGAAACGCTCCGTGATTCCGCACGGCCACAACAACATGGCCACGGCTTTCCTGATCCTGAAAGGCAAATTGCGTGGACGACACTACGACCGACTGAAGGACGCGGAAGATCACTTGATCATCAAACCGACCATCGACCGCTCGTTCCAACCCGGCGAATTCTCGACCATCTCGGACCATAAGGACAACGTGCACTGGTTCGAAGCCGAGACCGAACCAGCGTACATCTTCAACATCCATGTGTTGAACGTGAGTCCGAAAAACAAGCTGCCAACGGGGCGGGTTTACGTGAACCCCAACGGCGAGCAATTAGCCGACGGCCTGATCCGGGCTCCCCGGATCGGCTACAAAGAGGCCAAGCAACTGTTCGGCGGTTGATCACCGCTGCGCATGCTGTTGCTTGCAAACCGGCAATCGAGCGGGTTGTCGCCGGGCACAGGTCCGGCGGCAACGCGGTTCGAAGTCCCGAGCGTTCCGCGACCGAGCGTTCCGCGACCGTTCGTATCTCGTCCGTAAATCGAGCGTGCGCGGATGGCCGCTGCCGTTTATTCCTTTACGTTCGCCCGCCGGACGTGGCGTCGTCGCAGGAGTGTCGCTGCGTCCAGTCAGCACATCGCCGGCGTGCGTCAGCGCGGCGCAGCAGTCACCGAAGCCTTGCACCGCCGGCCCAATCGTGTGATGGTATCGCTGTCCCCGATACGACACCCCACCCGCAACGAAACACGACACTATGCGAAAACAGATGTGCATCGCGTTTGCCGGCCTGTTGTTGCTGAACGCCGATTCAGGTTTCTGCCTGGCGGCCGACGCGCCGCAACCCCTGCAACCACTGAATCCGGGTTCCGGACTGACCGTGGTCGACTGGATGATCATCGTGCTGTACGGCGCATCGACCCTGGCTCTGGGTTGGTACTTTGGCCGGCGTCAACGCAACATCAACGAGTACTTCGTGGGCAGCGGTCACATGAATCCCGTGCTGGTGGGCGTGTCGCTGTTTGCCACGTTGCTGAGCACAATCTCGTATCTGTCGATGCCGGGCGAGGCGCTGGGCAAGGGGCCGGGATACCAGATCACCAATCTGGCGCTGCCGTTCGTGTTTCTGGTCGTGGGTTTCGGCCTGATTCCGGTTTACATGCGGCAACGTGTGACCAGCGCCTACGAATTGCTGGAGGATCGTCTGGGGCTTTCGGTCCGCTTGCTGGGAGCCAGCCTGTTCATCGCCTTGCGGTTGGCCTGGATGTCCTTGCTGGTCTTCTTAACCGCCAAGGCGATGACCATCATGCTGGGCGTGACCGAGGACGCAATCCCCTGGATCGTGCTGGTCACGGGACTCGTAGCGGTGACCTACACGTCTTTGGGTGGCTTACGCGCGGTGGTTATCACGGATTGCCTGCAGACGGTCTTGCTGTTTAGCGGAGCGTTGCTGGTTGTGGGCACAGTGACATTTGACCTGGGCGGATTCGGCTGGTTCCCCACCACATGGCAGGACAACTGGGACATTCAGCCGTTGTACAGCACCGACCCCTCCACGCGTTTGACATTGATTGGTTCCATGGTGTCCGTCTTCATCTGGTACGTCTGTACGTCCGGGGGAGACCAGACATCGGTCCAACGGTTCATGGCCACCAAAGATGCCAGCGCCGCGCGGTGGGCCTATGCCACGCAACTGACGGTGGGCGTGGTGGTCGGTCTGACACTGGCCTGCGTGGGCTTTGCACTGCTGGGCTACTTCGAAGCCCATCCGGAACTCCTGCCAGCCCACATCAATCTGAAGAACAACGCCGACGACGTGTTTCCGTTTTTCATCGCTTATCGCCTGCCGATGGGCATTTCGGGACTGGTGGTATCGGCCATGTTCGCCGCCGCCATGTCCAGTTTGGACTCCGGAGTCAATTCGATCACGGCCGTGGTGATGACCGACTTCCGAAACCGGCTGGGCCGTACTCCGTTGAACGACCGCCAACAGGTCCTGCTTGCCAAGTGCCTTTGCTTTGGAATCGGCGCCCTGGTGGTCATCGGCAGTTCTCAGATGTACCGCGTCCCCGGCAACATCACGGAGATGACGCAAAAGACGTCCAACCTGTTGACGACGCCTATTTTCTGCCTGTTCTTTTTCGCGCTGTTCGTACCGTTTGCCAGACCGATTGGGGTCTTTGCCGGCACGATCTGCGGCGTAGGCACCGCGGCGGTGATCGCCTTTTCCGGCCCCTTGTTCGGATTTGTGGGGCCTGATAAGAATCTGGACCCGATCAGCTTCCAGTACATCGGCCCCTGTTCGATTCTGGTCGATCTGGCCGTCGGTTGCCTGGTGAGTCTGGGCGATAGGAAACTCAGACCGCAGCACAAAAAGCTGATTCTGCCTCAATGACCGTCGGACACGGTCGCGCACGGCTCGGTCGTCCCCCCGGCGGCGGATGGCGTCCGCCGCTTTTCGCAGGCGCCGCTGAC
>Ga0315336_1002514_pt1 | contig 27680 bp, 23 predicted proteins | sample ASW5metaG_FD_204512 | JGI IMG/M metagenome (GOLD analysis project Ga0315336, IMG submission 204512) | Ammonia-oxidizing marine archaeal communities from Monterey Bay, California, United States - ASW #5 | ecosystem: Environmental > Aquatic > Marine > Intertidal zone | place: USA: California... | reverse complement strand
ACCATAGCCTTCTTACATCCCGGTTATCGGAGGCATTATTCGTACCTGCTTGTACGGCAATCATTGTGCCAATTGTTCTGGGATCTCACGCTTTAAGAATTGGCGTTAGGGTCCACCCAGACCGTAGCCCCGTCCTGAGTTGCGGGCCTGCAGGGTGGCCGAGCATGACCTCGTCACGGAAGGCTATTATGTGATCAGCGGATCCGGGTCGATCCGGACAAGGTGGTTCCGTTGAAGGACGAGGCGGATTCGAGAGAGTATCTGAGGAACCGCTAGGGTCCAGGGGTCACGCGGCCTACGGCCTGAACTGTGTGTACTTCGCCAAACGCACTCGGGAGAGGTCGTTAACGTAAATGTTGCCCTGGAAATCCACGGCAAGGAACTCCATGCCGGCACCGCCCACCGCCTCACGGTTGGGAATGAAGGCCGTCACCCACCCGGTTCCGGCGTCTCCGATCCGGATACCCTGCTCCCATCCAAAGTTGTCCCGCCATCCGGGGCGTTCCCGACCCGACAACCCATCGACCACATAGAGGATATCGTTGCCGTCGATGAAGAGACCGCTCGGCTTTCCGAACTGCGTCCATATCGCGAGAAGATTGCCCCCCTGATCGAAGATCTGAATCCGACTGTTCCCCCGATCGGCGACGAAGAGCCGTCCTCTCGAATCCATCGCGAGACCATGTGGATCATCAAATCTGCCTGGTTCCCTGCTCTCTGAGCCGACCCCGCCTCCCACCTGCAGGAGGAACCGACCGTCGCGGCTGAATTTGACGATGCGGTTATTACCGCCACGATGCCCATCCGCGACCCAGATGTCACCATTGGGAGCGACCAGAACATCAGCTGGCCCATTGAAGTGGCTCTCATCGTCCCCGTAGACTCCGGCTTCGCCTAGGGTCATCACCACCTCTCCCTGCAGGTTTAGTTTGATGACCTGATGCCCCAACCCGCGCCGGTATCCAGGTTCTGCTCGATTGTCTCCGTCCGGCGCACCCTCGGTCACCCACAGAAAGCCTTCGTGGTCCAGAAAAAAACCGTGTGGAAATCCGAAGAGGCCTGCGCCGAAGCCGTCCACCACATTCCCGTCCAAGTCAAACTTGAGAATCGGATCCAGGTCGCTATCAGCGCATATGTTCGCGCCACACCTGTTCAACATCCAAAGGTGCTGGCCATCGGGATCAGGGAAGCCCCCAGACAGCGCTCCGAAGACTCTCCCGTCCGGGAGGTTCTCCCAACCGTCACTGGCGTGATACGGATTGTTGGCTCCTTGGGCGTGTAGCTCCCCTGCCAACATCACGACCACCATCGTTAGAAACCGGGACTGCAGCATCGTGTTTTCCTCATTCCGTAGCTCAGGTGTTTCGAGCCGTAAACGTCGCTCGGCGCTAACTACCGAATCCTCTCATTTACATCCAACTCTTATGTAACGCGCTTGAAAAGTACGCGCTAGAAGGAAACACCCGGGGATACCCCTAGCTCGTTGCTTAGAACGGTCGTATCCTGCTGACCGTGCCCGGGAGATAGTCACTTCTGCTCTGGTGAGGAATGAAATGGAGATGTCCAGAGGTAACCCCCAATGGCTCAGACAGAACGCGAATGGAGTGTGTTTGATGATTACCCTGGCGCTCAGCGTTCTGCTAGTGGCACCGGCTTCCCTCGTCGCGCAGGGGGGACCTGGGACGGAGAACGGGGAATGGCACTATCTAGGTGGAGACGCGGCCCATACGAGGTATTCACCCCTGGACCAGATCGAGGCCAGCAACTTCGAGGATCTCGAGATCGCCTGGATCTGGCGAGCGGACAATTTTGGCCCCACGGTCGACTACGCCTTCAAATCCACACCAAGCTTCGTGGACGGCATCCTCTACACGGTGGCCAGCGAGCGGCGACAGGTGGCCGCCATCGACCCTGCCACGGGTGAGACCCTCTGGGTCTTCCGCGAGCCCAACACGCTACGGTGGGAACGCTCGATGCGGCAGAATTATGGAAAGGGAGTCTCCTACGCCGAGGTCGATGGCCGCGGGGTGATCTACATTACGACTCCCGGCTTCTTCCTCCACGCGCTCGACGCCAAGACCGGTCTGCCGCTGGAGGGATTTGGTAGGCCCGTGCCGGTGGAGGGGTTTCCTGACACCGGGGTCGTGGACGCCTTGGAAGATCTGGTGAGGGGCTGGCTTCCCTTTGAAGAGCTCGGCCAACCGATGGACCATTACGCGGGAATTCCCCGGGAAATAGGAATGATCACCAGTTCGGCGCCGCCCATAGTGGTGAACGACGTGATCGTGGTGGGTAATTCTCACGAGCAAGGTTACAACCAGACACGGGTCGAGAACGTGCCGGGCGACATCATGGGCTACGATGCCCGGACCGGCGAGTTCCTATGGAAATTCCATGTCATCCCGAGGCCGGGCGAATTCGGCCACGACACATGGGAGAACAATTCATGGCTGACCGCTGGGGATGTCTCTTCGTGGGCCCCCATGTCGGCCGACCCCGCGCGGGGCCTCGTGTATATCCCCACCAACCCGCCGACGATAGACTTTTATGGGGGCTTCCGCCCCGGAGACAACCTCTTCGGCACGAGTGTCATCGCTCTGAACGCCCAGACGGGCGAACGAGTGTGGCACTTCCAGACCGTTCATCATGACATCTGGAACTTCGATAATCCCACGGCTCCAATCCTGCTGGACGTGACGATAGACGGAGTGCCGACCCCGATCGTGGTCCAGACCACGAAGCAGGGCTGGGCCTACACCTTCAACCGGGAAACCGGCGAGCCAATTTGGCCCATCGAGGAACGCCCGGTGCCCCAGTCTGAGGTTCCCGGTGAGCAACTCTCTCTCACCCAACCATTCCCCACGTGGCCGCTGGCATACGAAGAGCAAGGGCTCACCGAGGATGACCTGATCGATTTCACGCCGGAACTCCGCCTGGATGCGCTGGGAATCATTCAGAACTACCGGATCGGACCCATCTTCAACCCGCCGATCCAGATGGGTCACCCGTCCGGGCTGCGCTCGTTCGTCAGCTGTCCGTCGGGCGCGACCAATATCCCTGGTCCGACATCCGCGGATCCGGAGACAGGGATTCTCTACGTGTCATCCAACAAGGGGTGCAGATCCGAGCGGCTCGTCCCCGGCGGCGATATCGACGAACCCGACGACATCATGACCACGGGCTCGACACTTTCGCAGTATGCCGTTCTTGATCGCGGCGACTTCAGGGGTCCTCAGGGACTTCCGATCCACAAGCCGCCTTACGGTCGGATTACGGCTATCGACATGAATACAGGGGAGCATCTCTGGTGGATCCCCAACGGGGACACGCCTGAGCGAATCCGGAACCATCCTGCGCTGCAGGGAGTGGACCTACCCAACACCGGCCAGACCTCGAAAGCCATCACGATGGTCACGAAGACGTTACTCGTCACGGCTGAGGGCGGGGGTGGTGAGCCGCGCCTCCATGCCGTGGACAAGACCACCGGGGAGCGGCTGGCAACCATCGACCTGCCTGGCGCGGGCCAGTACGGCATGATGACTTACATGCATGAAGGCAACCAGTACATCGTGGTGCAGACCGGCGGGCGGACGCCTGCGGCACTGGTGGCACTGCGGTTACCGTAATCCCCGGCAGGTCTTCTGTGTGTGTACCGACGGCAACATTTAGCCAGAAAGGGGCGTGAGCGTCTCCTGATCCGTGCCGCCCCCGCAACCGCGCGGGTCCTCACTTTGAGCTTCATCGTGGGGGCATGCACCTCGGCTCCACAGCCCTCGGCTGGTACGGCGCCTGTGGGTATTCCACCTGAGCTCGCAGCTAGTTCGCCTTCCGGCAGTTCGGTACTGGACGGGGTGTTCACATCTGGACAGGCGTCCCGTGGGGAGCAGAGGTTTCGGCAGGTGTGCGCAGCCTGCCACAGCACTAATGAATTCAGGGGCGGTAGGTTCAGAATCAAGTGGGTAGGCCAGACGGCCGGCGATATCTTCGAACTCGTGTCCACGATGATGCCGGAGGACGATCCCGGTAGCCTGAGTCCGGAGGATTATACGAACCTCCTGGCCTACTTTCTCAGCCTGAACGGATATCCGGCTGGTGAGGAACCGCTACCGGCTGACGTCTCTACACTGCGGAACGTACGAATCGAGGAGGCGCCGGCCAGGTAGCCGCCGCGGCTCAAGTAGTTTGGGTTCGGCCGCGATATTTACTGCGTCGCTCCCGCCGAAGCGCACTGGATCTCCCAGCGGGCCCGCATCGCGGTCCGGTCGATCTCGTCGCCCCTGAGGTAGACCCGGGAGATCTTGCGGGTATTTCGGATGTCGTCCAGGGGGTTGGCATCGAGCACGACGAAGTCTGCGGACTTTCCCTCTGCCACAGAGCCGAGGTCGCTGCGCCCCAGCAGCTCAGCGCCCGCGCTGGTCGCCGTCACGATGGCTTCGTGGGGGGTCATCCCGAGCCATTTCACGAAGGACTCCAACTCCATGTGGCTTCCCCATCCCAGGATCCGGTTCCCGCCGGCATCGTGGCTTCCCAAGGCGAAACGCACCCCCGCCTCGAAAAAGGTCCTTGCGTTTTCGCCGCCGATTCCACCCGTGGGAGACGACCCCGATCCACTGCTCTCGAACTGCCGGCCCCAGCTCTCGAGGAACGCCGGACACTTGATCGCCCGGAGGAGTGGATCGTCGAGCCAATCCGGTCGCTCTCCTGCTTCCCGCTGTCCCGCCCCGCCTCTGCCGGCCGGAGTGAGGACGGGGAGGTACCAGAGACCGGGGCGCTCTCTGAGTAACGCCAGCAGCTCCTCGTCGGCGGGCGCATCCGCGATCGGGTGGGTCCACATGTCCACCCCGGCACGTAGGAGATCTTTCAACGCAGGCACGGTTTTAACGTGGGCCATAGTGCGCAGGTCCAGCTTGTTGGCCTCGACGACAGCGGCCTTGAAGATGTCCGGAGTCAGCACGAACGGCCCCCTACGTCCCGGGACCTGGAAGCCATCCCGGTCCTCGACCCAGAGCTTCACGAACGGGACGTCGTGACCGGCCAGCTCCCGGACAGCCACCTCGGCCATCCAGGGGGTGAAGACGGCATAGGGAGTGTCATTTCTCGCGGCCACGGTGGGCCCGGTCCCCGGCCAGGCTATGCCCCGACCGACCGTCTCGAATCGAGCCCCGGTAAAAGACGGCCGTTCCGAGTCCTTTCGCATCTGCCACACCCAATCCTCCGGTGGATCGGACCCGAGGCTTACCGTGATGGCATGTCCCGTGTACGCATACCGTTCCAGATGGTCGATGAGATTCTCGCGCGTATAGTTCTCCTTCAACTGGGTGTTTTCCGGAACCCTCTCGTACCCGATGTGGCTGTGGATATCGACGAACGTCGGGATGACCGTCTTTCCACTCAGGTCGATGCGGACCGCACCATCTGGAGCCTCGATCTCGCCCGCCGTGCCGACGCTCGCAAACCTGGTCCCCTCGACGAGGAACGCGGAGTTCTCTACTGGCGTGCTGCCGTCGCCCACGATGAGTCGGGCGCCCTCGAATAACGTCACGCTCTCTCTGCCAGAGAGTTGGCCCTCATCGATTTCCAGTGAACAGGCCATGACGAGGCCTGCTAGGGCAGCTGTCAACAGCCTCCGGGGCGCTTTGTTAGGCCGATACATACGGACCTCCAAATCATCGGTTTCTGATCGCTTTCTAATCGAGCATCCGAATCTGGACGTTGCGAAACCTCACCGTACCCGCACCGTATTGAAGTGCGATAGGGCCTCGCACAAATTGATCGTGCGTGGCGTCGACCACCTGAGTGCCGTTCAGTATGACGACAAGCCTTGAGCCCTGGGCCGTGATTTCGTAGCTGTTCCACTGGCCCCCGGTATTGATGACGCTAGTGGGCGCTGCCACGTTCACGATTCCTCCGGTTCTGTATGTCTGGTCGGCCCGCGTATCGTAGATATTGACCTCATAGGAGTTGGCAGCTCCGATGTTGTCGGGATCCGAACAGCGAATGAAGACACCGCTGTTGGCCGGCTCATCGACCCAGAATTCCAACGTCAGCTCGAAATCCCCATACGACGACTCTGTTACGAGATACCCGTTCCCGCTGTCGGCCGAAACGGCGGCGTCCGCCAATTCCCAGTTGGCGTCGCCGAGAACTCTCCAGCCGTCGAGACTGGACCCGTCAAAGAGGGTCGTCCAACCGGCCTCCTGGCCGGATGCCGAGGACGGAAATGGGCTACTCACAAGACCGAGTAGTAAGAGACAAAGACCTAGAGTGACCGTGAACGAGCCTTTCATGAATACCTCCAGCGTGTCTGCATGTTAATTCCCCTTCCCATCAAACATCGGGCCCTACGCATCCGGCCTCACTGTTCGGGTAAGGCGAAGACGAACATGGTGTGGCCAACGTTTCTCTGGCCAATTGGTGGGCGGACACCCAGCTGGGAACTCCCCCGTCCACGCATGCCGGGCGGCTAGAACTTCACTGAGAACGTAATCTCCGTCAGTTGCTGCTGCCTGAAACCTTTTCTTGGATTCTCACCGTTGGTGTGTTTGATAGACATGCCAGCCGAGCTCCCGGCATCCGTTCGCACGAACCAAACGTTCGCGTCCGCCGTCACCAACTGGTGACCACGGTTTAGCCCACTAGGTCCGGCAAGCTCCATCAGGTCGTAGACGTAGGAGTACTCAAAGTTCAGTTCGATCCGTCGTGACAAACGTGAAGGCAACGGAAGCAGTTCCGCCCGCACCCCAGACACTGCCCGGACAACGGTCCGATCGAGAGACTGGTCCCCCGCGCGCAGCACGTCCTCTTGCTCGAAACCGATGGACGGGCTGTAGGTGAACTCCAAAGCCGAGCCAAACTGTGTCGGGACATTCGGGCGAAAGATATTTCCGAGACCGGTGCCCTGGTCGCTCGCTACCGGCGTGAAGAGGAGGTTCATCTGCATCGACTTGGTGGCGCGCTCGAAGTCGTTCTTGAAGTTGATGCTCGCAACCAGAACGGCGCTCCACCGACCCCCTTCCCCCTCCGCTTCCCGAGTCGCCCAGTCCGTCGCCAGCCCGACGATAAAGACGTTCTGCGGCTTCCTGATGTTCGTCAGCAGTCGGTATTCGACGTACGGGCCAACGTCGATCTGCCGCTCCACACTCTCGGAACCGAGATTGACCCGCATCGATGACCGGACGCTGTACGAAGCGGTGGTATCACCTGGTAGGAGGACGCTAAACGACGCCGGTCGAGGTCGTACCGGTCTTGCCGTCGGTTTGCCCGTGAACGTTTCTTGGAAGCTGAAACGCTGCCAGAACTGACCTTCGGCCTCTGTGCTCGAGCACAGCAGCAGGGCCAGGACAATGAGCGGCGTCGGTCTCACCATGGGTCGGGTCCCCTACTGGCCCCAGGGCGGCACGATCTGGTTCACACGCGCGTAGGCGATCGATTGACCGAGGTGCTCGTGCATGTCCCCGCCGACGCGGGCGATGGCACCGGCCACGTTTACCGGCTGGCCGAACCAGTTCGCGTTCGCAACCTCCTCCGAACCTTCGGATGGGGTTTCCGATTGCTCTGCGTCAGAACACCCGACCACTATCAGAGCGAGCACGAATAGTAGGGTTCTCTTCATGCCTTCATTCTGCCCCGCCCCACTCAGACCCGCAACTCAGGACGCGCAAAACAGTGTTGTATAGTCCGGCGGTAGGTGCAGTGACATAGGGGGGCTTACTTATCGGAAAAGGTGACCCGACTCACCTGCCACATTTTTTTCCAGAGGTACGGCTACTCAGTCTTCCACCGAACGACGGTGGCGGAGATGCGTTGGACCCGAATCCCGTCCTGCCCCTCCGAGAACGTGTCACTCGACTGGATGATGAGGGCGTCTCCTCCGGCCGAGCACCCCTCCCCCATGAGCTTGGGTAAGATATCCTCCAAGTCCGACTTCCACGCGCTTCCCTCCCCTTCCACGATGCCTATCTCCTCGTATTCTCGATTTGGAACCGCGGAACTGAAAACCTCGATCTCGCAGTACCTGCTCTTGGCCGGATACGCCGCGCCCTGGGTCGGTATGAACGTAGCACTCACGCATCCTCCGGCGACGACAATCGTCGCAAGGCCCGATACCAACCTAAGGAGTCTTGGGGGCTTCTTCATACGACCATCCTCCACGAGAGGTGTTCTTGCAATGTATTAGCCGGATCGGACGACCAAAACAGTGCCGAACAGCTGGGCGTGGCTGGATGCCACGGAAAGGAGGCCAAGGAGCTTGAGAAGGAGCTGGCCGCACGTCTGCGACGGGCCGGGTATCCCACGTGGCAAAGCTGAGGTTCACTCCGTAGGCAGTGCTCGAATTGTGGCAACCGCCTTCCTCAATTCACAGATAGACGGGCTCCGGTGACGTGACCCCCTGAAACGAGACCAGGACGAATATTAGGATCTGGTACTGGTCGCAAGATCAGCCGGAGCCGTGGTCTTGCCGGCTCCCATCCCCGAAACTTGACCGCAGCGGAGTTGACTCAGGGTCCCAAGACCGTCTCAAGCGATCAGTGTCGGCCCATTCTCCCCATCACCGCGTTGAGAATACGCATGGCGTGGGGCGGTACCCCCTTCATCTCCACATCGAGCCCCCCCTCTTGAAGCTGGTCCATGAGCTCCCGGAGCACCTGGGCGCCCGTGAGGTCGATTCGACCGAGGCCGTCGAGATGGAGCACCAGCTGTTCCGCCTCTGGAACAAGGGCCAACCGCCGGGCGACGGCCTCCTCGAGGAAGGCCGCCGAGCCGAACCAGAGGACACCGCTCGGCTTGACGTGCAAAGTGGCTCCCTCGACCCAGAATTCGACACCCGGCTCAAGCTCGCGCCAAATATGGACGGCGACCGCCGCAAGGATGCCCAGGACCACGGCCTGCTCGACATGGGGGGAGAGTATGATCGTAAACCAAAAGGTGAGCCAGCCCACCACCGCCTGAGGTAGGGATATTTTCCAAAGTGACACCAACAGGCGTACCCGAATCAGGGGAACGACCGCCGCGATGACGATCGCGCTGAGAACCGAGCGAGGGAGCGGCCCGAGGAGGTGCGCGAAAGGGAGAAAGACTAAGACCACCGCGCCCGTCACGAGTCCGCTCCACCGAGTGCGCGCACCAGACAAGTAGTTCAGGCTGCTCCGAGAGAAGGATCCGCCGACCGGAAAACCCCCGAACAGGCCCGCAGCGATATTGGCGGCACCTTGGCCGATGAATTCCTGGTTCGGATTCCACCGCATCCTCTCCTTGGTCGCATAGATCCTCGAGATCGAAGCGGCCTCGGCGAAGCCCACGAGCGCGATCACGATACCGGGAAGGACGAGAGCGGGGAGGGACGCCCACGGAAGTGCGAGGGAGATATTCGGAAGCCCCGCGTCGACATCGCCGAGCCGGGGGCCTCCATAATCCGTCGCGAGAGAGAACGATAGGCCCACAACCGTCGCGATCAGCACCCCGGGAACGAGCGGATTCAGCCGTCGAGCCCCAATCACGATCAGCAGCGTGAGCATCGCGAGGAGCGAGGAGGCTTGTTCCCAATCCGAGGGATGACGGATGGCCCAGAGCGCTCGGCTGAGGACCCCGTCTCCGCTCGCGTCGACACTGAACACACCCGGGAGCTGAGAGCAGACGATGAGGATCGCCGCGCCCGACGCGAATCCGTCCAACATCGGACGCGACATGAGGTAGGAAATCCACCCGCCCCTCAGCGCCCCCACAAGCACCCGCACGATCCCGACCACGAGGGCCAGGAGCGCGGCGAACCCCACGTACTCGGACGAGCCCGGAACGGCTACAGGTACGAGGGCCCCCAGAGTGAGTAGCGCAGTGAGGGCGACGGGGCCTGTCTGGAGATAGGGTGACGATGCGAAAAAGGCCGCAGCCAGTGGTCCCAACGCGGCGGCGAACAGCCCGTGACGGGCTGGAAGCCCTACCAATTCCGCGTACGCCATGCTCTGGGGGATCAGAATCAACGCCACCCCGACACCGGCGATCACATCCTTCGAAGATGGTCTCGGGCCGAGACTCATGCCAAGGCCTCCGAGAGCTTTTTATCGGCCATCGCGTATCCCGGTGGAACACAGGGCGTTCGTCAGGCGAGTGAACCGCTCCACGTTCATTCTCATCGTCAAATTGTGCCCCTCGATGAACCACCTTGAAATCTAGTCTAGATCGTGATCTCTGAAGCTACTGGCGGTTTCCGCTCAGAAAGGCCAGAACCAGGGAATCAAGAGCGTGCCAAGGGCCCAGAATATGAGGTTGAGCGGGGCGCCCACACGAACGAAGTCCTTGAACCGGTACTGGCCCGGCCCGTAGATCATCGTATTGGTCTGATAGCCGACCGGCGTCATGAAGCTCGACGAAGCCGCAAAAACGACGGCGAACATGAAGGCACTCGGGTCTACGTTCATCGCTTGCGCAGTGGTGATCGCGATCGGGAGTAGAAGCGCAACGGTGGCGTTGTTCGACATCACTTCCGTCAGCAGCATGGTGGCGCCGAAGAACGCAGCCAGCAGCGCGAGTGGACCGAACCCCCCCACGCTGTCGATCATACCGTTCGCCAGCATCGTCGAAGCTCCAGTCTTTTCCATGGCAGCGCCCAGCGAAAGCATGCCAGCTAGCAGGAAGAGCACGTTCCACTCGATCGCACCGTAGGCCTCCTCCGTCGAGACGCAGCCGCTCAGCACCATCATCAAGGCGCCGGTGGCGGCGGCGGCCACGATCGGCAGTAGCCCTGTTGCCGCGACAACGACGACCGTAACCACGATTGCGACCGCCTTGCTGGCCTTGCGCCAGTCGAAACGGGGAATCCCGGCTCTGGACACCACCAAGAACACACGCTGCTGGGTAAGATGCTCGATATGGTCGTTTGGTACGTCGATGAGCAGCGCGTCACCCGGCATCAGCGTGATGTTCTCGAACTGGCCATACCTGAGCGTTCCGTGCTGCCGGATCGCTAGCACCGAGACCCCGTAGTTTGCTCGTATACGTGACTCCGTGAGGGATTTCCCGGCCAGCGGTGAGCTGGGCCCCACCACAGCTTCGACCAGTCTGGTATCGGTGGAGTGAAGATGCCCGTCCCGCCACTTCATACTCATTCCGAAAGTCACTCCGGCGCGGCCCTTCAGCTCGTTGATCGTGCGCAGGTCGCCTTGGATGCGAAGCACGTCGCCTTCGCGAAGGATCGTCTCAGGAGTCGGCCGCAGAGTGTCCTCACCCCGTAGGATCTGGAGAACGTCGATATTGAGCTCTTTCACCAGCGGCGCCGATGCCAGCGAATGGCCGACCGACTTCGATTCGGTTTGCAATACGAGGTCGGTCAGGTAGTCGCCCAAACCGAAACTCGTCGTCAAATCTCCCTGCCCGCGGTGGTCGGGAACGAGCCTTCTGCCCAGGGTCATCATGTAGGCGACGCCGACGGCGAAGAAAATAACGCCCAGCTTGGTGAACTCGAACATGCTGAAGGCCCCGAGGCCTGCCTGCTCGGCGATTGAGCTCGCCAGGATGTTGGTCGACGTGCCGAGCACCGTGCACATGCCGCCGAACATGGAAGCGAAGGAGAGAGGCATCAGCAGCTTCGAGGGGCTGGTCTTCGCTCGCCGCGCCACGACGATCACGACGGGGATCAGGATCGCCACCGCTGCAGTATTGTTCAGGAACGACGACAACACGCCGACGCCCACCATCAGCACGAATAGCATCAGCCGCGAGCTGTGCCGCGCGAGTCTTCCAAGCGCTTTGCCGACGAAGTTCACCGCGCCGCTCCGGAACATCCCGGCGCTGAGGACGAACATCGCGCCGACTGTGACGGTGGCGGTGTTGGCGAATCCAGCCAGCCCCTCCGCAGGTGTGAGCACACGGAAGACGAGCAACACGACCATGACGAGAATTGCCACAATGTCGGTGGAGAACTTCTCTGTGACGAACAGAACCACCGCACAGACCGTCAGGACCAGCACGAACGCCATTCCCCACGTCATTTTCGCCCCCTCCCTCGCTCATCGCCGCGTATTCGATAGGGAAATCAGACCGGAGGCAGTATCGTATCCGCCCTAAACACGGGCAAGCGAGGCGAGGCTAAGGCTGGTCACCGAAAGGGTGATCGAAGTCGCTACAGGCGTTGGCGTGGGAGTGGGAGTGCGAGTGGGCGAAGTTGGACCACTGTCTCCCCCACAACTCCACAACAACAGTGAAAACAACACGGCACTCAACGCAACGGTACTCTTCATACGCCCTTCATTTATCAGAAGTGCTCTTGCAACGTACTAGCCCGATCGGACGCGCAAAACTGTGTCTTTATCCAGGGACGAGGTGTAAATCTAGTGAGGTGTTTGGGTATTACTTCCCAAAAGGTAGGGGATAGATGACAGACATCATGACGTCTATCCTCAAGGCTCTGGTAGCGGGTGCGGTCATCGTGGCATGGCGACGATCACCGCTTCTGCGGGATTGGCCATGAATCAATGATAAGGATGCCGAGTGCACGCTTTTCAGTTGGTGACGTGGTGCAACACAAACTGTTCGACTACCGAGGTGTAATCGTCGATGTCGATACGCACTTTCAGGGAACCGAGGAATGGTACGAAGTCGTGGCCCGTTCGAGACCACCCAAGCACCGTCCTTGGTATCAGGTACTGCCACACGGAGCCCAACATCAAACGTATGTAGCTGAACAAAACCTAGAACCAGATCACAGTGGCCTCTCCATTCAACATCCCCTAGTGGAGCGCTACTTCACTGATTTCAGCAACGGGCGGTACATCAAGGATGTTCAGAGCCACTAGTAATCCGGGGGGGGTGTCACCGTGAACGCTGCTACCGCGTCTACGATGCCACGGGCCGCTCGCCCCGGGTCGTTCACGATCACCCGACGGTCCCTCGAGCTCGTGAGGAAACCCGTCTCGAGGATCACCGCAATCGTCATGGGGTGGAGCGCGTGCTCGTACCGGCGGAAGTTGAAAGCATAGTAGTTCTGCATGCGGCGCGTGACCGTCCCCAGCCGATTGATGCCTGTCGCGTCCCCGTAGCTTTGGTCGAGCAGCTCTGCGATTTGGGACGCCCGGCCGGTGGCATCTCGCCGAGGGCTGGCGACCCGATACCCCGACGCGTTGGGGTCATTATTTCCGTCCGCATGGATGGCGATGAAGAGATGTGCCCGGTAGCTCGGAGGAACCACCGCGGGAAGGATGTCCACTTCATAGCCCATCTCCTCGAGCATCGCACCTGCGTGCTGAGCGATCGCCAAGTTTATCTCCCACTCAGGCGTCCCTCTCCAACTGGTACCGTTACGGCGCAGGCCGCGGAGTTCCTGGGGTGCCTCGTCCGCTCTCCAATGGCCCGCCTGTAACGCGATCCGCACCGGTCCCTCGGGCGGCGCCCAGTCGGCGGGCGTGGGGATAGGTCCTGGATAGCGGTTGCGGCTCCGACGACGGGAGCTTCTTCTGCTGGGGGGGGGAGGAGCGACCGCCTGCGGGGTGCCTTGGTCGGGCTTGTCCGCTTCGGCGGGCTCCGTCCTTACCGGCTCGTCAGCCCGGACCGGTTCCAGTGCAGTCGGGGGCAGCGGCGCCGAGACCAATACCGACTCGAAGTGGTCCTGAGAAGCGACGGCGGACGGAGCGTTAATCCCGTCATGCATACGGAACGCCACCAGTACAGCCATCAAGACACCCATGTAAGCAAGCCCGAGCAATCTCACATGTCCCTCCGCATAAAACGGATACCGAGGAGGTGTTCAGGTGGTGAACGGCTCCCACGCCCTAAGAACTATGCTAGTCGTAAGGGGGTAGCCATGCAATCGATTCTATCGACGAGGAGGAATCGGAGCGTCCAAAACCGGGGTGGCGATCTATGAACCGGAGGGCCATCGGAGATAAGGTTGTGCGGAGCACCGTGGATGCGAAGCACCTGCATCGTCTCGATGTGCAGGGATTCGACACGGTGGACGAGGATCTCCTCGCCCAAGTTGGACCGTGGTTGCGTATGGCATTTGGACTTTGCGCGGCCTTGGCGATCGTAGGCACCGCCTTTGCCTCGCAGCCACTTCTGTTGACGCTTGCCGCGATTGCGTTTCTTGCTGCGTTGTCTCCGGTCCACCCATTCGACCTGATCTATAATCACGGCGTCCGTTACGTGACGGGAAGGCCACCTCTTCCGCGGAGGGGCCCGCCAAGTCGATTCGCATGCGGGGTTGGTGCTCTCTGGTTGATCCTGACGGTTGGGGCGTTCGACGCGTCCTTGACGACGCTCGGGTATGTGCTTGGCTTCACGCTGGCGTCGGTGGCTCTTCTCGTAAGCACTCTGGATATCTGTATCCCGTCCATGATCTTTCGATTCATGTTCGGCGCTCCACTAACCCGGACGTTGAGCGAGGACGGGTCGGACGGTGAGGCCGCGGGGCCTCCGGTCAATCGCAAGGATCAAGATCGTATGTATCGGTGGTGAGCCTGCTCGTTCCGAAATGACAGCCCGTTACTGGTGCGGTGTTACGAGCCCCAACGGGCGCGAACCCCCCCCACGCCTCCATCGCGGGCATCATGAGGATGAGGGCCAGGAGTGTCGTTCTCTCCAGAAGCTCGCTCACACGAACATGCTCGTTGTGGGCATGGGTGCCATGCCCTACGGCGCGCAATCCATCCACTGTCGCCGTAAACAGACTCGCCGTGTTTCCATCCGACGCGCCGCCGGACTCAGCACCCTTCAATTCGAGCCCCAAGCGCTTACCGCAACCCTGCACCGCCTCCCACAGAATCCGGTTTCGAGGTGTAACCTCCATCGGGCCACGGTCGAGCACCACCTCGATCTCCAACCGGGTGCCCGGGGTGGTTGGCTCCAAAGCCATAATGTGATCCCTGATCCATCGACCGTCGCCCAGCGTGGCCACTCTCACGTCCACGCTGGCGTGGCACTCGGCGGCAACGACGTTGACGCCCGTCCCACCCGAAACCGTGCCCACGTTGACCGCCATGACTCGCGACCGCATACGATACCCGCTCATGTTGCACGGCTTCACGGGATTCTCTGGTGGCCCGAAATGCGGGGTTACCTAGTCTTGGATCTCCACTGAGAACTGCGTGCATCCGTCGCGGTCCTCGCACCCGATGTATTGCGTTTCACCTGTCAGACGGTTGTGGCGAACGACGTAGAAGCGGGCGTCATCCGTGTCGCTGACGTTGTTAGTGTTGTACCTCCCCACGGAAAGCTCCCACGCTTGGGCTTCCGTAACTGTCTGTTGTTGGGCACCTGCTTCGGCACCGAATAAGTTCGCTAGGAAGACACCACCAAGAAGACAACTGAGTCCGAGAACGATATTTCGCAGATTACGCATCTTTACCTCCTCTCTAGTGACCGAAATTTTGCAGACTTTTTTCTGGGGCTAGGAGTCCCAAGGCAATCTTAAATCAGAAAATCTCCCACGCAAAACAGTGCTGGATAGCTAGGTGTGGCTGGGTGCCACGGAGGGGCTAGGGGCTAGGAGCCGCCGGGGGGATGCGCCTCTAGCTCAAAGATAAAACCTCGCTCTTAATGAATCCGCTAATCGTTGGCGATCTGAAGGCGAGAGGTCATAAGGAATTTTTAGGATGGTGCCATCGGGGAGACAGCGTATTCTTGTTCGCCCGCCTGAGAGAGCGCGAGCCATTGGTGGACACGCTCCACTACTCTAAACCGATGGTGGAGGAATTGATCAACGAGCTGGTCGAAAAACAGACTAGCCATCCGGAAGGGCGAACAAGAATACGCTGTCTCCCCGATCGGTTCTGGCTATCCGGTTACCTGCGGAAAAGACTGCGACGTATTGCTTGCCGTTGTGCTCGAATACCGTGGCCGGTGCGTTTACACCCGCGTCCGTCTCGAACTCCCACAGCTTGGAACCGTCACGGGCATCCAGCGCGGTCAAACGACCGTCGTTACGGCCGGCAAACAATAGGTCGCCTGCCGTCGCCACCAGGCCGCTGTAACAGCGACTGGGCCAGCGCTGGCTCCACAGCTTGCGATTCGTGCGCAGGTCCATTGCGGAAACGATTCCGGTTATAGGCATGGGCACGAAACGCATGCGGCCACCGCTGTAGGGCGTGCCAGGGTCCACTTGTTCCAGATCTTCCCTGGCGGAGTACGCGGCCTGCCGCTCGCCGGCACACACGTACATCACCCCGTTCTCGGGATCTACCGTGCTGGGAGGCCAATTGGCCTCGCCACGGCGGAGCAGTACAGGCTCATCCCAAAACGGTGTAAAGATGGCGCCGTTGTTGACGAGCTGAAAACCCTCCGGGGCTACATCCAATATTTGAGTAACGAAGGGCTCACCAACGGGATACGGCTGCGTAGCGGCCGTCGCCTGGCGGGGTTCCTGTGGAACCGGTCTCTCCTCTATACCTACCAGCGGTTCACCGTTCGTGCGATCGAGTATATACAACCACCCTGTCTTACCGGCCTGGACCAGGCCTTTGCGTGGCACGCCGTCGTAGTCCAGATCAAATAAGACAACCGGGTTCGGTGCATCGTAATCCCAGATGTCATGATGAACCTCTTGAAAGTGCCAACGATACTCTCCGGTGTAGACATCCAACGCCACGATGGACGCCGTAAATAGGTTGTCTCCAGCGCGCACGGCACCGTTATAGTCGGGGCCCGGGTTGCCGGTCGAGAAGTAGATCATTCCCAGCTCCGGATCGATCGCAGGCGTGTGCCAGACCGTTCCTCCGCCGGTTCGCCAGGCATCGTTGTCAGCGGGCCAAGTATCGTGGCCAAATTCACCAGGGCCCGGCACCGTATAGAATGTCCACAGCAAGCCGCCATCGTCGGCGCTGTACGCCTTTACTCTTCCCCGGGCCGCATATTCAGCACCTGCGAAGCCGGAAATGACCATGCCCTGGAAATACAAAGGTGCGCTCGTGATCGTGTAGCCTTCTTCCCAGGCTTCTGCTTGAGTGGACCAGATCTCTTCGCCGGTGTCTTTGTCCAACGCCTTCAGCACGCCATCTAACTGTCCTACAAAGATCTTGTCTTCTCCAAAACCCACCCCGCGACTGGTCCATCCACAACAGACCGTCGAAATTTCGCTCGCGAGATCAGCCGAGTAGCGCCACAAGATATCCCCGGTTTCAATGTCGAGGGCGAAGACATCGTCGTCGCCGGTTACGACGTACATGGCCCCGTCATGGACGATGGGCTGCGCCTCCCCGGAATACTTGGCGCCGACCCCGGATTCTTCGAGATGAGCACGCCAGACCGGAATGAGTCGATCGACGTTTTCGGTGTTTATTTCCGTCAATGCCGAGAAGTTTCGGTTGAAGAGATCCCCGCCGTTGATCAGCCAGTCGGCCGTAGGTAGTTGCGACAGCGTCTCTGCGTCCGGTCCATCCTGTGTAGCCTCCGCAGCCTTTAAGGGCGACGCCGAACCGAGAATGAGTATTCCCGCGAGAAGTGCCGGTATGTGGTTGTTCATGTTCTTCGGCCTCTAGAGTTCTCGTTGATCCCAAGTAATCCACCGTGACGGGCTCACCATTGCCCGACAGCTCCGAGAGGATCTGAAAAACAAAAATCCCCTGCGCAAAACCGTGTTGTAGCTCAATTCCAACATCTCTTCGGCGGTCTCGCCTAGGGTTCGCCTAACCGGAACACGTAAAGGGCATTGGCCTCAGCACGACTCACAAATTCCGTCGCCAGGAATGTTGCTACGCGCCAGGGACTCCCACCGTTCCGCGCTGCGGTCATCGCCACGTACTGCACGTCGTCCACCTCGAACGTCATTGGGAAACCCTGGACCGACGTACCAAGCCGGGTCTGCCAGAGCACGTCTCCCGTTTGGATGTCATACGCCCGGAACCATCTATCATAGGATCCGGCAAACGCGAGTCCACCCGCGGTCGTCAAGGCTCCTGTGAGGAAGGGAGCTCGCTGTTCGACACTCCACACCTCTTCCATCGTCGCCACATCGAACGCCGCGAGCTTTCCAACCATCCCATCCGTACCGGGCATCTCCATCCACGCACGCTCCCCCCCACTGCCACCACCACCTGGCTCCAGAACGACTTCGCGTCCGGTCATGTCCATGCAGCTTTGGCTTAGGGGGATCACTATGAGGCCCGCATCCGGAGAGTAACTGGACGCCTGCCAGTTGTGTCCCCCAGCCGTAGAGGGGCACACCGACATCCAGTCGCCCACCCCCGCGTTCGCAATATCCTCCCGATACTGCACCGCGCCTGTCTCGGGATCAATCGAGAGAATGTTCTGGAACACCGTCTCCTTCATACCCAGGAAGGTCCCGTCTCGCCGGTCGAGCTTCCAGAGCACGCCATGTTTGCCGATGCTGAGAAGCGCAGGCACGCCGTCGATATCCGCGAGGACCTGCTCGAACCCCTCGTCCATGTCCAAGGACTCGCCCGGAACGTGCTGGCGGTACCACACGATGCGTCCGGTCTCCACATCGAGAGCCAGGGTCGAGTTCGCGTAGAGCGTCGAGTCGGCGGTGGTGAGCCCTCGGCTAGCGGCCACCCAAGGCTTCGCCTGCGCGGTACCGAGGTAGACCAAGCCCAAATCGGGATCCCAGCTTACGCCATTCCACATGTCCGCTCCGGCCCGCAGCTCAAAAGGGAGTTCACCCCAGGTGTCCCCACCCGGCTCGCCGGGTCGAGCAATCACCTCCGTCTGCCAAAGAAACTCTCCGGTACGAACATCATGGGCGCTTACAAAACATTTTCGTTCGCTGAATCTGCCGCAGCCATTGGTCCCGTTGATCACCTTCCCGTCAGCCACCATAGGTCCCGCGGTGTTACCGAACCCTATTTGCGGAGTCTCCCAGCGAACAACCCCGGTCGGAGCGTCCAACGCGACGATCGCTCCGTCGGGTGTGGACACGAGAATGAGGTCCTCCCAGAGAGCGACGCTTTGCACCCGTTGACCGATGTTAGCGCCTTTTCTGCGGTACTCCCAGAGGAGTGTGCCGTCGGCGCCGTCTAGCGCCTGCACGGAGCCGCCGGCCGTCGTCAGGAAGAGAATGCCGGATCTCTCGAGAGCTGCGGTCCGATAACGACTTCCATCGGGCAACGCCCAGACCCACGCAAGCTGCAGCCGGCGAACGTTCTCCGTATTGATCTGCGACAACGGGCTGAATCCGGTCGACCCAGGAGAACCTCGCCAATGCAGCCAGTCTCCATCGGGAGGCGAAGCCAGTTCGGCGTCCGACACCGGAGTGAACCGCTCTGGTGCTCGATAGGTCTCCGTGATGCTGGTAAGAGTCTCAGTTATCGCGCCGAGAAATTCAGGTGGAGCCTGTATTCCCTCGGGTGAACGGATCGTCCCGACCCGACCGGGAATCGGAGGTATACCCACCACGGTCGTGGCGGCTACCCGCTCCGCACCTGGGATCACCGTTACGTTGGTGGCCAGGCTGAGCTCGGTTCCGCCCGCTTGAACCTCGTTCGCTCGAAGGAGATACGCCACAACCGAGGCGACCTGCTCAGCGCTCAAAGACCCAGCAGCTTGGGGCGGCATGGTGGCCGCAATCACCACGAGTAGATCGCTCACTGCCCGGCCACCCCACGTGTTTCGGAAGTTCGGGCCGGCCAACTCGGGGGCCTCGAACGAACCCTGGAAATTCGTCAGGTGACACACCACACACGTGGCCTCGTACACAATCGCCCCGGCTTCGGCCTGGGCGTTGGTGTAGGACCCCGAAGTCTGCTGCCCGGCGGCGGGGACCGGGCTCACCCAAACGCTGACGACACTCAGCGAGAGCGCAAAGACAATGCAGCGGCAGGCCGTCCGGAGCAGACCGGGATTTTGATGTCTTCCCGCTGACACCAGCGCCCCTCCTGATAACTCCTGGACCGAACGAACTGACGTAAAATCGGGGTAATCCATATCTCTTCCCTCCAATAGATGTTAAGCGATGGGACATTAAGGGGTGTCATGCCTTCTCGCCACAGATCTCTGCTCTCCATCAGGTATGGAGGCGGGCAGGTGACCACGTTCTATTGTTGGGCGCGGCTCCCCTCCCAAAAAAGGGGGGTGCCGGGGGTACTGGGGAGGGCTAGTTGCCGTCTTCGAGATCGGGGGGACAGGGTGGGTAGGTTAGACTACCCTCCTAACCCTAACTGCGTGATCAATGTTCTCCACCTTCATCCTAGGTCACCAAGAAAACCTCCCGAAGGGAACAATGAAAAAATCGAACACGCGATTCAGAAGGATAGTCCCTTTCTTGATCGCCCTCGCTCACGGAGCTTTCTTAACGCTCCCCGCACGGGCACAGGAGATCCCCGCATCCCCTGGCTTAACTATCTTCCCCGCCGGAGTTGTGTCGTCAGGAACCCTTCAACTAGACGCGGGGATCTCCTACGCAAATACCGTCAGTGGCAAGAAGGGTCTACACATAGGCCGAGCGATGCTCCGCTACGGCGTCGGCCCAGTGGAACTCCAAGCGGAGCCCGGCTCCCAGGTAGTCCATTGGGGAGCCGAAGAGTACCACGGCTTCGAGGACATGAGGCTTGGTATGAAGACCACACTATTCCGTAGCGCTAGTGGACGAGCTCATATATCAGGCCAGGGTACGATGCGCATTCCCACCGGGATCGCCCAGCTTACCGCTGCTGATCCCGAACTCCATCTCTCCACCATCGCCGACCTAATGCTCGGAGATTTGTTTTTCCTCTCGACGCGCTTGGACTGGCACAGCCCTTACTTCTCTGGGGATGAGAGTGGGACCATTATGTTTTTCCCGGGCATCGCAATCCCTTCTATTTCGGGTGGCGCCGGCTTCGGGTGGGCTCGCAATATCGACAATCGGTCTCTTGAAGGGAGTTCAACCATCTTCGCCGGTCTGTTCCTTGGGCTTGGTCAGGCAACCGCACTTGAATTGAACGCTGGACGCAATCTTTCGACTAAGGACCCCCTGTTTTATGGTGTGCGGATCTACCGTCTCTTGACTCGCTGACATGGTACCCGCTGCTATCCCCTGACTGCCCCGCCCCACTCCGGCCCGCAACTCAGGACCCGCAGAACACTGCTGGATAGCTGGGTGTGGCTGGGGGCCACGGAGGGGCTAGGGGCTAGTTGCCGTCTTCTAGGCCGCGGGGAGAGGGTGGGCTGGGCGAGGCGGGAACCCCTTACCAATGTTGATCGAGAAGCGCCTGGAACACGGGGTCCCCTACCTGAGCCCGATCCAGTAGCTCACTTTCAGCGCCAAGAAGTTGTCTCCCGGCGCCGTGATGGCGTCGCCGAGTGAGTCGAATCCCACGGGCTGGCCGGTATCGATAGACTCTGCCCGGTTCTGCTGCCAGATGAGGTAAAACGTGCTCCCCGGTGCCCATTCCCAACGGATCACCACGTTCGAGCGCAGGGACAGGCGGTTGAAGTCGAGGCTGTTGATGGTGAAGCTCGTCGCGCCGTCGGTGACCAGGCTGGACCCGTCGTCCTGTCGGGTGATGGTAGTCCCGTCCGTACCGTACGTGCGCAGGTCCCGAGTTTCGGGGGCGGGAAGCTCGCCGAAGTCCGAGTACCGGCCGCTCGCTGCGAAGGGCTCAGCGTAGATCTCGATGGTGAGATCCGGAGTGAAGGCATAGTTGAGCCGGAGAGGCGCTGACAGCTGCGAGCGCACGATGTGGGAGAAGATGTACCGATTGCCATAGGTGACGCCTGGACCGTCGTCCCGCGTCGTCACGTATTGCTGGGTGTTCACCGACCGCGAGTGGGCCAAGCCGAAGGATGCCTGCCACCGGGGCGCCAGCTGGAACTTGAGGTCGCCATTCAGTTGGCGTCGCCAGCCGTCGAGCTCGTCCTGGAAGTAGGTGAACTGTGTGTTCCACGAGACACGCGCACCGGGGTTTCCCGTCAGCCTGGCCTGGTACTGCCAGCCGCTTGGTGTGCCCATGAGCGGCCCGCCGCGCGTCAAGTTGTCGCTGATGCCCCGGAACGTCCGCGACGTGGAGTATCTGAAGTTCCAGAAGTTATGGAAATCGAGCGTGAGCGTCTGGTTCAGGCTCGAGTTCTGCCGCACGCCGCCGTACGACCAGCTCGACTGCGTGGAGTGACCGAACTGCCAGAAACGGAAGATCTTCCCCGGCTGGGTGTCGCGGAGCTGGTAGTCGGCGTTGAAATCGATGTCGTCCGACGACCGCATCTGCCCGAGACCGTTGATCTCGAAACCCGGTGACCGGGTGATCAGCCCGATGCCCCACACGGTCCACCTTCCGGCGTTCTTGTCGGCACGGACCCCCGCACTGTATCCGCTCATCGAGGTCTGGTGTGGGTCGTAGGTGACGTAGGTCTGATCGGGCCGCTGGAAGTAGCGGACGGACGAGCGCTGGAGCCGCTGCATGGCGAGGGTGTCGCCTTCGACCCGGCTCCCACCGACGAAGCCGGTGAACTCGTACATTCCGTCCTTGACCCGGGCTTTCCAGTCGATCCCGGCGGTGTATGCTGCCCGGTTCATGAGGCCCGCCATCGGATCGCCGTCATCGAGGAATCGTCTGGTACCGGTCAACACCACTCCGATCGCCGACTGCTGGCGGCCGAGCTCCTGCTGGAGGCGGACCACCCCGTAAGTGGACACCGGCTCTACCGGCAACTCCGTCGTCAGGCCCGAGGCCGCCTCGTGGGTCTGCGCGCGCTCGCGCGGCGTGACAGCGACAAGTGCCCCCACTGACAGGCCGGAGGCGAGGCGGCCCGTCACCTTGGCGGCCGACGCGATGGTTGTGCTGGCCGGCATCTTCACGAAGTCGCCGTCAGCACTGCCGCGTGGTGGCGCGCCGATGCGGCGGGAGTAGTACCACTTCGGAAGTCTGATGTAGCCCTGCCGGCCGTCGAGCATCCCGTTGCCCTCGATGAAGAACGGCCGACGCTCCGCGAAGAACGTCTCGAACGCGGTGAGGTTCACCTCGGCGGGGTCCGCTTCGACCTGCCCGAAATCGGGATTCACGGTGACATCGAGGGTGAGGTTGGGTCCCAGACCCATCTTCAAGTCCGCCCCCGCCCTCCCCCGCGTTTTCTCGTCGAACGGATCATTGGGATCGACGTCGGGCCGGAGCGTCAGATCGCCGGCCGCATAAGGCAAGATCTCGATGCGGCGTGTGGGCCGGATGCCCTCGATCCCGCTCAAGGTGCCGAAATGCGACGCATATCCAGCCGCCTCACGGGGGATCAGGACCCACTGGATCTCTTCGTTCCGTTCCGGAATGAACCGCGTGAGCTCGAGTCCCCACACCTGCGGGTCGGCCGCGTTGAACCGGAGCTGAGTGAACGGAATGCGCATCTCCGCGGTCCAACCCTGATCGTCGATGCGCGCGCGTGCCGTCCATACCGGGTCGAACTGGGACTCGCCGGTGTTCCTGTCTTCCGGGTGGTACATGTCGAAGCGTACGCCCCCTGCCGACACACCAAAGCTGTAGGCGGTCCGCCTGTCGAGGTACGTGTCGAGGGATATGACGAGGCGTTCTGCGTCGCTGCCCCCGTCGCGGCGTGTCAGCGTGGTGCGGATGCTCGCCGGATCGGGGTGATGCATGCGGGCACCGACGTAGAGGGCATCCTCGTCATAGAGCAGCCGGACCTCAGTTACTACGGAGGGCTCCGCACCCTCGAGCGGCACCTTCTGAGAAAAATCACGAATAGGGTCCGCGCCGTTCCAGGCCGCATCGTCGAGCACGCCGTCGACAGACGGGGCACCGCTCCCCACGCGGGTGGCGTGAGCGCTCTTAGGGGATCTCTGCGCGACGAGGTCCGAAGGCGATGCCAGGGCCGCCCACACCATTCCCACAATCCCGATCAACCTGACAAAACGCATGTTCCAGTCCTTCTCTCGTGGCGCGATCAGTAACAGCCCGGAGCAGTAGAACCCGGACGTAAGTCCTCTACCGGGGCACCTCACCGGACGCGCAAAACACTGCTGGATAGCCGGGCGGAGGGGACTAGGGGGCTAGTGGCCGTCATAGCCTCACTAACTGCAGCTTGCGAGGCACCCATCTAGGCGAAGGCTGACGCGACTCTCGTACCTGGCGACGAACAACTGACCCGGGGTCAGCCGCCCGGCACGAGCCTCAGCCGATACGCCGCGTTCGCTTCGACGGCTTCCCGACTGAACGACATCGGGAAGTACTCCTGGTCGGCCCAGCTCTGCGCGAGATTGCCGTAGAAGGGGCTTCCGGGACGGCCGGACTGACCGGGTGCGTTCGTCGCGACCGAGCCGTCGAGATCGGAGAAGTCGATGATCTCCCGATACGTTGCGCCGACTGCGGCCACCGTACCCCCACCGCCGAGCCGCTCGACCGCGGGTATGTCGAATGCGGACACGAGCGAGTGGGGAAACTCACTCCGATTCGTGCGACCCCACCGCCACTGCGCCGGATCGTCGCCCTGCTGCTCACGGAGCCGCTCGAGCGCGGTCGCGAGTGCCGCCTCAGGGTCGATGTTGGTTGGAGCCGGTCCCCCCCCGCGGCCTCCACCCGACAAGATGAGACGCAGTTGCCCGAAGATGGCTGCCGCACGATTGTTGCGGTCGTACACAGCGTCCCATGCGGCTAGCTCCTGCCGGTACCGCTCGATCTCCGGATCGCCGGAGGTCCATCCGCGGAAAAGCTCCAGCGATGTCGCCGCCGAGGCCGAATAGGCGTCATGCTGCAGATCGCGGGAATCCTGGACGGTGAAGTCGCTGCCGCCGGCGAGCAGGCTGGAGACGCGATCGAAGCGCGCGAACGGGCCCTGGGTCTTGAAGAAGAGGGGGGGGTCGTATCCCTCGGGGTGAATGTCATTGTTTGCGGTCGCGATCCATCCGCGTTCCGGGTTCAACTCGCGGGGAAGGTCGTCGCGAAATCCGTCCCACTCGTACGCGCCGGTTCCGGGGACAGGCAAACGACCCTGCCACCCGTCTCGTTTCGGAGAGAGAGCCGACGCCTGCCAGGCGATATTTCCGTCCGCGTCACCGCAGACCATGTTCTCGGTCGGAGCCATCCAGGCGTCGAGCGCATCGAGGAATTCGACGCAGTCGTTCGCGACGTTGAGGCGAAGCGCCGCCAGGTATCCGGTCGACCCCGGCTCGTGCATCGTCGAGCGCAGCGCATACGCCTTTTGGTTCTCTGCGTCCTCGTAGAAAATGGGACCGTGACGGGAGAACTTGAGCTCGACAACCTCGGGTGCGGCTCCCTTCACGAGGACCGTATCGTACTCGATGCGGAGCGATTCCCACTCCCCGTTCCAGAGGACCTGGTTGGGATCGTTCGGATTCACTTCCTCCACGTAGACATCGGACTGGTCCGTCCCGACGATCGTGAGGCCCCACGCGACGCGTCCGTTGTGGCCGATCGCAACACCCGGGATGACCGGCTCGGTGGAGCCGATCGCCGTCCAACCCGGAGCGTCGAGGTGCACCATGTACCTCAACGACGGGTTGTTGACGCCTCGGTGCGGATCGTTCGCGACGATCACCTCGCCGCTGGCGGTCAAGCTACCGCTGATCGCCCAGTTGTTGCTGCCCGGCGAGTTCTCCCGAGCGCCCAGGTTGGCCGAGACTTGCGCGTCCACCCAGGAGTCGTAGGGGGCCACGAGGGGCGGTTCGACGACCGTTCCTTGGAAGCCGCGGAGGCTGGCGGCCACGGCGTCGCCGATGATCGAATAGTCCACGTCGCTCGGAACCATCAAGTCACGGTACGGAGTCGGCCGCGCCCTCCGGTTGGCCTCCGTCGCTCCGAGTTCCTCAACGCTCTGCGCGAGCGAAAACTCACGTCGAGCATCGCCGGTGGGCATCGCGGTCGCGATCCTGAGAAGCGGCGTCTCGATCGACCACAGGAGGGGTCGGATGCCGGTGATCTCGAACTCCACTGGCAACTCGCCGGCGCTTTCCGCGTGGGCGATGTATGCGTTCACGCCCGACGCGAACGCCTGCAAGATACGCCGCCCCTCCGGGTGGTAACTGTTGAACTCCTCGTCGGTCCAGGGACCACGGTACTTGAGGAGGCGCGCGACGCGGTCGTGCCGGAGTGCCTCGGGCCCGAGGATCTCAGCGAGGCGACCCTCGCCGGCCCGCCGGTACATGTCCATCTGCCAGAGCCGGTCCTGTGCCTGAACGAAGCCCTGCGCGAAGAAGAGGTCGTCGAGGTTGTCGGCGAAGATGTGAGGAACGCCCCACGAGTCGCGGATCACCTCCACTTCGGCCCGCAGTGACGGGATCTGGATCGAACCTTCGATCTGTGGCAGTCTCGCCTCGGCGAGCTCGTCGAAGCTGGTCGCAGGGGTCGCAGGGGAATCACAGGCGGCGAGCGCCAAGACGACCGCTGCCGCCAAAAAGTTGGGGGAGAGCGCTCGTCGGCTCGCTAGGGTCTGCTGATGTTCACTGCGCATGATTTCTCCGGAGGTTGAGATCGGGGGAACGTACGCTTAGGCGACATCACTCGATAGGTCAATTCTCATCCCAGCGGCACCTTCATCGGAGCTCTATTCAAAACTGGATGCGACGGTACGAGGGACGGCCCGGGCCGTGGTGCGTCTCCTTTCGAGTGGCTGGGTGCCACGGAGGGGGCTAGTTGCCGCTGGGGGGATGCGCCTCTAGCCACTCACGGGACAGACGTTGGGCCTCGGACGGCGTCTCGTCCGCGGCCTCGCCGCCTTCGGGCGCTGGGCTGGCTGCCTCTTCTCGGTTCCGGCGTTCAGCCTTCTCCTGGTTCTTCTTCTTCTTCCTTAGCTCTCGCTGCTTCTTCTCGAAACCGTAATTTGTCCGTCTCCCCATGGTCCCTCCATATGTGTTGACTCGCGCAATCCGCAATGGAATATACCTCTCTACTGCCTCAATTCTGCCCCTATCCCACTCAGACCCGCAACTCAGGACGAGCAAAACAGTGGATAGCTGGGTGTGGCCGCGTTCCCGCAACCAAACCCGGCCAGGCTAACCTACGCCCCCATCTTCCTCAGGACCCCCTGAATCTTAGCCAGCGGTTTCTTGAGATCCGGGTGTAGTCCGATCACCTGGCCGATGAGTTCTTCGATGGCCGACGCCAGCTTCTTCTCCAAGGCGTTCATGGTACTCTCCTCGCGTTGCGGTCGATGCGACGACACAGAAGGCCGTCGCTACCGTTAAGAACGCGGGCGTACATGAAACACGGGCGCGGGCGGGCGGGCCTTGGAAGGGGGGTTGACGGGTGCCCGGTACTGGGGTCTCGCCTGTCGGCAAAATGGACCCGCCCGAGCTACCAAATATTTTTCGGGGAACGGCGTTTCAGTGGCGGCGATGTGTGCGGTCCTGCACCAGTACCGCCCCGTGGTCGCCAATAAGGGGGGGGCATATCAGGTCTGTTCTTACCCCTGAAAAAGAGCCTATTGGTAGACTTATGGTAGACTCAAGCGGCCATTGCTGGTCAATAAGAAAGGCCCCACAAGCGCGTAAGTGCTTGCAGGACCTTCCCTTCCCTAAGCGCCCTCACCAGGACTCGAACCTGGGACCTACTGCTTAGGAGGCAGTCGCTCTATCCACCTGAGCTATGAGGGCAGATCTCCTAACTGATTCTACTACAGTAACTTGCGAGGTGTGCGTACTGACCAGCTAGAGACGCGCCGTCTCTTTAGGGTACCATGAAGGGATCAGGGTATCTCAAACGCACCGGGCTACCGCAAGGGGCAAGATAACTCCGTCGGGCTGTCCCCCGAAACGCACTCTGACGACCGCAATAATCGGATAGGTGGCCTTCGATCACTCCCTCGGC
>Ga0315336_1002512_pt1 | contig 27693 bp, 23 predicted proteins | sample ASW5metaG_FD_204512 | JGI IMG/M metagenome (GOLD analysis project Ga0315336, IMG submission 204512) | Ammonia-oxidizing marine archaeal communities from Monterey Bay, California, United States - ASW #5 | ecosystem: Environmental > Aquatic > Marine > Intertidal zone | place: USA: California... | reverse complement strand
CAATCCTCCCTCTGGCTGTGTTTTTAGAACTCGTTGTCCAAATCCAACACATGATTGTAAAGAAGGAAATATTGAAATGGGTTTAATCGAAGTTAGTCCAGGTCATTGGGTTGATCAATGTTGTGTTCATTGTGGTTAAGAAAAATTTTAAAAATTTTTAATTGAATCCTCAAGTACTTGAAAAACATCTATGAAATGTTTTGTATACATATTTTCCATAGGATTATGACTACCATGTTGATTGCGAATAAAAAGCATAATGGAAGGGATATCCTTGTTGGCAAAAACACTTGCATCATGACCGGCCCCACTTGCCATTACAAGAGATTTAATTTTACTTTTTTTTGCTGAAAGTTCAAATTTCTTAATCAATTTTTTATTCATCATAGCTGGGTCAGAACTAGTTTTTTTACCTAAACTAAATTTAGTTTTAGTTATATTTTCAATTTTTTTGATTTTTTTTAATAAAATTTTTTTTATTTTTCTTAAAGTAATTTTTGAATTGCTTCTCACATCTAAACAAAAATTGACTAATCCAGAACTTTTAGCAAAGGAATGTTCCTCTCTATCGGTAAAGAATTCACCAAAAGTTATTGTAAGATCTTTATTATTTTTTAATTCTTTTTTCCACAATTCATTCATTTCCAAAACAAGCATAGAGGTAGCTAAAACAGCATCTTTGCGATAATCAATAGGTGTAGCACCTGAATGTAAATATTTACCTACACATTTAGCTTTTCTAAATCTAAAACTACCTCTTATACCCGTAACAATACCCAAAGAAATATTATTTTTTTCTAAAATAGGTCCTTGCTCTATATGGGGTTCAATAAATGCAATAATTTTTTTAGGATCTAACTTAGTTTTTTTTGACGCTATAGCTTTAACATTAAATCCAGATTGATTTATGTGAAATTTTAAACTTTTACCCGTATCTGATCTAACTAAGTTATTTAATAACTGCTTATTAAAAGATCCTAAAGCAATTTTACTACCTATATAGCTGTAAGGAAACCAACAACTTTCTTCACCTCTAATTCCCATAACAGCTATATTATATTTAGGTATAAAATTACTATCTTTAAATTTTTTTAAAAGACATACACCCATAATTACTCCTGCTAAACCATCAAAATTACCTCCATGTTTTTGACTATCTAGATGTGATCCAATAATAATAGTTTTATCACTGTTTTTACCTTTGAATAAAGCAATAAAATTTCCTCCATAGTCAATAATAATATCTTTCGTAAATTTATTTAGTTCTTTAATTAAAAATTTATGTGTTATATTTTCTCCTCTACCATATGTTTCTCTTATGACTCCAGGATTACCAAATGTCATTTTCTTTATATAAGAAAATAAATAATTTATATATTTAGAATTATTCATTAAAATTTTTTATCCAATGTTTGGCAATTTCTTCTCTTTTACATATCCACACTTTTTTAAAAGATTTTATATGTTTTATTATTTGTTCTAAAGCTATGGCTCTTCCAGCTCTTCCTATTAATCTTGGGTGCAAGCCAATAGAGAACATTTTTGGATAATATTTTCCTTCTCTATAAAGAAAGTTAAATGTATCACATATATAATCTTTAAATTGTTTAGCTCCACTAAAACCAGATGGTAATTTAAAATGAACATCATTTGTATCTAAAGCATAAGGAATTACTAAATGCTTTTTATTTTTTAACTTGACCCAATAAGGTAAGTCATCATTATATGCGTCACTATCATAAATAAATTGACCATGATTAATTAATAATTCTCTTGTATTTTTACTTGGAGCATAACGACAGTACCAACCTAAAATTTTTTTACCAGTTAATTGATAAATCAAATCACAAGCTTTAGAAATATTTTTTTCTTCAATTTTTTTTGTCATTTTATAATGTTCCGTCCATCTATAACCATGACCACAAATGTCATTATTTGAATTTTTTATATATGTAGTAATATTATGATTTTTTAAAAGAGCCTCTGCACAAGCAAAATAAGTAACTGGTATTTTATAATTATCAAAAATACTAACAATCCTCCAAAATCCAGATCGAGATCCATATTCATAAATAGACTCAATACCTAAGTCTCTTTGTTTATTTTTATGTCTTCCTCCAGGAACTTCTGAAAGCCCTGATTCGGAATTTTCATTTCCATATATTGGAGAATATTCCGATCCTTCTTCAATATTAATAACAAAATTTATAGCAATTCTAGAATTATTAGGCCATTTTGGGTTTGGAGGATTATTTCCATATCCTATAAAATTTCTCTTATTCATTTCTTTTACCAAACCTCTTCACGAATACAAGCCACCTTTCTGTCACTATCTACCTCTTTTAATTCAGGAACAATTTCTGAACATTGCTTAATTGCGTATTTACACCTTGTTCGAAAAACACATCCTGATGGAGGATTAATAGGACTTGGAATATCTCCCTTAATTAAAATTTTATTAATTTTTTTCGACTTTACTTTGGGAACAGCAGATAATAAAGCTTTTGAATATGGGTGAAGTGGTTTTTCAAATAATTTATTTTTTGTAGAAATTTCCATCACTCTTCCTAAATATAATACAATAACAACATCAGAAAAATATTCAATTACACTTAAATCATGAGAAATAAAAATCATTGTTAAATTATATTCATCTCTAATTTTTTCTAATAAATTTAAAACTTGAGCCTGAATTGAAACATCAAGGGCTGAAACTGGTTCATCAGCAATAATGAATTGTGGTTTAAAAACCAAAGCTCTTGCTATACCAATTCTTTGCCTTTGACCTCCAGAAAATTCATGTGGGTATCTAGAGAGGCTCTCAACATTTAATCCGACATCAGCAATAATGCTATTAATATATTCATGTAAATTTTTTTTACTTATTAATGAATGAACTATAACTGGTTCTGCTAAAGCATCAAATATACTTTTTCTAGGATTTAAGCTTGCAAAAGGGTCTTGAAAAATCATTTGTAATTGCTTTCTAATTTTTTTCATCTGCTGATTATTATAGTGAGTAATATCAACATTATTGAAAATAATATTTCCTGCAGATGGGTTTAATAGTTTCATTATAGTTTTACCAAGGGTAGATTTACCTGAACCAGATTCTCCTACCAATCCAACTACTTGATTTTTTTCTATTGAAAAAGAAACATCTTGTACCGCTTTAACTGTTAAATTAGATGAATTGAAAAAACTTTTTTCAACTATAAATTCTTTTGATAATTTTTTAATTTCTAACATTAAATCAACTGATGGTATTCAAAACAACGACTTTTTCTATTATTTAAAATTTTTTCTAAAACAGGTTTTTTAATTTTACAATTTTCTTTTGCAAAACTACATCTTGGATGAAAATAACATCCTGAAGGCAAATCATTCATGTTTGGAATACTTCCAGGGATAGGTTGAATTTTTTTTTGGTTATCAATATTAAATTCAGGCAAAGACTGAATTAGACTTTTGGTATAAGGATGAAGAGGATTGTTAAATACTTCTTCTACTGAACCCTCCTCAACTATAGTTCCAGCATACATTACGATAATTCTATCAGCAATTTCTCTAACAATACCAAGATTATGCGTTATGAAAAGTATACTAGTTTTGCTTACAACGGAATTTTTTAGTTTTTTTAACAAATCTAAAAGTTGAGCCTGGATAGTAACATCTAAAGCTGTAGTAGGCTCATCTGCTATAATTAGTTTTGGTTCACATGCAAGAGCAATAGAAATCATAATCCTCTGCCTCATTCCACCTGATAATTGATGAGGATATTCATTAGCTCTTTGCTCAGGTTCAGGAATTTCAACTAATTTTAACAAATTAATCATTAGTTTATAAGCATCAATTTTTGAAATTTTTTTATGATTTAAGATTACTTCTGTTATCTGACTACCAATAGTCATAGTGGGATTAAGACAAGTCATAGGCTCCTGAAACACCATAGCTACATCATTGCCTCTTATTTCATTTAATTCAGCATCAGATAATTCTAAAATATTTAATTTTTTGTTATTTTTAGATAACAAAGTAATACTTCCCTGATTAATTTTTCCATTAGTTGGGAGTAAACCCATAATAGATAAACTAGTAACTGTTTTACCTGAGCCTGACTCGCCAACCAATGCCAAAACTTCACTTTGTTTAATAGACAAAGAAATATCCTCAAGAACTTTTGTTGAACCATAATCAGATTCAAATGAAGTATATAAACCTTCTATTTTTAAAGTTTCATGCATTATTACTTATCCCAAGTTCCTTCGATAATAGCAAAAAAACAACACCAATCACCAGTTGTTACATTCGGTAATGCCCTTAAACCAAAAATCATTCCATCCTCAGGAGCATGCAAACTAGATAATTCATTTCCTTTGTAATCAATTATATTAGCAATCAAATCACCTTTTTTCATCATATTGTGAAATTTTATTGAAGTTTCAGGTAAAAAAACTCCACTCGCTGGTGCCAATAAGGCTTGTTGGTATCCCTTATATCTTTTTAGAGCATATTTTGCCTCTCCTTCAATCATTTTGTAATGTTTCATTATATTCAAAGCTGCTTTAGATAAAACTTCTCCTACTTTATGAAATGCACCAGGTGCCGTTGAAGACCTTCCTCCTAATTCAACTGTAATAGCTGGTTTACCAAGTTCAGCCATTACAGTCATAGGACTTCCTGATGGTCTAATTGCATATAAAGATAAATCCCAGTTCTCCCCCATAGCTCTTGCTAATTCTTGTGCTTTATCATCTTTTGTTGCAAAAATTGTCTCTGATAAATAAGAATGACTACCACCTGAATGTATTGATATTTCAATATCAGCTGTTTCTATCAACCATTTTTTATGCTGATGTGCAATCCGCTCGCTAAGATATCCATTCTCTTTACCTGGATAAATTCTGTTCATATCATGGGAAAAAGTATCTAAAGGGTTTCCTCTAGATGCTGCTTCCATTGCAGGAATATTCATAACAGGCATCAAAACTAAGGAACCGGATAGATGATTTGGATCAATTTTTTTTCGTAACATAGAACATGTCAGTACACCTTCTGGTTCATCTCCATGAATTCCTCCATTAATCCAAAAACAAGGACCATCATTTTTTCCATTTATAATAGTAAAAGGAATTGATAAATCATTGCCACCTGCGTGCTTAGTAACTTCTATTGAGCCCTCAACTATTTCTCCTGGATTAGCCTTAGCATTCCCTATTTTAATAATTTTGTTACTCATATAATTATACTCCCTTTATGTTATACTTATTTAATTCTTCTGGTGAGTAAACTTGCATAAATTCTATCTCAATTCCTGAAGCTTCATCATCTATAAATGCTACAAAACCTTCTGGATGAGGATGGCTGCCATATACATTGCAAGCTTGACAAATTCTGAGTTGAGCACCATTTATCTTAGAATGCTCTAAGGTTTGTTTAATATCTTTAACTTCAAAACATATATGTTGTAAACCTTCTCCATATTGATCAACCCATTTGTTAAATTTTCCATCCACCTCAAGTGATTCACATAATTGAAATTCCACACCACCAATAAAAAATACAGCAACTTTTGTTTTAGCTTTTTCCCAAATTACGGGTTTAATTTCTTGAGATACATTTAATAGACCTTGATATTCTTTTAATCCATTTTCAACACTTCTTACTCCAAATGCCATATGTTTTATTGTCATAGATTTATTTTCTTCAAATTTAGCAAGCTCTCTGTAATCCATTTATGTGCCCCCTTTAATGCAATTCAATTGAGTAATATTATTAATAATCATTAAGTTTTTCCCCTATTCATAGATTGTCGAGCATCAAGAGCTTGGCTTAATCTATCACCAAGTAAATTAACCGACATAACAGTTAAGAATAAAAATAAACCTGGATAAATCATTGTCCATGGAGCATAGCGCATGTACTCCCTTCCAGAACTTAACATAGCTCCCCATTCAGGTTCTGGAGGTTGTGCTCCTAAACCTAGAAAACTTAATGAAGCAATTGATATTATTGCTCCTCCTAAATCCATAGTTGCTATAACAATAATAATTGGAATAATATTAGGTAAAATATGATTAAACATAATTCTGATTTTACCAAAACCCATACTTACGCAAGCTTCTATATAAGGTTGTTCTTTTACTTGAAGCGCTGCAGATCTAATTATTCTTGCAAAATGAGGTATGCTTGCCAATCCTACAGCAAATACTACATTCCACAATCCAACTCCAATAATTGCAACTACCAATAAAGAAAGTAAAAATGAAGGGAAGCCAAACATAACATCTATAATTCTAGACCCAATAACATCTACTCTTCCACCTATATAAGCTATTGAAATTCCAAAAATACTTCCAGAAGTAATACCAAATAAAACAGATATCACACCTACACTTAAGGAGTATCTTGCTCCATAAATTATTCTTGAAAAAACATCTCTTCCATGAATATCAGTGCCAAAAAGATAATCCCAACTAGGTCCAGAAAGTCTTGGCCCACTATCTACAGCATTCCAATTATAAGGAGCTATAACAGGTGCAAAAATTGCTCCTAAAATAATTAAGATAAGAACAATTCCCCCAAAAGCAGATCCTTTGTTAAGAATGAATCGTTTTATAAAAATTTTAAAGCTAAACATTATGATACTTTTCTTTCTAATCGTATTCTTGGATCAATAAGACCGTAAGTAAAATCAACAACTAAATTTAAAAAAATATATACAGCAGTCATGTACACAATAAGAGCTTGAACTAATGGAATATCTTTAGCTAAAATTGCTTGAAGCAATAATTGCCCTAAACCAGGTCTTGCAAAAACTTCTTCGGTTATCACTGCTCCAGTTATTAGCAGTCCAAATTGGATCCCCAATAATGTGACTGGAGGAATCATTGCATTGCGAATAGCATGTTTAAAAATAATTTTAAATTTTGAAGTTCCTTTAGATTTTGCTGTTCTTATATAATCCTGATTTAATACATCAATCAAGCTTGATCTAGTAAGTCTTGCCATCCCACCAGCAAAAAATAAACCAACACTTATCGAAGGTAAAATCAAAGCAATTAATCCTTCACCAACGATAGGTACCCATCCCAAAGTAGTTCCAAATATAAATATTAAAAGCATTCCAATCCAAAAACTGGGAAGTGATATTCCACATAATGCGACCACCATTGCAAAAGTATCTCCCCAAGAATTTGGTCGCGAACCAGCAATAATTCCTAATAAAACTCCAAAAAAAACACCAAAAATTAATCCGCCAATTGATAATTGAATAGTTGGAATCATATTATCTTTAATCATGGTAGTTACAGGCTGTCTTGTTAAATATGATTTACCTAAATCGCCCTTAGTTGCATTTATTAAAAATGAAATATATCTTTCTCCTACTGGCTTATCTAACCCAAGATTATGTCTAACATTTTCTCTAACCTCATCAGATGCAGGTCGACCACCTAACATCAAGTTAACTGGATCCCCAGGTATAATATTCAATGTGATAAATACTACAGTCCACGCTATATATAATGTAGGAATAACAATAATTAATTTTTTAAAGAAATAATTCATCTAAAAAAAATACCACCTTAAATTAATAAGGTGGCATTATAAGATTTAAAAATTATTTTTCACGAACATCATACATTCGTAATTGCCAATTACCATTAGCAAATCTCACACCCTCTAAATTAGGATTATAAGCTACGGTTTGAACTTGATCATGAATTGCTAAAAATATTGCTTGATCCATAATGGTCTTTTGGATCTGCATATATAGATCATCTTTAGTTTCTTGAGTTTCCGCACTTTCTGCATCTTCAAGTAATTGATCCAACTCAGGCGTAGAATATCTTGACCAGTTAAATTTAAATTTCCCTGGTGCCGGAATATTTCTAGAATGAAAAGGAATGATTAAAACGCCAGGATCTAATGATACCCAACGAATAACTAACATATCATACCCATTAGCAAAAATTAATTCATCTTGTCTAGCCTTCATGACGACTTCAACATTTACATCAAAACCAACTTTATTAGCATAACCTTGAATTGAAACACAAGTGTCTGGCTCTAAAAGACATGGGAAGAAAATAGATAAAGTTTCTCCATTTTTTTCTCGAATCCCATTTGATCCCATTTTCCAACCTGCTTCCTCTAACAAAGCTTCTGCTTTTGCTACATCATATGGGTAATAATCTTCATTACCTTTCCAATAACTTGGCGTTGCACTACTTATAGGACCAAAAGCAGCTTCAGCATAACCAAAAAATAAATCATTAGTCATTTTTACTCTGTTTAACGAGTAAAAAAATGCTTGCCTTACTTTTATGTCTTGAAAATGTCCTGTTGAAGTATTCAAAAAAGCTGAATATGGCAAACCAGATACCGTTCCCGCAATAGTATTTAGTTCTCCACTAGAGTCAAATCTTCGCATATCTAACGGCGGAACTAATTCTGCAATATCTACTTCACCTGATTCCAAAGCTGCCACTCTAGTACTTGTATCTTTAATCAATCTATAAGTTAAATTATCAACTTGTGACGGACCAGAGCCATCCATATATTCTGGAGCCCAATTGTAATCAGGATTCTTAACCATTTCTACTTTTTTATTAGCTTCCCAAGACTTAAACATGAATGGGCCTGTTCCAATTGGAGCCATACCAAATCCTTCATTGCCTAGACTATTCAAAGCAGTAGGGCTGACTATAGACAGTTCAGTTTCTGTAAAAGCAGTTAAAGCTGATCCGTATCGTCTATTATAATTAACTCTTACAGTATATTCATCAACAACATCAGACGACGCATAAGGTCCTAAAATATCTACAGCGCCCTGTGAACCAGTTTCAGGATCCACAATACTATCAAAAGTAGCTTTTACAGCTGCTGCATTAAATTTAGTTCCGTCATGAAAAGTAACATCATCCCTTAAATTAAAAGTATAATGCAACCCGTCACTTGAAACTTCCCAAGACTTTGCAAGACCTGGGTACATATTGCCACTATTATCAGCCGATATCAATTGATCGAACATATTAACAATTAACATCTCTTCATGTCTTGATTGTGTAATTCTTGGATCCAAAGTTCTTAAGTCAGGCCTATCTTCTGAAAACACTACATCAAGTGCTGATGCATTATTCATAAAAGTTAAACTAAAAAAAAGAACAGTAGTTCCAATTATAATTTTTAATAAATTGTTCATTTACCCCCCAATATTATTAAATTATTAAGTAACTTAAAATTTAACTTATTATAGGGTTTACAAATAGTGCCAAATAATCACTTATAAGATGACTTTATTGCAACACTATGTATAATAATTAAATGTTTTCTTTAGAATATCGATATTTTTACCAATCAGCTCTTGATAAATCCTTTAGGAAAGCCGGAGAAAATCTTAATATAAATTCTTCTGCTTTAGTCCGGCAAATTTATAAGTTGGAAGATAGACTGAATATTAAATTGTTTAATAGAAGTTCTAAAGGTTTAGAATTAACTGCTCAAGGTAATTTATTATTTAAATATGTAACTGAAAGTATTGAAAAAAATGAGAAATTTTTACAAAATATATACCAATCCGATGAGAATTTTGAAACACATATAACAATTTCAACTGTAGAAACAATAGCTATATATTTTTTATCTACAGTAATTAACAATTTTCAACAAGAAAACAAATTTACTACATTTGAAATAAATGCCAAAAAACCTGATTCTATTATTGATGATTTAATTTTAAATAATAGTAACATTGGAATTACATTTACTAAAGATATTCCTAAATCTTTAGCAATTCTTTTTGAAAAAAATTTTCCTTTAGGAATCCTTTGCTCACCTAATCATGAATTAGCTAAAAAAAATAAAATTACTATATTGGACTGTTTAACTTACCCACTCGTTTTTCATCCTGGCACTTTAACAGTATGGAAAAAAATCCAAAGAGAAATGGGCTATAGTTCACATTATATAAAACCAAAGATTATTTCTAATTCATATGCTTTTATAAAAAGTTATTTAAAAAAAAATACTCAGGCTTTATTTTTTTCAACTAAATTAGGAGCTCTTTTAGAATTAAGTGAAAAATCTTTAATTCATAAAAGTGTTGATAACAAAACTTTCTTAGCTAATAATATTGGAATAATTGTTAATAAAAATTTTATACAAGACAAAAAAACAGAATTTTTTATAGAAAGTTTAATTAAATTTTTTAAAACAATTAATTAGTAATTAGTTCTCCGTCTTTAAAAACTTTAATATTAGTCTTATCGCTTAACACCTTAATATCTTCAAGAGGATTGCCATTTACAACTAATATATCAGCTTTTTGACCTATTTGAATTGTTCCAACATTCATTTGCAATAATTTACCTCCAACTTGAGTTGCACTTTTAATTGCCTGCATATTATTCATACCACCTTGAATAAGATATTCTATTTCACGATAATTCATAGACCCATGAGGAAGCATAAAACCAGCATCAGTTCCAACAGCAATATTGATATTAGCCTTGATAGCCTTTTCCAATGAAATCCACTTGGCTTCCCTTGAAAGTTCTAACCATTCCCAATTTTTATTTTTTTTGAAAATCTCATCAGTTTCAAAATCAAAGTTTCTTTCATTTACTAAAAGTGTTGGAACATAAAAAGTATTATTTTTTTTCATCAAATCTATTGTTTCATTATCTAACCAATGACCATGTTCCACAGAATGAATCCCATTTTTTACTGCTGTGGTAATTCCTTGCCCTCCAGATGTATGAGAGGCTACCTTTAAATTCAACATATTTGCTTCATCACATACATGTCTGATTTCGTCATCTGTCATTTCTTGCTTATATGGATTTTTTAAATCATATGTTGAACTTACACATATATTAGTTTTAATAAAATCTGCTCCTAATTTATGCTGGGTCCTTACTCCTTTTCTGAACTGATAAGGACCGTCACATGGGTATGTCATTGATTCATATTTCACATGACTTCCCCAGCCAGGTTGATCCATATGGCCCCCTGTAACAGAAAGTCCCAATCCACAAGCCAATATATTTGGCCCTAACAAGCCATGTTTATTAATTGAGTCTCTTATATTAATAGCAACATTTCCAGGTGCATTCATATCTCGTAAGCTAGTAAAGCCAAAATTCATATGATCTTTTGAATACGAATAACCTCTTAAACTTTGCTCCCCATAATCCATATCAACTGACTCAGCTCGAAAAGCTCTACTGTTAGTTATACCCGAATATGCTAAATGAACATGAACATCTACCATACCTGGCAGTATAGTTTCAGTATCATAAGTGAAAACTTTTTCATTCTCTGAAGGAAAATGTTCATCAAAATTAATGATATTCTTAATAATTCCGTCTTCTATTTTTATAACTTTATCTTTGACTATATGATCACTTATACCATCAATAATTTTATTTGCTTTAATTGCTATTCTCATAAATTTTTAATATAGTTCATATTTATTTTGAATTTTTTCCGATAATTCCCAAGCATCTATATACTGATTATTAATTCCACCAGCATCTTGAATTCCAAGATGCAAAAAAGCTGGGGTAATAAAAATAGGATCCTTCCAAATTTTTTTTTTCTCTTCAGAATATGTTTTTTTACTCATGGCTGTATGTATAGGTGTTCCTGGTGTAATAGAGTTTACTGCTATATTATATAGTTTACATTCCTCACTAAGAGATCTACTTAAACCTTCTATACCAAATTTAGAAGCACAATATGCAGTTTCGTTTAATCCTCCATATTTGGCAGCTCTGCTAGAAACATTAATAACGGAACCTTTTTTGTTAATTTTCATGGTTGGAACAATAAGCTTACAGGTTATAAATGATCCGGTTAAATTAACATCAATAATCTTTTTCCAAAATTCATAAGAGCTATCTTCAATAGATTTAAAATCTATTATTCCAGCACAATTAATAAGAACATCTATATTAACAACTTTTTGAAATATTTTTTTTATTATATTATTCATGTTATTATAATCACAAATATCTGATAAAAAAAAATTACTGTTATTATAAGATAAAAACTCTTCATCATTAATTTTGTTATTATCAACAGCATATACGCTTGAACCCATTCTTAAAAAAGATTTAGCAACTGCAAGACCAATTCCACTTGATGCCCCAGTAATAAAAATATTTAAATTAGTAAATTTATTAATTTGCAGCTCTTCCTCCGTCTACCAAAAGACCAACACCTGTTACAAAGGATGACATATCAGAAGATAAAAATAATACTGTTTGTGCTAATTCATAAGGACTAGCTACCCTTCCAAGGGGGGTAATAGTTTTCCATTTTTTTTTAAGTTCTATTTTATTTTTTGCTCTTTTTAAATTTCTTTCATTCATAGGAGTATCAATTACACCAGGACAAACCGCATTAACTCTAATATTATATTTAGCATATTCAATTGCTAAAACTCTGGTTAATGACATTACTCCTCCTTTTGATGAAGCATAACTAATATTTCCCCCAACATTTGCAAATGCACTAATTGAGCTATTGTTAACAATTACACCTCTTTTTTTTTTCATCATATGCGGAAGTACATTTTTACTAAACAAAAATACTCCTTTTAGATTTACAGAAATAATTTTTTCAAAAGTTCTTACATCAACTTTATGAGATGGAGTTACTACTTGTTCAATTCCAGCATTATTAAACAATATATCAATTTTTTTAAAATTATTAATTGTATATTTAATTACTTTTTTAACATGACTTTCTTTACTTACATCGGCATTAATAAAAAAGGTCTCTAAACACATGTTGTTAAATTTTTTTTGATTTTTTATGCCTTGCAATTTATTAGTATCACAAAAAATTACTTTCGCCCCTTCTTTGGCCATTGTTTCAACAGTAGCTTTGCCGATTCCATTGGCGCCGCCAGTTATTATTGCAATCTTATTTTTTAAAATCATTAAATACTACAAATATCAAAATTAAATTGTTTTTCTATAAACAATTAGTCTTCTAAATGATGCTAAATTGTATACGCTAATTTATCCTTATCCAAATAAATAATCAAAATTAAACTAAAGAAATACAAAATTAAATATAAGAAAAAAATAAACAAAAAATAATCCTCTATTATCTTGCCTATTAACAAAATACTAAGAGATGCAAAAATGAGTTTAGTAAAACTAACAAAGCCTAAAGAAGTTCCTGCAATTCTTTTATTAAAATTTACAATTAGGCCAGATACAGAAGGAATAATTAAACCTTTGCCTAAAGTTGCCAGTGATATAAAAAAATAAAGAATTAATATTTCAAAATCATTTATATAAAAAAGATATATAAATAAAAAAAAATAATTAAAAAAACAAATCACTGTGCCAATCTTAATCATTAAAATTGCTTTAAATTTAAAAAAACCTGATAATAAACTTCCTATTATAAAACCTAATGAAACAAAAAAACTCATAAATCCAAGATCTATTGAATTGTAACCCTTAAGAGTTATTATCAAAAAAGGGGAAATTGCAACAAATGTAAAACTAGTAAAAATACTTATTAAGCTAAATAATAAAAGAATATTAAAATTTTTTTTATACAAAAGTGCAAAAAATTTTCTTTGTATTTTACTTTGTCCCTGATTAATATGTTTATTAGTTTCATCTAATTTAAACCAAGAATAAAATATTAAAGGAATAGAAGAAATTATCAAGAATAAGTGAATAGACTGCCAACCAAAATATTCATTTAAAACACCTCCAATAATTGGTGAAAAAATAGGAATAGTCATATTAGCACTAATTACAAAAGCTATTATTTTATAGGTATCTTTTTCTGGTGTAATATCTTTAATTATTGCAATTGATAAAACGATACCAACACATGCTCCTGCAGATTGCATAAACCTAAAAAAAAGAAGTAAAAAATATGATTGATCAAAAAATAATATTAATAAACTAGAAGATATATATGCAATCAATGCAAATAAAATTATTTTTTTTCTACCAAAATTATCAGATAAATAACCATAAACCAAATGCATTATGGCCATTGCAAATGTTGAAATTGAAAAAATATATATAATATCTTTATATTGAAGTGAAAAATGTTTTTGAATATTGACTACACTTGGTAAAATAGTATGCTGTGTTAAAGGTGATAAAGAAGCTAATAGCGATATAAAAATATAAATATTTAATTTTTTTTTTAATGTACGATCTAACAAAACACTATAACTATAATAGAAAAGAAATTTTAAGCAAAATAAATACTGTTTTAAAAAAAGGAAAATTAGAATTAGGACCTGAAGTTGATAAATTTGAAAAAAATTTTTCTCAATATTGTAATGCTAAATATTGTGTAACAGTATCATCAGGCTCTATGGGACTTTTATTAGCTATAAAATCTTTAGAATTAAAAAAAACAGATGAAGTAATAACTGTGGCTAATTCAGACATACCTACAAGTCATGCCATTTCATTATCAGGGGCAAAGATTATATGGGTTGATGTGGAAGAAGGTTCCTTTAACATTGATCCTCAAGAAATTATTAAAAAAATAAATAAAAATACAAAGGCTATATTGCCTGTACATTTATTTGGGAATCCTGCTAAAATGGATGAAATTTGCAAGATAGCAAAAAAATATAAATTAAAAATTATTGAAGATGCTTGCTTATCTGCTGGAGCAAGTTATCAAAATAAAAAAATTGGTTGTATTGGTGACATTACAGTTTTTAGCACTAATCCAGGAAAAATTCTTGATGGTATTGGTCATGGAGGCATTATCACCACAAATAATAAACAAACTTATTTAAAATTAAAACAACTGCGAGATTATGGAAGAAGCAAACGCCCTGGACAATGGTCAGTAAACTCTGAAATTATTGGATATAATTCCAAACTTTCTGCAATTGATGCTGCTGTTTTAAATATTAGGCTTAAATATTTAAATTGGTATGTTAAAAAAAGAAATCTCAATGCGGCATTATATCAGGATATGTTGAGTTATAAAAAAATTAAATTTCAATCTGTTTATAATAATGCAATTTCAGCCTGGAGAAATTTTCCCATAAGAATTAAAAATAGAAACTATATTTATGATCAACTATATAAAAAAAAATTAAACATTAAATTAAATTATCTTCCTCCAAATCATAAGGATAAATGTTATTCTCATTTGAAAAAAAAATTTAAATTACCCATTACAGAATTAATATGTGCAGAAATAATAAACTTACCTTGTCATCCATATATCTCACAAAATGAAATCAAAAAGATATCTAATGCTATTATTAATTTAGTCAAATAATTATTTAATCGTAATATTTTTTTTTAATTTTATTGATTGATAAATAGCATTAACTATTTTTACAGAATCAATTCCCTCATTAATTGTTACGAAAGGTTTTTTATTTGAAGATAAAGCTTTAACAAATGATCTAGCTTGTAAATAAAAATTATAATTTGCGCCAAATTTTTTATAATAATTAGTATAATCATAATTCTTGTTAATTGTGTTAGTTTGGCAAAACAAGCCTTCTCTAATTTTTAAATCAATTGAACCTTTAGTCCCAAATATTTTTGTTTCCCACCGTGCATTTGTTTTATATGGAGTAAATACTGCTATTAAATTAGCAATAACGCCATTTTTAAATGTTAGAACTATAGTTATTGTATCTTCAACTGTAAGATTGTTATTAATATTATTACTTTGTGCAAATACCTTTGTTATTTTTGACTTGGTTAAGAAAATCAATTTATCTATGCTATGAACTGCATTATACATTAATACTCCTCCGCCTGATAAAGATTTTTGATCAATCCATTTAGGCAATGACGGATTTTTATAAGATAGCATCATCTCTGAAATAAATTTAATTTTTCCTATTTTATTTTGTCGCAAAATTTTATCTGTCACTAAAACTTCTTTTCTATATCGGTGAACAAAACTAATTGAATGTATTAGTTTTTTATTTTTTAATAGAGGTGTTAATTTATCTAACTCTTTAAGATTTATTACTAATGGCTTTTCAATTAAAATATTGATACCTTTTTTAATGCACTTCTTAATAGGGTTAATTCTTTGATTATGAGGCAAACACAAGACGATAAAATCTATTTTTAAAACTAGTAGGTCTTTTAAATTCTTATAATGTTTAATTTTAAATTGCTTTTCAAAAGAATTAGCTCTTTCTACATTTGTTTCGATAAAACCAATAAGCTTTAATTTTTTTATTTTACTAAAAGCTTCAAAATGTCTTAATCCTACTTGGCCGATACCTAATATTGCATATCTCATAAGAAATTATTATTTAATAAAATCATATTATTAGTAGTGATAATATAAAAATTTTCATTCTATTATAGCTTTCTCAATCTGCTTGGACTTAGGGTTATTTTGTTTAACAATCGACTCTCTAAAAGTTATATAAATAACAGATGAAAAAATTATAATACCACCAACCCACGTCCATATATTAGGCAACTCTGAAAATAAAATATAACCTATAAAAGAAAGCCAAATTAAATTAGTAAACTGTAGAGGCATTACAAAAGAGGTATCTGACATCTTTAGAGCTTGATTAGAGGTTACTTGAGTAATAAAACCTGCAATAGCAACAAATGAAAGAATTATAAAATTGTTAAAAGAAATATTTTCCCAATAAAACAATGAAATGATAAAAGTTGGTGGAGTTAAAAAAAGCATATGATAAAAAGCTGTGGTTAGACTTGTATCTTTCTCAGTTAATTTTTTAACAATAATTATTACAAAAGAAAAACTTAATGCTGCCGATAATAACCATAAAATACCAGGCTCTATAGCAACAAAACCTGGTCTAATAACTACTAAAATTCCAATAAATCCTACGATAAGTGCTGTTATTCGATGAAACCTAATAATTTCACCTAAAAAAATTATTGCTAGAAGTGTTGTAAATAAGGGTGTTGTAAAGCCAATAGCTCCAGCTTTTTCCAGTTGTAATGTTCCAATAGCTATAAACCAACTAATCATAGAATAAAGATTGATTGAACATCTTAAAAATTGAAGTTTAATATTTTGAGTCTTTAAATCTTTAAATTTTTGTAACAATAAAAAAGGAAATATAATAATCACACCAAAAAAACATCGATAAAAGGCTAAAATAAAAGGATTTAAATCATTGGATAAAATTTTAATTCCAGACACCATTATAGCTGCAGAAAAAGTACTAATTAATGAAAGAATTACGACTAAAATTTTTATTTTAACCTTAGGTAAAGAAATATTCATAAAAAAACCAATCTACCTATGTTAGTAATAAATTATATAAACAATATGTATGCATACTGATGTTAAATAGTATGCACTATTTTTTTTATTAAAAAATTTAATAAAGTGAACTGAAATTACTTATTATATTTTACACTAATGATTTAGTACCGCCTATTGGAAGCTTCCAAATTTGATCTTCAGTATAACCTATTTCTTTTGCAGCTATATAAAATTTCTTAGGAGGATCCCAGGGATCTTCTGCACTTAAGCGAATTGTTCCCCAATGCATACTCAAAATATTCGAACTACCAAGCATAGAAGTAATTTCAACAGCCTCCTCAGGTGTGCAATGAGATGACTGCATCATATCTCTGGGAAGATAAGCTCCTATAGAAACAATTGTTAAATCAAAAGGTCCTAATTTTTTTCCAATATCATTAAACATTGTTCCAAAAGCAGTATCGCCACTAAAATAAATTTTCTTTGATTGAAAATTAATTACATAACCACTCCATAAAGAAGTATTACGTTTTTGACCAAGTCGTCTTGACCAATGGTAAGCTGGAACACTGATGAAATTAATTTTGTCAATCTTATGATTTTCATACCAATCTAATTCAACTACTTTTTTGAAACCCAAAGTAAAAAATAATTTAGATAATTTAAGTGGACATATAATTGTTATATTTTTTTTATTTTTAATTTTAACAAGTGTTCTTGTATCCAAATGATCATAATGATTATGACTAATTAAAATTGTATTAATTGTAGGCAAATCTCTAATTTTTATACCTGATGGTATATATCTCTTTGGTCCAATTCCAAATGGCCCTGCTGTAGTAGTAAGAAAGGGATCGGTTAAAATATGTTTATTCTCTATTTTAATTAAAAATGAAGCATGACCTAACCAAGTAATAGACGTTGTATCTTTATTTAAATTAAACTCTTTGATAGCTTCTTTTTGAGAAATTGCGTGAGATACAGGAATATTATCTGGAACCTCTTTTTGATCAAACATTTCTTTTTTAATAATACCTTTATAAAAAAAAAGAAAAAAATTAGAGTGAGATCTATTTTTTGATATTTCTCTAGAAGGGCTACCAGGTAAATTTTGAAATGTACCGTCTTCTAAGTGATGAAATGGTCTCGGATTAGCAGCCTTAAGAGAAGAATATTGCATCGTAAAAATAAGAGCAAAAAAATCTTTGATAAATTTAAAAAATTTACGTCGACTTTGCATATCTATTTAATCTATATAATATGTATTTTTATAAATAAAAGTATGAGAAAAAATAAATGAGAGGTTTCCCTGTAGAAGAATATCAAGCAAGAGTATCAAAGTTAAAAATGAACATGCTTCATAGCAATATAGATGCCATTCTCATTACTTCTCCTCATAATTTTAGATATTTCAGCGGATTTGATTCTTATTTCTGGGAAAGTCCTACACGTCCATGGTTTTTATTAATTCCTCAGTCAGATGATCCAATTGCTATTATTCCCTCTATTGGACAAACAGCTTTAAAAAAAACTTGGATAAAAAATATACAAACGTGGCTGTCACCCCAACCAAATGACGAAGGTATATCTGCATTAGAAAATTCTATAAAAAACTTAATACCTATAAAAGGAAATATAGGGTGTGAATTAGGTTTAGAAAGTAATTTGCGCATGAGTATTAATGATTTTGATAAATTAAGGGCAAATTTATCAAATTACAATTTTGTTAATGCCAGTCATTTAATTTGGAAACTAAGAGTAGTGAAATCACAAAATGAAATTATTAAGATTAAAAAAATTATTTCAATTGCAAGCGAAGTATTTGATAATTTGCCTAATCAAATGAATATTGGAATGACTGAAATAGAAATCTGTAACAATTTTAAAAAGCAACTTATTGAAAAAGGGGCAGATCATATATTGTATATGTCCTGTGCATCTGGACAAGGAGGCTATGACCAAATTATTTGTGATCCCTCTGATAAAAAAATTGAAGATGGTGATATTTTAATTATTGATACAGGTACCACATGTGATGGATATTTTTGTGATTTTGACCGTAACTTTGGTTTTGGAAATATTAGTAAAGAATCTCAAGATGCCTATACTATTTTATGGGAAGCTACTGAAAAAGGACTAGAAAAAGCTAAACCTGGGTTAACCTGTGCAGATATAAATAATGCTATGCTATCAATACTAAAAAAAGCAGGATTAATTTCTAATAGTGTCGGAAGAATGGGTCATGGTTTAGGTCTTCAATTAACTGAACCACCAAGTATTATGTCAAGTGACGATACAATACTTAAAGAAAATATGATTATGACAATTGAACCATGTTTTGAGTACACACCTGGAACAATGCTTGTCCACGAAGAGAATATAGTAATAACACAAAATGGCTATGAAAGACTAACTACTCGCACACCAAAAAATATTCCTATAATTAATTAATATTATTTTTAAAACAAAAGATAGAACTAACCATATCCTTTGGAAATTTTATCACTTTTGGTAAAAGAGCTGTCTTGCCAATATTATGCACAATCCAAGCACTTTGAAAGTTTAATTTTTTTTAATAAACCTTCCCTGTGGCTTTTTGTTGAATTGTTTTTTTTCTTCAAATTGTTTTTGTTTTTCTTCTGTTAACCTTTCTTGTTCTACTAGCTCATTCTGCTTCTTTTCTTCTTCTAGTTTTTTTACTGCTTCAGAAGTTTTTATGGTCATGGAATCTACAAACTTTCTATAATCCGTAGTAAAGTTATTTTTACTGATGAATGCCTCTAATTCTCTGCTTGCAGCAATCAACGTACCTAAGTTTTGGTCTTCAAGAGATGTTTCAGCAAACTTAACATTCTTGATCACGCTCGTTGCGATGTCAGAGGTAATATTATTTTTTAGATAATATTTAAAATAGCTAATGATGTTCTTTAGTTTGCTATTTTGCAGGGCAATCTTATTGAGAATATCTTTTTGTCGCTGATCATTTTGTCTTGAATGGAACTTGATAAAGTCTGCTGATGTGGCTGCAAATTCCTTTAATAAGGCAAAATCTTTTTGTTGCACCTCATTCCACTTACCATCGAGGATATCCTTATTGACAGATATCAGCTCTGTTATTTGAATAATATCAAAAGTATCTGGATTGATGGCAATGAACTTAAATAAATCAAGGATGTAATTCTGAGCTGATAGTCGCTCTTTATCATACATGGTCTGTTCCGTTGTTTTGCTGTCGACAATTATCACCTTTTTAGAAATTTCCTTTTTTGAAGCCGATGCATGTTTTTCCAGAGTCGCCAACAGATCCACCGTGATGGATGAGGTGATAGCAAGATTGTTGTCTTCCTGCCACTGATTGAGGGCTTTTTTGGACTTACTGCCAAACAATCCATCAATCTCAGCGTCACCGTCATAAAAGCCCAGTTTCTTTAGGTATGTTTGCGCCTTTATAAAATCTTTCTTGGAACTTATCAGGGTCGTATTGGCTTTTTTGGTCTTAGTTTTGACCTTTGTTTCTTTATTAACTGCACTCACGAATTCTATAAACTTTCTATAATCTGCGGTAAGGTTGTTATTCGTAATGTAGGTATTGAATTTTTTATTGGCTATGTTGAATTGCTCCAAATTTTTTGTTGCAAGAGTTTTTTCTGCCAGCTTAATATTGTCCAGCACGCCAGGGGCAAGATTGGATGTCACATTGTTTTGCAGGTAGAAGGTAAAGTAGTTGATGTGTCTTTTTAATTCATTCTCCGCGGCCGTAAGTCTAGTTAAGGCCTCTTGTCCACGAATGTCATTTTGGCTGTTATGAAATTTCATAAAGTCTGTTGAAGTTTTCGTATAATTTTTAAAAAGTTTGAACTCTTCCCGCTCCAGATTACTCCAGCTTCCATTCAGCACATTCATGTTCGTCACCATGAATTCCGAAATCGTAATAATATCAAAAGTACTTGGGTAGGTTTTAATATAAACCAAGAGATCATTAATATAATTTTGTGCCTCTTTTAACTCTTTGTTAACTTGTGTTGTTTTTCCGCTTCTAATATTTTCGTATTCAGTTTTTGAAATTTCTAGTTGATCAGAAAAACACGAACCTACTTTATTAGATTTCATGTAATAAAAAACTCGATTAGCTTTTGCATCTAGACAATAAATTTTATCTTTTGTTGTTTTCGTACTACGTATTTTATTAGAACATTTAATGCCTCCCTTAAAATTTACAGCCGAATATTTACCACAATATTTTACTGCAAATTCTTTCAAATACATTGAATCTATATTATTTGATGTTGATGATGCTTTTGTTGTTGTTTTTCCGCTTCTAATATTTTCGTATTCAGTTTTTGAAATTTCTAGTTGATCAGAAAAACACGAACCTACTTTATTAGATTTCATGTAATAAAAAACTCGATTAGCTTTTGCATCTAGACAATAAATTTTATCTTTTGTTGTTTTCGTACTACGTATTTTATTAGAACATTTAATGCCTCCCTTAAAATTTACAGCCGAATATTTACCACAATATTTTACTGCAAATTCTTTCAAATACATTGAATCTATATTATTTGATGTTGATGATGCTTTTGTTGTTGTTTTTCCGCTTCTAATATTTTCGTATTCAGTTTTTGAAATTTCTTTAGCCTGAGCACATGGTTTATTTGAAATAGAAAAAGTATGATAAACAGTTTCATTAAGGCGTTTACAATATCTTTTTTTCTGTACTGTCGGTGTTGTTATGCCAAGTTTTACATCTACTTTACTTTTAAGAGCCTTAATGTAATTATTGTTTCTTTTTATAACCCAACCCACATTATCTTTGCATCCAGTAGAACCCGAATAATTTTTTGCTCTTTCTGCAGCTTTAGCTTTGCGATATACTTTATAGTCAGGAGTGGATAGTTTTTTTACTTGTTTTTCAGTTGCTTGTGCATTTTTAGAAGCTGTTCCAGCACATAACCTTAGCCACTCATGATCATCACCTGATGTTTTGGATTGGCTAGGCATGAGAGGGGTCTTACCGTTATATGGATATGTGTCCGCAAATGATGCTGTAGGCAAAAATAGAAATAAAAAAAATATCAATAAAGCAAGTCTCATATTGTCCTATAAAACATACCTTAAATTAGAATTAAGGTGAAATATAATTATTGAAAGGTTAATAAATATAAGAATAAACCTTATTAATTTAGTTTTCACGAATATTTATGATTGTTTTTGTTATTATTTATATACTACCTACTTGCACACCAATAAAAACTTATCTTATTATTAATTAATATTTTTTTATATAATTGACTCAATTTTTGGCATTAAATTAAGTAACTCCTTGGTATAATCGTGAGTTGGGGTATTAAATAATTTTTCTGTTTCAGTAATTTCACATATTTGACCATTCTTTAATACAGCTATTCTATTACACATCTGTCGTACTACAGGAAGATCATGGCTTATAAATAATATGGTTAAATTAAGTTGATCTTGAAGATCTTTTAAAAGGTTTAATACTTGTGCTTGTATACTCACATCTAAAGCTGAAGTTGGTTCATCACAAATTAATAAACGAGGTCTAGTAGCTAATGCTCTTGCAATAGAAATTCTTTGTCTCTGACCTCCTGAAAATTCATGTGGGTATCTATCAAGAGATTCTCTTGTCATTCCCACAATATCAATTAAATCATTAACATTATTTTTAATTGAATTTTGATTTATTCCTTTTTGAAAAAATTTAATTGGTTCCGCTATAATATCTTTAACTTTAAATCTTGGGTTTAAAGATGAATATGGATCTTGAAAAATCATCTGTATCTGACCACGATATTTATTTTTAATTATTTTATTTTTTGGATCATGTAATGAAAGATCTTCAAAAAAAACTTGACCATTTGTTGGTTTAACTAAACTTGTTATAATTTTAGCAATAGTTGATTTACCAGAACCTGATTCACCTACTAATCCAAATGATTCTCCTTCAAAAATTTCAAAAGAAACATTGTCTAAGGCTTTGAGTTTATTATTTTCTTTTATAGAACGAATAATTGATTGTTCATCAAATATTTTAGTTATATTTTTAAAATCTAATAATTTTTCATGAGAAAGTTCTCTTACTGCCCAATTTTTAATAATGCTATTTGTAAGATTTAATGAAGTATCACTTGTTTCCCCTCCTTCAGGATTTAATAACTTAAACCTATTAATTTTTTTATTTGTTGGAGGCACTGACATTACTAAACTTTTACATTCATTAGATTGTGGATTTGAAAGAATTTCTGTTGTCTTCCCTTGTTCAACAATTTTTCCATATCGCATAACAATAACTCTATTTGTTGTTTCTGCAATCACACCCATATCATGTGTAATAATCATTACTGCTAAATTTCTTTTAACAGTTAAATTTTTTAATAATTTTAAAATTTGATGCTGAATACTTACATCTAAAGAGGTTGTTGGTTCATCAGCTATAATTAAATCAGGCTCACAACTGATTGCTAAAGCAATTACAACCCTTTGACGCATACCTCCACTAAATTGATGCGGATATTCATTAATTCTTTTTTCTGGATTTTCAATACCCACCTCTCTTAATAGATCAATAGATTTTTTTTCTGCTTCTTTATAATTTAATTTGAGATGAGTTTGTATTGTTTCAACTAATTGATCTTTTATTTTAAATAATGGATTTAAAGAAGTTTGAGGATCCTGAAATATAAATCCTATTTTTTTTCCTCTTATATTTTGTAATATTTTTTCATTATTAGAGCATTCAATATCATCTAATTTGATTGATCCTCCTATTATTTTGCCAGGTTTATCAATTAAATTAATAATAGCATTAGCTACAGTAGACTTCCCAGAACCAGACTCACCAACAATTCCCAGTATTTCTCCTCTATCTAAATTAAAAGAAACATTTTGACTTGCTTTAATAGTTTCTTTTCTTGTTAAATATTCAATATCTAAATTTTTAACTTCTAAAAAACTCATCTTGTTTTTAATTTTGGGTTAAGAGTGTCTCTCATCCAATCTCCAAGTAAATTAATTGATAATGCTAAAACTACTAAAAAAATTGCAGGAAAAAAAGTAATCCACCACTCGCCTGAAAATAAAAAATTATTTCCAAATCTTATCAAAGTACCAAGTGATGGAGTTGTTGGGGGAACGCCTACACCTAAAAAACTAAGAGTCGACTCTGTAATAATTGCAAGAGCTAATCCAATAGTTGCAATAACAAGTACAGGCCTTAAAATGTTTGGTAAAATGTGTTTAAACATTATAACTAAATTTGAAAGACCTATAATTCTGGAAGCAGAAATATATTCTTTATTTTTTTCAACTAAAGTAGCAGCTCTTGTTACTCTTGCAAATTGTGGCCATTCTGAAATTCCAATCGCTAATATCAAAACATAAATTGACATTTCATTGTGTAGAGATTTTGAAATAAAACCTCTTGCAATTCCATCAACCAACAAAGCCATCAAAATACTTGGTATGGTTAATTGAACATCAGTGATTCTCATTACTATAATTTCATATCTTCCACCTAAATATCCAGAAGTAACTCCTAAAAAAACCCCTAGTATCATAGCAAATATAATTGAAGCAAAACCAACTATTAATGAAATTCTAGCTCCATAGATCATGGTTGAAAGCATATCCCTGCCCTGTTGATCTGTTCCTAAAAAAAAATTTAAAGTTCCTCCTTCAACCCAAACAGGAGGAGTAAAAGCATCCATTAAAGAAATATTCATAGGATCAAAAGGATTATAAGGAGCAACAAGTTCAGCAAATATAGAACAAAAAAGAATAATAAAAAAAACTATTGTTGAAATAATTGCTATTTTTGATTTTAGAAAACTATAACCAATATCATTATCAAAAACTTTCGTTATTGCTTTAGAAATCATTTTGATGCAAGTTCTTCTTTTATTCTTATTCTTGGATCAATAAAATAATATGCGATATCAACTAGAAAATTTATCATCACAAATATAAATGCTACCATTATCAAATATGCTGACATTATAGGAATATCTACAAAGTGAACGGCATTAATAAATAAAAAACCCATACCAGGCCATTGGAATACTGTTTCAGTTATAATAGAAAAAGCAATTAATGTTCCAATATTTATACCTGTAATTGTGATTACAGGAATTAATCCGTTTTTTAATGCATGTTTGAAATTAATTGTTCTTTTTTCTATCCCTCTGGCATGTGCAAATTTAATATAATCTGTCTGAAGTATTTCCATCATTTCAGCTCTTACTAATCTTATAATATAAGTCATTTGAAACAAACTAAGAGTAACTGAAGGAAGTATTAATGCTTTTATACCACTTAAAGTTAAAAATCCTGTTCTCCAAAAGCCTAAATCTACAACTTCACCTCTGCCAAATGAAGGAAGAATTCCTAAAATAACTGAGAATAAATATATAAATAAAATTCCAATAACAAAAGTAGGCAAAGAAACCCCAAATAGAGAAATAATTAATATTAGATTACTTAAAAATCCCTCTCGATTAATTCCAGTGTATACTCCAAGAACAACCCCTGAGATAATTGCAATAAGAGCAGAAATAAAAACTAATTCCAAGGTAGCTGGCAATCTTTCAGATATTAATTCTGATACTGGTCTTCTTAATTGATATGATATACCAAATTCCCCTTTAGCTGCATTACCAATAAACCTAATGAACTGAGTATAAACAGGATCATTTAAACCTAACTTTTCTCTTATCTCTGCTCTTTTTTCTGTTGAAGCTTCTTGACCAACCATATTATGAACTGGATCTCCTACAAAATTAAATAAAGAAAAAGAAACGAAAGCAACAACAATCATAACAATCACTGATTGAATAAGTCTTTTGAAAAAATAATTTGTCATTAGAATTGTAAAAAATAAAAAACTGGCCAATAAATAAAATTGGCCAGTAATTAAAAATATAAATTAATTAACTTTTGCGTGACGGAATAAAGGCTCGTTATTAGTTCTTATTGGAACATCAACGTTACTTTTACTACCCCATGATATTACTTGATGATGAAGAGGTAAATAAGGCATGTTATCTTGAACAATTGCCCATGCTTCCGCAATATTTGCATTTCTCTGATCTAGATTTGTTTCAGTTAGCATTGTTCCAACTAATTCATCTACTCTAGCATCACTAAAACCAACCTTATTCCAACTGCCTCCAGTTGTTAATAAGAAAGAATATACATAATGACTATCAAAGGTAGGTACACCCCAACCTAACATATAGAAATCACTTAAATCATTTTGTAAATCTTTAAAGTGAATACTTTTTGGTTGAGCATCTAGATTAACTGTAATGCCTATTTTTGCAAGCATACCAACAGCAGCAACACAAATTGCTTCATCATTGATATAACGATTATTAGGGCAATCCAAAGTTATTTCAAATCCATCCGGATAACCTGCTTCAGCAAGAAGTTGTTTAGATGTTTCAGGATCATAAGGCAAACGAGTATCTAGTTCTTTGGTATAACCTTGAACTCCTGGAAAAGTAATCATTCCAGCTGGCTCACTAAGACCTCGCATAACTTTATCTTTGATCGCATCCATATCTAACGCGTGATACATCGCAAGACGAACTCTTTTATCTTTTAATGGATTAGCTCCTTTAATATTAGATGATCTTAATTCATCAGATCCTTGATCCATTCCAAAGAAAATTGTTCTTGCTTGTGGAGTACTTTCAACTTTATGACTTGAAGAGCTGCTAATTCTATTAATATCTTGTGCTGGTGTAAAGTTTGTAAAATCAATATCTCCAGATAATAATGCCGCAACTCTTGTTGCATCATTATTAATTGGTAACAATTCTATTGTATCAATATTATGCTGAGATTGATCTCCCCACCAACTTGCATTTCTTTCAAATACAGTTCTTGTATCTTGTTCTCTTAATGTAATTTTAAATGGACCAGTTCCATTCGCACTAATTGAACAACTTGTTTCCTCAGAAGCATCAAAATCCTGAGGTAATTCACATCCGTTCTTTTTAGCCCATCCCTCAGACATAATAAAAATTTGAGATAATTGGTTTAAAAGAATTGGATTTGGACCCTCAGTTTTAATTTCAACTGTACTTCGATCAAGAGCTTTAACAGATGTGATACTTTCTATCAGCTCTATCATATCTGAAGCTCCTGAAAGCGCTCTATTGATACTGAACGCAACATCACTCGCTCTTAATGCTTTTCCATCTGAAAAAGTTACACCATCACGAAGAGTAAAAACCCAAGTTTCAGGATCTGTTGCTTCCCAAGATGTTGCCAATTGTGGTTCAATAGACATATCCAGACCACGAGTGACTAAACTCTCGTATACTTGTCTAGAAACCATATGAGTTGGTCCTTCATTTTGTGCATGTGGATCTAGCGTTAATGAGTCACCTGGCATTGACCACTTAATAGTTGCGGCGTTTGCTTGTGAAATAA
>Ga0315336_1002511_pt1 | contig 27705 bp, 25 predicted proteins | sample ASW5metaG_FD_204512 | JGI IMG/M metagenome (GOLD analysis project Ga0315336, IMG submission 204512) | Ammonia-oxidizing marine archaeal communities from Monterey Bay, California, United States - ASW #5 | ecosystem: Environmental > Aquatic > Marine > Intertidal zone | place: USA: California... | reverse complement strand
TGGCGCACTCGAAGAGGCGCATTTGAATATAGACGATATCGCTATGGCAGGCTTGGGTGTTGCCGGTGCCGATCTTCCCGAAGATTTCGTCATGCTCGAAAAGGAAATCTACACGCCGTTGTTCGCAGAAACTCCGCGTGTGATTCACAATGATTCCATCGCCGCCCTTAAGGGTGGCATGACCGGTAAAAACGGCATCGTCATCATATGCGGAACCGGCGCCATCGCTGCAGGCCTGTCCGAGTCAGGGAAAACTGCAAGAGCCGGCGGCCTGGGAGCCGAGTACACCGATGCATGGACCGGTCAAACCATCGGAGAAGAAGGCCTTCGCAGTGTCTGGAGAGCCTTGGAAGGGATCATTCCGTCGACAACGTTGACCAAACTTTTCGTCGCCCGTTCAGGTTTTGAAGACGCCGAAACCCTATTCACCAAAGTCTATCGGGGGGAAATAGAACCCGATTTACTAGAACCGAAAGCCGAACTTGTGTTTCACGCCGCACTTGACGGCGATTCAATGGCTTGTGATATCCTTACGTCTGCTGGAATTTTTCTGGGAAATATGGTCAATGCCGTAGCCACGAAACTGGATTTTACGGACCAACCCCTCGAAATAATTACGGCCGGAAGTGTGTTTCAGGATGGAGCGCCCATTTTAATCGACGCCATGGAGAAGGTTGTGCAGCAGAAAACACCAAATGCTGCATTCAAGAAACCAGAATTTGCTCCCGTTATTGGCGCGTTGATGTTGGGCTTCGAAGCAGCCAATTTGTTGACCGACGATTTGATGCAACGAATTCGAGAAGGAATTCTCGACGCGAAAACAAAGTTTGGTATCCAATTAAGGAATTAGGCATGTTTAAAATTAGAGTACTACAATTATTTTCACTGTCAATCATCATCGCGTTGACGGCGTGTTCAAAAGAAGAATATGAATCGGAAGAAGATTTCCTCGAAGGCGTTCGTGACAACGCACATACGCAAACGGTCAAATCTGAAAAAGGTGCCGTCGGGCCCGGATCCGGCCAAACGCCCGTGATAAGAGTTGCTACAACGTCTTACTCCATGGGTAATGTTCCTGCCGATCGAGTCACCACCCGAAGCATGACCATTTCCAACGATGGCGAAGTCCCGTTGATTATCAGTGATGTAACAACTTCCTGCCATTGTACCGAAGGGGAAATGGTCGAGAAGGAAATTGCACCGGGAAAATCTTCCGAATTACAGATTCATTTTCACCCGGATCGTATTCCAGGACAATTTCATGCAAAAAAATTCCTCACGATCTTTAGCAACGATCCAAAAATGTCTCAATTACAAATCGCCGTTGAAACCTACGTGGACCCTGAATTAAAGTTCGAACCCAAGGTTCTCGAAATTCCCGCTGCGAATGCCGGCCAACCGACAGAAGGCTATATCACCGTTTTCGTGCTCCAAGAAACGCCTATAACATTGACAGACAGTACGTTCAGTCAGGACTTGGATTTCATGACTTCATCAATCGTCAATCCGCCCAAAAGTGAGTGGGCTGACCCTGAAGTCCCCGAAATTCGTATTTTGGTAAAAGTGGACGAAACTGCTCCCGTTGGAACTCACAAAAACATGGTCCGTGTGACCACCAACCTGGTTCGGTTTAAAAAAATATCCATTCCGGTCGAAGTGAAAATAAAAGGAAAATACACATTCAACCCCGACTCTGTCACGCTCAGAAATATCGTTCCCGGAGAAGTTCAAAAGAACATGTTGGTGTTAGAGTCCGAGTATCCGATTGTGTTGAAGGAAATGACGTACGAAAACTCAAGATTCAATATAGTGTCTCGAACCAATGAAAAAAACGGAAACATAGAATTCGATCTGACCATGTCCGAAGAATATGAAAATCGTTTACAGAAAGATAATCTGGTATTGAAACTCGAAATCGATGGGGAAGAGTACGAAAACACAATTCGAGTCGTAGCACTAGTGAAACGAAATTAAATACGGGGGAAATATGGAGTCGATTCAGGCAGTCGTTGAATCAACAGGACAAGAACATTTATTGCAGTTTTGGGCAGAGTTATCGTCGGAGGAAAAAACTCATCTCGAGGCACAAATCCGTTCTGTCGATTTCGAGCTGACCCATCGGCTGACCGACACCTGGATTCGCCAACATCCTGAACCGGACGAAATCGAAACGATCAACCCGATGCCCACGCTACCCATCGTCGATCCGACAAGCGGCGAAGCGAAGGACGCTCTTGCCGCAGGCGAAGAAGCCCTTTCAAAAGGCGAAGTTGGCCTCATACTTGTGGCAGGCGGCCAAGGCACACGTCTAGGCTTCGACGGCCCCAAAGGCTCCTTTCCCATCGGGCCCGTATCCGGTAAATCTCTCTTTGAATACCACGCCGCAAAAATTCATCACTACAACAATCGATACGGGTGTATTCTCCCGTGGTACATCATGGTCGGCGATACGAATGAAGCGGCCACCAAAGCGTTCTTCAAGGCCAATAATTATTTTGGACTACAAAAGAACGATATTTCCTTCTTCAAACAAGCCATGATGCCCTGCGTCGGTGAAGATGGAAAAATTATCCTCGACGAAAAACATTCGTTGGCAATGAACCCAAACGGTCACGGTGGCTGCATTCCCGCCCTTGTCGACGAAGGCATCATCGACGACGCCAAAAATCGAGGCGTCAAATCATTCAGCTATTTCCAGGTAGACAACTGGGCCGTCAAATTGGCGGACCCCTATTTCATCGGCTACCACCTGGTCAACGATGGGAAAATGTCCGCAAAAATTCAACGGAAAGTAGAACCTCGAGAAGCCGCCGGCGTGTATTGCGAAGCCGACGGACAATACATCGTCATCGAATACACCGAACTCGATATCTATCCTCAGCTGATGGACATGGGCCCCGACGGCACGCTCAAGCATTTCGCGGCCAATGCCGCCATTCACATGCTGGACGTCGCGTTTATCGAAGAAGTCTACAATCGTTTCGCAGACTTCCCGTGGCATTGTTCACACAAAAAAATCCCCATCGTCAATGCCGATGGAATCCGTACTACACCCGAAGAGTTGAACGGATACAAATTCGAAACCTTCGTGTTCGATGCCTTCCGTTTTTCCGACAATAAACCAGTTGCGCTGGAAATCGAACGCCTCGGTGAATTCACACCGACAAAACAAATGACCGGACCAGGAAGTGTAGAACAAGCCCGTATAGACATGTCCCGTTATTGGGCGCAATGGCTCAAAGCGGCGGGCATCGAGAGAAGTCTTGACGACGTCCTAATCGAAATCGATCCCCGTTTCGCTTTCAATCAAATCCAATTTGTCGAAAAGGCCGATTCGTTGAGCATCCCGGACTCGGGGAATATTTTCATCAACGCCGAAGGGGTCGTCAGCCAATAGGCGCATTCGGCCCCATCACCATGCGCACGGCCTTTCGCATGGTCTCTACGGTGACGGGAACAACCCCTGAAATCTCACCATCCGGACTGACGATTACGCGCTCTTTCGATTCAATCCTCACCTTCGTGCCCCGCTTGTAAAAGACTTTGGGATGGCTATCCTGAGTGCCTTTATACATATGCGAAACGTTGCTGAACGTCTCCACGATTCCCATCTGATCCATGATGTAGATCTCCAACAATCCATCGTCCATTCGAGCATTGGGGCCCGATTTCAATCCGCCGCCGTCGTAAATTCCGTTGGCTACAATGACCTCCAGTTTGGGACCGACAATAGGGTCGTCGTCATCAATAGTGACCGAAATCTCCGGACAGGCATAAGTAAAACGGGCCGAAATGATCCCCGACAAAAACGTCATGAACCCGCCCATGACCTTGCTCCGTCGATTGACGATCTCGCACACCAGCCCGCCAAAACCGATGTGCGCCGCTGTGTTGAAATACCGAACGCATTCTTTTCCTGATTCGTCGAGGTTCGTCACTTTGCCGATGTCCACTAAGTCAGCTGTTGGATTGGTTAAATAATCAATCGAATCTTTAGGGCGGGGGAGATCGAGTGTCTTTCGAAAATCAGAGGCCGTCCCAGTCGGAAGTAACGCCATCGAAGCGTCCGGGTTGATGGTCGATCCACGTTCAAAAAAACCGTTCGTCACTTCGTAGTGAGTCCCGTCGCCTCCAACACTGACGATACGGTCGTGGCCGTCATGCAACGCCTGACGAGTTAACTCTGACGCGTGTTCAGGATATTCGGTGAGAAACAGGGCGTAGTCTGGAACCAGCTCCGCGATACGCGGCTCGAACCGTTTCCAACTTTTCATGGCCTTTCCGTTACTCGAACGGGGATTCAGTATGAAGGCGTATTTCTCCGGGGGATGTCCTGTAGCCATGAATGTATTCCATATGAATTCAACAGAATAGCGTTATACACGAACGTCGGAAGTAACTCCAATGCGATCAGCATTTCGTTCCAGAATTGGATTAATGAAATCCGTGATGAATTCTTCCACCTGTTGCGGCGCACGCCCGACATAATCGTTCATGTCCAAAGTCGCTTCGATTTCTTCCATCGTCATTCCAATGGCCGGGTCGTTGGCCATGCGTTCCAGCATGTCGTTCTCGCCGCCTTCTTCTTTGACCACGGCCGCCGCCGCAAGCGAATGCAGCCGAATAACTTCGTGCAGCTCCTGCCGATCGCCGCCCTTTTTGACGCACGCCATCAAAATATTTTCCGTCGCCATAAATGGAAGTTCGGCCTTCAGGTATTTCTCAATGACTTTTGGATATACCTTAGGGTCTTCCATGATGTTTAAATACAGATTCAAAATCCCATCGGCTGCCAAAAACGCCTCCGGTAAACTGATACGTCGTATCGCCGAATCGTCCAGCGTCCGTTCAAACCACTGCGTCGCCGTCGTAAACTGAGAGTGGAGGGGAGCCGTCATCAAATGCCGTGCCAATGCACAAGCCCGTTCGGACCGCATAGGATTGCGCTTATACGCCATCGCCGAACTACCGATCTGATTCTTTTCAAACGGCTCTTCAACCTGCTTCAGGTTTTGCAGCAACCGCATATCCGTCGCAAATTTATGCACCGATTCGCCGATCGAAGCCAATACTTGCAGTACCTGTGAATCCACCTTACGAGGGTAAGTTTGTCCCGTCACAGGATACGAAGAATCGAAGCCCATTTTTTCTGCGACAAGCTGATCGAGTTTTCTGACTTTCTCCCCATCGTTATCAAACAACGACATGAAAGACGCCTGAGTACCCGTCGTTCCCTTAACACCACGGCACTTCAATCGTGCAATTTGGTTTTCCAGGTCTTCAATATCAAAAACCAAATCTTGCGCCCACAATGTAGCGCGCTTACCAACCGTCACCACTTGAGCCGGCTGATAATGCGTATATCCAAGCGTCGGTAGATCTTTCCATTTCTTCGCAAATGCCCTTAAACGTTCCAACACATTCACAGCCTTACTGAGAATGATCTCCAACGCTTCCCGAAGAACAATCAAATCCGTATTGTCACCCACGTAACAGCTCGTAGCACCCAGATGAATGATCGGCATCGCGTTCGGAGCCACTTCACCATAGGTATGCACATGCGCCATCACGTCATGGCGCAACTCTTTCTCATGCGCCTTGGCACTCTCAAAATCGATATCGTCGACATGGGCCTTCATCTCGGCGATCTGCTCGTCCGTGATCGGAAGCCCCAGTTCCTGTTCGGCTTCCGCCAACGCAATCCAACAGCGGCGCCAGGTAGAAAACTTCTTCTGCGCGCTGAATTGTTCAGACATTTCCTTCGTTGCAAATCGTTCAACGAGAGGGGAGGTGTATAAGTCTGTCATTCTCAATTCCTTCTTTTAAGCCGGATCCGCGTCTTTTGCATGTAAATCAAAACCATCGTCAGTGGCTACGGCCGCTACGGCCGTAATCGGGTTCTTACGTTCTGCAAACACGCCTACACCTAAAACGAAGTCACACGCTGCATCTGCCGTCTTCGGCGTATATTTGCCACTTTGGGAAGGGGCGATCGAATTTTCTTCATAGGTGGCCACATAAAAGAATTTTCCAGCCTCCAGCGGCATCTGCTGGACTTCCAGTCCATTATCTCTGACAATAGCGAGCCACCCCGTACCATCACGCTTATCCGCAACAGAACTGATTCTCGGCGTATTGTAATCGTCTTTTTCATAGTCCAGTGCCATCGAAGAAAGAACCAATGCATCCCGCACCGACATCCCCGAAGCAATCTTCTCTGCGATAGGGTCCGTCTGGCTACCGTTCGTGACCACCGCTACAAGATTATCTTGCACCAACCGCACGCAGTTATAGGCAATGTAAGGGTTCTTATGCACGTCCCCTTCATGACCTTCCTTCGGCACGATGCTCACTTTATCGCCCGATTCAGCAATCACGGCCTTCCGATTTGGAAATGACCGGCTCGAAACGCGATACGACGCGCAGATACGACCATCAGGAGTCTGGGAAATACAAACAATTCGCCCGATATACATGGAAAATCCTTTCAAGAGGTGCAGCTACTTCCGCAGGGGAGACTCCCTGCGATAAGGCAAGATTATACCCAATCTAAGTGCACAGGATAAAGGAAATGACGGAGGTATTTGGAAAGGATTGCGGATTTTTTTCTGTAGTGGTACACTGAGAATGCAAAGCTGAAATGATATTGAATGATCTGGAGGCCGGATACGATGATTTGCAGCAATTGTGATACGAAAATCACCTTTCTTACTTCGCTCAAGCAACCCACACCCTATCGGTACAAATGCGGGAATTGCAAGACGCGATTCAAAGTGCGAACCCCTGGAATGAATATGTTCATGGCATTGGTCGTGTTCCTATTCGTACTCCTTACAGTCGGCATGATGAATGTGTATTTTAGTTTCGGAATGCTCCTGGCGGTGCCGATGATTGTTTTCATGATTGCCCTCTGGATGATTATCGAGGTACTAACCCATTCATTCATCATGGAAAAAGGTGTCTTTTCGCCAATCGAAGAACGACGAACCGAGATGAACGTCTGACCCATCCGGCCAGCCCTATTTCTACATCCGATTCCTCAAAAACTTTACATCCAACCCCCAATTTCGCTATTTTTTGGGGGTTTATTTTTTACAACATTAAGGACGGATCGAGTATGACCGAGGATAAATCACGCGATACAGCGTATTGGAAGGCGAACGTACGCCTCATTTTTCAATTGATGGCCGTTTGGGCCTTCGTATCGTTTGGATGCGGTATTCTGCTGGTTGAAGTGCTCAACAAGATCCAGTTCTTTGGCGTCCCATTCGGTTTCTGGATGGCCCACCAGGGCTCCATCTACGTTTTCGTGGTTCTGATTCTCGTCTACTGTCTCAAGATGGATAAACTCGACCACGAGTTCCATCTCGATGAAGACGAATAAGAAGGGACCAATTCAATGACAACTCAAAACTGGACCTTCCTGTTTATTTTCATATCCTTCAGCGCCTACATCTATATCGCCTGGCGTTCTCGCGTAAAAGAATCCGCCGGCTTCTACGTCGCTGGTCAAGGTGTCCCGGCTATCGCCAACGGCGCTGCCACCGCAGCCGATTGGATGTCTGCCGCTTCTTTCATTTCCATGGCCGGCCTCATATCCACTATGGGCTACGACGGAACCGTCTACCTCATGGGCTGGACCGGTGGATACGTTTTACTCGCCTTGCTCCTCGCTCCATATCTCCGTAAGTTTGGGCAATACACCGTCCCCGATTTCGTCGGCACTCGCTACTATTCCAACGTCGCCCGCATCGTCGCCGTAATCTGTGCCGTGTTCGTTTCCATCACGTACGTCGCGGGACAAATGCGCGGAGTTGGCATCGTATTCAGTCGTTTTCTCAATGTGGAGATTGAAGTCGGCGTGATGATCGGCATGGCCATCGTCGCGTTTTTCGCCGTCATCGGAGGCATGAAAGGAATCACTTGGACGCAAGTGGCGCAATATACCGTTCTCATCGTCGCGTTCCTCATCCCATCCGGCGCAATTGCTTTTAAACTCACCGGAAATCCTATCCCGCAACTCGCGTTCACAACGAGCGACATCGTCGCGAGCTTGAACCAGATTCAAACCGATTTGGGATTCAAGGAATACACCCAGCCCTTCCAGGGTAAAACCATGCTCGATGTGTTCTGCATTACCCTCGCGTTGATGGTCGGGACCGCCGGATTGCCCCACGTGATCGTCCGTTTTTATACCGTCCCCAACGTTCGCGCCGCCCGCTATTCGGCCGTATGGGCACTCGTGTTCATTTCGCTCCTCTATACCACCGCACCTGCATTAGCCGCGTTTGCTCGCTACAATTTGCTCGATTCCCTCAATGGAGCCGAGATCAGTACCGTCGCTTCGGAAGAGGAAGACGGAGAACCCATGGCCGCTCTTTCAAAAGTGGACGCCAACGGGAACGACGTCGATTTCACTTGGACCGAGGCCTGGCAGGAAACGGGTCTGCTTGGATTCAACGATAAAAACAACGACGGACTCATCCATTTTTCACCGGATTCTGACTTGAATGAAGTCGCCATAGACAAAGACATCATCGTTCTTTCCACGCCTGAAGTCGCCGGTCTTTCCCCATGGGTAATCGCTCTGGTCGCCGCAGGTGGACTGGCAGCCGCGCTATCAACGGCAGCGGGCCTACTACTCGTCATCTCCAGTTCGCTCGCTCACGACATCTATTTCCGGTTGATCAACCCCGATGCCGACGAAGCCAAGCGAGTATTAGTGGGCCGGATCATGGTCATCGCCGCAGTCATGGTTGCCGGATACTTCGGCGTGAACCCTCCAGGTTTTGTAGGAGAGGTCGTCGCATTCGCCTTCGGTCTCGCCGCAGCCAGTTTCTTCCCAATCATTCTCTACGGAATCTTCAGCACACGCATCAACCGCGAGGGCGCCATCGTAGGCATGATCGTCGGTCTCGTGTTTACGCTAGGCTACATCATCGGTGCCCAGTTCCTCGATATGCCGCTGTGGTGTTTCGGGATTTCCGCTCAAGGCATCGGCGCGATCGGAATGCTGCTCAATTTTGCCTGTACCTTTGCCGTCAGCCAAGTCACGCCGCCACCGCCGCAGGAAGTCCAGGACATGGTCCTGAACTTACGCACGCCCGATAAACCGGGCCCGGCAATCGTACTTGATGAAGGACACGAATAATCGTGGGGCGTTGGTCCGATGTGTTGGACACAATGATGGTAGATGAGCTTCAGCGGAAGGCGCTCCCTTTCGTTGACACACTGAACCTCCCGCCCGTTAAGGAGTGGGAGCCTGGATATGTGAAGATGGAGTGGGAGGTAGACCCCGCTGTTTTCCACCCTCGTGGAGCTGTTTTCGGAGGGTACATCTCAGCCTTGGCAGACCGTATCCTCGGTTCCGTCACTATGTCCATGCTCAACGATGACGAAGCCTTCACCACCGCCGACCTCAACGTATCCTTTTTTCGCCCCGTATCCGCCGGTATTCTCACCATCGAAGCCCGCGTAATTCACCGAGGTCGCAGCCTCATTCAGGCCGAAGCAGATTTCATACGCGATGATGGTAAACTGTCAAACAAGGCGTCGGCAGCCCAAGCCGTGATTCCTTATACAGACTAGCAAAACGGAGTAATACCAATGCCCGAAAACTACGTCGCCAGCGATTCCACGACCCCGTTTTCTATCGGGCGAATGATTATATGCACGACGTTGTTTATGGCAGTCCTCCTCGGAATGAATTGGGCCGTCGACAAAGCCATGCCGTATCGGTTCCCCAAACAACTCCAAAACAAATTCGACTTTTTTCTTGCACACAGCGACAACTACAACGCCATCATCATCGGTTCCAGTTTCGTTTGGAACCAAGTGTTTCCAAAAGACTTCGACGGTGTCGTAAATGGCGACGGAGGCGAATTCAAAACCTATAACTTCGGAATGCACGGCGTCCGTTTTCATGAACAGGAACTCTACACCAAAAAAATCCTGGAAGTGTTGCCCGAAAACATAGACTGGGTCATGGTCGATATGGGAACGTTCGAAACCACCTACCCGGAAGGTCAATGGACCACCGACCGTTTCCATTGGTGGCATACACCCGTAAACACTCTCCATGCTCTTCAACGCCTTTCAGCATCCTCCCGTCCGTCAGAGTTTAAACGGAGATATGGACGTGCCCATTTGAAGTCACTTGGACTCAGGTCATTTCATGTAGGTGAATGGCAGTCTCTGAAACAAGAATACGCCCATTCGTACGGAGGCGATTCGAGACCTCCCAAAAAATTGGGAAACGATGGTGCCCGAATAGACACAGGAAGACACCGCGTAAAAAGAGCGTTCGATGACTTTCTCGATGCCCACAGCGAAGGAATTCCAGCCTTAACAGAAAACGATCTCAACGAAGCAGACCGAACTGCCTTAAAACGATACGTGCAACTATTCGAAGACAAGAACGTCTCCGCAACTTTCGTCGTTCCACCCACCGTGTTGTACAGCCGGGACGTGCGCCAGGCAGGAAAAGAAGGCATCTTCCCTAAGTTGTTCGTATTCAATAATCCGATGGAGTACCCCGAGCTGTATCGGAAGGAAGAACGGTCCGATGAGCACCACATTGCCTACGAATTTACCCACAAATTCGGCAAAGCCTTTGGCTATGAGTTCGCCCAATACCGGAAGAAAGTGATAGACCAATAAAAAAAGGCGCATCGAAGTTTCCTCCGATACGCCTTTCATTATCTTTCAATTTAGTTGGCGTTCAACACATTGTCCGTTGTCCGGCCAGTCGGAATTAACATCGGGACTCTTTCCTGATAATTCGTATACTTCGGGCCAAAATGATTCACCAAATCCCGCTCCTCAAATACAATTGCAGTCAAAATGTAAATTGTTGAACTCATGGCGAATACCAGATGGGCAATCGACATCGTTGGCGTTGCCCAGATGGCCATTAACCAACCCACGTACAGAGGGTGACGACACATTTTATACAAACTCGGCGTATCGAATTCCAGATCGGTGTAGGGACGTCCGCGGAAATACAACCACACTTGGCGTAAACCAAACAAGTCGAAATGGTTCAGCAGCATAGTCGTAAATAATATCGTTGCCCAACCCAATCCAAAAACGCCATACATCGCAACCTGAGCCGTCGTATTTTCAATAGTCCAGACTACGCCGCCCATTGGCTGCCAGAAGTAAAACAAACCGATTAATGCAACGCTGGAAAATAACACATACGTGCTACGCTCTGAGGCTTGCGGAACCAATTTGGTCCACGCCTTTTTAAACCATGGTCGTGCCATCACACTATGCTGAATCCCGAAAATCATGAACAGCGCCATATTCACCAGGAAAGCGGTTACGACGTCACCTTTCGATGCACCATCAATGGTGACAGGCACAATAAAGTTGCCCAAGAAACCGATCAGATACAGAAACGTCGCAAAGAATACTCCATAACAAACAACACCGTAAATTAACATCGCTACTTTTTTCATTTTAATTCTCCTCTTGCTGTTCTAAGCTGAAAGCCAGCACTCTGGTAAAAAACTTTTCCGTAAGTGTTCGTTGAGCCGTATTCCCATCGTCACGGGCGGTCACGGCAGCAAGTTGTGTAGACATTCCAGAGGCGATGATTTCGTCATCTCCGCCGTCAAAACCCGCGCCGACGCCGCTCAGGTAAAACAATGCCCCAACCGCGATCGCGCCGTACGCAACCCATTGCAACCAATCTCCATCTCTATTCATGTCGATTCCCCTTTCCACCCTTTGCTCCCCGGTTACAAAATCTAATTCTTGCATCCTGTCTACTCCTTTAATTCCTACCCCACTAAAAGCAAAACGGATGCCAAAATCGGAGAGTGTGAAAATGTCAGTAAACAAAGGGGATCCACGAAAACCGGTGGGAAATGAAAAGTCGCGAGAATTCCGTTTTTACGAAATCTCACGACTCAAATAATGACTTTTGGCGAATTCGCCGAAATGGATTATGGTTTGCTGATCTTCAATGCCTTGATTCGTGATGCCAACGTGGAAGCATTCATCCCCAGCATCTTGGCGGCACCATTTTGACCCGATATCCGCCAACTTGTCGCGTCCAACGCGCGCAAAATGTTATCCCGCTCAAACTCCTGCATCTCTGATGCGGTACGAATAGACGGGGGAGAAGAGTCCGGGCCTTCGTTAGTCGGTACGAAATCACTCGAGTTCGAAATGAATCGACTGAGATTGAGGTCGCCATTTTTTGCCGTAATCACTCCACGCTCGATAACGTTTTGAAGTTCGCGGACGTTGCCCGGCCACGAATACATCTTGAGCCGCTCCATAGTCTCAACCGAAAGCGGATTGATCACTTTCGACATACGGCTCGAGAAAAGATCTACGAAAAACTGAGTCAATAGAACGATATCGTCGCCCCGCTGGTTTAATCGAGGGATATTTAAAGGAAATACATTCAATCGATAATAGAGATCGCCTCTAAACGTCCCCTTTTCAATTTCTTCTTCCAGGTTCCTGTTCGTCGCCGCAATCACACGGACATCAACTTTCCGGGTCGCGTTACTCCCAATCGATTCAAACTCACCCTCTTGAAGCACTCGAAGAAGTTTCACCTGCAAGTCCAATGGAAGTTCACCGATCTCATCCAGAAAAAGAGTTCCGCCGTTCGCAGCCGCGAAACGCCCTTCACGCTTTTCCGTTGCACCCGTGAACGCGCCTTTCTCATGGCCAAAAAATTCGCTCTCCATCAATGCCGCCGGGATCGCGGCACAATTCACCTTGACCAACTCTTCGTCTTTTCGAGGGCTATTGGTATGGACCGCCTGCGCAATTAACTCCTTGCCCGTTCCCGTCTCACCCAAAATCAATACCGTCGTATCGGTTTCAGCAACCTGCTTTAATTCTTCTAATACTTCGGCCATTGCAGCTGAATTTCCAACGATTTCGCCGAATTCGTCAAGCCCGCTGGCCGTATCAGAGGCGAACGGTTCGTCTTCCGGCTCGCTGTCCCCCGGAGCTGCCAATTCCTTCAACTGCAAGGTATAAAACTCCACCTCGTCTACCGTGTAGAGTGATAACGTAGCTTCGAGATTAATAGGATGTCCGGGAATCGAGGATTCCAATCCACCGGGAATCCACGACGATCGTTTACCAGCCGGCAACTGCTGGACCCGTCCCAATACGGTCATCAATTTTTCGCGGCTTTCCGGCGTCATAAATTGTGTCAATTCCTGTCCCACTGCGTCGTTGGCATCGAATCCCAATAGGAACTCCGCTGAGGGGTTCAATCTTGTGATGCTTAGACTGTCGTCCAATTCGATAATTGCCTCCATCGAATTGTCCAACAAAGTCCCCAGCTTCAATTCACGTTCCCGCGCCTGGTGTTCGACACGGAGCCGCTGCATTTCGGCAGCTGCACGATCCGCGAATACCCGAAAAATAGCAACCGCCCGATTATCTTGAGGCATCGGACGTCTATCCACGATAGCCACGTTGCCCATGACTTCGCCCTGGCGATCCCTCAGCGCAATCCCCATATAACTGACCAACCCTTCCTTGGCGAGATCAGGGTCGTCTGGATATAAATCGATCAAATTGTCCGGAAAATGAACCAGATTATTGGAGTCAACGACGGCCTCACAAGGGGTCCCGGCGACGTTGAATTCAAAATCGTGGATCAACTCATCACCCATGCAAAAAGATAACGCCCGGAGGCATCGTTTCTCTTCGATGAATTCCGTCACCCACGCTCCATGCACACCCAGGGCCTTTCGAATAGTTAAGACCAATGCGGCGAAGAAATCCTCTCCGGATTCAACCGAAGTCGCTTCAAGAATATCGCGCAGGGCGGCTTGTTCGTCCAGATTTTCGAATGGATTATCAGTGGCTTCTTCAGTCAATTTTTACTTCACTCCAAAAGGCGGCCGTTGCGATATAGACGCCGTTGAGTATAAAACGTGGCAGGGGGAGATTGAAAGCCGAATCAACCTTCGAGTTCGGGGTGAGGTTTCGTTATTCCGCCTAATTCGATCATCTTGAAAAGCAATTCAGCAGCTACGAGCAACGATTCACAAGCAAGACACGACGTTCCTTCAGGAGGCTCCCCAAGCAGGATACTAAATATACATCCAGCGTTGTGACCAGCTTCAACATCGGTAATATTGTCTCCAATCATCACGCATTGCCCCAAATCCAAATGTAGATCCTGAGCCGCCTGATTGAGCATCCCGGGTTTCGGCTTACGACATCGACAATGCGCTTCAGGAGCGTGAGGACAATAATAAAGTCCGTCAAATTCGATCTCGTGCTCCCCAAGCAAATCACACATGCGTTGATTACAGGCATTGACCTGCTCTTCCGTCCCGTCGCCTCGCCCAATGACAGATTGGTTGGTAATCACCACCAGTAAATAGCCTGCTTCTTTGAAAAGCTCGAGTGCTTTTGGGGTGCCGAGCGCCAACGCTACCTTATTTGAATCCGTCAGGTAAGGTTCGTGCTGAATAATAGTGCCGTCACGGTCAAGAAAAACTGCTTTTTGAAGTTCCATACCCACCGTTATACCAGAACTGGGGATCGATCAGCTATGAAAAGATTCGAGTAGTTCCTGAATCGTCACGGGGGCCGTTCCTACTTTTCCGACCACTACGCCCGCGGCGTGATTAGCGATCGTCGCAGCGTCAACCGGAGTCGCCCCAGCCACCAATGCCAACAGATAAGAAGCAATCACCGTGTCTCCCGCGCCTGATACATCAAAGACTTCTTTCGCCTGTGTCTTGATGTGATGCGGGTCCGCGTCTTTCGTAAACAACGCCATGCCGGCACCGCCAAGCGTAATCAGCAGATGCTTTGGTGAAAACGACTGTTGAAGATATTCAACCACCGCCATCAAAGGTTTATCGTGATCGATCGGCATCACTCCCGGGGAGGGATAGACGCCCGCAATACTGAACGCTTCTGAACGGTTCGGGGTCATGAGCGATAGCCCCGTCGTAAATACGGGATTGCCCGGATGCGGATCCAGCGCCACTGGGATATCTTTCGATTCTGCATGCTTCACGACCGAGCTCATTAGTTTTTTGGAGATTACGCCTTTCGCATAATCTTCAAAAATAATTGCATCCAACTCATTGTTGTCGATCGCTTTCGTAATATTTTTCGTCAACGTACGGTCTGTCTCGCTCGAGAGCGTAAGCGCCTGCTCACGATCAACTCGAACGATTTGCTGATGGTCCGCAATCACCCGCGTCTTGACCGTTGTCATTCGACTCAGGTCTTTTACCACGCCATGGGTGTCGGTCTTATCTTGGGTCAATAGCTCGACGAGCTCAGTCCCGGCAGCATCTTTCCCGATCACTCCGAAAGCGACCGGCGACGCTCCCAAGCTCGATAAGTTTCGAAGAACGTTCGCCGCTCCACCCGGTGCCGCCGATTCCCGATTCACTGCCACCACCGGAACCGGAGCCTCTTGAGAAATGCGCGTCGCTGTACCCCAAATATACCGGTCCAACATCAGGTCACCAATGACGCCGACCCGCTTGCCTTCAAACCGTTGGACTATCGCGACTGCATCCGTTTGTTTCACAGTATCCCCTTTTTATCGAGTAAATGCGCCTTCGACGCCGGCATCAACATTGAGTATGTTTCCCGTGGATTTGGCAGACTTTTCCGAAGCGAAAAAGTATACGCCTTCAGCGATATCGTCTGGCAACACAGAACGTTTTAACATACTGCGGTTTCGGTAATGGGCATCCAGATCTTCTTCTTCTAATCCATACGCTTCAGCGCGTTCCTTCTTCCAGTTGCCCTTCCAAATCTTAGACCCCTGCAGCACCGCGTCAGGATTCACGACGTTCACGCGAATTCCATGATCTGCACCTTCAAGCGCCATACAACGTGCGAGATGAAGTTCCGAAGCTTTTGCCGTGCAATACGCCGAAGCATTCTTGGAAGCAACCAATCCATTTTTCGAAGTCACAAACACGATCGAACCGCCCGTACCTTGAGCCAGCATCACTTTATAGGCCTCCCGTGATACGAGGAAATAACCCGTAGACATCACCGCCTGATTTTTATTCCATAAATCCAGCGACGTATCCTCAAACGGGGCAGCCGAAGCGATACCAGCGTTGGATACCAATAGATCAATACCGCCAAAAGTCTGAGAAGTTGCTTCGTACGCAGCAATCACTTGTTCCTCGCTCGTCACATCAATCAATACCGTTGACACGTTATCTTTCCCAAACCCGGATTGAAACTCCGACTCCGCACCGCTCAACGCGTCAGCATCGATATCGGCCAACATCACGCAAGCACCTTCGCGAAGAAAACGCTCCGCGACAGCTCGGCCGATTCCGCCGGCCCCACCCGTAATAAGCGCCACTTTCCCCGAAAGACTCTTCGGAGCTGGCATCCGCTGCAATTTCGCTTCTTCCAATAGCCAATATTCGATATCAAACGCTTCCTGCTCAGGCAATCCAACATATTCACTTACGTCGGTCGCGCCACGCATCACATTGATGGCGTTGGTATAAAACTCGCTCGAAATACGCGCCGTCGCTTTGTCCTTCGCGAAACCAAACATCCCAACGCCGGGAAGTAAAATGATTATCGGATAAGGATCGCGGACAGCGGGGGAATTGTCATGTTTACAACGGTCGTAGTATGCGCCGTAGTTGGCTGCATAGTCCTCGAACAGCTGCTCCAAAGTCTCAGCCACGGCTTCCGGAGTCGTTTGCGCCGGATCCACATCAATAAGCAACGGACAAATCTTCGTGCGTAAGAAATGGTCAGGACAAGAAGTCCCCATCGCTGCTAGTTCGGCACATCGATTCGATCCGACAAATTCCAGCACTTCAGGAGCGTCTGTAAAATGCCCGATCTTCGATTGTTGTTGACTCAGTTTCCCACGAAAAATAGGCATGAGCGCCGTCGCGTACTCAATTCTTCGCTCTTCCGACAACGTTCCAATTCTTTTGCCACCGAAAGGAGCATCAGTAGCATTCTCTGCAAGATAGTCCATCGCCTTCTGAATGATTTCCAACGTGACGTGATAACAGTCTTTCGCGGTATCGGCCCACGTAAAGAGCCCGTGTCCGCCAAGAATAATGCCCTTCTGGTTCGGATTCTGGTTGTAGCATTCCTCAATCTTCAATCCCAAATCAAAGCCGGGACGCTGCCATGGAACCCATCCAATCTCGTCACCATAAATCTTCTTGGTAATCTCAATCCCGTCCGCTGCCGCCGCGATGGCGATCAACGCATCAGGATGCAGGTGGTCGACGTGCGAACGTGGAATAAACGCGTGAAGTGGTGTATCAATACTTGCCGCCCGCGGATTGTTGTTGAACGTACAGAAGGGGAGGTATCCGACCATTTCGTCTTCGTGTTCCAGGCCTCGATACTTCTTCTTCAACGATTCCATCTTGTCCATGTAAAGCGTCGAAAATCCATCGAGACCCATACTGCCCAAATCGCCACCGGATCCTTTGACCCATAGTACCGATACATCCTCACCCGAAAGCGGGTCAGGCGTGGCAACCTTCGCGGAAGTATTTCCTCCAGCAAAGTTGGTTAACGTTAAATCTGAACCCAACAGGTTCGAACGATACCGAAGCAACTCCGATTCATTCATCCCCGACGCATCAGCATCATTCCATCTGTTCTCAATTTGTTTGGCAGTTTTTGCGCCAGCCGACATCTTCTTATTACTCCTGTACTCGGGACTAGGCCTTAGTGACCGTTTCCCATTGCTTCGTTTCTGCGGACTTCAAAACAGCGTCGCAGATATGCTGTGTCGCCAAGGCTTCCCGGAAATTAGGGGACGTGTCCTTGTCATTAGAAATGTTATCGATAAAGTCTGCCACGTGATGCACGAACGTATGTTCATACCCGATTTGCAGGCCTGGCACCCACCATTTATCCATATACGGCATCTCACCATCCGTCACATGAACAGAACGCCAGCCGCGTACCAGTGCATCATCAGCGTGGTCAAAATACTCGAGTCGGTGGAGGTCATGCAGGTCCCATCGAATGGACGCGTTTTCGCCGTTGATCTCTAAAGTATACAGGGCCTTGTGACCCCGCGCATACCGAGTCGATTCAAACAGAGCCATGGAGCCGTTATCGAAATGACCCATAAACGCACATGCGTCATCAATGCCCACCGGTTCGACTTTCCCTGTCAACGCATGCTCACGTTCCTTCACGAACGTCTCCGTCATTGCCGTCACATCCACCATCGAACCATTCAACCAGATCGCCGTATCAATGCAGTGGGCCAACAAATCACCCGTCACGCCACTCCCGGCAACCGCTTTATCCAAACGCCAGGTGCCTTCGCCCCCTTGAGGAACATCTTCCGCAATCGTCCAGTCCTGTAAAAAATTCGCACGATAATGAAAGATTCGTCCAAGACGTCCTTCATCAATCAATTGTTTAGCAAGAGTCACCGCGGGTACACGACGGTAGTTGTACCAAACCGTGTTACGTACGCCCGCTTTCTCAACAGCCTGACACATCTTTTCGCCTTCAGCTCCATCCATCGCAAGAGGCTTCTCACAAAGGATCATCTTTCCGGCTTCCGCAGCCGCGACCGCGATATCATGGTGCAGATTATTAGGCGTACAAATATCGATCGCGTCAATATCGTCACGGTCAATCAGCTTCCGCCAATCCGACTCCATCGACTCATAGCCCCACTGATCCGCAAACGGCTTCAAGCTATCCTGATTCCGCGCACAAGCCGCCTTCAACACCGGCTCATACTCAAGGTCGAAAAAGTTATTCACACGACGATACGCATTCGAATGCGCACGCCCCATAAACCCATACCCAATCAACCCAATATTCAACTTTTTACTTGGCATTATTTTCTCCTAAGAAAGTCCGCAGATTACGCAGATGGACGCAGATTTTTACCATGAATTTACAACGCGTCTATGTTCAAGTTTACTCGCTCCGAAATTCAATAAGATTCCCCGATTAAGTTCGGTAGCTTTCAAATAATGAATAATCTGTTCCAGATGTGCCTCATTCATTTTTGTTAACGCTTTTAACTCGACGATGACCTCGCCATAGCAAACAAAGTCTGCCCGATACTTCGTTCCCAATGTAATGCCTTCATATTTGATAGGAATCTCGGACTCCATTACGAACGGTATTATTCTCTTGTCAAATTCTATGGCCAATGCTTCCTGATATACGCGCTCTAAGAAACCTCTTCCCAAAGTTGTATGAACAGCCATTGCTGCCCCGATGATGGCGAACGTTTCCGAATCTTGGTTCTTGTTTTCATCTGCGTTAATCTGCGCCATCTGCGGACTCAATTCTTAATTCTACCCACAGAACTTAGCGTTTAATTCATCCAAAGACTTCTTACACCGCTCAGTCACCGCCCAGGCATCAGGCCAGAAACACAAATCGATCGTCCACCAATCATGGCTTAATTCATTCTTCAACAATTCAGGCACAATCGCATCAAAATCCAAATACCCATCACCAAACGGCGGATGCGAACTAGTCTCATCACCATGCAAAGTGCCATCACTATCAATCAAGTGGATATGGTTAATCTTGCCGCGTAGTTTCTGCGCCATCTCCAAGCATCCGCCCGGCAACGTCTCAGGCGTTCCCGGCTGACGAGCACCCTTACCAGCCACCATCTCCGCGTGGCATGTATCAAACTCCACGCCGAAGTTATCTTTGTTCACTTCGTCAATCACCTGCAGAATCTGTGTCGGCTTGTTAAATGCAAAACCCGGCTCGAATTCCCACGTCACATAGCAACCCAAATCGGCCGCAATATCGCAACACGTCTTCCACGTGTTCACAACACGCCCACGCGCCACATCCTCATCCATCTCATCAAGAATAGTGGGGGGCTGAACACAATCCACACGTACGCCGGCAATACCCAAATCGCTCGCAAATTTCGCACCTTCAGTAAACACTTCAATGTACTTCGACTGGTCTTCCGTATCGATCAAGTTCTCGCCCCAAAGGTTCGGAACAAACCCGGAGAATCCCAGTCCAACGTTTTTCATATGCTCCAGTAACCCGTCCCGGTCTTCCTTATTAGGATGAGTCTCCGGACTCGGATGAATACTGAACCCGCCCAGCTCCACGCCGTCAAAGTTCAGCTTCTTCAGGTTCGCCGTGACTTCCTCAAACGGAATCGGATCGTCCTCATACGGTCCAATCGCATACGCCCAACTACCAATCGATGTACGTTTCATTCTATTCTCCTAAATGACCAATCTTCGCCAAAATCAATATCTACCCAACTATTTTTTGTAATCGCCGACGGCAGGGAGAGAATCCCAAGCGTTCGGCCCAAAATACCGTAGCAATACCAACGGACAATCCCCGCCCAAGTTCTCCACTTCATATCCATCCTGCGCACGTTTCGCCGAAATATACACTTCATCTTCCGACAGTTCGCCAAACCGCAACATCGTCGGCGATTCCAAAGGTAGGCTACCGATACGGCCGCGCCCCTGAACACAAATGATGCTCGTCGCGCCGCCATCTTTTATCGTCGCCGTCGCGCCCGGGTCAACCGTCAATTCTTTCGCGCTGAACTTTTGCTGTCCATCGACAGTCCCATACACGATCCAACGGTCCTGATATCCCTCGCTAGCGGTGTCGCCGTCATCAATAGGCTCAAGGTAATGACTGTCCTTAAAGTTCGGATTCACATTCGCTTCCCAATCCAACTGGTCCACAATGTAATCCAAATCCCGGTGTTTGTCTTCCGGAACATCCTTCACCAGCAAGTCCCAAGGCACGTCGCGTCCCTCAACCAGAGACTGATACATACCAAAAACATCGCTGCCCCACTGAGGCTCATACGTCACCAACGAACCCGGAGCATGCAGAATACACGGCGGAATCAACCAGCCCGTTCCCGGCTTCAGACGATACGCCTTCGACAAATCCAGAATCCCGTTGTCGCCCTCGTTCCAAATCTCGAGACACCGACGTACCTGTTCCTTCGTCGTGCCCGGTTCCAGACCCATAAAGGTATAAGGGAAGTTATTGCCAATCGCATTCAACTGCGGCGGGAAATAATACGACTCCGGTTTGCCTTCCAGACCCAACTTCGCGGCCTGTTCCGCATTCTGGTGCATGTGATGGGGGATAGGGCCCATATTGTCAAAAAACTTCGAATACACCGGCCACCGCTTAAACTCATTCCAAATCGCATCGCCGATCAATTCCCCCTGAAGCGCATCCACCGCGTCCCGCAACGTAAATCGTTGCCCTTCATAAATGACGTAGCTCAGCCCCTCATCATCTTCCCGATTGTCATTGGCGGCTTCCGTCGCAGAACCGAACCAACGTTCATCAATCCCGCCTCGATGTTTCCCGAAAGCGTAATAATCGTCCGGATGCAGCTTGATACGCCGTCCCGGCTGTAAAAAAGAGCGGGGGACCCACGTAGGAGACAATCGAAGGATGCCTTCTCCAGCATCCAGAGCAGAGCGCGCCGACGCAGCAGCCGCGTCACCGGTAAGTGTTTTCATAGAAATACCTTATTCATGTTGGAAAGCAGCGAAGAATACGGCAGACAAGCGAAATTCTTCTTAGGTCTTTCAGCCAAAAGGGCCACAAGTTCGACTTCGTTTTTTCATCGTGACCCACGAAGAAATTGGCGGTTACGCCAATTTACTTCTAAGACTTGCTGCCCGTAGGGCCGCAAGACACAAAGTATAGCAAAAGACTATAGTGGATTATGAGCAAAAATTATGCAGAAGCCCACGAATCCTGAACGAACTTCAACCCTTCCGTAGAAAGGTGTTCTTCCGAAGGCGCCATCTTCCGCCAGATGCACGTCGCACCTGCAATTTCAGGCAGCCACGCACCAAACGCTTCAATCGTCAGCCAGCCGTCATACCCAATATGTTTTAACGCCGAAAAGTTTTCACCCCAATGGACGTGGTCCTCGCCAGGAGTCGACCGGTCATTCGCCGAAATATGAACGTGGTTTATCTTTGTACCGCCCGCCTTAATAGCATCTTCAATCGATTTCTCTTCAATATTCGAGTGGAAAGTGTCGTACAAAATCCCAACATTGTCCTCGCCAACCGCATCAACAACAGCCCGGGACTGCTCAGCACAATTCAATACATACGTCTCAAACCGGTTCAAAGGCTCCACCGATATCGCCACACCAGAATCCTTCGCATGCTCCGAAAGCGCCTTCAGTCCATCCGCCAACCGCTTATGCTCGTCTTCCGTAGGCCCACGTCCCACAAGACCACCCACAGGATGATAAATCGGACCCGCCATCGTTTCGGCACCCAATTCCACACAGGAATCGATCGAAGCCTTCAAATGGTCCAATGCCCGCTGATTTTCACCCGAATCCTCCGACACCAGGCTGGTCTCATCAGGCAGCACGGCAACCACCGTCGCGCCCATATTCAAATCCTTCAGCAGGGAGGCATAATCCTTCCAAGGTGAACACGCCGGATCAAACATCGGGAATTCCACCCCGTCAAACCCCCAATCACCGATCTTACGAACCAAATCAAAATGACTCTCGTCCGCAGCCGCCGTCCACAACAACAAATTCATCCCAACCTTCATCACCAAACCTCCAATACAAGCATTCAACCAAACGAACCTCGATTGTACGGATTGCGCGGTGGGATTTCCATGGTAATTGCGAGACGGTCATTGGAGCTGCGATTGACGCAATTCCGCGACCCGAGCATCATCCGCCAGGGCTTTTTCTTCTTCGTCGAGTCCGCGATAGACGGCTGCGCGGCTACGATAAGCCAGGATTCTCGTCGGATCCAGTTCGATTGCGCGATTTTGATCCGTCAACGCATCTGGGAATCGATCCAATAATACATGAGTCCATCCTCTGTAGATAAATACCATGGCCACAGTCGGGTCAAGTTCAATTGATTGGTTGAAATCGTCCAAAGCATCTTCGTACAACTCCATTTTATATTTAGTGTAGCCACGTTCACCGTAAGCACCCGATGATTTGGGTTTGGCCATTATTGTGCGGTCGTAGTCTTGCAAGGCGTCTTCGTATCGTTCGAGTTTGAAATAAGAAAAAGCGCGACCATGATAGGTTTCGGCGTCGCTAGGGTTTAGTTCCAAGCTTTGCGTAAAATCGTCCACTGCTTCTTGATGTCGTCCCGCTTTTTCATAGGTATGCCCGCGATTAGCAATAGTTAAAGCGTTTTCGGGGTCGAGCTGAATCGCCATCGTATAATCTTTGATCGCGTTTTCAAATTGATTCAATCTCTTCTTTGCCAGTGCTCGATTGTTGTACGCGTACGCAAGGAGGGGAGCCAGCTCAATGGCCTGATCGAGGTCGGCGATGGCATCCTGGTAACGTTCCTGATTCAGAAATAGCATCCCGCGATTTGCATACGCTTCGGCCATTTGAGGGCTTAACTCGGTCACTTTCCGGAAATCCTCGAACGCTTTTTCGGGTTGGCCCGAATCGCGATATGCCGAACCCCTGGTGTTGAACGACGATGCATACAGCGGATTGAGGGCGATCGCCGCCGTGCAATCCTTGATCGCCTCGGCATACAATTTCAGATGGTAATTCGCGGTGCCGCGGTTATTAAAGAATAAGAAATGCTTGTTGTTCAGTTCGATTGCTTTCGAGAATTCGTTGATGGCCTGTTCATACTCGGCCATTTTTAGATACACCAACCCGCGGTTGTTGCGCGCTTCTGCGAAACCCGGGCGGATTTTCAAGGCGGAGTCGAAGTCATTCATTGCGTCGGAAATGCGGTCCAATTTCGAATATGCAAGACCGCGATGGTTGTACGCCTTTGCATACTGGTTGTCGATCGCTAAAGCTTTTGTAAAATCGTCAATGGATTCTTCGAAACGGGACAACTGGTAGACGGCGGTTGCTCTCATCGCATAGCCAACCGGTGACTCCGGTGCCACGTCTATAAGAGATGAGAAATCTTCCACCGCCTCGTCGAACCGCTTATGGTTAAATTGCGCATCGCCCCGACACAGATACGGGGCCCAGTTGTCCGGATCCAACTCGATTGACTTTGTGTAGTTCGTAATCAGTTGCTCATAATCATCAAGATGGTGGTAGGCATACCCCAGAGCGAGAAAACCTGAGGCATCTTCGCTGAATTCAACCACAAAGACGGTTCCGAGTTTCACCGCTTCTTCGTAATTGCCTGAATCAATTTCTTGAAATACGTCGACTAACTTTCCAGTTGATAACCCGTCGGACGCTTGAAGAATCATCAACTTTTCGTCATCTAGGAATTCTCGCTCGTCTTCGAGTTTGGAGATAAATAGTTGTGCGACGGCGAGCGTTGAGATATCGGCTGGGTCTACGTTCTCTACCTGATTACCCGCGGTGAATGTGACGCCGGAATCGGAAATCGAGCCGGGACCAACAAGCATTGAAATCAGGACGGCGACGGCCAAGAATGAAATCGCCCCAATGATCGCGACTATTTTGAGTACTTTACTCGAATTTTCTTGCACGTCATTCAAGTCAAAAATTCTTGCCATGGTTGTGGTTATACCAGTCCTATTATTATCCTAGCAGAACGTGGTGGAAAAGAAAAAGCGGGCCATCCCATCGGGAGACCCGCCTAAGAATTTTCGATTGGTTCTTTACTTCTCATCCCCCTTAGGATACTTCTCATCCTCCATCACCTCAATCATCTGACGGCTATGTCGAATCGTGTGCAGCGGTACATAGATGATCCAGTCATGGGCGCTGAGCGTATTGAAGACGGGGAAGGGGTGTTCCTCCGTGTATTCTTTAATGGGACGGTCAAAGGTCTCCACATAGGCGCGTACTTTACCTCTAATTTTGTAGTACTCTTCGAAAAATTTTGCCCGGCTCCAATTTTCGGATGGACGGATTTCGAACGGAGCGGTTGCACCTCCACGGCCCATGGGACTTCGATTGGGCATCACTTGTTCCAAGAGTTCCGTTTTCCCTTTCGTGGCCTCCCGCCAATCCTTGTTCGGTTCCTTGGACAGCGCGTTCATCGCGAACTCAAGTAGAATCACTTCCGACCGGATAATATGCTCCGCACATTCACCCACAGACCACCGTTTATCATTCTGCTTAAAAGTCCACTGCTCATCCGTCAAGCCCGACGTCAATCCAATCAGCAGATCGTGCGATTCATCGAGCAGATCAATAATCTTCTGATGCTCCTCATCCGTCAAAAACGGACTCTCCAAATCCTCAGCCGTCACGCTTCCGCAGACACTCATTGCAAATACCATCGCTACACTCAATACGGTCTTCGTCATAACACTCTCCCAATCCGGTCCAATTGCACTCAGTATGAAGCTAAACACGAACCATGTAAAGGAGTTCCCCTGTGGGCGCCTCAGCGTGTATAGTTGACTGGTTAAAATGGGAGTTTCAAAACCGTGTTTCGCTATCTCGTTCTCGCGCTATTCATATCCACGTCCTGCATAGCCGCCGAAAAGGCGCCAAGCCCGAATATTCTCTTCGTATCCATCGACGACCTCAACGACTGGGTCGGATTCCTGGACGGTCACCCGCAAGCACACACCCCCAACATGGACCGGTTGGCCCAACGCGGCATCGCCTTCACCAACGCCCACTGCGCCGCACCCGTCTGTAATCCCTCCCGTAACGCCGTCATGACCGGCATGTATCCTCACTCAACCGGCTTATATACCAACGGCGAAAGCATCTTCCAACGCAACGACCTCACAACCCTACCCCAATATTTCCAGGAAAACGGTTACACGACCCTCGGCGCCGGAAAACTCTTCCACGGCAAGAACCAGCAGGACGAACAGGACTTTACACGCTACGGTCCAAAGCAAGACGCAACCGGACCCAAAGGCGGCCCCTTCACCAAAGCCGAACTCAACACCAACCACCAAACCCCGTACAAGGAAGTCCCGCGGTTTAAAACGAAACTGCCGCTCAACGGCATGCCCAGTGACCGCGTGCGACAGGTCACCAATTCGTTTGACTGGGGTCCCGTCGATGCCCCCGACGAAGCCTTCGCCGACGCACTCGTAGCAAAGTGGGGGATTGAACAACTGAACGACACTCACGACAAGCCCTTCTTCCTCGGCCTCGGTTTTTACCGTCCCCACATCCCGCTGTATGCGCCGAAAAAATACTTTGACCGTCTCGATGGCCAGGAAATCATTCTCCCTGAAGTCTTCGCCACGGACACCGATGACCTGCCCCAATCCGGCCACGACTTCGCCGTAGTCCCCATCTCCGCAGGCTCCCACAACACCGTCATCGCCCACGACCAATGGGACGACGCCGTCCGCGCCTATCTCGCCAGCGTTTCCTTCATCGATGCCCAAATCGGAAAAGTCCTCAACGCCCTCGACGCGAGCCCGTATGCCGACAATACGATGATCGTCCTCTGGTCCGACCACGGCTGGCACTTAGGCGAAAAACAACACTGGGGGAAATTCACCGGTTGGCAACGATCCACCCACGTGCCTCTGATCATCGCTCCTTCAAAAATACAGCAGGCCCCATTCGGCATTCGCCTGAATAGAAAATCCCAGAAACCCGTCAGCCTCATCGATATTTTTCCTACACTCGTCCAAATGTCCGGCCTACCCAAATTGGCCCAGCTCGAAGGCGAAAGCCTGTTGCCCCTTCTAAAAGATGTCAAAGCGCCTTCCCGTGGCCACGCACGGACCATCTTCGGGCGCGGCAATTACGCGATTACGACTGAAAAATGGAAATACATCCGCTATTTCGACGGCTCCAATGAACTCTACGACGTCAAAAACGACCCGCACGAATGGCACAACCTTGCTGCCGACACGAAATACGCGGACCAGATTGCGAAATTCGAAACCCCGGAACTCCAGCCCGACTTCAACATGGTCACAGCCCGCCACGAAAACTGGAAAGTCGTTTTGCCGAAAGATGGGGGAGAGCGCATGCTCTTTCACCACGACCGCAACGGCGGCCCCACCGACCAGGAGAACGTGGCTGATGAGAACAAAGATATTTTAAGCCGCATCGCCCTCAATATCGATCAATATGGAGACGGCACCGACCACCAACTCCTGAGCGAAGGCGAACGGACCTACGTGTGGGAAACGCTCTTCGACGGCGACAAGGAAGACCTCCAGAAATGGTTCACCCGCGGACAGACCGGGCGCAAAGAAGACTCCAAACCCAAACCCATTACGGGCAGTTGGAACGTCAAAGACGGCGTGCTCACCCATATCCCCAATGGCGGATACTTGTGGACCCTTGAAGAATTCAAAAACGTCATCGTCGAGCTGGAGGTGAATGTGACGCCGGGCGCCAACAGCGGCGTGTACCTCTGGTCTCAATTCGACGACCCCACCCAACGCGGTTTGGAGATCCAAATTGAAGACACGGCGGCGGAGGAAACACCCGACAAGCATTCGATGGGCGCCCTCTACGAATACAAAGCCCCGGTCGTTAACGCCGCATTACCGGCGGGCCAATGGCAAACCCTTCGCATTCACGCCGAAGACCCCTGGGTATCTGTCACATTAAACGGCACCCTCATCGTCCGCATCGACCTGAACAATTGGACCGAAGTCAGCAAGAACCCCGACGGCACCAAACACAAATATAAATTCGCCCTGGCCGACTCCCCAAGAAAAGGCCACATCTCCCTACAAGACCACAACAACGTAGTCCACTTCCGCAACATTCGAGTGATGCGATTACCTTAAGCGGGATTCGTGTGACGCCTGAGCATCATCTGAACAATCCTCATTTAT
>Ga0315336_1002510_pt1 | contig 27707 bp, 23 predicted proteins | sample ASW5metaG_FD_204512 | JGI IMG/M metagenome (GOLD analysis project Ga0315336, IMG submission 204512) | Ammonia-oxidizing marine archaeal communities from Monterey Bay, California, United States - ASW #5 | ecosystem: Environmental > Aquatic > Marine > Intertidal zone | place: USA: California... | reverse complement strand
TTCGATTTCGTTGGCGTTGGGCACAAGTGTTTTGCCATCGTCGGCTAAGTCATATCCAAAGCGGACCTTTCCAACACGCTCGCCGTTGGCGATCTTGTACTGCAGAATTTCCTTGGTCCGCTCGCCGATGGCCTCACGTTCCCATTGTGCAACGCTGAGAAGTACGTTCAACACCAAGCGTCCAGCGGCGGTGCGTGTGTCGATCGAATCGCCAACCGAGAACAGCTGCTTGCCGGCCTGCTCACCGAAATAGCCGTCGATTAGTTCCTGCCAATCGGCGATCGATCTCGTGAGACGATCCAGCTTGGTGATGACCAAACCAACCGCTTCTCCCTTGCGGAGCATGCTCAGTGCACGTTGCAAACCATCCCGCTTAAGAGACTTTCCTGATTCGGCAGCGTCGACGATCACTTCAACAAGATCGAGGTCATACAGCTCGGCATAGGCTGTCAGCTTCGAGCTTTGGGCTTCAAGGCTCTGCCCGGCGATGGATTGCTCGCTTGTACTGACCCTGACGTAGGCGATGACTTTCATGATGAGCGCCCTCCCTCCTCCATAATATCAGCTGACATATAGCTATGTCAATTGCTATCGGCATAAACAGGCCGAATTCCGTACGTAACCGTCCGGTTGTGTACAAGTTCGCAGGGGGGGTCGGGGGAGCGGATCAGACCTCACTGTAAGCCCACTTGAGTGTCGTAGCCGGTGGGGGCCTGGGGGCGGTCTCGCCCGAGATGAGCACCAGAGGGGCGTCTATGCCGCTGCGGGGCAAGGGTGCATGACTGACTCTTGTGGAGCCAGCGCCGCCAAACCGCACGCGATGGCGAGCACGGACAGCGACGCGTAGAGCCCGCGGCGGGTGTCGATCCAACCGAAGGCGTTGAGGATCGGAATGCCACGGGCTCCGGCAAGGGCGATCGTGCTGAGTACGGTGGCGAGCCAAGCGTAGGCTACGAAAAGTTGCATCCTCCGAGTTTACTGGTCGTTGTGGCTTTCAACCATGTAACCCAGGGGATCGGTCGCACAGTTGAGCCCCTAACGCGAGCCCGCTGCCCCCAGCGCCGATCGAGACGGGGAAAGCTGGAGCGCCGCAGGAGGTGCCCCAGGGGCCGTGGTGGACATCTGTACATTTGGTAGTTCGGGCTGGTTGGCCATGAAACCGGTAGGCCTCTGCGTCCCTGGGAATCGGCGCTTGGCAAGAGTCATATTGCCGAACACCTCCGACGTAACATCATTCCCATGCTGGCCAACGCTCCTAGCAGCAACGAACTTGGCTCGGGGATGACGCTTGCGACGCGAAAACTACGGTCGCTGTTATGGAACGAAGGGAGCCTGCCGCCACGGGTGGACTTGCGCTGGTTGGCAGCGTTGAATGACCAGCCTCCGCCTCGGAAACCACGGTCAATCAGAGTCCCGTTGTTAGTCAGGTCGAAAGAAGTTTCTTCCGATTCCCAAGCATTACCGCTCTGGCCCATTGTACCGTAGGGACTCAGGCCGCCGGCGAGCGTGATATCGGCAGGGCCTGTTGCGAACGACTGATCATAAACAGCGGTGCCTGTGGCCGTGCCACTGGCGACGGCTGTGGGCACCGTGTCGCTACCCGTAGCATAGTCGTAGTAGAGGCCTGCCGTCGGATCGTAATACGCCGCCTTGTACCACTCGTCGACACTCGGCAAGAAATACGTGGCGAGGCTGTTGCGGTAGAGGTTGTTCGGGTTGTAGCCCGCGTCGCCCGACTGCCACAACTGAAAATTGCCACCGCCGTCGAATTTGTAGGCGGGGGTATTGCCGTTCAGCCAATTCACAAACTTGGCGGCCTCGAACCAGGTGATGGAGGTCGCCGGCTTGTTGGCACCACGCCCATCATGCGTGATACTCAAGCCTCCGAGTGTGTTGGCCTTGTCGATCATGTCTTCGGAAATCTCGAACTGGCCGATTCGATATATGTAATCCACGGAGCCAAAGTTCTGAATACCTGGGCTGTCCGAGTCACCGTCATCTGGATCGTCAGCATTGCCCGGATTGCCGATGGTGATAAAGTCGATGTCAAACGTGTTTGACCCGCTGCCGAAAGTGTCGGCGTAGGCAACGGAGGCGCAGCAGAGCGCCAGAGAGAAGACTGCGAAAGCTGTGGTAGTCTTCACTAGTCGTTTCCTTTCCAAGTAGTAAACGGGGGCTTCCCAAAGTGGGTTGAGCCTGAAAAAATCTAGGCTCGAAATCTCGCGATCTGGCTATGAATTCAAAAAAAGCCACTGTCACCCCGTGCATCGAGTACACAGAGCATCAGTGGCTCTTTTGAATTACAATAAGTTTCCTGGCGGGTCATTAGCGATTCTCCTAGTGCCTACTGGAACTGGTCCCAGTTTATCAGGACGCACCTGGGAATGAAAAGGTATTTCAGCCTGAGACCGCTCAGGCTCAGTTGCTAACGAGCCCGCCGTCTGCTCATTGCCAAGCAGAGTGCGGCTAGGGCTAGGGCGGAGGTTGTGGGCTCGGGGGTGTGCCTAAGTGCGATTTCGATAACTGACACGGGGGGGTTGAGCGGGTTCATCGCGTTGAAGACATCTTCTCCGACCGTGATGGTAAGTTTGTCCATGTGGCTGCCGTGGGGGTATTCAAGTGTTTGAGGTGGGAGGCTGACACCCGGTCCGAGAGGCCCAATTACAAATTCAAAAGAATTTTGTTCGGCTTCGTTATGCGGCGCAACGATATGCCATATGGAAAAATCCAAGTCACTAGAGTCCACGGGATCTTCTATCTCGGATACAACCCAAAACCAATTTCCCTCTGACCCCGCAAGTCCGGCGCTAGTAATTACGTTCGCATTGAAGTTTCTGTACCTAAAGGATGCCGAATGGTGATATTTATCGTCGGTGGACACAACAGCGTTGAACAGTTCGGCGTCCGCTTCCGACCCGATTGCGAGGAGTAGAGAGAAAACAGTAGTGCTAAGCATCAATCGAAAATTCATTAGACATCTCCGAGAAGAGTATCAAACAAGGATGCGCCGTACGCCAGCTGCGTTCGCCCGAACATAATCGGACCAATAAAAAAGCCGCTGTCACCCTGTGCAGCGAGTACACAGAACGTCAGTGGCTCTTTTGATTTACAACAAATTTCCCGGCGGTCATTAGCGTTTCTCCTAATGCCTACTGGAACTGGTCCCAGTCTACCAGGGCACACCGGGTAACGCAAAGGTTTTCCACAGGACGGCGAAACTAGCGAAAAACAATGCCCAAATGATTGCATTGCAATCCGCTTCCGCTGGCTACCGTTTAAGTAACCGCTGTGGGGAGTTAGTGCTTGGCAAGAGTCCGCTTGTCGAACACCGTCGCCGTAACGTCAGTCTAATGCTGGCCAACGCTCCTAGTGGCACCGCCGTCTGCTCATTGCCAAGCAGAGTGCGGCAAGGGCAAGGGCGCAAGTGGTGGGTTCCGGCACAGCAGCTGAAGTTTCCGAGAGCGGAGCAACGGCACCATAGTTAGCTTCCCAAGCATCCAGGTCCGTGGCATCGTAGATTGTGCCGAGGCCCTGCTGCCACTCTAGAAAATCGGCTCCGTCGACGTCGCCGTCGAAATCAAAGTCACCCGCGAAGGTAGAAACCAACTCGACCGACGTGGCACTGTAATTGACGAACCACTCTAGACTGCCCGTCAAAGCTGGAAGAGATTCCGTGGCAAATGTGCCGAGAATGCTCGCGGCGGTGATAATCTCGAACATGTCGCCAGCGGTGGGTGTGAAGCCGCCGATCAGTTGCACGTCGAGTGTGCCCGTCAACGTCGCGTTGCCGGCAACGTTGACTTGATCAAATCCACTGCCAGGCACAGTGCTCTGCAATTCGGCTTCGAGCGTCGACAGCGGGCCGAGTAACAGGTCGCCACCGAAGTCCATCAAGCCTGGACTCGCGCCAGGCACCAAATCGCCGAGGGCCTCCACGTCGCCGCCCCCGATGTTACCGTTACCTGTCAAATCGCCGAAAACCACAACCGTTGAGCCAGCCACCACGTTTAGCACGCCGCTGTTGGCCACGTCGTCGTAGAACGTGGCTTGGCTATTGCCCGCCACGGCGATGACGCCCGTTGCGCTGTTGGTCACGTCGCCGAAGACGTCGAACGTGCCGAAGCTTAGTGCCAGCGAGCCGTCGTTGGTCAGACCACCGTCGAAGCGCAGGGTCGCGTCGCGCCCGGCGATCAGTCCGGTCGAGGCGGCATTCGTTGCCGCGCCGCCTATCCGGACGGTTCCTCCAATATTCTGTAATTCGCCGGAGTTGGCCAAGTCGGCGGTCAACTCAATCTCACCATCGGTGACTTCGATGGTCCCGGCGCTGGTGTTGCCGGCTCCCGAAAACAAGAGTCTCTGCCCGTCGGCTGCGCGCACTTCGCCGCCGACGAGATTCTGTAGCACGTTGCCGATGGTGCCGTCCCCACGGACCACGCCCGAGTTGCCCAGTACGCCGCCATTCATCTGCGCTCCCGGCACCAGCTCGACCTCGCCCGTGTTGGTGACGCCGCCAACGACGTTTGCGACGCCATCCACTCGAAGCTTGCCAGCGGCTTGGACATCCAACGTCAAGTCGACGGTGAGTTGGCCGCCGGGTTCGAGCCGCAGCTCCGCCACGCCGCTCTGCTGGGCTCCGATCGTGAGCGAATGGATTTGCGTAATCCCGCTCGGCCCGGTGATGATCACGCCGTTGTCGGGGTCGATGAGGCTGGGCACGTTCTGGCCTGGAGTGGCTGCGAACCGCCAGTTGTCAGCATCGTCCCAGAGCCCGCTCGTACCGCCGTCCCAGTGGTGCTCCAGGATGCGAACGTAGATACCCTGCTGGCCACCGCTGCCAACACCTCGAAAGACGACGTTGCCGCCGTCGAGCGACGGGTTATCGAAGAAGATGAAGTTTCCCGTCCCGCCGGGGATGGGGGTGTTCAGATCGGCCACAACGCTGAGCCCACCAATGTCGGTGTAGATGCCGTCCTGACCGCTCCCAGTACCTCGAAAGGCGGCGTCGCCGTTGTCGAGCGACGAGCTACCGAAGCTGGTGAAGTTTCCCGACCCGCCGGGGATCGGCGTGTTTTTATCGGCGACGACGTTGAGCGCTCCGATGTCGGTGTAGATGCCAGTCTGGCTGCTCCCGAAACCTTCAAAGGTGACGTTCCCGGCGGCGAGCGATAGCCCACCGAAGCTGGTGAAGTTTCCCGACCCGCCGGGGATCGGTGTGTTGAGATCGGCGATTACCACGATGTCGAAATCGACCGCGCGGGCTCCCGAGGTGCAGCAAAGAACCACGGTCAGGAATGCTAAAGGTGCGGTTGTCTTCATGAGTCGTATCCCTGCTACGTAGTCAAGGATGGGTGCCAGAACACCTCTAGAACCTGCAAAGCTGCAATATGCCCCCCTATTGCCAGCAAGTTAGGCAGTTTATGGATAGAGCAGGCGTGGCCGCTCAGGCCAGCACTGAAATCGTCGTACAGCGGCAATGGATTCGCTGCTCAGCAGGCATGCCCCAATGTCCAGGGTATGGGGCCAGAAAACCGCCTACAGAGAAGTCTGCCCTTGGGGCCATTACGCTACCGCTCTGTTGACAACCCACCAACCCACGCCACAATAGAAAGCAGGTCGCCGGAGTGCGCTAACACTCCGACGACCCTAACCAAAGCAACCTGCGAAGAGGTTGAAATGGCTTCCAGCGATTCTATCAAGCGCGCGCTCTTGCGCCCCGGTCACTTTCTGAGACCCCACAGCGACCGGCAGTTGTACGTATTCCCCGTCCGAAGTCTGGGCGGATTTTCTAGGTCTGCAGTTCCCTCCGACGGCAAGCACTGGCGGATTTCCCTGTGTCCAAGTTTAAGGAGTTGTAAAATGGAAGCGACGAAAGTTTGGGTAGTGAATCTGAAGGGGAGGCACTACCAGTTGCGATGGATTGATCCAATTACCGGTAAGACCCGGACCAAGACAACCAAGACCAACCGGCGAAGGGAAGCCGAGAGGCAAGCCGCGGCCAAGGAAAAGGATCTGCGGGCCGGTCGGTCGGACGATATCGAGTGGGATGCATTCCGCAAGAGGTACGAGGACCGCTACCTAGTCGACCAAGCTAAGGCGACCGGTGACATAGTCGCTACTGTGTTCAATCGGGTAGAGCTTGTATTGCCTGGTTTGGTGTATCTGCGAGACCTGAACGAAGCCATGCTTGCCCACCTCCAAGAGAATATGCGAGGTGAGGGGTTGAGCATAGTTACCATCAAAACCTACCTTGGCCACCTTCGGGCCGCCCTAGCATGGGCCGTACGCCAGAAGATTCTAGCCGAGGTTCCCCATATCGAGATGCCACGGAGGAAACAGGGGTCCCGAATGGCGAAGGGCAGGCCGCTTTGCCTTGAGGAATTTGAGAGAATGTTGGCCGCCGTCGAAAAAGTAGCTACCACCATCGAAAGGCGACGAAATGACTCGAAGCTATCCGAGGACCAGAAGCGGCTGACCAATGAGGAGAAGTCGGTGGTCGCATCGTGGCAATACCTCCTGCGAGGTCTATGGCTGTCCGGTTTGCGCCTGGGCGAGGCCCTGCAACTTTCTTGGGAGCATGATGCCCCGATATCGGTACGCATGGGTGGAAAGTATCCTGAATTGAAGCTCAAGGCCGACGGGCACAAAGGGAACCGGGATGAGCTTCTACCGCTGTCTCCCGAATTCTGCGATTTCCTGTTGGCCGTCTCGGAATCCAACCGTCACGGTCGAGTATTCCGACCGATGAGCCGCCAAACTAAATCCACAGCCCCAATGGGAGTTGATTGGGCAAGCAAGGCGATAAGCAGCATCGGGAAGGCCGCGGGAATTGTAGTTAATCGTGGCACCCGCAAGGGTAAGCCCCATGCTAAATACGCTTCGGCCCACGACCTACGCCGGAGCTTCGCCACCCGCTGGGCTCCCAAGGTGATGCCAGCCACGCTGCAGAAGCTGATGCGGCACAAGAGCATCGCGACCACGCTGAACTATTATGCCGCGATAGAGTCCGAGACGGTTGGCGATGAACTGCGGGCGAAAACGCTCCAACCTGGACATCCATGTAACACTTTACGTGACATTGCTCCAGAATCAGAAAAAACGGACTGCCCAGCCGAAAAGTCCGAGAGCAGCAAAGCCGCAGAAAACAAGGCCGCAAAACAGATCGAAGCAAGTGGAGGATACCGGGCTCGAACCGGTGACCTTTTGGCTGCCAGCCAAACGCTCTCCCAACTGAGCTAATCCCCCAAACTATTTCCTTCGATCGATTCAGCGCCTCCTGGAAGAATGAGGCGCCATCTGGATAAGGCGCCCGTTGAGGATAGCGCCGTCTGCTGGAGTTGTCGCCAACCGATCTGGCCAGATCGGCTGTAAGCTGGCAAACTATCAGCCCGTTCCCCAGTTGTCAACGCCGACACCGCTGCGCTGATGGTCCACCACTCTCCAACTCGAAGGCGGCTGCTGACTCTGGCCAAGATCGCGTTGGCGGTCGGCATTCTTGGCTTTCTGATCGTGCGGATCCAGCAGAACGAAGGCTTCTGGCGGTTGTACAACGATCCGAAAGATTGGGCAGCGCTGTTGGTCGCCCAGGGCTTGGTGTTGGTGGCTTATTCGCTGAACTTCGTCCGCTGGTTTCTCCTGGTCCGGGGACTGCGAATCGCCTTTCATCTGCGCGACGCGTTTCGCCTCGGCTCGCTCGGGTTCATGCTCAATCAAGTCTCGCCGGGAAGCATCGGCGGCGATCTGTTCAAGGCCGTGTTTATTGCCAAGGAACAGCCGGGACAGCGGACCGAGGCGGTGGCTACGGTGCTGATCGATCGAATTGTCGGTCTGTACGCCATGCTGCTAGTTGCCAGTTTGGGTTTGGCTTTTGCCGGTGAGCCCCTCGATTCGAGCCAAATGCTGCTGACGATGAAAACGATCGTCTGGACGGCTGCCGCCGGGGGCACGTTCGCCTTGGCATGGTTGATGACTCCGCTGGCGACCGGAACCGCCATCCGGAGCCTGGCCGACCGATTGCCGCTGGTTGGGCACACGGCCGCCCGACTGATCGACGCACTGGAACTGTATCGCATGCACAAATGGTTTCTGATCTCGGCGATTGGCCTGGCGTTGGTCACCCACGGGCTGCTGATCACTGCTTTCTGGTCGATCAGCCGAGGGCTACCAGTCACCGGTCCGACGTTCACTCAGCACGCGGTGATCGTACCGCTGGGACTTGTAGTCGGCGCGCTGCCCGCGACGCCGGGCGGACTGGGCGAAGCGGAGCTGATGCTGGAGTACCTTTATTTCGAGTGCGGCGCGGCCAAGGGAGATGGGACCATTGTCGCCTTGGCCTATCGGGCGATGACCTACGTCGTCGCGGCGTTGGGCGCTTGCTACTATCTTTCCGCGCGAAGAAGTGTCGATCGCCTGTTGGTCGAGGCGGAGGAGCTTGCTGAGGAGCTGTGAGCGGGCAGAGGTCAGGGGGGGCAGTCGTTTTCGCACTGCTCGTGAGATTGGGCCAGGTCGCGGAGGTATTGCAGCGCGTCTTCCAGATCGCCGACGGCGGCGCCACGGCAGCGGCCTTGACGATCGCATTCGGCCAGCAGCATTAGCTGATCGTAATCCTCTTCCGCCTCTAACCGCCGCCGGGCTCGCGCCCCTAATGTGCCCGCGGCCAACGCTTGTGCCGGTTTGAGGTTTTCGATCAAGTTGGCAGTCCGCGGCGTGATCCAGCCCTGCAGTGCCAGTAGCCCGGCCGCGGCCGGGTCGTGACGATCCAGAGGCAGCCCCACCGCGTGCAGCAATGCCGCAGTGAGCAGCTCTTCGTCGTAGCCAAGCCGGTCCCTGACCAGCTCAAACACCTGCAAACTGTGATACAGGGCGTCGCCCTCGGGATGGTGCTCGGGGGATTGGCGAACCTTGGCCAACGGAGCGAGCAGCTCGACGTATCTGCCAAAGCGGTCGTCCCAGTTTGGCACGACGTCGGCTTGGGCCAGCGCCTGCAACTGCTCGCTAACTTCACCGTCGCTGGGGAGGTCTCGGGGGCGAACCCCCAGCGGGCAGATCCGTCCGCCGGCAACCCGTCGGGCGTCGGAATAACGCAAGTCGGGTCGCAAGTGAATCAGCCGGGCGGCTTCCCAGGCGATCTGTTGTCGAACTTTCGAGTTTTTCACAGTCAGTGTCTCGCGGGAAGCGGACATTCGATAGTACGGCACATCGACGCTTATAGAGCAACTCCAACAGTAGTCTCTGCCGGGCGAGTGAGAAAGGGCATCGTGCTGCAGAAATCCTTGCGCAAGCAAATCACTTGGACTAGGTGGTCTGCAGCTCTGCGGAGAGTTCAGAAGCCTCTGGAGAGGCGGGCGACTGAGTGGCGGAGTAGCTTTCATTGATGCGAATGAATTCAGCTTCGCACGCAACAAACGCAGAGACTACGTTCGGGTCGAACTGCGTGGCGCTACGGCTGATAATCCACTCTCGGGCTTCGTCATGCCCGTAGGGTCCCTTGTAGGGACGGGCCGAGGTGAGAGCGTCGTAGACGTCAGCCAACGCGACGATCCGAGCAGCGATTGGAATGTTTTTACCGGCGATCCCTTGTGGGTAGCCATTCCCATCCCAATGTTCGTGATGGCTGTCCGCGATTTTTCGGGCCAACTCCAGGAAATCGTCTTCGCCCAGTTGTTTCTGAATAGCCGCCAGGCATTCGCTCCCCAAATGAGTGTGCTTCTCCATGATGCAACGTTCGGCAGGAGTCAGCTTTCCTGGCTTGAGCAACACGGCGTCAGGGATGCCGACTTTTCCCACGTCGTGCAGCGACGAGGCGACCGCCAAATCGGCCACGAAGGTGGCGCCAATCTCCGGATGTTTCTGAGACATTTCTGTGGCCAGCAACGTAACGTACAAGCGGATTCGTTCCAGATGATCGCCCGTATCGCTATCGCGCGAGTCAGCCAACTTGGCCAGACCAAAGATAACGGCGTTGCGCGTGCGAATCAGCGATGCAGTTCGCCGCTGGACCCGCCGCTCCAAGCAAGTATTGGCCTTATCCATGCTGTCTTCATAGCGGTTGAACAAGAACAGTGTCAGGATAGCCGTCACGCCGACGGTAAAAGCGGTCAGAACATAGCCCATCTGCATGATCGGCTGAATCGTCAAGGAGACGAATTGATCAATCTCTTGATCGGATTGATAAACGGCCAGAAGCACGTTCTGCTGCGGCAAGTTACATCCGGTAAATGCATAAAGATCTTTGTGAAATTCAATCTTTCCTGCCAGCAGCCGATTTCCTTTCTTTTCCGCATGGCGGAACAGAGAGGTGAGCGGTGCCGATACGCGATTGTTGATTAAGATACTCCGGCCTGGAAACAGCTCCATCAACGAGGGGTTCCCTTGCAGGTCTGAATGGCACAAAAGAGCCCCGTCGTCGCGGCGCATCACGCAGACAAATCCGGTGTGCGGAATCACCGTTTCTCGGCAGATGGTTTGCAGTTTCTGCCAGTCGGAGGTGCCTGGTTCGATGGGCCCCAGCTGCAATTCTGCCACGGCGGCGGCCAATTGGTAGGCTAACGATCTCCCCTCAGCGGCCACTTCGTCTTGCATCGCCAGAGCAAACGACTCCCGCACCCACCGCGTTGTCCAGGCAACACCAAACCCAACGCAAACCGCCTGACCGATGATCAGCAGTGCGATCAGAAAACCGCGGCGTTTGATTTGTATCTTAATCATTCACGCGACTACCGCTACGAGTAAGCCCACACGGCAAAGCCTCGAAGCTCGGCGGCAAACCGTAACCAGGGCCGGTCTCTCTTGGGGGCTTCGTGAAATCAGCCGTTAGGTTCTCGAATGCCGGGCCTACTGCTGGAGTATCTGAGTGTGACTGGCACTAGGCTTGCTTTCTTCCGAGTATCTCTAAAAAACGTAGCTTATCTGGCTTGCTGCGGCGGGCGGAGCCATCAGACTGGGGCCGACAACCGAACAACCCCGTCACATAGCCGCTCCTTTTCGTTACAATCGGTTTAACCTTACCCCGCGGCGGCGAAAACGCTCGCAGCTTTCACTCCAGGCGGAATAACCATGACCCTACTGATTTCCAACGGACGCATCGTGACGGCGTCGGACGATTATGTCGCGGACATCCTCTGTGAAGGTGAAACGATCGCCCGCATCGCACCACACATCGACGCCCCCGACGGCGCAGAGGTAATCGACGCAGCTGGCAAGTTCGTCTTCCCGGGCTTCATCGATCCACATGTCCACATCTACTTGCCTTTCATGGGCACCTATGCCAAGGACACCTACGAATCGGGCAGCCGGGCCGCGTTGGTTGGCGGAACAACCAGTTTTATCGAAATGTGCTGTCCTAGTCGCGCTGAGGAGCCGCTGGAGGCATTTGAGTTGTGGAAGTCCAAGGCGACCAACTCGGCTTGCGACTACACCTTCCACATGGGCGTCTCGCGATACGACGAAAACACGGCCGCTCAAATTCGCCAGATCGCCGCGCAAGGCATTGCTTCTTTGAAAATCTTCCTGGCTTATCCCGGCGCGTTTGGAATCGACGATCGAGAGCTGTTCGACACGCTTGCGCTGGCCAAAGAGCTGGGGCTGATTGTGACGGCACATTGCGAAAACGAAACGCTGCTAAGCCGTTTGCAACAGCGGTTGTTAGCCGAGGGCAAGACAGGACCCGAGTGGCACGAGCCTTCGCGTCCGCCGAGGGTGGAGGCGGAAGGCGTGCATCATCTGATGACTTTTGCGGAGCTAACCGGTGCCCATGTCTACTGCGTCCATACCTCGTGCCGCGATTCGCTCGAAGCGGTGCAGGCCGCCCAGTTGCGAGGCGTCCGGGCGTGGGTCGAAACGGTCATTCCCTATCTGGTGCTCGACAAAACCCATGCGGAGCTGCCCAACTTTGAAGGGGCCAAGTACGTCATGTCGCCGCCACTGCGCGACGCGATCCATCAGCCGATTCTCTGGGCCGCCTTGCGATCACGACTGATTAGCACGGTCGCTACCGACCATGCACCGTTTGACTTCTCCGGGCAGAAAGAGATGGGCCGAGACGACTTCACAAAAATTCCCAACGGAATTCCGTCGCTCGAGCATCGGGTGAATCTGCTCTACACCCATGGCGTCTGCCAGGGTCGGCTCAGTCTGAACACATTTGTCGATGCCGCCAGCACGCAGGCCGCCCGGCTATTCGGTCTCTTCCCGCGTAAAGGGACCATCGCCGTGGGCAGCGACGCCGATCTGGTTCTCTTCGATCCCGACTACCGCGGCAAACTCTCGGTCGAAACCCAGGAGATGGACGTCGACTATAGCGCGTATGAAGGCTGGGAGATCGAAGGACGTCCCGACACGGTCACCGTCCGAGGCCAAGTCCAGGTCCGCGACGGCCAGTTTGTCGGACAACTGGGCCACGGGCAACTGCTTACTCGCGAGCCCACACACTTCTAGTTGAACAAGAATACTCGGACAGGGCGACTACGCAGCCATGGGAGATGTTGCTAGGACCGCTCCAAGACACAGAACATGTAACGATGCACCCCGCTGCCCACTGTAAACGGCATCAACAAACCGGAGATCGAATTCTCCAACAGCCGCTCGGGAAAGGCATGGGAAAAGGCGCGTGCTGCTCGCGGCATTTTGAAGTACCTCCGCGCTAGACGATAAAATCTCTCCAGGTTGTGGCGAATCGAGCAGGACAAGTCGATTTGCTCCAGCCAAGTGAAGCCGATCTCCTCAACGGTTTTCGACCATGGCTGCAGGACCGCAAACTCATTGACGGCCATCGTTTTCTCCACGAGTCTGGCCGCCAGCTGCAAGGGCTCGTCACAGGTCTCCAGTTCGGCACCTCGAAAGCAATCGATTACCAGCAGCCGCCCCCCGGGACGCAGCACCCGGTGTGCTTCGGCGATCGCCCGGTGTTTGTCGCTTGCCTGACACCAACTCTCGACGGCAAACACCGCGTCGAACTTTCCATCCGGAAATTGCAAGTCCTGAAAATCGCCCTGCTCATAGGTTAGGTCCGGTGTAGCGGCGGCGTTTCGTCGGGCCGTCTCCACATGATCGGTGGACAGATCGACGCCCGTCAGCCTACAGCCGGGCAGCCGCCGGGCCAGGTGCAACGTGTTGAAGCCGGCCCCGCAGCCGATTTCCAAGACGTGCCGAACATCGGTCTGCTTGAGGCGTTCCGCGATCAGATCGACCTGCCCCAAATAGCCGTCGGCAGTGAATTTCTCCTGACAATCGAGCGCAACGTGCATGGCGCCCTGTCGGGAATGAAACAATCGATAACCTCGATCACTCTGCCGAAAATAGTCCAGCACGCTGGCTTGATCGATTGGCCGGTCGGCGATAGAAGCAACGTTGAACCGCTGTCGAACCAGCTGTAGGCACTCGTCAAGCGACAGGTCGGGGATGGTAGCGATCTGCATCATGGCTGCCGAGTCGGCCCGGACAAAACAGACACCCTCGGCCAGGTGGCCGACCTGGTAACCGACGCCAACGCAATCAACCTCTCGCTAGAGCGTCGCTCTGTTCAACGAACTCGTCGCCACTCCACTGAGCGTCGTCTTTGATCATCTTCTTATCGGCCTGTGCCTTGGCGGCAGTCCGCGCTTCGGCCTGGCGCGTGACCAAATCGGCATGCGTGCTAAAGAACTGCACACTATGCCCTTTGAAGTCGTCAAGCGTTTCGAACCCATGTTGTTCCATAAATGCCAACAGCTCTTCGCACATGGACTGCACGATTCGGTAGCCGAATTTCATCACACCGGTGCAGACCTGTACCGTATCGGCCCCCAATAGTATGAACTGGGCCGCGTCTTTTCCCGTCTCGACACCACCGATCCCACTGACGGTTCGATCCGGATACTCGTCACGGATCACGCGGGCAATCTCCATCACCATCCGCAGTGCAATGGGCATAACCGCCCGGCAGGAGTAGCCGCCGGGGGTGGTGTAACCTTCGACCGACGGTTCGGGCCGCAACGTATCCAGATTGACGCCCAGCACGCTGCGAATCGTGTTGATCGCGCTGACTCCTTCGCACTCGCCTCGAAACGCGGCACGGGTTGGGTCTTCGATATGCGTCACGTTGGGGGTCATCTTGGCCCACACCGGGACCTTGGCAACCTCGTTGACCCATCGTGAAACCTCTTCGACGATCTCCGGGTTTTCGCCCATGGCCGAGCCCATCTTTCGCTCGGGCAGACCATGTGGACAGGAGAAATTCAACTCGAAGGCGTCGACGCCCAGGTCCTGACACCGTTCGGTGATCTCAACCCACGCATCCTTGTTGTACTCCTCCATTATCGAGGCGATCAGGATGCGGTCAGGATAGTTGTCTTTGACTTGCTTCAACTCATCGACCCACATGTCAAAGCTGCGGTCGCTGATCAGCTCAATGTTCTCCCAGCCGATGATCTCCTTCGAGTCGCGGGCTCGCAATCGGGCGTAACGCGGCTGAACGTTGATCACTTTCTCGGCGTCGAGACTGATCGTTTTGCAGATGACGGCCCCCCAACCTTCGTCGAAGGCCTTGCCGATTACGTTGCCGTTGGTGCCAGGCGGGCCGGAGCCAATCACAAACGGGTTGGGGAGTTTCAGACCGTTAACTGTCGTTTCTAGAGTAGCCATGGCAAACGGGCGGGGTTAGTGGTTAAAGATTCGAGAATCGCAGTTGACCTTAGTCGAAGAGAGATTCGCCTCCGCAAAGTCAGAAACCGCGTAAAATTACTGTCTACTGATCTGCAACCTCCGAAAGAACCTCGTCGATGCAATCCACCATAAAGTTGGCGTCGTCCTTGGTGATGCACATGGGCGGCTTGATCCGCAACGTATTCCCCTTCAGGCCACCTTTGCCGATGATCAGCCCTCGCTGTTTGCAGCGCTCCATCACCTCGGCCGCCGCGGCGGAAGCAGGTTCTTTAGTCTGTCGGTCGGTGACCAACTCGACCCCCAACATCAGGCCCAAACCCCGCACCTCGCCAATCAACTGCTGGCGCTGTTGCAGCTCCAACAAGCGATCTTTCAGGTGCGAGCCGACCTCCAGGGCATTCTGCTGGATGTTCTCTTCGTCGATCACCTCCATCGTCGCCAAACCTTGGGTCATGCTGATCGGATTGCCGCCGTAAGTGTTGAAATGTATCCGGTTGCTCATCGTCTCAGAGATCGGCTCGGTCGTGGTCATCGCGCCTAGTGGAACGCCATTGCCAATCCCCTTGGCCATGGTGACCATGTCGGGCACGACGTCATAATTTTGATGAGACCAGTAATGATGTCCCGTCCGGCCGAAGCCGCCCTGCACTTCGTCGGCAATGCAAATCCCGCCATGCTGGCGGACGATGTCGTACACAATCTGGAAGAACTCCTTCGGCGGCGTGATCGACCCGCCCACGCCTTGAATCGGCTCGCCGATAAAGCAAGCGATCTCGCCCGGCGTTTCGTACTCAATCACGTTCTTGATATCGTGCGCACACTTTAAATCGCAGGAGGGGTACTCCAAACCGTAGGGACAACGGTAACAATATCCGGCGTGGGTGTGGTGCACGTACGAGCGGTTGTTCGACTTGAATTTCCAGGTGCCGTGGGCGGTCAAGCTCATCGCGGTCGAGGTACCGCCATGGTAGCCGTTGCGCAGGGCGATCACGTCCTGGTTGCCTGTAAACTCTCGCGAGGAGAGAATCGCAATCTCGTTCGCTTCGCTGCCACTGTTCGTAAAATAGCTGCGCGACAGACCTGCCGGCATTTTGCTGGCCAGCTTCTCGGCAAATTGGCCGATCGTCGGATGCAGATAAATGGTTGTGGTGTGTTGCAGCCGGCCCACCTGGTCGCGGACTTTCTCCACGATCTTCGGATGGCAGTGGCCAACGCTGACCGTCACGATTCCCGCGAACGCATCGAGATAGCGGGTTCCCTGTTCGTCCCACAGGTACTGCATGTGGCCTTCGACGACCATCAATGGCTCGCGGTAATAGGTCAGCACGCCCGGCGAGACATACTGATGCCGCAGCGCCAACACCTCGTCGCGGCCTGGTCCCGTGTAGGGCTCCGGCTTGTGGTCGACGATCGGAAGCTGGAGTTTTCCAGCGGTGCTACCCGTTGCCATCACGTTCTCCTACTTCAAACTTGAAACTACGATTCACGCGCCCCGCGGACCCCGCTCAATATCGCCCGCTTCGGGTACCAGTATACCCGGTTTCTCTGGCAAGCCGCGCTCTTCTCGGGTGCCGGGCACAAGATTGTCCAGCGTAATGCCCAAGATCGCGGCCACAGCCATCCCCGTTTTGCCAATTGCCGCAAACGACTCAGTCAAACTGTCGGTAAAGGTTTCACGCCAGTCGCCACCCGAGCTCGTCAACGGGCCAAACCAGTCGACCAGCCGCTCTAACACCGCGGCGTGCATCGCAAGCATCGCCTCGGCTCCCTCTGGCGAATTGAACCAGGCGGGCAAACTCAGTCCCATAAACAGGGCAAATCCGCCAATGAACAGATTGCGATCGCTGGAGAGATCGGCTTTGGCAAACTGCCGGACACCCACCGCCGCTATCAAGCCAAACAACGTACAATACAACCCTCCCACCACCGGCTTGGGAATCGCCGATGCCAAGGCGCCAAATTTCCCGAATAGGCCCAGACAGATCAAGATCACTCCGCCGATCTGGATCACGTAGCGGCTAGCCACCTTGGTCAAACCAATCAGCCCGATGTTCTCTGAATAGCTGGTCGAGCTGAAACCGCCGAACACGCCGGTTAGTCCACAGCCAATGCCCTCCCAGGCGATGCCGCGCGAGATTTCCCGAGGCGTCGGATCGCCGGCGCCGGCCATGTTCTTACAGGCATGGTAATCGCCGAACGACTCGATCATTGAGGCCAGGTAACCGGCGATCACCGCCACCAACGCGCTGAGCGACCACTCGGGGAAGCCCCAAGGAAAAAAGACGTCGGTCACGCGGAACCAGTCGGCCCTATCAAACGCCGACAGATCCACGAAGGCAGGATTGCCGAAAAGGATCACTTCTTCCCGTCCGAGCCACCAACAGAGCGTCACCACGACCACTATCGCCGAGAGCATAGGAAACAACTGAAACCAACGGAACCAGCGGGAGAGAATCAGCGCGAACAGGACGATCAGCACCATCATGCAGATCGAGACAGCCCAGTTACTCGCCGCGACTGGAGCGCCGACGTTATAGAGGGCCAGCCCGATCAGCATAATCACCGGACCGATCACCACCGGGGACAGAACTCGGCGGACCAGACCCATCAACCCGGCAAAGCCGATGACAGCTTCGAGGATGCCGCCAATGAGCACCGCTCCGGCGATCGTCCGCATGCCGCTGGAGCCGGTTTGCTGCCACTGCTCCACCAATGGCAATAGAGTCTGCTCGCTGACGTCTCCCGCCACCACGGCCGACCAGTCGAGCACCGCGTTGCTCTGAGTCTTTGCAATAATGACAGAAAAGGCCGCCAGGAATGAGAAAGAAACCCCTTGGATAATCGGCAATCGCGAGCCAAACGTCGACTGCAGCAATGTTGCCACGCCGCTGCAGAGCATCACCGAAGAGATCAGCAGAGCAGTGTTGATCAACTGCAGTTCGGTCAGCTCAACCCGCACCGACTCGGGCAATTCCTCCAGCACCGGCCACAGCAGGGGCCCGAAGATCAACGGCACCGCAATCGTCGAGCCGAACATCGTCAGCACGTGCTGCGCCGCCAACACCACCGCTTTGGCCAGCGGCGGCCGATCGTCCAAGCCATAAAGAACGCCGCTGGCAGAGGAGGAGTCGCTGTTCATCGAGAAGCCGACTTTACGTTGTCTGGTGCGCCATGCTCCGCATGGCTAGTTTCCTACACGGAGCGCGGGGGCGACGGCCTAAACTGATCACGGACTGACAATCACGTCATAGCTCTCCGGTCGCCGGTCGCGGAAGAATTGCCAGGTGTTGCGCACTTCGCGAATCGCATCGAGGTCCATATCGGCGGTAATGACCGCGTCTTGATCGCGCGATGCTTCGACAATGAACTGACCGCGCGGATCGCAGAAGTAGCTCTGTCCATAAAACTCACCGATCTTCCAGGGCTCTTCCGTTCCCGGTCGGTTGATAGCACCGACGTAGTACTGGTTGGCCACCGCATGAGCGGGCTGCTCCAGCTTCCAGAGGTATTCGCTTAAACCGGCGACCGTCGCCGAGGGGTTGAAGACAATTTCCGCGCCGCCCAAACCCAAACAGCGGGCACCCTCGGGGAAGTGGCGGTCGTAACAGATGTAGACACCGACCCGGCCAACTTGCGTATCGAAGACCGGATAACCCATGTTGCCAGGTCTAAAGTAAAACTTCTCCCAAAACCCCGGCGCACAGTGCGGGATATGCATTTTACGGAACTTACCCAAATAGGTTCCGTCGGCATCGATCACCGAGGCTGTGTTGTAATAGATTCCCGGCAGATCCTCTTCGTACATCGGCACAACGATCACCATTCGATGCTTCTTGGCCAGCTCCTGCATCAGCTTGGTGGTTGGCCCATCGGGGATCGGCTCGGTCAGGTTGTACCACTTGGCGTCCTGCTCGGCACAGAAATAGGGGCCGTAGAACAGCTCCTGCATGCAGACGACCTGGGCCCCCTGATCGGCGGCCTGGGCCAGCAAATCGACATGCTTGTCGATCATCGCCTGCTTGATTTTTTCGACCGGCGAAGTGCAAGGTTCGCACAAAGTCGCCTGAATCAGAGCACCGCGGACCACTCGGGCCATGACACGTCTCCCGGAACTATCGCGTAGAAAAGACTCTCGACAAAACGCCGCAATCATCTTCGCGGCCATTTTCGCAACGTCGAACGACATGTTATGATAGCCCATTGGCTGTTAGTCGCCTACTGCCTGCTGCGTCAATCCGTGTCGAGTTTTTGTGGAGATTATTGTTATGGCCTCTTCCACTGCTGCTTCAGTTGAAATCGTACCACTGCTCCAAGGGGGCAAATGGCGGACGAGCGATTCCCCCAACTCTGCAGAAGTCTTCAATCCCTCAACCGGCAAGGTTCTCGCCAGAGTACCGCTCTGCTCAGAGCAAGAGACCGCGGCGGTCGTCGACACGGCAGCCGCCGCGCTGCCCGACTGGAGTGCTACGCCCGCGGTCGAACGGGCGCGGATCATGTTCAAGTATCGCCAGCTGATGGACGAGCACTTCGAAGAACTGGCCGCCCTGGTCACGCGCGAACATGGTAAAACGTTGCCCGAATCGCGGGCCGAGGTGCAGCGCGGCCTGGAGATGGTCGAGTTTTCATGCGGCATCCCGCAGATGCTAATGGGCGATACCTTGCCCAATATCGCACCTAGCGTCGATGCCGAAACCATGCGGCATCCCGTAGGCGTTTGTGTCGGGATCACTCCCTACAACTTTCCTTTCATGGTACCGCTGTGGATGTTTCCCGTGGCGCTGGTCTGCGGAAACACGTTTGTGCTGAAGCCTTCGGAAAAAGTTCCGCTTAGCTCGGTCCGGATGGGTGAGCTGTTGCTGGAAGCCGGTTTGCCAGACGGCGTGTTTAACATCGTGCACGGCGATCGCACGAGTGTAGAGACCTTGCTGACACATCCCAACGTCGCCGCCATCTCCTTCGTCGGCTCAACCGCCATCGCCAAAGCGATTTACGAAACCGGTACGAAGAACGGCAAGCGCGTGCAATCGGCCGGTGGCGCCAAGAACCATCTGATCATCATGCCCGATGCCGATTTGGACCAATCGGTGAAAGCGCTCGCAGCAAGCGCCTACGGCTGTGCTGGCCAGCGCTGTATGGCGGGTAGCGTGGCGGTCGCAGTGGGCGACGTCGCCGAGCCGTTAGTCGACGGCCTATGTCAGCACGCCGGTTCTTTGCGCGTCGGCCCGACCGACGGAAATGAAGAGGTCGACATGGGACCGGTCATCCGTCGCGAACATCTGGAGCGCGTCGCCGGCTTTCTGGACATTGCCAGCGGCGAAGGAGCGGAAGTGGCGCTGGACGGTCGGCGCGATTTTGCCGACGACGGCTTTTTGCTTGGACCGTCGGTTATTGATCGGGTCGCGCCCGACATGCGCGTTGCCCGCGAAGAAATCTTCGGGCCGGTACTCTCAGTCGTCCGAGCTACCGACCTGGAGCAGGCGCTGGAGATCGGCCGACAATGCCAATACGGCAACGGCGCTTCGATCTTCACGCGTGACGGGCATGCGGCACGTGAATTCAAGCTCCATTTCAACGCCGGCATGATCGGCATCAACGTGGGCGTCCCTGCGCCGATGGCCTGGTTCCCCTTCACCGGCTGGAACCAGTCGTTTTTTGGCGACTTGCACATTCAAGGGAGCGAAAGCGTCCACTTCTACACCCGGCAAAAAATGACTCTGACGCGCTGGTTCCGCTCTGCGGAGGATTCGCATCACGACCCGGTCTGGAAGACCAGCAGCAAGGCGAAGTAGCGCCAAGGCGGCACTCGATCACAGTGGAATCGGCGCTTTGCCTTCGGCCAGGGCGTAAGCGGTGGCGTGGCTGCGGCAGTGGGAGATGCTAATGTGCATCTGGTCGATGTTCAACTGCTGGGAAACTTCGTGGGCCCCGCCAGTCAGAGTGATCGTCGGTGCACCGCCCGGCTTGTTGCGCACTTCAATGTCACGCCAGCTGATGCCCTTCCGCCAACCGGTGCCTAGCGCCTTGAGCACCGCTTCCTTAGCGGCCCAGCGTCCGGCGTAGTGCTGGGTGGCGGCCTTCTTGGTCGAGCAATATTCGATCTCGTGGTCGGTGTAGACGCGGCGCAGAAAGGTCTCGCCATGCCGCTCGATCATCTGAGCGATCCGCAAGCATTCGATGATATCGGTGCCGATGCCGATGATTTGCATTGCCATGGGTGGAGTGCTCGGTTCTGGAAAACTGGCTAAACCGCTCAGACGCCGGTCAGGCCGCAAGCGTGTTGGGCTCGGTCGAGGACTTCTGCCGCCTTCTGGCGGGCTCGCTTAGCGCCAGCGGCGAGTAGGTCGCGGACGTCATCGGGACGGGCTTCCCAATCGGCGCGGCTCGAACGGGCGTCAGCAAAGTAAGCTTCAGCTGCGTCGGCCAAGGCTTTTTTCACGTCGCCGTAGCCAAAACCGCCCCGTCGATAGAGCGCGGCCATCTCGTCCCGCTGCGGCTCGGTGGCAACCAAATTATAGAGCTGAACCAGCACGTCGTCGTCGGGCTCTTTCGGTTGGTCCATCGGCCGCGAATCGGTGGCGATCCGCATGATCTTCTTGCGCTGCGGCTTGACCGGTTCGAACAGCTCCACCGTGTTGTTGTAGCTCTTGGACATCTTTTCGCCATCGAGCCCCGGAACGCGTGCTGAAGCGTCCAAGAGTTGCGGCTTGGGCATGACAAACACCTCGCCGTAGCGGTGGTTGAAGCTGGCGGCCAAATCGCGGCAGACTTCGATGTGCTGCACCTGGTCTTCGCCGACCGGGACGCAATCGGCGTCGTAGGCCAGGATGTCGGCCGACATGAGCACGGGATAGGTAAACAACCCGGCGTCGGCCGAAAGGCCTTTGGCCTTTTTGTCCTTGAAGGCATGGCATCGCTCCAGCAAGCCCATCGGCGTGCCGGTCATCAGCACCCAGCAGAGCTGGCTCACCTCGGGGACATCCGATTGCACAAACAAGATCGCCTGCTCGGGATCGAGCCCCAGGGCGAGTAGGTCGATGGCCGAGTCGAGCGTGAGCTGCGTCAGCTCTTCGCGCTGCCGGATGGTAGTCAGCGCGTGCAGATTAGCGATGAAGTAATACGCTTCGTCTTCAGATTGCAGGGCAATGTACTGACGAATCGCGCCAAAATAGTTGCCCCAATGAAATCGGCCGGTCGGTTGAATACCGCTGAGTACGCGCATGAGGTGTGGATGTTTGATGTGAGAAGTAAGAAGGATGATGTGACGGTGGGGGGTGTTCGGTCGGTTGCGAGATTAGCGATCAGATAATGTTCGTTATTTTGAAACGGATTCTGTATCTAGCGAGCCGACGACGTCGGCGATGTTCGTAGCGCCTAGCTCGGCCAGGGCGGCGGGCAGCGCGTCGACGACTTGCATCGAGGCCGTTGGATTGTAGAAGTTGACGGTCCCGAGTTGAACCGCCGTGGCGCCGGCGACCAGGAATTCCATCACGTCGTCGACCGTGGCGATGCCGCCGATGCCGACGATCGGAACCTCGACCGCCATAGCAGCCTGGTAGACTGCCCGCAGGGCGATCGGCTTAATGGCAGGCCCACTCAGGCCACCGATCACGTTGCCCAGCAGCGGTCGGCGGCGCCGCCAGTCGATGGCCATCCCTTGGCAGGTATTGATCAACGAGATGGCATCGGCTCCGCCTTGCTCCGCGGCTTGGGCTAGCTCGGCGATGCTAGTGACGTTGGGGGTGAGCTTGGCGAGGATCGGCTGGGGGCAGGCGAGTCGGCAGGCGGAGACCAACTGCTCGCACTTTCGCGGGTCGGTACCAAAATCGACTCCCCCGCTGACGTTGGGACAGGAGATATTCAGCTCAATCGCATCAACCCCCGACTGGTCAGCCAATCGAGCAGCCAGGGCAACGAATTCGTCGTGCGAGCGGCCGGCGATGCTGACGATGATCGCTGTCGGCAGGCTCTTCAGATAAGGCAGATGACAATCGACAAAAGCCTCGATGCCGTCGTTGTCCAGGCCGATCGAGTTGAGCATGCCAGAGGGCGTTTCGATCGTCCGCCAGGGGGCATTACCTTGACGGGGGTGCTGCGTGATCGTCTTGGGCAGGATGCCGCCCAGCCGAGAAATGTCGACCAGCGACTCCATCTCGCGGGCATAGCCAAACGTGCCCGAGGCGACCAACACCGGATTGGCCAGCGAGAGTCGGCCCAGGCGAACGCCCAAATCGATCGATTGGGGGTTCTCGGTAGGGTCGGATTGGGAGGGTGGTTGCAGGGCCAAGGGTCGATCGCTCGCTCAGATTGTCGAATCGCCAGCTTTGCGGCAACAGTCAATCTACTCGGCGGCCAGCGGTGCTGGCAATCTGCTAGACGCACGGAAGGCGACAGGAACGGAACGTCGGATCGGCGCGCACGCTCCTCGCAACCGGTCGCGGGGGCTCGGGCGACAGTCTATCGGACGGCTAAATGATCCCGCCGTGGACGCTGTGCGGCGTCAAGTGTGATGGTTGATCGAGAAACCAGATGCGTTCCCACTCATCGAGCATGGCGCGCAGGTTTTCCGAGGTGTAGATTAGCTGCTGGGCACGTTTGGCCGGATCGGCCGAATATATCGGCAAGAGACAGCCCGTATTCCCTAGCAACAAACAGGCGGCCACCACCGCCCAAAGCCATTTACGCATCGGTGTCGCTCCTCCGTGAGCACCGAAATCAGCGGTAGCGGCAGACCCGCAGCACGCTGACATCATTGAGGCACTTGAGATTCTCCGCCAATCATTGACGGGCTCAAGCAGCCAATTCCCGCAAAAAAGACAAGGTATTTCGACAGGGCGACGCTCAGCAAACGGCTGATGACCGACCCGTCCGGTAGAAAAGTCGTGGGATCGTAGCGATCTCTGCCCGCCGCGCCGAGAGCAGATTCTCTGTTCTCGACAGAAGCTCGCTCAGTGGAGCGAACACAATAACCCCTCATAGGAGGGGCACAAGTGGCTGAGAGCTTCAGTTCGCTCCAGCGTGAAAGAGACCATTCGAACGCTGGCATCCAGTGTGCACAGCTAAGTCTGGCCACCGGGCCGCGAATCATAAGTCGTTGGCGAGGAATAGTTTTCGCTGCTGGAAGGCGCCGGGGTGGGGGCCGGTGGGGCATGATTCTGCTGAGCAGCTTCCAGTGCGGCTCGTCGCTCCAGTTCCCGAACCCGTTCTTCCATTTCCTTGCCCGGTTTGAAGGTCACCACAAACTTTTCGGGGACGAAGACTTTCTCCCCGGTGCGCGGGTTGCGAGCCTTGCGGGCGGCACGCCGTTTGACCTCAAAAACACCGAAATTTCGCAGCTCAATCCGCTTTTCTTCGACCAGGGTTTCGACGATGGCGTCGAACGTTTTCTGGACGATTTCTTTGGTCTTCAACTGCGTGAGACCGATTTCCTCGGAGATGGTCTTTACGATCTCTTTCTTGGTCACGACGAGGTCCCCTATAAGAAATTACGCTGCCCGCCAGATAGAGGGAATGACTGTGGCAAAGCGTGATCTTTATTGCCCCAAGTGTAACTGGCGTAAGCATTAGTGTCAAGATTGAGGAGGATTCTCGGGGGTCCATTTGGCGGTGCGCAGCCCCCCGCTGCATCCTGATACCCAAGCCGGACGACAGCCGGAGGGAGATCTCTTGGGTATCTGGGTAAGGCGGAATCTGACTGCCATCAGCCGCTGCAACGCCCAGAGATCGCACTCTTTGAGGATTTGGGGCCGACCAGTCGAGGATGACCGTCCGCCAGCGAACTAGACGTTAAACACGCCCGCTTGTTCTTCGATCGTTTCGAGCTGGTAGAGCTGTCCCTGGCCGCTGCCGGGGCAGATTTCGCAGGTCGATTCCCACGATTGGGGGGTTCGCAGATTCGACTTCCAGAAGGGCCAAGTGCGGCACTGCCGAGGGCGATCCTCATAGACCTTGCACTTACGCGTTTTGCCGTCGAAGAGAATACAGTCGAAGTTGGGCAGCTCGATCAGACTGCGACGGATGCCGACCGGTCGGACATATTGGGCTTCGAAATCTTTCGGCGACAACCCAAGTCGAGCCGCCAGGGCGTCGATTTCGGCCTGATTGACCCAGACGAAGCCCGGGGCACCGGTGCAGCAGTTGCCGCATTCGGTGCACTTGAAGCTGAGGCCTTCGTGGTACCAGGGCTGATCGGAATTGCCTGCGGCGGGTTGTTTGCCCATTGTGGGAAGCAATTCAGTAGGTTGGTGGGATGGACCGGCTTGAGCTACGGATCGCTGTTTTTACCGCTTTGCCACCGTCGATGCTACCGCCTCGATGGTCTGCAAGGTGGTTTCGATTTGCTCCGGAGTCGTCGCCCACCCGGGGCTAAAGCGGACCAGACCGCCGAGTCGATCCGTTTGCAACGCGGCATGCATCCGTGGGGCACAGTGCAGTCCGGCGCGGCATTGGATTTGGCTGGAGGCGTCCAGCGCGGCGGCGAATTCCTGGGGATCAAAATCGCGGACGGCGATACTCACCACTCCCACTCGTTCGGATTCGGCCGAGGGACCGTAGACGCGAATCTCCTCGATCGACTGCAGACCCTCAATAAGTCTTCGGGTTAACTGCTGGACGTGGCCCTGGATCTCAGTGCCTGACGGTTGCCGCAAGAACTGGGCCGCGGCGGCCAGACCTGCCAAAGCAGGCACGTTCAGGTTGCCGACCTCGAATCGTTCGGGCATCGCTGCCGGCTGGCTGTCAGATTGGCTTTGGGTGCCAGTGCCTCCCTGGCGGATGGTTTTGAGACGATCTTCCACGCCGGGACGCACCATCAGCAAACCAGTACCGAGCGGGCCGAGCAATCCTTTGTGCCCGCCGGTAGCCAGCAGGTCGACCTCGAGCCGCTGGACATCGATCGGCAGATGGCCAGCCGTCTGGGCCGCGTCGAGCAGCACGAGTGCTTCGCCTTCGTGAGCGATGCGGGTAATCTCGTCAACCGACTGCAGGGCGCCGGTGACGTTCGATGCGTGGCTGAGTGTCACCAGCCGAGTATTGGACTGCAGGGCACTGCGAATGTCGTCAGGGTCGACATAGCCGTCAGCATCGCAGCCGACGTAGGTCGTATCCACCTGATTCACCTCGGCTTGGGCCTGTAGCGGACGAAGTACCGAGTTGTGATCGCAGACGGTGGCAATGACATGATCCCCCGGCCCCAGCAAACCATGCAGTGCCAGGTTCAGGGCATCGGTGCCATTCGAGGTAAAGACGATCTGCCGCGGGTCGCTGACACCCAGCAATTCCGCGCATGCGGCACGGGCATTGTCGACCGTGCGCTGCGCCGCCTGCGCATCGCTGTACGCAGCCCGGCCAGCGGGTGCGCCGACGTTGCGCTGGTAATGATCGACCGCGTCGTAGACCACCCCAGGCTTGGGCCAGCTGGTCGCGGCATTGTCCAGATAGATGCGCTGTGGGGGATTCATCCGCCGATTTGATACATGGCACGAGACGGTTGTTGGAAATCGGCCTCGCCGATGCCGTGGGCCGCGTGTTTGGCGGCGACCGAATCTCGGATCAGCTGCCGGAGTTGGTCGTCGGAGGCACCGGCGCGAAGCAGGGCCCGAGCATCCCATTCGGTGGAGGAAAACAGGCAATTGCGAACCTGCCCCTCGGAGGTCAGGCGGAGCCGATTGCAGCTCTCGCAAAAGGGCTGACTGATGGGGTTGATCAGTCCGATACGCCCTCGGCCGTCGGCATAGAGATAGTCCCGGGCAGGCTGGCTGGGGTCACTTTGCGAAACTGGCACCAGGGGGCCAAAGGCTCCTTCCAACCGACTGCGGACCATGTCGCCAGTCAGCACGTCGTCGTTCGTCCAAGCTCGGTCGGCGTCCAGCGGCATGAACTCGATGAACCGTAGTTCCAGGTCATGCTCGCGAGCGAACTGACCCAATGAGACGATTTCCTCTTCGTTGACGTCACGGATGGCCAATGCGTTGAGACGGATGTTTGAAAAACCGGCCTCTCGGGCGGCGGCGATGCCGTCCAGGACCTGCTGCAGGCCTGCGCGACGGGAGATTCTTTGGAAGGTTTCTTCTTGTAGGGTGTCGAGGCTGATGTTCAGGCGATCGAGCCCGGCGCGCTTCAGCTCGACAGCCTGCTGAGTTAGCAACATCCCGTTGGTTGTCAGGGCCAGGTCCCTGATGCCGCGAATCGCGGACAAGCGGCGGATCAACTCAGGCAGCTCTCTGCGGAGCAGCGGCTCGCCGCCGGTCAGTCGCAGTTTGTCGACGCCCAACGTCGTAACGACACGGACGAAGCGCTCCATTTCTTCGAAGGTGAGCAGCTCATCGCGCGGCCGGAACACGACGTTCTGCTCCGGCATGCAATAGAAGCAGCGAATGTTGCAGCGATCAGTCACGCTGACGCGGAGATTTGTATGCACCCGGCCGAAGCGGTCGAGCAAGGGTTCGTAGGTGGGCGAAGTGAGCGACATGAGGCACGAAACTCAGCGATCAGTGGTTTCCAGGATGGGAGGCGGGCACGGGATGGACCCATTCGGTGCTTCCGTCCGACCACTGTTCTTGTTTCCAGATGGGTACCTGCTGTTTGAGCGTGTCGATCAACCATTGGCCCGCCGCGAAGGCATCAGCCCGATGGGCGCTGGCCACGACCACCGCCACGCTAGTTTCACTGGCCGGTACGATTCCCAACCGATGGACAATCTCGCACGCTTTCAACGGCCACCGCTGCCGGGCGGCCGCTTCGAGTTGTTGCAGCTCTTGGAGGGCCATCTCCTGATACGCGTCGTACCGCAACTGAACGGTCTGCCGGCCCTCGGTCTGTTGCCGAGTGATACCCAAGAATAACACGACGGCGCCTGCTTCGGGTACGCAGGCCGACTCAAGCATAGGTGTGGTGTCGATCGGTTGATCGGTTAGCTTGATCATGGTTTGGGTCGGGTTGACGATGGCAACGTGTGCAGTGTGTGCAAGTGTCACACTCCTGTTTGACGTGCTGCTACCCTCCGCTAACCGGTGGAATGCAAGCCACCTCCGCGCCGGCGGGAATGACCTCGTTACCGTCAACGTAGCTGCTGT
>Ga0315336_1002509_pt1 | contig 27710 bp, 24 predicted proteins | sample ASW5metaG_FD_204512 | JGI IMG/M metagenome (GOLD analysis project Ga0315336, IMG submission 204512) | Ammonia-oxidizing marine archaeal communities from Monterey Bay, California, United States - ASW #5 | ecosystem: Environmental > Aquatic > Marine > Intertidal zone | place: USA: California... | reverse complement strand
GCTCCGGAGAGCAACTTCGTCCCTACGATGACATTGTTCTTCAGAGCGCCCTGGGAGGCATCCGTGCCGGCATTCACGATAAGGAAAAGGGAGATCCCGAAAAGGAACACGCTACCGGTATGCGTCAAGGTGGTGGTAACCCCGAGGATCACGGCATCGCGTACCCTCCCCTGCGAGCCAATCAAATAGGCCGCGACCATCGACTTCCCATGTCCCGGGGCCAGGGCGTGTCCCGCGCCGTAGAGAGTGGCGAGCAGGATGAGGCCGAAGATCGCGGCCCAACCGAGCTGCCGGTAGTTTCTCACCGACGTCTCGAAAAACTCGTCGGAGCCGTCCCTTTCCTCTGCTCTTCTCGATTCGCCGCCCGGATCCGCTTCCGAACTATCAGGTACGTAGAGCACCGGCACAGTACTCGGCGCGCGATCCCGCGCCACCAAGCTGAACTTGATCACCAGGCGCGGGCCTACCAGCACGTTGCTGAGGCTCGCGGGATCCAGCAAGGGTGGCTGCGGCTCGATAAACTGCGGCTGGAAACGAACGCGTTCACTCCCGTGTCCCTCGTACGGAACCAGGAAACGCGGCGCCTCGGGCGTCTCGTCACGGACGACCTTGTCCTCCATCTCGAAGACGTGCACGCGACCTTCGGAGTAGCTGCCCGCCGGCGGGTTGACCTCGAGCTCGTAGTAGAGGCTGAACGGGATACCGTAGATCTCACCGATCAGTCCCTCGTGTCTTGCCGAGACTTTGCCAATCGGCAATTCTGCACCATCGAGCTTGACACGGATGCGCGGAGCTATTTTCTCGGTCCACTGCTTCGAGAGGTACACCGCCGCTTCCTTCTCCTCGACCGAGCTCGACCCGTCGGTGTCCGCCGCCAGCATTTCTCCCTGTGCCCAGAAGCCGTTGTAGCTGAGGTCAAAGGTGAGCAGGATCTTGTCTTCCTTGAAGACCACACGACAAGCCGTACCAACTCCGTAAAACGGCAGGTGCGCGTTCGTGATTGTCCCTGCCGCGAGGACCGTACAGACGAGGCTGAGGATGAAAACGATTCGCCGGTCGCGGCACACCTTAGATCCTCCTGAGCGGCGCCATTTTGACAACGAACTGCTTTTCGGCTGCATCATCGAAAGCCACGGTTACTCGCTGGCGATATCCGGTTCCGGTGACTCGCACGACTTCCCCCTCGCCATACGTCGCATGATAAACGCGTGTTCCTGCCGGATAAACGTCTTCCTCCAGGTCCCCGTAAGAGTCCGGAGGCCAATCGCCCGAGCCAGAGTCCTCAAAGGAGACGCTTTCGTCCCGGCTCTCTCCGCTGAAGAAGTCGTTCCTCTCGGCTGCCTCCGCCATACTCTCCTCCGTCTCGCGATCCAGCTCGAGGCTTTCCTGCACTCCATTCGTCGCGTCGGCGACTGGAGGAGGTTCCAGCTCCTTGAGAAACCGTGATGGGTAAGCCGCTCGAGTTCGCCCGAAGCGCGTGCGGCTGGCCGCGTGAGTGAGGTAGAGTCGCTCGCGGGCACGGGTGATACCCACATACAGAAGGCGGCGCTCCTCTTCGAGATCGGGCTCGGAATCGGACGTGCTCAGAAGGGGTATGATTCCGTCCTCTACTCCGGCGATGACCGCGACGGGGAACTCGAGGCCCTTCGCGGAATGCAAGGTCATGAGCGTGACCCGATCCTCGCTACGCTTCCAGCGGTCCACGTCTCCGAGCAGGTTCACCATTTCGATGAACCCGGTGAGAGAGCCCTCCGGATGGGTGCGGTCATACTCCGCGGCCGCGTTGGCGAGCTCCCAGACGTTTTCGACGCGATCGGCCACCGCCTCGTCATGGAGCGAGCGCAGGAACTCCTCATAATCCGTGGCTGCAAGAACTGCTCGTACGAGGGACTCGACCGGACCCTGACGCTCTGCCACGAGCTGCTTGTACAGAATCACAAACTCCCCGAGCGCGCTCGTCGCCTTCTTGCCGATGGACCCGACCCACGTGCCACTCAGCAAGCACTCAAGGATCCCCTTGCGCTCCGCCCTTGCCTGCACGGACAGTTTCTGCAGTGTGGTCTTTCCGATACCGCGGGCAGGAACGTTGATGATTCGTTTCAGGCTTTCTGTGTCCCGGGGATTGTCGACGATGCGGAGGTACGCGAGTAGGTCCTTCACTTCTTTGCGGAGAAAGTACTCGATTCCGCCGACGATGCTGTACGGGATGTTGGCATTGATGAGTTCCTGTTCGAGCGGCCTCGAGAGAGCGTTGATTCGGTAGAATATCGCGACATCTCCGGGCGACACGCCGTCGTCGAGAAGCCCGCCCATGAGCGCCACGATCTCGTGAGCCTCCTCGCTCTCATGGGCGAAACGATAGACGCGGACGGGTTCCCCGTCTGCCTGTGTCGTCCACAGGTCCTTCTTTTTTCGCAACTCATTGTGGGAGATGAGCGCGTTCGCGACGTGAAGGATTCTTTTCGTGGAACGATAGTTCTGCTCGAGGAGCACGACTTTTGCATCGGGGTAGTCGTGCTCGAAATTCATTATGTTGGAAATATCGGCGCCACGCCACTTGTAGATCGACTGGTCGGGGTCTCCCGTTATGCAGATGTTGTGGTGGGCAGAGGAGAGAATCTTGCCAATACTGTACTGGGTGGCGTTCGTGTCCTGGTACTCATCGATCAAGACGTGCCTGAACTGCTGTTGATAACCCTCGAGAGTTTCCGGGTGCTCCTTGAAGAGGCGGACGGTGAGCAGCAGCAGATCATCGAAATCGACGGCGTTCCTCTCCCGCAAGCGCTCGAGGTAAAGAAGGTAGATGTTGCGCAGCACCTGGCCGAAGGCATAGTCCGCGCCGAAGAGGTCCGCGCCTCCACCGACCCTGTTCTTGATCCGTGAGATTTCCTCCTGCGCGGCCCGTGGGGTCCAGACGCCGCGATCCACTTTTTCTTCGTCGAGCAGCTCTTTCAGAAGTGAGCGAGAGTCGTCGCTATCGTAGATGGTAAAGGAGTTGTCGTAGGGCTCGAGCTGATGGATATGCCGGCGAAGGATGCGGGCACAGAAACTGTGGAATGTGGATACCCACGGACATTTTATGCCGCAAAGCAGCTCCATCCTCTCCTTCATTTCTTCGGCGGCCTTGTTGGTGAAGGTTATCGCCAGCAAGCTCTCCGCCGGGTTGCCACGGTGAATCAAGCGAGCCACCCTGTGAGTGATCGCGCGCGTCTTGCCACTGCCCGCACCCGCGAGAATGAGGAGGGGGCCGCCCTCGTGGAGGACGGCTTCACGCTGGGCAGGGTTGAGGGGACTGAGAATGAGGTCGGCGTCCAGTTCTCTCTGCACAGATTCAGAATACTGGGGAATCAGCGATTGTCGAATTGAGATTCGGCTCTGCGCCCCTCCCCCTCCCCGTGCCCCCTGCCCGTTCCCGTTCCGAGATAAGCTTGAGACATGTCGCGGTTGCGTGGGCAATGCGCTCCCACCGGGACAGGGAAGCGGTCAGGGGAAGGGGTGGGGGGCACGGGGAGGGGAAGGGGAAGAGGATCAGATAAAATTGTCGTCGCATATGTGCGGGGGTTCTGCAATATTGATGATCGTCATGGAACCCCTTGGATTGGGAGTGGACATCGTCGAGCTCGAGCGCGTGCGTGGCATCTACGCGCGCCACGGGGAGCGTTTTCTGGGTCGCGTTTATGCGGAGCCGGAGCGGACCCGGGCCCGAGAAATGCGCGATCCGACCAGCTTTCTGGCTGGTCGATTCGCAGCCAAGGAGGCGATTCTCAAGGTGCTCGGCACGGGTTTGAGCGGTGGAATTCGTTGGCTCGATGTCGTCATCGAGCGTGAGCCCTCCGGGGCGCCCCGGGTCTACCTCTCCGGGAAGGCGTTTGCGCGGGCAAGCGCGATGGGGCTTGGCCGGATTCTGCTCTCCATCTCCCATGGCCGCGACCTTGCAATAGCGCAGGCCCTCGGATTTCGAGGCGATCCCGGGGAAGTCCGCTACCGCGACGCTTGACAGGAGAGCGGATGGTCTTTATCCTAACGCGTTTCGCCATATCCGATTCAGGTCGTGTTTAGCTCTCTGGAGGCTTCATCTTGGACGATATCTTGGACGATAATAAGACCACTGGGGTGAGGGAAGTTCTACTGGAAGCAGGTTCCGGGGAGCTCAACCGAGACGTCTTCGAGAAGGTGGCTGTCATAGCTACCTACTCGGACAAGTGTGTGGAAGACCTCGAGGGGCTTCTCTCTGACTGGGACAACTTTTCGGAGTCCCTCTCGAAGGAGTCCTCCGCGATTCTCGAGGGCTACTGCTCGTTGCTTCTGGAGGATGTCGACCATGCCGAAGGGGTCCTGAAAGGCCAGAAACGCTCTGAGTGGGGAGCTTACTACCTCGCGCGAACCTACATGGCAAAGAACCAGGCCGCCGCGGCTTTGAAGGTGATCGAGGCTGTTCACGACAAAGTTTCAGATTCTTTGCCGCGCTCCTACCTCCTCGTCGAGCTGTACTTGAAGGACGGCAACGTCGATGAAGCCTCCAAGCTGCTTGATAAGCTCAAGAAAGTCGACGACAATTCCACGGACTTCCTCTTCCACAGTGGCTTGCATCTCGAACGGATCGGGGAGTACCACGACGCGATTGATAGCTACCGTCAAACCGTAGCCAAGGACGAGCACTATGCCGAGGCATACTTCCGCCTGGGCTACCTCCTCGACCTGCATGGCACGGAGGCCGATGAGGCCAACGAGGAGGCGGTGGCCGCTTACGAATCTTGTGTGAAAGCGACCCCGATTCACACTTGCGCGGTGGTCAATCTCGCTTTGCTTTACGAGGACCGCGAGCGTTACCACGACGCGATCAAGTGCTACGAGACCGTGCTTCACCGCTTTCCGAACCACCCTCGCGCGAACCTCTATTTGGGCGACGCGCAGGCCTCCACGAGAATGTTCTACGACAAGGACCAGGAGAGGAAGGCGGACAAGCATTCTCAGGTGCTTAAAATTCCTGTCTCCGATTTCGAGCTTTCGGTGAGGAGTAGAAACTGCCTGCAGAAGATGAACATCGAGTCGCTCGGGGACCTGATCATGAAAACCGAGCAGGAGCTGCTCTCCTACAAGAACTTCGGAGAGACATCGCTGGCAGAAATCAAGGAAATGCTAGGCCAGAAAGGGCTGCGCCTCGGGCAAGGTCTCGAAAACAAGTCCGGGGAAGTTCCGTCGGGGCGAAACCCGCTCGAGGCCACTGCGAGTCCCGAAGTCCTGGATCGCCCCATCGGCGAGCTCGATCTCTCGGTCCGCAGCCGCCGCTGCATGGAGCGCCTCGACGTGCGTACCGTTCGCGATCTCATCAACAAGACCGAGGTCGAGCTCATGTCGGCGAAAAACTTTGGGATGACCTCCCTGAACGAAATCAAGCGCAAGCTCGCTGAGGTGGGCATGTCGTTGCGAGCGTAAGGGCTGACCATACGGTAAGTTTCGTAGAACGGTGTACCATCACATCCGGGGAGAGGTTCTTGAGCTGACTCCCACAGGGGTCGTGATGGAGGCTGCCGGGGTCGGTTTCGACCTCCGTATTCCCCTCTCTACCTACCGCCGGCTCAAAGGGCTCAAGGAAGCGTCCGTCCTCACGCACCTTTACGTCAGGGAAGATGAGCAGCGACTCTTCGGATTCGCGACCCCCGGTGAAAGGGACCTCTTCAGGCTCATTCTTTCCGTCTCGGGCGTGGGACCGGCCATCGCCATAGCCTGTCTTTGTGCACTGACACCGCAGGAAGTCGCGCAGTCGATCGCGGCCGGGGATATCCGAGTCCTGCAGAAGGTCAAGGGTGTTGGCCGAAAGCTCGCCGAGCGGTTGGTTCTGGAGTTGCGGGACAGAATCGGGCGGCTCCTCCAATCTTTGGGCATCGAGGACGCGGCACGCCTAGCCCCGGCAAATTCAGACGGCTCGGCCGCGCCGTATGCCATGGTTCCCGAAGTTTCGGACGCCGTGCTTGCCCTTGTCGGACTCGGCTTCGAACGCAAGAAAGCCGAGAACCGCGCCGAGGAAACGTACCGTGCGCTCGGGGGGGGCAAGAGTGAGGTGGACCTCGAAACCCTGATCAAGGAATGCCTGCGGACGGGGTAGCCCGGGGGGTGCTATGCTTCATCCGCGCGGTGTTGAGTCGGTGTTGGAAATTCCACCAACAATTCCCTGATCTTTGTTCTTCCCTGTCCCGATTCGGGACGGAGAGTCGCTATTCTGGCCGCTGATCACCAGGTTGCCCCGGAAGTAGTTAGATTAGCAGGAGAAGCTGGGCGCGGGCGGTTCTTGGTTGACGTATTATTAGACTCACAGTAAGATTATAAGTGGTCTCAGAAGTTGAGGAGAAGTCCAGTGTTCCGCGAAACTCCCGAAGTTTCCGAGTACCTGGCACGACTCTTGCTGGACATTCCGATGACGTTTTGCAGGTGCGCTGTCCGGTAGCCTGCTCCTTGGACCCACGAATCTGTATTTTCACGCCTGCTGTCGGCGAAGTTTCTGTCACGGCGACTCGAAAAAGGCGAGGTTAAGCAACTTGAGCACATGAGGCGCCTCCCGGTACCTTCTCGGTTCTGTTTCTTCTCTTCCCAGGCTGGTGGCAAGCGTGAACTGCGGTGCGAAGCACCGTGAAAGTAGCTGCCATGAGACGACCCCGTAGCCTTTTGTCAACGGTGCCGGCCTGGATCCTTGTCCTCGGCGCCACCGCGCCCGCCAGCGCGCAGAGCCGTATAGAGCTGCCCGCCAAGGCGGACCTCGTGGCTTACGATGCTCGCTCCTCGGGCGTCCCTGTTGACGCGAGCGCGGGGCTGGTCGAGCCCGTGACCGTGAGGTCCGAGTTGCCTTCTCGGTCAGCTGCTGACTCGCCTGCCAGGAGGCGGTTTGCTGGCGACTCCTTGAGCTCCTCGGCGACACCCTGGGTAACCGTGGCAGATTGGGATCTCCCCGAGGTTTACGGACCGGCCGAGGTCACCCGAGACCTCTCGCCGCTGGCCCTTCTGGAGCGCGATTGGGACAAATATCGGTTCATGGACACGATGTTTGGTGAAACGCCTGGCGCAAGCCCGGCCTACGCGAGGGTGAAACCGATTCCGCTTTTCCACGTGATTCCTCCCCGACAAACCCACTGGGGAAAAGGGCTGAAGACGCTCGCTCGGGCCAAGGCCCTGCGCGAGCTGCGCCGCACGGTGAGGCGGCAGTGGCAGGACCAGTTCGAGAACAACCCCAGCATGGACTTCAGAAGCTACCAGCGGGTACACGCTCAGATCAATAGCATGGGCAAGGACCCCCAGGAGTTCGACGATTTTGACGTGGATTACTCCGCCACGGCCTTCAAGCAGGACCTCCTGGCCGTGGATGGGCGTCGTCACGATGGCGAGGACGACATCCCACTATTCAGCTGGGGGCCGCTGACGATGATGGACGAGGGCTCAACCAAGTTGGACCTGGGAAGTATTATCCGCTCCGTGGAGGACCAGAAGAGCCTGAACGTGGGTGAGGAGAGGCGAAAGCCCCTGCTGGACTCGAAGAATTATCGAATCAAGACGGGTATCCGGTTGAGGGTGGATCCCTTTCGAGCTTATAGCAAGCAGGATGTCCTGTCCACCGTAAGGAGCGTGGGCGCATCGGTCGATATCGACTGGCTTTCGGGCGTGTTGAGGCGCGAGCTGGTCTGCATGGAGGTCGAGTGCCGGGTGCGCCCCGATGGTGACTTCAATGGCTTTATCAACTTCGTGATCAATAGCCGTTGACCCGCACCCGCGGCCAAGCCGTCGGCCTTTTCAGGTTTGCATTCCGCCTGGGCTGTCTATAGGATCACCTGAGTCCGTAACTGTAGGGGACTTGGCAACGCAGTCTGCGGACGTCTGAAAGGCGTTTGTACCTCGGAAGTGATTGGAATCGGCCTGGCGGCAAGACCGTGTCGTCGCCCCGTGGTGGGTGACTGCGGCGGGAAAGCAGTCGGCCTTAGCGTGGTGATGCCATGATTGAGAATATTGGCAAAGAGTGGGACCGGATGGACCAAGCGCTGACGCGCGGCGAGGAGTTGCCGCCGAAGGAACTGAGGGCTCTCCTCGAATCGGTCAAGGGGGTCCGTGAGGTTTTGAAGCGCATGTGCCAGGTCTCGGTGACCCGCACGACACTGAAGAGTGCCGTACGCGAGGCGCTTGTCGCGGTCCTCCGGGAGGAGGCTCCAATGACAGCAGGGGTTTCCCCCGAGGTGACCACTCAGCTGGAGCGGCTCGAAACAGCCGTGCGCTCGGTGGACGGACGCGTCGAGCGCGTTACCGACCGTCTCGAGAAGGTAACGGGTCGGCTGGACCAGGTGGATGGGAGCACCTGTGAGGTCAAGGAGCGACTGTGCCGAATCCGTCAGGGGATAGGCGAGGTCAACTTCCGCGTGGCCGAGGTCGAGGCCTCCCTGATGCCTACGGTGGATGGCGCGGTAAGTCGCGCGGTAAGTCGCGCGGTAAGTCGTACGAGGGCTGACGTCGGGCGGGATGTCGACGAACTCGAAACCCGGCTGGCGAAGGAGATCGAGGATATGGTGGAAAACATAGCCGAAAAGCTGTCGGAACTGCGCGACATGGTTGCGCGGGTGGAAGGTTGCATCCCACGGCGGGAGACCCTGGACTCGGTCGATGGCCGGCTGGGCCGGCTGGAAGAGACCTTCGCGAGTTCGCTGACTCCCGAGCTGAGAACGATCGGCGAAAAGTTCGCCGCGCTCACAGCCCGGATCACGGCCGTGTCGACCGACTTCGGTCAGGTCGAGGTGACACTCACCGGGAAGCTCGCCGAGCTACAGACCCTGCTCAACTCCGGAATTCAGCGCTGGGAAGCGGACCAATCGCACATGCTCGAGCGTCTGAGCACGATCCGGGACAGCTTGCGCGACCAGCTCCGGACAGTGGGCGACCACGTCGCCACACCACAGGGTGGCATCCTGGGCAAGATCACTGGAAAGAAGGGTGGCGGCGTGAAGCTCTCCAAGGACGAGTGGGTACAGATGTCGACGAAGATTGAGGGTATCATTTCGGGTCTCGAGTCCATCCTGGCGAAAACGCATCGATAGAATATGGTGGGTGTAGCTCAGTTGGTTAGAGCACCAGACTGTGGCTCTGGAAGTCACGGGTTCGAATCCCGCCACCCACCCCAATAAACAGAAGGGTTTAGAACTTTTTCCTAAACCCTTCTTTCTTTTTGACGGCAAGTCTCCTGGCGCTCCCGGGCTCATGATGTTTACACGGGCCGCCCGTCAGGGAGCGCGTCAGGCTCCGGAGGGGTCTCCAGTCGCCTCGCCGGTCCTCTTCCTGCTGCGGATATCGACGCATCTCGACCCGTTTCCTACGGTGCTCCCGGCAGGAACGGACGGGTTTCTGCCTGCGCGAGGTCGTCCTTTTGCTCGCTGTCTTCCCTGAGCCCTTCCTTCAGAAGACACTGAGGACAAAGGCCCTGCGGCGCCTCCTGCGGGAGTTCAGCGCCGCACTCTGGGCATTTTTGGGGTTCTGCCATCAGCTTCCTTTTCAGGGTTTTGCTTCCACCCTCTACTGAAGTAAAACCGTGGGGAAGTTACACGCTTTTTGAGTCTCAGCTGCTGATCGCGGCAAGGAGATACCGTATCTCATCCTCGGCCTCTTCTGGATCTGACACGGTCTGGGCAATTTCTTCCTTCAGGAGTTTGCGATAGCGCCGCCGCAGTCGGTGCACGGCCACCTTCACGGCGCCTTCACTCATGTCCAGTTCCCGGGCTACTTCCTTGTACGAAACGGCGCCCTTCTTGGCCGTCAGGAACACCTTGAGGCGCTCGAACAGCTCTTCCTTGTCCGCTCCGGTGAATTCCTCCTGCAGGCGCCCGAGAACCTGGTCCAGCACTGTGAGTGCCCAGCACCTCTCGAACGTCTTTTCTGCAGTCAACTCATGGCTGGGCTCAAAACCATAGCGGCTTTCAGCAGTTTGAAAGTCCAGGGAAATGACCGCGCGTCCGCCACCGCGCTTCACGGCTCGCGCCCGATCTCGCTCGTTCGATACGAAGTGCTTCAGCGCTCCCAAGAGATACGAGCGGAACTTGCCCTTTTCAGGAGTGACCACCTGGAAATAGTTCTTTTCCAGGAACCCCACAAAGAAGCTCTGGGTCAAGTCCTGGGCGTCCTCGGCTCCGTGACCCTGGCGTCGAAGATAAGCGTAGAGCGGATACCAGTAAGTTCGGCACAAGGTTGCCAGCGCCTTTCTCGATTCCGAGGATGCTCCTTGGCCGGCAGCACGCACGATGCTCCAGTGCGTGGTCGCGAACCGAGCGGCTGAGGACCGCTGTTGTTCTCTCGAGACCGCCATGGCCACATTATAAACGACCGGCAGCTCGAACCCCACGGGTACCACGCATTTACCCCCTCTCTCAACAACCAGGTACGAACGGGGTTCTCCCAGCGTCACCGTCAAGAGCTTTGTGAAAGGTACGCTTTCTGCGAAAACTCACAAAAGTCTGTAACCTCCCGGCGAGTTCCCTTCAGTAGGAAGTGAAGAGGGAACAGGTGGAGGCCGTTCTCGAGTGCGCGGGACGGAGTCTGGCAGAGATCTGATGGGTGCCGGCCGTGCGCCCCTGGGGTATGAGAATCCTCTTTGGTCAAGGTACGCCGGTTCCCCTGAAGCACGCCCTGCGGGAGCACGAGGTCCGCACCGCCTACGAAATGGGTTGGTCGAGTTTAGACAATGGAAGCCTTCTCGAAGCCGCAGAGAAGGCATTCGCGCTTCTCGTCACGATCGACAGGAACGTGCGTTACCAGCAGAACATGGCCGGACGGCAGCTTGCGATCCTGGGCCTGCCCCCCAACAGGCTTGATGCCATTAGGGTTTTCGCTTCTGGCAGAGTCTCCCTTCGCGTATCCTGCTATCGGTGTCACGAGATATGACTGAAGGCTCGAGAACGAAAGGGTAGAGTCATGCGCAAGCTTCTCATTGTCGCGCTGTTGGTAAATGCTGTGCTGTTGGCTGGTCGGTTCTGGCAGGAGTTGAATGCGGCGGCACAGATTGGAGGGGGAGTAGGAGCAGGAGCTTTCTGCGATGGGGATGCTACCAAATATAGCCTGGATACGAACGATGATGGGGGTATTGACGTTTCAGATTTTGTTTACGGCCTCAGCTGGTTCTTCAATGGTACTGAGGCACCAAGAGTCTGTCTAGCTGGCGCAGGCCTGCCCACTCAAGAGCAGCTGCTCATTCTGAGCAAGATGAGTATCGAGGAACTCGACGACGGCCAAGGGGGCACGGCCAACACTATCAGGATTACTGGCTGCAACTTACAGATTGTGAATGGCCAGAGCAGCACCGCAACCACCAACGGCGTAGGCAACCTGATCGTTGGCTATCAAGAGCTCATAGGTGGTGGCGACGACCGCACAGGCTCCCACAACATTGTTGTTGGGACACGACACAACTATTCGAGTGCAGGCGGCTTGGTGGTTGGCTACGAGAACGAAATCTCTGGGAGCCATTCGTCTGTTAGCGGTGGTCGGTTCAACACCGCCAGCGGCCAGAACTCCTCCGTCACCGGTGGGGAGTTCAACACCGCGAGCAACAGCAGCGCCTCAGTCAGCGGCGGCTTCAACAACACGGCCGCCGGCGACTCCTCCACCGTCAGCGGTGGGACAACTCTGGACACCTCGACCACCAACGACCATGTGCCCTAGGTCGAAACCTCAGCCGCTTTGACAGCAAGGGTGCGAGGGTATCTCACCTTGTCTACGCCAAGCAGCTAAAAACGGAGGAGCTTCGAGCTTACAACCGACCGTGCGAGCCGTCGCAGAAGGGCGCGTTTCCTGTGTGCTTGCAGCCACACCAGGCAACCGTTTTGGTGGCATCAATGTTCACCTGGAGAGGCGAGAACTCACTGCCGGCGTGGGAGCCATCGCAGTATGGCTGGTTCTTCGAGCGACCGCAACGGCACCACCACTTCTCGCCGGGCTCCTCTTGCTTGACGTAAGGGCTTTTCTGGGGGCATTCGGGTTCGGCGGCCATGCTATCCTTTCTGGTTACGAAGGCGGTGGAAAAGTATTCAGCTTTCCGCCCTGTCAGACCCTACACGAGCCCGTGCTTCAGTACAAGGGCGGGACGATCCATCCGCGACGTTATCGGCACGGCACATTCCTTGCTTTGCCGTCCTAAGTTCGCCTCGGGCCAGACCGAGTGGCGCGGTTCACAAACGTCTTCTATTCTTCTATGGCACTTTGTTCTCACTTTTCCGGTTCTTGAGAAGAATGACGACCGAACCCGACTCCTCATCGCGCGCAAAGACTTCCTCGCGTTCTTCAGGCGACTCGCGCATTGGAAAGACCATTGGCCAGTGTCTTATCCAGCGGAAGCTGGGCCAAGGCGGTATGGGGACGGTTTATCTCGGCCGCCACATGACATTGAACAAGCCCGTGGCGGTAAAGATCCTGCGACCAGATTTGCCCACCGACGTGCAAGGCGTGGAGAGGTTTCTGCGCGAGGCCCGGGCGGCAGCCCGGCTCGAGCACCATAGAATTGTTCAAATCTACGATGCCGGACAGCACGATGGCCTCTATTACATCGTGATGCAGAACGTTCTGGGAGAGAGTCTGGCTGCGCGACTTCGCCGTGAAAAGCGCCTCAAGGTTCGGGAGGCTCTGAGAATCTTCCGTGCAGTGGGGGAGGGAATCGCCTATGCCCACTCGAAAGGAATCGTCCACCGTGACATCAAGCCGGACAACATCCTTCTCGGTGAGGACGGCGGCGTGAAGATCGTGGACTTCGGACTCGCTTGCATGATCGAGGGCGATCCCAACCTTTCCCGGACCGGCACCATTCTGGGGTCTCCGAACTTCATGTCCCCGGAGCAAGCCCTGGGGAAGCGAGTCGACCAGCGTACCGACATCTATTCCATGGGCGCGACTCTCTACCGGTCCTTGACGGGTGTTCCTCCCTTCCAGGCATCAAGCAGCATCGGTGTCGTCTGCAAGGTCGTCAAGGAGGCGCTGCGGCCACCGCACGAGTCCAACCCGGAGCTTCCAGCGGCCATCTCGCGCTACGTTTGCTACCTCATGCGAAAGGACCACACGAAGCGAGTCGGTTCCGTCGTGGAGGCGCTGGACGTCCTCGAGCGCTTGGAAAAGCGTGGGCTCGGACGGCCCGCGTGGCGGCCCGCCAAGCGCTTTGCGATGGCGGCGGCCGCGATTGTCGTCACCGCCGCCCTCCTGGCGATCGGATACGTGTCCGGTCCCTGGAATCGGCCGTCCGCTTCTGCGAATTCTGGTGGTACGGATGCGCCGAGCAGTCTGCAAACTCCAGGCGCTGATTCGGCAGAGGACGCTGACGCGGAGCGCTGAAATCGACTGCTTAGCAGGTGGGTTCTTCGCAGCTCAGCTCAGAAGGCTCGGGCTCCGTGTCGCACTGGGGGAAGGGCGCAGGGGGTGCTGAGGTGCCGTTGAAGAAGTAGTTGAGAAGGTAGACCGCATCGTCGATCTGTCCGACCGCTTCGCCATCGCCGTTTATATCGCAGGCGGTCAGGCACGTCGGCTCCCGGCCTCCGCTGAAGTTAAACCTGAGGAGCACCAGTGCATCGGTGACGCCCTCGATGACGCCGTCCCCACTGCAGTCGCCTCGAAGGAAGCGAGCTTTGACAACTTCTACTTCTACGGGCAAATGCACCTCGACGTCAGCGGAAGAGGCCCCTGGAAGTATCTGGGAATTGCCAGGGAACCCCGAATAGTTGACCTCGATCTGCGCGAACACCCCTGCGGGGAGCCCCGCCTGCAGAGCAGCTTCAAGGTCGGGTTCGACCCAAACCTTCATCTCTCCTGCCCTTTGGACCGGAGAGATCTCGGCGGTCGAGAACTGGACCACGATACTCGCGCCGTTGTTTTCGACCACTTCACCGCGAAACCAGCCGGGGAAAAAAAAGGCGTCCGTGTCGCCAACGAGGATGGCGGCGCCCGTGTTGTTGTCGTACGGCCGCTGCGCGGGAGGGACGGCGCCCGCGCCCCAAGGGAGGAGCTTGAGTATATCGCTGTCGAGGAGATGCAGGTTCATGGGTTGGCCCGCGGCGGTGTCGCCATTGGCAAAGAGTGTCCCCTCGAGAGCCATCTCGATGGAGTCGCCGTAGAGATCCGCCGCCTCCCGCGGGAGATATCTCGCGCCCGCGAGTTTCACCGCCATCAGGGGGCCCACGGTCGCGGTCGGATAGCCCGCGACTCCCGCGATGCCCACCCCCGGTAGGGCACAGGGTGGGTTCGACGGAGCGGAGCACGTAATCGGGTCGACCGTCACCACGCTCGAAGTGATCCACAGGTCGAGCGACACGGGCGGCGCCTGCAGCCCAGCGGGTCGTTCCAGCTTGAGGAACAGACGCCCGAGGGTGGCGCCTGGCCCGTTCGGAATGCCATTACCCACGACCGGCGGTCCCTGGACGAACTCAGGCTGTGAACCACCTGCCTGTATGCCGGAGCAGACAAAGAACAAGCACAGCTGCACCAACCAGAGCGAGTAGCACGCTCCCTTCATCATTTTCTCCCCGTTCCCGACTCGGTGAGCGCAGCCCCTTACGGCTCTCCTTGATCCGATTGTAGCACGGTTTCTCGGAATGTGGGCAGTCTCAAAACAGTCGAAAAGTGACCGCGCGAGCTCCTGCTCGGGAGAGTCCAGGGCAGGAGCTCATCGCTCGATCTCTTTACAAAATCATGCTTTACGCGTTGTTCCGGAGCCGTTGGTGTGAGGATGCTATAATTCTCGGGCGTTGTGCCTTTCGAGGGCCCGCCCTGAAAAGGGGACCTCGTGCCGGTATTCATACGATTCGCATACGCACTTTTGGTGGCTGTGGCCCTGGCTCTGAGCGGCTGCGACTCCGAGGCGCTGTGGGGGAGCGGTGGGGACGTCGAAACTTCCGTAACCACACCGTCCGGAGTCCAGACGGGGCACGTCGAGGTGAGCTACACGCTGGCGGGGGATGATGTCACCGAAACCGACGTGGCGGTGAGCTACAGTAAGAACGGTAGCAGCTTCACTGAGGCCAGCGCGGGACCCGGTGGAGACGGAACGAACAATCTCACGGTGACTTCCTCCGGTGCCTTGCACACCTTCGTCTGGGACTCGGGGGCCGATCTCGCAGAGGCAAGAGAGTCTACCGTCTACCTCCGCGTTCGACCCGAGGAGGGCACCCTGGGAGTCTCGGGCTCATTCACCGTTTACAACTCTCGTTTCCTCGTCGCTGTCGAGGACGGAGCCATCGGCCGGGTGCGGCTCAACTCGGTCGACGTCGTCGATGGCGACGTCACCTTTCGGCAATCGTTCCCTACAGGCGGCACCGATCCCTACGACGTTATTGAGGAGGACGGCTTTTTCTTTGTCGCGCATGAGACAACTAACAACGTGGCCTCGCTCGAGCTCGACGAGGAGAACGTCACGCTCGTCGCGGCTGAAAACTCCCCCTACGCGACCAGCGGGCTCGGCGCCAAGTATCTCGCCTCCGACGGTGAGCATATATTCGTCTCGAACACGGCGAGTGGTACGCTATCCATTTTCGATCTCGCATCGAGCTCGGGGGTGCTGACGTTGAGTCCCCATTCCGGGGTGGCCGCTCCGGGGTGTCGCTCCTTGGTAGTGCGCAGCTCGCGGCTCTACGTCGCGAGCGAGACGGCCGGGGAGATCCTCATCTTCGACATCGAGGACAATGGCGAGCTTCTCACCAACGGCGCCTCCCCCGTGATAGCCGGCGGTTTAGTGTCCCCGCGAGCGATGGAGCGTGTGGGGACTCGGCTCTATGCTGCTAACGTGGCCTCCGCCACCCTTTGTGGCTTCAACTTTCAGGGCGGGGGCGGGCTCGCAGCTATCGCGAGTTCCCCCTTTGCGCTCTCGGGGGCAGGGGTCGAGCAACTCGACGCAAATGAGGACAAGCTTTTCGCAGTGACGGGAAGCGCTCAGCGCTTCATCTCGATGACCGTCGACGCCTTCGGCGACGTGACTGAGGATGTCGGTTTCCCCGCTGTCCTTTCCGGTCCGGCCTTCGCGGTCCAGAGTGCCGGTTCGGTCGTGGTCGTGGCGACGACGACGTCCGAAAAGTTCGAGCTCTGGACTATCAGCAACACGGGCACAGTGGTCCCGAGCGTCTCGAGCCCGGTCAGCGCCGGAGTCGACTTGCTGCGGATCGCGATCTCTGAGTGAGGCGTGCGGACAGCGGACAGCTGATGCTACACTGTCCCCGCTATGCCTCCGCGATCCGTCCGCTTCGTTACTTGTGTGAACGATCCGGCCAAGTACGACTCTTGCCGCGCTTCCATCGAGAGCTTGCACCCGGAAGGGTTGCAGGTTTCCGCTGAAGCGATCGACAATGCCGACGGGCGGTACTCATCCGCCGTGGCCCTCAACCTCGGATGGGAGCGCTCCAGGGCGGACTTGATCGTCTTTTGCCACCAGGATGTCGTCTTCCCGCCAGAGTGGCTCGCTCGACTCTTGCCATCGATCGAGCAAGTGGCGTTGAGGGAGGACCCGTGGGCGGTCCTCGGTCCCATGGGGCGGGTGGGAAAACGCTACTTCGGCCATGCCTTGGGTCCCGACGGGGAGGCGGCCTTTCACGGCCCCCTCCCCGAGCGGGTGGAGACCCTCGACGAGTTTTGCCTCGTCGTGCCTGCGGGCCTGTCTCTACGCTTTGATGAACGCCTGGGCGGCCATCACCTCTACGGCGTAGACCTTTGCCTCGAGGCGCTGGAAGCCGGTTGGGCAGCCTACGCGATCGACGCGCCTTGCCAGCACAATTCCGGCACCCGTCACCGCCCGCCGGAGTACCACGCGATCAAGCGCCGGCTCCAGCGCAAATGGATGTTCGCGCGGCGCAAGGTGGGGCGCTCCGTAGGCACGACCTGCGGCCGGATCCGCTTCGGGCTGTTTGAGGGGTGGGTCTAAATCCCCACGATATTGAACCCGCAATCCACGTACAAGACCTCGCCCGTGATCCCACTGGAGAGCGGGCTTACGAGGAAGAGGCCTGCATTGCCCACTTCCGCCACCTCGACGTTGCGCCTCAAGGGGGAACGGGTGGCAACCACGTCGAGAATGTCCGTGAAACCGGAGACACCCCTGGCGGCTAACGTATTGACCGGGCCCGCCGAGATCGCATTGACGCGGATCTGCTTGGGGCCGAGATCGGCGGCGAGGTATCTTACTGAGGACTCGAGCGCCGCTTTGGCGACTCCCATGACGTTGTAGTTCCGCACGGCGCGCTCGCTCCCGAGGTAGGTGAGGGTGACGATGCTACCCCCGTTTGCCATCAGGGGGGCTGCCATACGCGCCACCGCGGTGAGCGAATAGCTGCTCACTTCCTGGGCCAGGAGGTATCCCTTCCGCGAGGTGTCCACGAACGCGCTCTCGAGATCCTGACGATCGGCGAAGGCGATGCTGTGGACAAGAAAATCGAGACTCCCGAGGTCTTTCCGGATGTTTTCTCCTACGCGGGCGATGTCCTCGTCCGAAGTCACGTCGCAGGGGTAGAGTGGCGCCGGCTCCGGAAAGCTCCCGGTGAGGCCTTCTACCTTCGCCTTGAGCTTTTCGCCCTGGTAGGTAAAGGCCAGAGTGGCCCCGGCTTCCATGGTGGCCTTTGCAATGGCCCAGGCGATACTTCTTTTGTTGGCCACCCCAAGGATGATCCCCTTTCTGCCCTCGAGTAAACGCTCCGACATGGTCATTTCCTTCTCACAGCGGGCCAATGGAAAGACTCAAAAACGGGGGAGAATTGTAGCCGAATCCGGCCCGGCGGCAAATTTTTCTTTAGCTCGAGCCGCAGACGAGATATATACTCACGCTTCCAATTGGCATTTCGAAAACGTTCCGCGAGCCACTGATGTACCCGATCCTGCGTCCCAGATCCGTCTTCTTTCAAGTGGGAGGCCGTTATAGCCTATAGCAGAACCCGCCAGGTGATGTTGTTCTAACGACCGACCCACACCCGTCCGCAGGATGGGGTGGGTTTTTTTCGTTAGTCCTGGAACGCTGGACCCTCTACTGACTACTGAACTCTTTACCAATTTGTAACCCACGTCCGAAAGTCGAGCTCTCGTGGAAGATATCAGCCTTTTAAAACAGGCCTTACCTTACATCAAGCAATACCGCAACAAGACCTTCGTGATCAAGTTCGGAGGAGAGGTCATCTCCGACCCCGAACGGCTGAACGCATTGGCCGCGGACGTCGCGCTACTGCATGAGCTCAACATCCGCGTGGTGATTATTCATGGTGGAGGGCCCCAGGCGACCGAGCTCGCGGAGAAGTTGGGAATCACTTCGGAAAAGATCGAGGGTCGTCGCGTAACGGACGACCGCATGCTCGAGGTCACGAAGATGGTCTTCGCCGGCAAAATCTCCACGGATATTCTCTCAGCCCTCTTGCGTCATGATACCCCCGGAGTCGGTCTCTCGGGCGTGGATGGACGCTTGATCGAGGCAGTACGCCGTCCCCCCAAGAAATATAGGGACGAGGAGACGGGCAAGGAACGCGAGGTCGATTTTCAGAATGTTGGCGACATTCGAGGGGTCGATCCGGAGGTGTTGCGGGTGCTTCTCGAGAAGCGCTTCGTACCGGTGGTCGCGTCGCTCGGCGCGGATTCGGAGGGCAGGGCGTTGAACATTAATGCCGACACCATCGCCGCGGAGATTGCCGCGTCGCTTCCTGCCGAAAAGCTGTTCTTGTTCTCGAACGTGAGCGGTATTCTGAAGGACGTCAACGACCCCACGAGCAGGCACTCTTACGTTACCGTGGAAGCAGCCGCTGAGCTTGTCAAGTCAAAGGACGTAACAGGTGGGATGGTTCCCAAGATCACCGCGGCAGCGCAGGCAGTGCGGAAAGGTGTGAAGCGCGTCCACATCATCAACGGGATGCAACCCAACGCGCTTCTCCACGAGATCTTTACTGTGAAGGGCCTGGGACCCATGGTCCTCGACCGGCGTGAGGAAGCTGCCTACCTGGAGCAGGGATAGTGCCCGCAGATAAGGGAAAATAAGGGAAAGAACAAGGACATGCGAAGCGGCCGATTCGAGAAAGGGCTCACCGAGGCGATGCGAGAGCTGAACGCCTCGATCGGTTTCGATCGCAGGCTCTATCGTGAGGATATCGAAGGCAGTCTCGCCTGGGCGAAGGCTCTCGAGGCAAGTGGTATCCTGAATTCCGAGGAGGAGAAGCGAATCCGAGACGGGCTCGAAACCATTCGCGCGGAGATCGAGACGGAGCGCTTCGCTTTTTCGACCGAAATGGAAGACATTCACATGAACATCGAGGCGCGGTTGACGGCTCTCGCCGCAGCTGCGGGTCCAAAGCTCCACACCGGGCGCAGCCGTAATGACCAGGTAGCAACCGACTTCCGCTTGTGTCTGAAGCGCGTAGCGGGCGAGATCTCGAGCGAGCTGTCATCCCTGGTCGCGGCGGTCGTTGACGTCGCCGAGCGCTACGTGGACGTCATCATTCCTGCCTACACGCACCTCCAGCGGGCTCAGCCTGTGCTTCTCGCTCATCACTTCCTCGCCTACGCCGAGATGCTGCTGCGGGACAGGGACAGGTACCTGTGGGCGGCCGACCAGGCCGATTCTTGCCCGCTCGGGTCGGGTGCCTGCGCCGGCAACCAGTTCGGGATGGACCGTGAGTACCTGCGACAGCGCCTTAGCTTCAAACGACTGACCCACAACTCCATGGATGCTGTAAGCGATCGGGACTTTGCCTGCGACTTTCTCTACTCGAGCACGATGCTGCTCATGCACCTGTCGCGGTTGAGCGAGGACCTGATCCTCTGGTCCTCCGCGGAATTCGGGCTCGTGGTACTCGACGACTCCGTGACCACCGGAAGCTCGATGCTCCCGCAGAAGAAGAACCCAGACGCGTGCGAGCTGGGACGGGGAAAGTGTGGCCGCGTGCTGGGCAACCTCGTCGGGCTCGTGACCACGCTCAAGGGCTTGCCGCTTACCTACCAAAAGGATCTCCAGGAGGACAAGGAGGCCGTTTTCGAGGTCATCGATACCGTGAAGCTTCTCTTGCCGGTTTTCCACGAAATGCTGGAAACCTTGCACGTGAATCGGGACCGGGCCGCGGCCCTCTTACAGGGCGGCTTCCTCGAAGCGACTCAGGTGGCGGATTACTTGACGCGGAAAGGAATGCCCTTCCGCCAGGCGCACCAGGTTGCCGGCAAGGCCGTCCGCCGGGCGGAAACGCTCGAAGTCGCGCTGACAGAATTACCACTCAAAGAATACAAGGCTCTCGACGCTCGGTTCGAAAAGGATCTCTATCCGGCCATCTCCCTCGAGGCCGCTCTCCAGGACAAGGACGTGGTCGGAGGCACCGCACCCCGTCGTGTAATGGACGAGATCAACAGATTAAGGAAACTTTGCGAATAGATGGCACGTAAACAAAAAATAGTATTGGCTTTTTCCGGGGGCCTGGACACTTCCTATTGCGTCCCCTATCTCCAGGAGAAGAAGGGATTCGACGTCATCACCGTGACCGTTGACACGGGTGGTTTTTCTTCTGACGAGCTCCGGGGGATCGAGGAACGGGCGCGGGCGCTCGGCGTCGCGGCGCACCACACGGTCGATGCGCGCGAGCGAGTTTTCGATCGTTACGCGAGCTACCTCATCAAGGGGAACGTGCTTCGTGGAGATGTTTACCCGCTGTCGGTCGCTGCCGAGCGCGTGGTCCAGGCGCAGGTCGTGGCGGAGGTCACGGTGCGCGAGAAAGCTCAGGCAGTGGCGCACGGGTCCACGGGCGCGGGCAACGATCAAGTCCGTTTCGACATCGCTTTCGGTGTCCTTCTGCCCGGGGTACCCGTCCTGACGCCGATTCGTGACGAACGGCTGAGTCGGGACGAGGAATACCGTTTTCTCGAAAGCCGCGGCGTGCGCATTGACAAGAAGGTGAAGGAGTACTCGATCAACGTAGGACTCTGGGGGGCCACGATTGGCGGAGGGGTGACCCATGACTCGTGGCAGGAGATTCCGGCCGAGGTCTACGATCAAGCCGCCCCCGGCGGCGGCGCCTCGGAGCCGGAGTACCTCACGCTTGGCTTCGAGAAGGGAGTACCGGTCTCGCTCGAGGGACGCAGGCTGTCCGGTGTCGAAATCGTCAAGGATCTGGGCGCAAGCTGCCGCCGCCATCGCGTTGGGCGCGGGATTCACATAGGCGACACCGTCCTCGGGATCAAGGGGCGCATCGCATTCGAGGCTGGGGCTGCCCTGATTCTTATTCACGCCCATCGGGAGCTCGAGAAGATCACCACCACTTCCTGGCAACGCTTCTGGAAGGATCACCTGGCCGAGTTTTACGGGAAGATGCTCCACGAGGGACACGCCTTCGAGCCGGTGCTCCACGACATCGAGGCCCTGATCGACAGCTCTCAGGAGAGGGTTGATGGAGAGGCCAAGGTTTGTCTGTCTGACGCTTCCTTTTCTGTGGTCGGAGTGCAGAGTCCGTACACGATGGCGCGGGCAGCTTCGGGCGTCTACGGTGAGATGCCGAAGCTCTGGAGCGGGGAGGAGGTGCGCGGATTCAGCACCCTATCGGCGATCCCATCGAGGCTCTATCGTCAGGCCGCAGAGGGGCCGGAAGGGAACGCAAAGTGACGAAGAGTCAGGACAAGAAGATCGGCATTGGCGTGATCGGTGGATCCGGTTACGGCGGCGCAGAGCTCCTGCGCTATCTCGCTATTCATCCGAGTGTCGAGCTGCGGTGGGTAACAGCAAACACGAGGGTGGGGGAGAAGATCGAGGACGCGCTCCCGAATCTGCGTGGTTTCCTGCCTGGAGTTTTCCTGGATCTCGAACACGCCGAGAAAAAAATCGACGAGGTGCGGGCTGTCTTCGTTTGCTTGCCTCACAACGAGTCGCAGCGGATCATCCCTGCCCTTGCCGAGAAAGCGCCCGCGGTAACCTTCATCGACCTCGGAGGGGACTTCAGGACGAATGACCCCGAAGGGTACCGAAAGTACTACGGTTGCGAACATTCAGCCCCCGACTGGCTTCCACGCTTTGTCTACGGCTTTACGGAGTACAGCCGAGAGCGGCTCTCGTCGGCCCGGCTTATCGCCAACCCCGGCTGCTTCGCAACGAGCCTGAACCTGAGCCTAGCACCGCTCGCCAGTGCGGGCAAGCTCCAGGGGGATTTCTTTGTTACGGGCATCACGGGCTCGTCAGGCTCCGGGAACAAGCCGGGTCGGTACACGCACCACCCGGAGCGGGCGCACAACGTGCGGGCGTACAAGCCGCTCATTCACCAGCACCTGCTCGAGGTGGAGGCGTTCCTGCGTACTTTGACCCGGGACGATTTTCGCATCCACTTCGTGCCACAGTCGGGACCCCTGGTGCGTGGCATTTTCGCGACAGTTTTTACACCGCACGTCGGGGCAGCGGAGCTCGAGGACATCCACAATGCGGCTTATGGACGCGAGGCCCTCATTTCGGTGGTGCGTGGCTCGCCCGAGCTGCGCTGGGTGCAGGGAACGCCGCGCTCGGTTCTCGGGACTGCAGGAGAGGCGGCGCGGGGAGTCGTATTTTGCGTCATGGATACCCTCGGAAAAGGGGCCGCCGGCCAGGCGATCCAGAACATGAATGTCGCCCTGGGTCTGTCAGAGACGGAGGGCCTGTTGCTGCCGGGTGGCTTCGTCTGAGCGGTTCGCCCTCGGTTTTGAATGGGAAGACGATGAATTATCGCGACCTGGAAGATACATATACGCTGAATACCTATCCAAAGTTCGAGTTCGCTCTCGTTCGCGGTGAGGGCTCTTACGTCTTCGACAACTTCGGGCATCGCTACCTGGATCTCTACGGCGGCCATGCGGTGTCGACCCTGGGCCATGCTCACCCCCGCTGGGTCGAGGCGGTTTCACGCCAGGCCGAGACTCTGGATTTCTACTCGAACATCTGCTATCACCCGGCGCGTGCCGAGGCCGCCGAGCGCCTGGTACGGAACAGTTATTCTTCCATGGCGGGCCTTTACTTCTGCAACTCCGGGGCGGAGGCCAACGAAACCGCCCTGAAAATTGCGCGCAAATTCACGGGACGCCCGCTGGTCGTGGCCATGCTCGAGGGGTTCCACGGGCGGACCGTGGGGGCTCTCAGCATCACGGGGAACCTGAAGATGCGTCAAGCCTTCCCCGACAATCTCGAGCACCTGACCCGCTTCGTCGCTCTCGGCGATCTCGGCGCCATCGAGGCCATCGACCCCGGCGAAGTCGCGGCCGTGATCCTGGAGCCCATCCAGAGCCTCGCAGGCGTGAGGATGGCCCCTCCGGAGTACTACGAATCTCTCCGAGACTATTGTTCAAAGCACGGCATTGTCCTCATTTTTGACGAGGTTCAGACGGGTAACGGGCGCACCGGCAAGTGGTTCGTGGGGCAACACTGGGGGGTGGAGCCGGACATGGTCACCACCGCGAAAGGCGTGGCGGGGGGGTTCCCGGTGGGCGTGGTGATCGCCAACAGCCGGGTTGCCGCTGACGTCAAGGTGGGAGACCAGGGAAGCACCTTTGGTGGGGGACCCATGGCCACCGCCGCGGTGGCTACCACCTACGCGGTTCTGGAGGAGGAGGGTATCGTTGAGGACGTGGCCCGTCGTTCGAAGGAAGTCGTGGCCAGGCTCGAGTCTCTTCGGGGACGCACTTCGATTCGTGAGGTGCGCGGCCTCGGCTACCTGCTGGGGGTCGAGTGCGATGTCGATACGAAAGAACTGCGGTCGAAATTGCGGCAGGAAGGGGTGCTCGTAGGGGCTTCCAACCACCCGCAGACTTTTCGTCTCCTCCCTCCCTTGACGGTGAACGATGAGGAGTGGGACGAGTTCTTCTTGGCCCTGGAGAAGGTGCTAGGTGGGTGAAGAAACGTCGGTTGCTTGACGAAAGGTAAACGAATGCGACACTTCTACAGTCTCAACGAGTTCAGCCCGGAGCAGATCGAAGAGTTTCTCGAGCGCGCCCTCCATTTCAAGCAGAATCCCTGCTCGGACGCTCTGAGCCAGAAGCAATTCGCGCTCATGTTTCTCGATCCATCGCTGCGCACGCGCTGCTCCTTCGAGGTCGCCATCCGGCAGCTGGGGGCGGGCGTGACGACACTCGAGGGCCAGGCTCTCTGGAAGATAGAGACCCTGCTGGGTGGGAAGATGGACCAGGACAAGAGCGAGCACGTTCGGGAGGCCATAGGCGTGCTTTCCCGGTATTTCGATGGCCTCGGACTCCGCGCCTTCGCGCGTGGGGAGGATCGCGAGGAAGACCTCCTCGATCAGATGTTCAGCGCCTTCATGGAGAGCGCCAAGATTCCCGTGTTCAATATGGAGTCAGCCGTCTACCATCCGTGCCAGGCGATGGCGGATCTGCTGACGATCAAGGAGCTCGTCAAGAACTTTCAAAGCCGCAAGATCACCATTGTCTGGGCCTCTCATCCGCGACCACTGCCGATGGCTGTCGTCAACTCGATTCTGCTCGCGACGACACTCGTGGGCATGGACGTGACCCTGGCCCATCCCGAAGGCTTCGAGCTGCAAGAAGGGCTGATGACAATGGCCGGGGATTTTTCCCAGAAAGCCGGGGGAGCGCTGCGCGTTGTCAACGACCGCAAAGAGGCCGCTGGCGATGCCGAGATCGTCTACGCCAAGGCATGGGGCGCGCTGTCGCGCTATGAAGACCCAGCGGAAGAGGAGCGGCTTCGGCGCAAGCACTCCGACTGGGTCGTCGACACCCCCTTCATGGATTTGACGCGGCGGGCTTCTTTCATGCATTGCCTCCCGGTTCGTCGCAACGTCGTCGTGACCGACGAGGTCATTGACTCGAAGCGATCCGTGATCTTCCGCCAGGCCGAAAACCGCCTCCACGCGCAGAAGGCGATTTTGGAGTGGATGTATTCTTAATCCCGACCCCGAGGCAGGGGCGCTAGGGCGCGGAGGCGCTAGGGAGCAGAGGCGCCAACTTTTATAAACTCCACTGCTTCGAGGTTCTGGTCATGCGTACGAGCATGGCGAGAATAGCATCATAGTCGTCGTAGAGCCCCGCGGCGGCGTCGCGTGCCATTGTGCCATGTAGCAGTGCGCCGCCGCACACGCCATTTCGTCTCAACCTTTGCTCCTCTGCTCCTCTGCGCCTTTCCCTACCCCCCCAGCTCAGCCCGGATCCGCTCCGTGGCTACCCGTTGCTTCTCGAGGTCGACCCCCGTTGCGACGCCCATGCCCTCGAAGAAATCGACCAGATCCTCCGTCGCCACGTTGCCCGTCGCGCCGGGGGCAAAGGGACAGCCGCCAAGACCGCCTGTACTCGTGTCGAACTCTTCCACTCCGTGGAGAAAGCCCGTGAGCGCGTTCGCGAGCGCGCGGTGGTAGGTGTCATGAAGGTGTAGCGCGAAGCGCTGGACCCCGAAGCGGTCTTCCAGGGCCTCCAGAAGGCGGCTGATCTGATTCGGGTAGGCGGCGCCGAGGGTGTCCCCAAGCGAGATGTCGTGGATCCCCATGTCCCGCAGCTGTTCCACGATCTCGATCACATCGGGAGCTTCGATCGTTCCTTCATAAGGGCACACGAAAGCCATCGATACGTAGGCGCGGATCCGTAGCTTCCCGCTCGCCGCCCTCGAGAGCACACCACGGACGTTTTCGATGGACTCGGCGACGGAGCACCCGAGGTTCTTCTGGTTGAAGGTGTTGCTCGCAGCCGTGAACACGGCTACGGAATCCACGCCTGCCGAGAGGGCTCGCTCGAGTCCTTTCTCGTTGGGAACGAGAGCCGTGTAAAGCACGCCGGATTTTCTCTTGATACCCCGAAAAACCTCCTCAGCATCCGCCATCTGAGGAACGTGGCGTGGGCTTACGAAGGAAGACACTTCGATGTGCCTGTGCCCGGCCTCTGAAAGGGCGTCGACAAGAGCGATCTTGGCCGCGGTGGAAACAGGCTTCGACTCGTTCTGCAGTCCATCGCGCGGCCCGACCTCGACGATCCGAACTGTCGACGGACTGCCGGAGAAGAGTTTCATGGATTCAGCCAGGGAGGTTTTTTCTTTTGCAGAAAGGCCCGGGTTCCCTCTCGCCCCTCTTCGCTCGAGCGGGCCTCCGCGATTTCGTGTGCCGTTTGCCGGGCAAGGTCGGCAGCCTCAGCCTGGAGAAGCCTTGGGAGCCGCCGCAGCAGACGCTTCGTGCGGCCGATCGCCTCCGGTCCGCCCGCCTTCAGATCGCCGACGACCTCGAGGACTGCTTCATCGATCTGATCCTCGCTCACCACGCGATGTACGAGCCCGAATCTGTGTGCCTCGTCCGCGTCAATTCGCCTACCGGTGAGCATGAGGTCCCTGGCGAAGCTGAACCCTATTTTCCGAGCAACGTATGGCGCGATGACCGCTGGAAGCAAGCCCAACCGGACTTCCGACAGAGAGAAACGGGAACGGGTGGAGGCGACGGCGATGTCGCTCGCGGCCACGAGCCCCACGCCCCCGCCTATGGCTGCACCGTGAACTCTCACGACGACAGGCAGATCCAGCGCGTCAATGGCTTCATAAAGGGAGGCGAGGCGCTGCGCCGAGAGCTCGTTGTCCGCCTTGCTGGCTTCCCCCTGCCTCCGCATCCAGTCGATATCTGCCCCGGCGCAGAATGACCGTCCTTTGCCCTCGAGAACTACCACCCGACACGCCGATGCTCGAGCGGCTTCGAGAGCTCCGTGGAGTCCCTCGATCATGTCTTCCTCAAGAGCGTTGTGCAAGCGGGGGCGGTTCAACAGGATCCGAAAGACGTCATCGCCGAAGTCGGTCAGAACGCTGTTCATGGGTTTCACATCCGAAATACACCAAAGCCCCCCTGCGGCCGGGGGGCAGCGGTTGCCACCGAGAGCGCCAGGCCGAGGGTGTCCCGGGTCTCGATGGGGTCGAGCACGCCATCGTCCCACAGACGCGAGGTCGAATAGTAGGGACTTCCTTCCCGCTCATATTTTTCTAGTATGGGGGCTCTTATCTTTTCCCGTTCCTTGTCCGTCAGAATCTTGCCGTCCCTGGCGAGCTGATCTTCTTTGACGGTCACGAGAACTTGCGCGGCCTGCTCCGCTCCCATGACCGAGATCCTGGCGTTCGGCCACATCCACAGAAACCGCGGTGAATAGGCGCGTCCGCACATGCCATAGTTTCCAGCGCCGAAGGAGCCGCCGACAATTACGGTCAGCTTGGGAACGGTCGCGGTGGCCACCGCGTGCACCATCTTGGCGCCATCCTTGGCAATCCCCCGAGCTTCATACTCCCTGCCCACCATGAATCCCGTAATGTTCTGGAAAAAGACCAGAGGCAGCCCCCGTGTCTCGCAGAGCTCGATGAAATGTGTGCCTTTCAGAGCGCTCTCCGAGAAGAGGATGCCATTGGACGCCAGGATACCGACCGGAAATCCCCAGATACGCGCGAAGGCCGTGACCAGAGTCGTGCCGTAAAGAGCTTTGAACTCCTGTAACTTGCCCCCGTCGACGGTGCAGCTGAGGACTTCGCGGATGTCGTGAGCCTTCCGAGGGTCTGTGGGCAAGAGGTCGTAAATGTCCTCAGCCGCCCGTGACGGTGGCTCAGGCTCGAACGGGGGGGAAGCTACCCGCCCTGGGACATGCGGGCGCGACGAGGCGGTGAGCCCGAGCGCGATTTCTCGAGCTATGGACAGCGCCTCGGCTTCATCCCGTGCAAAGTGGTCGGCCACACCAGAAACGCGACAGTGCACGTCGGCTCCCCCCAGTTCCTCCGCCGAGACGTC
>Ga0315336_1002507_pt1 | contig 27725 bp, 26 predicted proteins | sample ASW5metaG_FD_204512 | JGI IMG/M metagenome (GOLD analysis project Ga0315336, IMG submission 204512) | Ammonia-oxidizing marine archaeal communities from Monterey Bay, California, United States - ASW #5 | ecosystem: Environmental > Aquatic > Marine > Intertidal zone | place: USA: California... | reverse complement strand
ACGGCAAGATGACGGCCAAATTCATGAGGATTCCGACGCTCACGGACGTGCCCTATCCGGTGATCATGGAACCCAATCTGGTCATCGAGTTCTATTCCAGATAACGGCGCTAGGGGCGCTTAGTTATTGCGGCGCCCTAGAGCGCCGACGATATTTGCGGGCCGCCTTAGGGCGGCCTTTGTCGTTTCTGGTCCCTGGGCTTGCGGCTTCTGGGCAAAGGCGGGCCCGGGGGGTATGGTTTGGCGCCTTGATACAACAAGGGGATAGCCGATGTCCGAGAGCTTTGTTGCGGCCGTAGTCCAGGATTGTGCGGCGGTGTTCGATCGCGCCGCCACCCTCGAAAAGGTCCGTGATCTCACATCAGAGGCCGGCAAGCTCGGGGCGCGGGTTATCGTGTTCCCCGAAGCGTTCGTCTCCGGCTATCCCAAGGGTCTCGATTTCGGCGCCAGGATCGGCTCGCGCAAAAGCGAAGGCCGCGACGATTTCCGCCGCTATTTCGAGAGCGCCATCGACGTGCCGGGGCCCGACACGGAATTCATCGGAGCCGCGGCCAGGGCGGCTAAGGCGTACCTTGTCATCGGCGTCATCGAACGCGACGGCGGCACGCTCTATTGCACCATCCTGTTCTTTGCACCCGACGGATCGCTATTGGGCAAGCACCGCAAGTTGATGCCCACCGCCATGGAGCGGCTGGTCTGGGGCTTTGGCGATGGCTCGACCATGCCGGTCTTCGACACGGATGTGGGGCGGATGGGCGCCGTGATCTGTTGGGAAAATTATATGCCGCTCATGCGCACCGCGATGTATGCGAAACAGATCCAGCTTTATTGCGCCCCCACGGCGGACGACCGTGATAGCTGGGCTCCATCGATGATCCATGTTTCGCTGGAGGGGCGCTGTTACGTGCTCTCCGCGTGCCAGTATTTGACCCGTGCGGATTGTCCGGAGACGTACGATAGCATTCACGGCGACGATCCCAAGACGGTCCTGATGCGGGGCGGCAGCTGCATCGTCTCGCCAATGGGTCAATTACTTGCCGGACCCGACTTCAGCGGACCGACCATCCTGACAGCGGAAGTGGATCTGGGCGAGATCACAAGGAGCAAATACGACCTGGATGTCACCGGTCACTACGCCAGACCGGACGTTTTCCGTCTCCATGTGAACGAGCGGCCAATGCGCTCGGTGCTCAATTCGGTTGGGGAGGCGCCGGACCCATTCGGCGCCCATGAGGACGCCGGCGAATAGACGAGGCGTCAGGCTTAGGCTGCCGCCGAGCGGTAGCACTTCTCGTCGATCACGCCATAGGGCCCATAGGCCGCGTAGGTCAGATAGCCGAAGCGTTTCTCGTGCTCGTGGGCGATTTGGCCCTTACCCCAGAAATCGGCGGACACCATTTCGGCCTCGCGATATTCGAAGCCTTTCGGAAGCTTGATCTGGGCCCGGAAGGGCTCGCCGGTCGCGGGATTGCGGATCGGCCCGACATTTGCCTCCATCACGTCGGCGACCGCAAAGCGGCCGATGCCGTTCTCGATGTCAAACTCGAACTCGATCTCGGCAAAGATCGGCTGGTACTGGGTGTCAATCGTGGCGCCATAGATGTTGAAGAGCGTCGTTGGCACCTGCTCTTTGCCCGACAGGATCGTGAAAAGGGCATCCAGCTGCGCCTTGTCGGCACGCGAATCGATCACGGATTGGAAGGTGCCACTGCCCTCATGCACAGCACCGGGCCAGTGAAACACACCGCCGAAACAGAGCCCGTCGAGTTTGGTGTCGGCGAAGTAGCCTTTGACAATCTGATTGGCCTCGACGCCCTCGCAATGGCCTTGGGTGGGTGGCGCCATGAACTCGCAGGGGCAGCCATAATCGCAGTTACACACGGCGATCTTCCTGACCTCAAGCATCCAATCGACATAGGCCATGGTGAATCTATCCGTCCTGCCCGATGATCGGGCTCAATTACCCAAGACCAAGAGCACACCCGCCGGCCTGGCCAGGTGACAATACGGTTTCGAGGTCTGAAATCCGCGCCCGCTCAGGCGGTTTGCGTCTGCTGGAAGTTGCCCACACCCTTCTCGCTCAGCAGGTCCTGCAGTTCGCTTGCCTGAAACATCTCACGCACGATATCGCATCCGCCCACGAACTCGCCCTTCACATAGAGCTGCGGGACGGTGGGCCAGTTGGTGAAGGACTTTATGCCCTCGCGCAGGCTCAAGTCTTCCAGCACGTTGATGTCGCGGTAATCGACTCCCAGATGGTCAAGGATCTGCACCAGCTGGCTGGAGAATCCGCATTGGGGAAACTGACGGTTTCCCTTCATGAACAGCACGACGTCATTGTCGGCTACCTGCTTGCGAATCCAATCCTGAATTTGTTGCTCGCTCATTGATGATAAATCCTTCACTTAGCTGTCGGGCGCCGAGGTCTGCAGGGCAAGGGCGTGCAGCGCGCCGCCCATATTACCTTCAAGCGCTTCATAAATCATCTGGTGCTGCTGGACGCGGTTCTTACCGCGAAAGGCTTCCGATACGATTTCAGCCGCGTAATGATCGCCATCGCCCGCGAGATCGCGAATCGTAATCTGAGCATCGGGCAGTTTTTGTTTGATTAGCCGCTCGATCTCATTCGCATCCATCGGCATGCGTAAAGTCTCCATCGGAAAAAACTATATGGACTTCATATAGTCGGGCAGCCAAGCTTCGTGAAGGTCTTTTAATTTCTGAATTGGCCAGAATATTTCATCCGACAGCCGAAGTTCGTCGCCACCGCTGCGCCCGATAGTCCGCGCTGGAATGCCCGCAGCCATGGCGCGCGAAGCGATTTCGTCCTCCCCCTCCGCAAGGCTGATGAGATAACGGCCCTGGTCTTCGCCAAACAGCACCGCATGGAGCGGCAGCGGCCCCCCATAGGCCGCCATCGTCACGCCTACGCCGCCGGCCATCGCCATTTCGGCAAGTGCTACGAGCAGACCGCCGTCGGAGAGGTCGTGGACGGCTGTAACCGATGCATCACCGATCAAACTGCGAACGAAGTCGCCGGTTCTGCGCTCCGCCTCGAGATCGACCGGTGGCGGCGCCCCTTTGGACTCGTCCCGTATTTCCCGCATGTAGAGAGATTGGCCCAAATGCCCCCGTTCGGCGCCCAGCAGAAGCAGGGTTTCGCCTTCCGCCTTCAGGGCCATCGTTGCCATTCTATCCAGTTCGGGAATCAGGCCGATGCCGCCGATCGCCGGCGTTGGCGGGATCGCCTTGCCATCGGTCTCGTTGTAGAGCGAGACATTGCCCGAGACGACGGGGAAGTCGAAAGCCCGGCAGGCCTCGGCCATGCCCTCGATGCATCCAACAAACTGGCCCATCACTTCGGGCCGCTCCGGATTGCCGAAGTTCAGGCAGTCGGTGATGGCGAGGGGGAGGGCGCCGGTTGCGGTGAGATTGCGCCAGACTTCCGCGACCGCCTGCTTGCCGCCTTCCCGCGGATCGGCGGCGCAATAGCGCGGTGTCACATCGCTGCTCGCGGCGAGGCCTTTGTTCGTACCATGCACCCGTACGACCGCCGCGTCGCCACCTGGCCGTTGCACGGTGTCGGCCATCACCATGTGGTCGTACTGCTCCCAGACCCAGCGCCTGGAGCAGAGATGGCTCGAACCCAGCAGTGTTTCGAGGACATTGGTCAGGGATTCTGGTCCGGGCACATCTTCGGGCGCGATTACCGCCGGCGGGTCCGCTAGCTTCCAGGCGCGCTTGTATTCGGGCGCGGAATTGGCGAGCACGTCCACCGGGACATCGACTTCGATCTCGCCCTTGTGGCGCACCACCAGGCGTCCGGTATCGGTGGTGCGCCCGACAACGGCGAAGTCCAAGCCCCATTTCTCGAAGATCGCTTGAGCTTGTTTTTCGGCGCCAGGCCTCAACACCATCACCATGCGCTCCTGGCTTTCGGAGAGCATCATTTCGTAGGCCGTCATGGCCTCCTCGCGCGCCGGAACGTGGTCGAGATCGAGTGCGATGCCGACTCCGCCCTTGTCGGCCATCTCGACGCTGGAGCAGGTGAGACCGGCGGCGCCCATGTCCTGGATCCCGATAATGGCGTCGCCCGCCATCAGCTCCAGGCACGCCTCGATCAGGAGCTTTTCGGTGAAGGGATCGCCGACTTGGACTGTAGGACGCTTCTCGTCGGCATCTCCGCTGAATTCGGCCGAGGCCATGGTGGCGCCGTGAATCCCGTCGCGCCCGGTCTTGGAACCAACATAGACCACCGGAAGATCCGTGCCGCTGGCGGCTGCATAGAAGATCTTGTCCGTCCGTGCCAAGCCGACGCACATGGCATTGACCAGGATGTTGCTGTTGTAGCTGGCATCGAAATTGACCTCGCCGCCGACGGTGGGGACCCCGACGCAGTTGCCGTAGCCGCCGATGCCAGCGACGACGCCGGCAACCAAATGTCTGGTCTTCTCGTGCCCGGGTGCGCCGAAGCGCAGCGCGTTGAGATTCGCCACGGGCCGCGCGCCCATGGTGAAGACGTCGCGCATGATGCCGCCAACGCCGGTTGCGGCACCCTGATAAGGCTCGATGAAGGAGGGATGGTTGTGGCTTTCCATCTTGAAGACGGCGGCATCGCCGTCGCCGAGATCAACAACGCCCGCGTTTTCGCCCGGACCCTGGATAACCCGCTTGCCCTCGGTGGGAAGTTGTCTAAGCCAAAACTTCGAGGATTTGTAGGAGCAGTGCTCCGACCACATCACCGAAAAAATGCCGAGCTCCGTCAGGGTGGGCTCGCGGCCAAGGATATCGAGCAGATGAGCGTACTCGTCGCCGGTGAGGCCGTGCTCGCTCGCCAGCTCCGGCGTGACGCGGAGCGCGCTCTGGCCACTCTGGGCGGCGGCCATCAGTTCAACGCTCCCAGCAGCGAGGTGAACATTCCAGCGCCATCCGTGCCGCCAAGTGCTGCATCGGCTAGACGCTCGGGGTGGGGCATTAGTCCCAGCACCCGGCCGGATTTGTCATAGACACCAGCGATGTTCGACTGCGATCCGTTGGGATTCGCCTCCGTGCTAACAGCGCCGGCTTGATCGCAATACCGGAATGCCACGCGCCCCGAGCCTTCGAGTTCGTCCAACGTTTCCGGATCGGCGAAATAATTACCGTCGTGATGGGCGACGGGGATCGTGATCACATCGCCAGCGTGGTAATTCGCGGCGAAGATCGTATCGTCGCGCTCGACCCGCAGGCGCACGTCCCGGCAGATGAATTTCAGCGAGGCATTGCGCATCAGGACGCCGGGCAGGAGACCGGTCTCAGTCAGAACCTGAAACCCATTGCAGATGCCCAGAACCGCGACGCCCCGATCCGCCTTCTTCACCACATCGCGCATGATTGGCGAATGTGCGGCCATGGCGCCTGAGCGCAGATAATCGCCATAGGAGAACCCGCCCGGCAGCACGATCAAATCGGAATCGGGCACTTCGCTGTCGCCGTGCCAGACCATGTTCGGCGCAGTGCCGGAAGCTGCCTCCAGGGCAACCGCCACGTCGCGATCGCAGTTGGAGCCCGGGAAGACGACGACGGCAGCCTTCATGCGGCCTCGAGCTCAAATTGATAGTTTTCGATCACGGTGTTCGCGAGCAGCTGTTCGCACATGCGCTCGATCTGTTCCCGGGCGCGGCCGGGGTCGCTCTCATCGATATCGAGCTCAATAAATTTGCCCTGCCGCACGCCGTCCACGCCATCGAAGCCAAGCGCTCCGAGCGCGTTCGCGATGGCCTTGCCCTGAGGGTCCAGGACGCCGCTCTTAAGCGTGATGGTGATGCGCGCTTTCATGGGCGTGGTAGGTGCTGCCGCCTATTTGGAGCGAACCAATACGGGTCCTTTTTGTTCCGAAGGGTTGCTTTCGATCAGAATCCCCAGCCGCCTCGCGACCTCCTGGTAGGCTTCGATCAGTCCGCCCATGTCGCGGCGGAAACGATCCTTGTCGAGCTTGTCCTGGGTCTCGAGATCCCACAGCCGGCAGGAGTCCGGTGATATTTCATCGGCCAGAACGATCCGCAGCATGTCGTTTTCATAAAGCCGCCCGAACTCGCATTTGAAGTCGATCAGCCGGATGCCGATGCCGAAAAATAGGCCCGCGAGGAAGTCGTTGATGCGCAGCGCAAGTGCGGTCATCTCGTCGATTTCCTGGGGGCTCGCCCACCCGAATGCGGTGATGTGTTCTTCCGAAACCAACGGATCATCGAGTTCGTCGGACTTGTAGCAAAACTCGACGATGGAGCGTGGTAGCGCGGAGCCCTCTTCGAGCCCCAGTCGCTTGCAAATCGATCCCGCCGCCACATTGCGCACAATGACCTCGACCGGAATGATCTCCACTTCGCGGATCAATTGCTCGCGCATATTGAGCCGCTTCATGAAATGGTTTGGAACACCGATCTCGCCCAAGCGCTGGAACAGATATTCGGAGATCCGGTTGTTGAGGACGCCCTTGCCCTCGATCCGGTCGTGTTTCTTGTTGTTGTAGGCCGTAGCGTCGTCCTTGAAATGCTGGACGAGCGTACCGGGTTCGGGGCCTTCATACAGGATTTTCGCCTTGCCTTCATAAACGCGGCGTCGCCGATTCATTGGCTGGTCCTTTCAAGAAGCAGGCGCGGGGGACAAATAGCAAAGCGCTGCATGCCGCGCGCTCACAGGCCATATATGGGGTGCTCTCGTCTCGGCACAATCGGCACGCATGCCGCAGGAATCATTGTGAAAGCTTTAATCGAACCTAGCCGAACGGCGCGCGCGAGACAATCGCGCGACGTGCGGGGCGAACAACTTTTGGCCCGGTTGATTTGCATGTACCCCCGGGCTATGCCTGGGATGAGAATTCAGCTGCCGCAAGTCCTGATTTAGGCCCCATTTGCCGCCTTCGATATAGGGGTTCCTAGGGAGTATTCGCATGACCACGTTCGACGACCGCCAGAAGGGCTACGAAAAGAAATTCGCCCTTGATGAAGAGCTGAAATTCAAGTCGACGGCCAGACGCAACAAGCTGCTCGGCCGGTGGGCTGCGGAAAAGATGGGCCTGAGCGATGAGCCGGCCGAGGCCTATGCCAAGGACGTCGTGATCGCCGATCTCCAGGAGCCGGGCGAAGAGGACGTATTTCGGAAAATCCGCGCGGATTTCGACGCCAAAGCTGTCGAGCAGTCAGACCATCAGATTCGCCGCGCCATGGAGGACTTGATGGTCGAAGCCGTTCGGCAGATCGAGACAGAGGCCAAGGGCTAAGGCGCAAGCGAGAATTCCATGGGGGCAGACGTCTTCCGAAGCGCGGCCCAGGAAGGGCGGCTTCTCTTCAATGCCTGGACCGTATTGGGTTCGCCCTACGCCATCGAGATCCTGGGTGCCGCGGGCTGGGACGTTCTTACCCTCGATCAGCAGCACGGGCTTGGCGATTACGACACGCTGGTCAACTGCCTGACAGCGGCGCGGGCGGCGGGGCTGCCTGCGCTGGTGAGGGTCGCGGCGAGTGAAGCCGATTTGATCGGACGGGCGCTCGATGGGGGCGCCCAAGGCGTTATTTGCCCAATGATTTATACCGCGGAAGACGCCGAGAGTGCCGTTAGTGCAGTGAAGTATCCGCCGCGGGGCACGCGCAGCTGGGGACCTTACCGCGCCCAATTCATCGCGGAAGGCGATTACGTCGCCCAGGCCAATGACTGGACTGTGGCCTGCATTCAAATCGAAACCGCGAGCGCGTTGGACCAGCTCGATGACATCCTGGCCGTCGATGGGCTCGACATGGTGTTGGCGGGGCCGAATGATTTGAGCATGACCTTGCTGGGCCGCGCGGACATTCGGGCAAAGGAAGTGACGGACGCGCTCGAATTGATTAGCAGAAAAGCGCGCGAAGCCAACGTCATGACGGCAGTATTCGCCAATGACGTCGATTATGCGCGGCCGCTCGCGGAGGCAGGCTGGGGCGTGTTGACCGTTGGCACCGACGGGGGAATGCTGGAGGACGCCGCAAGGAGCGTTTTGGCGGAGCTTCGTCCCGTCTGACGGACGCGCCGCACCCGCAAGGCGTGGCTAGGCCTTGCCGAAGACCCTTTCGAAGATCTCGTCGACATGAGCCGTGTGGCGCTGCAGGTCGAACAGCGCATCGATCTCGGCTGCCGGCAACGCTTTGGCGATTTGCGGGTCAGCCTTCAAAAGATCCTGAAAGCTTTGCTCGCTGTTCCAGGCCTGCATGGCGTGCTTCTGGACCAACCCATAGGCCTCATCGCGGGAGAATCCGGCCTGGGTGAGCGCTAGCAGCACATGTTGCGAGTGGGGCAGGCCGCCCAGCATTTCCAGGTTCGCCAGCATGCGCTCGGGGTAGATCACAAGCCGCTGGACAAGACCGGTGAGGCGCGCGAGCGCGAAATCGAGGGTGGCGGTGGCATCGGGGCCGATCATGCGCTCGACAGACGAGTGGGAGATATCGCGCTCGTGCCACAGCGCTACGTTTTCGAGCGCGGGAAGGGCGTAGGCCCGCACCATTCGAGCGAGGCCGGTCAGATTCTCCGAGAGCACCGGATTGCGCTTATGGGGCATGGCTGATGAGCCCTTCTGCCCCTCGGAGAAGAACTCTTCCGCCTCAGAAACTTCGGTCCGCTGGAGATGACGGACTTCCGTGGCCAGACGTTCCACCGAGCTCGCGATCACGGCGAGGGTAGCGAAATACATGGCGTGCCGGTCGCGCGGTATCACCTGGGTTGAAATGGGCTCGGGCGTCAGGCCCATCTGCTTGGCTACATGGGCCTCGACCCTTGGATCGATGCTGGCGAACGTACCAACAGGCCCGGATATGGCGCAGGTGGCGACCTCCCGGCGGGCTAACTGCAGCCTCTGCTTTGCCCTGTCGAACTCGGCATAGGCCTGGGCGAGCTTCAGGCCGAATGTGGTGGGTTCCGCATGAATGCCGTGACTGCGGCCGATACAGAGCGTCATCTTGTGCTCGACCGCACGGGCTTTCAGAGCGGCGAGCAGACCATCGAGATCTTCGAGCAGGATATCGGCGGCCCGCACCAGTTGGACATTGAAACAAGTGTCGAGCACGTCCGACGAGGTCAGCCCTTGGTGAACGAAGCGGGCTTCTTCACCCACATGCTCGGCGAGGCTGGTCAGGAAGGCGATCACATCGTGCTTCACTTCGGCTTCGATTTCGTCGATGCGATCGACATCGAATCCGCCGCGCTCGCGCACCGCCTTGGCGGCGGACTCAGGAATCAAGCCCAGCACCGACATCGCATCGCAGGCGTGAGACTCGATCTCAAGCCAAATGCGGAACTTGGTCTCTGGCGCCCATAACTCGGCGAGCGGAGCCCTTGTGTAGCGCGGTATCATATGGTTGCCGTGCCTGCGCGTTGAGCTCAGGAAGGTCGGAGCCCCGTGGTGTAGCAAACGGGGCTGTTGGTCACAATTGGCGGGGCGCCTTTTGGTTTACTTGGGCTCGGGCACGCGACTTGGACCGACAATGGCTATGATCAAGCCAGCCGCCAGCAATAGTCCGGCAAGCCCAATTCTAAGCGGCACCCCGATGAACAGCATGAAGGTGTAAAAGCCGCCGACCGATGCACCGTAGAGGCCTGATATGCTGAAGTCCTGGTGGGCCGGATTGAAAATGAAATTGCTGGCCACGACGAGCAGTCCGCCGATAGCGCCGAAGCTCAGCGTGTAGGTGATCAAGGCATAGATAAATCGGATCACGATGCCGCGCTCGGAAGCGAAGGATTGTAGCCACCATGCGAACAGCGCGGCTAGGAAGCCCGCCGCCGCGCACAGGATCAGCGTGGTCCGCGCCTGTTCCGACATGATCCGGCCCGGATGCATGTAATCGGTGATCAGAACCGCCGCGCTAGAGACGCCCATAACGCTCGCGAACAGCAGCGCCAGAATGAATCCTATGACAGCCGAAATGCCGAGTTTTGCCATTGCCCCGCGCCCCCTTTTTCCCGCAAATCAGTTGGCGCCAGATAAGCACGCACGCCGGCCGACTGCAATGCGCCGGCCGCCTGGCGATCTATTCGGGTGCGTGCGTCACGGCTAGGAATCGCCGGTCGGGGCCTTCAAATCCCACCCGTGAAACGCTTATCAGTATCGCCAGGATTTCACGCTGGTCCGGACGGCGGTAAGCTAGGATTGCCGAGATGCCATAGCCGAGAGGACAGCCGCGGCTCTCGGGAATGGTCGTATCCTGATGCAAGGTCACCGGCGATGCGCCTGATTTTTGGCTTTGCAGCTGAAACCCAACCAGGGGCTGATCGGTCAACCCCTTGCAGTTCTCGGGCGCCGGCAGTGGCCGCTCGGTCAGCTGGAAGATCTGCGGCTCATAGGCGCCTCGCAGCTGATAGCGCCGATTTACCGTCTCGCGGTGGGGGTCATTGCCCAATTCCGCTGCCGGGTCGCTGGCCAGAAGCTGTCCCGGATATTTGACCCCCAATTTCTCCAAGACCGGCGCTGCCTGGTCGGCCGCCTGTTGGCGGGCCGCCGCGAGCTCCGCCTGGTCCTGCTTCACCAGCACGCGTATCGGCGTATCGGCGACCCAGGCGTCCTGTTCGATATCGATGACGAAGATATCGGCGTAAGGGAAGCCCGAGCCATCCTGAACACCAAATTGCTCGAAGGCGAAATAGCGGCCATCGCCGGAAAAGCCCATGGCGCGGCGCTCGGCGCTGTCGCCCGCATTCGCCGGGACGCCTGCCAGCAGGGTTAAAATCAACGCCAGGCCGGCAACGTAACTCAGCCTGCAAATACTTTTTGGACAGTTGAGGTCGAAGAGTTTGCTCCTTGAAGTGGCTCGCATGGCTGGCTCACGCTTTGGTTTGCGGAAAAATGGCGCGATAGGCCGGGAAAGAATCGGGATCGCCCGGGAAGGCTGTTGCTTCGTAGACACCTCTCGCGATGGCTCGGGCGAGCGTATTGGCGGCCGCGACGCCCAGCCGGGCAAGCCCCCATATCGGGTCAGGCGCCTCACCAGTACCAGTCGAAATGGCAAAGATGATGTCGCCATCAAGCGGCGAGAATACGGGATAGATCGCCCTGGCGAGGCCAGCTTGGGCCATTATGGCCAAACGCAGCAGGGCCGGACGCTCGAGCTTGGCATCGGTGGCCACCACGCACAGTGTCGTGTTTTGATTTGGCGCACCCTTGAGGCGCGGCTCGTTTGCGTCCTCGGGCCAGACCTTCGGCCAGCCGTGGCCGCCGTATTCGGTCCCCACTTCGAGGGGCGCGGCCAGGAAATGTCGGGTTTCCCCGATCACCACATTGCCCGCCGCATTGACCGCCGCGAGCGCCCCCACTGTCGCGCCATCGCCGCGCCACGACGCGCTTCCCAGGCCGCCTTTCAGACGTTCGGTGGTGGCACCATAGCCTGCACCGACCGAGCCAAGCTGAAAGGTGGCGGAAGCTGCTTCGCAGGCGCTATAGCCAAGGTCCTGATAGGGCGGGCGTTTGCCCCAATCCTTATTCCCGCCGTTCAACAGATCGAACAGAATGGCTTGGGGCACGATCGGAACCGTGGCGTCTCCGAATTGGAGCCCGACTTTGCGGTCCCGTAGGAAGGATTGGACGCCTGTTGCGGCATCGAGCCCAAAAGCCGAGCCTCCGGCGAGCGCCAGCCCGTGGATCTCGCTGATTGTGCCCGCGGCGTCGAGGGCATTTGTTTCGCGGGTTCCGGGCCCCCCGCCGCGCACGTCGACTGCGGCGACGGCAGGCTGATCAGGTAGGATCACGGTGACGCCGGAGCGCAAGTGGTCGTCATGAGCGTGACCGACGCGCAGACCCTCAACATCCGTAATCAGGTTTCGCGCGGGCTTCTCAGCCATCTACTGATCGCTTGGCTTGCTGGTCCGGTTTATCCAAGCACCATGTCATGGCAACGGACCTAAGCGCCAAAAGAAACGCCTGCAGGTATTGCGGGCTCTCTGCCGGTGTTGGGCATCGACGCTAATTGATTTGTGAATAGGTGCCGTCTTTCCACTCGTAAAAGGCGTAGGGCGGCAAGTTGGGATCGCCCTTCTTATTGAACTCGAATTTGCCGATCACGGTGTTGAAGTCGCCCGAGTGCAGCTTCTCCAACACCTTGGCTGGGTCCACCGAACCGGCCTCTTCGGCCGCCTGCTTCCATGCCTGTATGGCGGCGTATGTGTAAAGCACATAGCCTTCCGGCTCGATCCCCTTAGCCCGGAATCGGTCCACAATCTCGACCGCCGCCGGATTCTTGCGCGGATCGGGCGAAAACGTCATCAGCGTGCCGTCGCCCGCCTTGCCGGTGATCGCCGCATATTCCTGGGTCACCAAGGCGTCGCCGCCCACCAGGATTGTATCCATGCCCTGATCGCGCATCTGCCGGGTCAGCAACCCTGCCTCGTTGTGGTAGCCGCCCACATAGAGCACGTCGATCTGGCTCTGCTTGAGCTTTGAGACGAGTGCCGCGAAATCCTTATCGCCCTTGGTGTAGGAATCGTAGATTTTTTCCTGCTTTCCGGCGGCGTTTAGGGCCTTCTTGGTCTCGTCCGCCAAGCCTTTGCCATAGGCGGACTTGTCGTGGACGATGGCGATGTTCTTGTCGCCAAAATTCTTGGCGAGATAAGCACCGGCGACACTGCCCTGCTGGTCATCGCGGCCGCAGACCCGAAAGATGTTTGGGCCGCCCTCATCGGTCAACTTCGGATTGGTTGAAGCGGGAGAGATCTGAATGATCCCTTCTTCCTCGTAGACCTTTGAGGCGGGTATTGAAGAGTCCGAACAGAAATGGCCGGCGACGAAAACGACGCCGTCGCTTACCAGCCTGGTCGCCACGGCCACCGCCTGCTTGGGATCGCAGGCGTCGTCATAAATCTTCATCTCAAGCGTTTGACCTAGCACTCCGCCAGACTTGTTGATGTCGTCAACGGCCATATCCGCGCCGCTCTTAAGCTGTTCGCCGAATGCCGCATCCTGGCCGGTCATGGGGCCGACGACCGCGATTTTGGTGTCGGCGCTCGCAACGCCCGCGAACGCGACCGCAAATGCAAGAGCCAGCGCCGCAGTAATAAGCCTTTTCATATTGTCAATTCTCCAATTCGATCGGCCCCTACGACCGCAAATATTCAGATAGGCCGTCTATATTTGGTGAGCCCAGAAAGAGTTGCAATTCGCGGCGCACCTAGTTCTCGGACCAGGTGATAGGGCTTGTTCTGCGATAAAGCCAGCGATACCGCGTGACCATCTGATTTGTCCGCGTAACCCGGTAGCCGAGGCTGGCAATCAGCACCAGGACTAAGGTGTCCGCCAGATAGAATTGAAGCGAGAGCAGGGTGCCCTCAAACAGTGCGTAATTGAAGAATCGTACTGCCGCCCCGAGCAACGCAGCCGAATAGAGGACCCGGCGATAGGGTTGCCAGGTGAGCGCCAACCCGCGTGCCGCCATCCAGGCAGCGCCACCCGCAATTACGCAAGTGAGGATAAGGAATATCTGAAACGAATTTTCCCAAAGAATGCCCACGGGCCTAGCTCGCTTTCTTAGCCCGGGCGCCTGGATGCACGCCGCCCTCCAGATAGGCTGCTTGGACTTCCTTGTTGTGCAGAAGCTCGTCTCCCGTTCCCGACAGCGTGATCTCGCCATTCACCATCACATAGCCACGATGGGCCAGCCTCAAGGCGTGAAAAGCGTTCTGTTCGACCAGGAAGACGGTCAGTCCGCGGCTCTCGTTCAGATCCTTGATCACCTGATAAATCTGCTGAACGATCAATGGGGCGAGACCCAGTGACGGCTCGTCCAGCAGCAGTAATTTGGGACGCGCCATCAGCGCCCGTGCGATCGCCAACATTTGCTGCTCGCCGCCCGACAGCGTCCCGCCGCGCTGCGAACTGCGCTTCTTCAGGATCGGGAAAAGTTCGTAGACCAACTCCAAATCTTCATCGAAGGCGTCCTCGAGGGCGAGGATCGCGCCCATCTTCAGATTTTCCAGTACGGTCATCCTTGGAAAAATGCGGCGCCCCTCCGGTGATTGGGCGATCGAGAGATGCATTATCTGATGCGTTGGCATTTGGGTGATGTCTTGGCCATCGAACAGGATGCGCCCTCTGCGGGCGCGCGGATTGCCGCATATCGTCATCATCAGGGTGGATTTGCCGGCGCCGTTCGCACCGATCAGAGCGACAATCTCGCCCTCGAAGATCTGCAAATCGACGCCGCGCAAGGCGATGATCTTGCCGTAATAGGTCTCGAGCCCCTGGATATCGAGCAGCGGATTGCTCAAGACGCAATCTCCTTGGCCGCTGCTTCTACGTGCTCGTCCTCGACGCCGAGATAGGCGGCCACGACGGCCGGATCTTCCCGCACCTGCTTCGGCGTCCCGTCCGAGATCTTCTCGCCATAGTCGAGAACCACGATGTGGTCGGAGATTCCCATCACCACGCCCATATCGTGCTCGATCAGGAGAATAGAGATCTCCTCTTGCTCCCGAATATCGAGCAGCAGGGTATTGAGGTCCGCCGACTCGCGGGCATTGAGGCCGGCTGCGGGCTCATCCAGACAGAGCAGAGTGGGCTTTGTGCACATCGCGCGCGCTATTTCGACGCGGCGCTGGTCGCCATAGGCGAGTTCTCCTGCGGCGTTGTCCGCGCGCCCCGCCAGATCCACCCGCTCCAACCAGTGAAGCGCGAAATCCACCGCTGTGGCCTCGGCATCGCGGTAACTCTTGGCCCCGACAATGCCGCCGATTGAAACGCCAGACGCGGTCATCAAATCATTGTGCTGAGCCACCAACAGATTCTCCAGCACGGTCATGCCGGTGAACAGCCGGATGTTCTGAAAGGTTCGGGCCACCTGAGCCGCCTGGGAGACCTGGTTCTCCGGCATCCGTTCTAGGAGAAAGAGTGCCCCCGATTCGCGTTCGACAAAGCGCCGACCGCTATTGGTGAGCGTGGCCAGCTCGTCCATTACGCCATCACCGCCACGCCGCAAGATAATCCGGCCCTCGCTAGGTTTGTAGAAACCGGTGATGCAGTTAAAGACCGTGGTCTTGCCGGCGCCATTCGGTCCGATCAATGCGGTGATGTTGCCGCGGCCGGCCGAGAAATTCAGATTATCCACGGCCAGCAGGCCGCCGAATCGCATGGTCAGATGCTCGACCGTTAGAACGGGATCGCGTTCCCAGCTGGGCGTCATCACGGTGCTCCACCGGCGGGGCCCGGCGGGCCTCGTTTGCCGCCGCCCGCTAGAATCGTCGGAGCCCTGGTGGCGACCAGGCCGCGCGGGCGCCAGACCATGATGAAGACCATAGCGAGACCGAATACCAGCATCCGGTACTGCTCAAGATCTCGGAACAGCTCAAAGCCGCCAATCAGGATGATTGCCGCGATTGCAACGCCAATCTGAGAGCCCAACCCACCCAGCACCACGATCGCCAGAATGATCGCGGACTCGATAAAGGTGAATGACTGCGGGGAGATGAAGCCTTGCCTGGCGGCGAAGAAGGACCCGGCAAAGCCGCCAAACATTGCGCCAATCGCGAAGGCAGTGAGCTTGGTGTTGGTGGTGTTTATGCCGAGCGATCGGCAAGCGATCTCGTCCTCGCGGAGCGCTTCCCAGGCCCGCCCGATCGGCAATTTGCGCAACCGGATCGTGATCACGCAGGTAATCAGCGCTAAAACCAGGATGATGTAATAGAGGTAGACGATGCGCTGCAGCGGCGAGTAGCTGAGGCCAAAGAATTGCGCGAAGGTGTTGTCGCCGAAGGCCTTGAATTCCAAGCCGAAAAGGGTGGGCCTCGGAATCCCCGAGATGCCGTTCGGCCCGTTGGTCAAATCGTCCCAATTCAATAGGACCACACGAATGATCTCGCCGAATGCCAGCGTCACGATCGCAAGATAATCGCCTCGCAAGCGCAGCACCGGAAAGCCTAGAATCAGGCCCCACATTGCCGCCAGCACGCCCGCAATCGGCAAGCAGAGCCAAAAGCCGAGATCGAAATTGATCGCTATCAGCGCAAAGGAGTAAGCGCCGACGGCATAGAAAGCGACGTAGCCCAGATCCAATAGGCCCGCCAAGCCGACCACTATGTTCAATCCCCAACCCAGCATGACGTAAGTCAGGACCAGGATCGAAACATCCATGATGTAGCGGTCGGAAAACGGCATGAATGGCAGCGCGACGGCAAATACGATCATTGCCGGGGCGAGCCAGCGGCCGAAATCGGTCAGCGGTAACGCAGTTTTTGCCTCGTCTAATGCGGTGGAGACGCGCGACGGCAGATCGCCCTCCCGCAATAGGTTGAGGGACAGGCGGCCGACAAACACCAGTCCCATGGCCGCGAATGCGAGCCACCAGCGGTTTTGCAGGACCAGGCTGCTGCCCTGCTGCACCGTCTTCTGGCTCAATAGCGGGACTGAAAGGGCAAGAGCGATCAGAGAAGCGATGCCTGCGTCCTTAAACGGAGGCGCAAGCCTTGCGGCGAGCGCAACACTTGGCGCAGCACCATCGCGGGTGGTCTGAGCCGCCTCAGCCAAATCCTCTAGACCTTTTCGATTTCAGGTCGCCCCAGAAGCCCGGAGGGCATGAATATCAGGACGATGGCGAGAATTGAAAAGGCGGCTACGTCCTTGTATTCGCCGGAGAAATAGCCCGCCCAGAAGGTCTCGATGAGGCCAATGATGAGGCCTCCCAGCATGGCGCCGGGCAGCGAGCCGATACCGCCTAGGACTGCGGCTGTGAAGGCTTTGATGCCGGCAATGAAGCCGATATAGAAGTCGATCACGCCGTAGTAGAGCAAATACATCAGGCCGGCGACCGCGGCGAGAGCGGCACCCATCACGAAGGTGAGTGAGATGGTTCGGTCGACATTGACGCCGAGCAAAGACGCCATCACCCGGTCCTGCTCGCAGGCGCGTTGGGCCCGGCCCAATGGCGTCCTGGCGATGATCAGCGAAAAAACCGTCATCAAGACGACGGTAGTGATGACGATGATGATCTGGATGTTGGAAAGCGTCACGATGAAGCCGCTGCTTTCGGTCAGGATGTGATTGCCGGTAATCACGGGTTGCAGCGGTTTGACCCGTGCGCCTTGAGCGATCTGAACGAAGTTTTGCAGCACGATCGACATGCCGATGGCGGTGATCAGGGGCGCCAGGCGGAAGGATTCCCGCAATGGCCGGTAGGCCAGCCGCTCCACCGTCCAGCCCCAAATCGACGTGAGTACCATGGCGGCCAGCAGCACCAGCAGCAGAGCCAGAGGAATCCAGGTGATGCCTAGGCCGATCAGGGCAAGGAATGTGATCAGCGCGATGAAAGACCCCACCATGAAGATATCGCCATGGGCGAAGTTGATCATGCCGATGATGCCATAGACCATGGTGTAGCCGATCGCGATCAGCCCGTAGATCGAGCCCAGGGTGACCCCATTGATCAGCTGTTGAAGAAAATAATCCATAGCGCTCGCTCGGCGATCACGCTCGACAAACGGGATTCGACTGGTCGGAAAACTGATAGCGCGCAATCTGCGCGGTTAGTTAGCAGAATGGCGGCGGCCAATACAACGCCGTCCAGCGGCCTGACGGGGTCGGACTGGGCTAAAGCAGGTTGTGAGAACCGTCACAGAAGGGCGGATCTCCGGTATCCTTGCAGCCGCATAGGTAGACCGTCTCGGTGGATTCCGCCGTAAAGACAACGGGCTCGAACCCGGTTCCCTTGTGGGAACCATCGCAGAAGGGCTGAGTCTTGCTGCGCCCACAGCGGCACCACGCGTAGGTTCTTCCCTCTTCGACCTCGACTTGATAGGGACCCAACTGCGGCCGAACCGGCTCTTCTGCCATCGCCTGCATCCTTTCATCAGATTAGACCCAATGAACGGTAGCTTCCGATCCCTGCCTTGCCCGACCGCTGGAACCGGCGCTCCCCGTCACGGCATGCTTATCGAATCCATGATGTCAGCACAAGCCGACGCTGGCGCGCGGTCTGGCCTGGCCGTTGCCGATGAAGTTCGTTCAATTTTTTGGCAACGCGGGTCTCCAAACAGAGCGAATTAGTGGTTACGTTAATGGCAACTTTGCTTGCCATATCGGGAATTGCGGTTTCGCGAACGGCTAATCGCACGTTTGTAATCGCAGGTGATGCCGTGGCATCCTATATCTCAGTGATTGTTGACCACCCTTCCGCGCACGCTCGCGGCTCAAGGGCATTGGAAGGATTCACGCGATGTCGACGCTGATCTTCTTAATCATTTGTGCCGCAGCAGTGTTTGCACTGGCCATGAGGCAGGCCCCGACCTGGGCCTGGGCGGCATCGATCGCAGTGCTCTCATTATTGGCCGGGCCTGTAGGTTCCTTGTGGAGTCCGATCATTTGGATTGGCTGGATATTGGCCGCAGTCCTTGCCGCGCTCTCATTCCCCGAGTTGCGCCGCAACCTGTTGACCAGGCCGGCTTTCAAGGCGCTCAAGGGCATCATGCCGAAGGTTTCCGAAACCGAGCGCGAAGCGCTGGAAGCCGGCACGGTGGGCTGGGATGCGCAATTATTCTCAGGCACGCCCGATTGGTCGCAGCTCAGCAAGGTGGCGCCAATTACGCTGACGGACGAGGAGAAGGCGTTTCTCGACGGTCCAACGGAAGAGCTTTGCCGCCGCCTCGACGATTGGGACATCCGATTTCGCGACAAGAACATCTCCCCTGAAACTTGGAAATTCATGGCCGATCACGGCTTCTTCGGGATGCTAATTTCGAAAGAGCATGGGGGTTTAGGTTTTTCGCCCCAAGCCCAGTCGCTTGTTATCGGCAAGGTCGCGTCGCGAAGCCCAGACGCGGCGACCATCGTCATGGTGCCCAATTCACTCGGGCCCGGCGAGCTGATCGAGAAATACGGGACCGAGCAGCAGAAGGCCACCTATCTGCCGGACCTTGCAAAGGGTAAGGAAATCCCCTGCTTCGCGTTGACGGGCCCCACTTCAGGCTCGGATGCGGCCTCGATGCGCGACATCGGAATCGTCACCAAGGGCCAGCATAAGGGCAAGGAGACGCTCGGAATCCGCGTCACCTGGAAGAAACGCTACATCTCGCTTGGACCCGACGCCACGCTGCTTGGCCTGGCTTTTCGCCTATTCGATCCTGATGATTTGCTCGGCAAGGGCGATGATATCGGCATCACTCTCGCGCTGATTCCGACCACTCATCCAGGCGTCCATATTGGGGACAGGCATCTGCCCGCGGGCTCGGCTTTCCCGAATGGCCCCAATTGGGGCGACGACGTCTTCATACCGATGGATTGGGTCATCGGCGGCGTCGACCGGGTCGGTCAAGGTTGGCGGATGTTGATGTACTGCCTATCTGCCGGCCGTGCGATATCGCTGCCGGGTTCGGGTGCCGCGGGCGCCAAGGGGATGCTGCGAACCACCACCGCCTATAGCCAAATCCGCAAGCAATTCGGATTGCCAATCGCTCATATGGAAGGCATCGAAGAGCCCTTGGCCCGGATGGTCGAGCAAACCTATGTCCTAGAGGCTGGCCGCGCGGTCACCGCCTCGATGGTCTCGGGCGGCGAGAAGCCGGCGGTGATTTCGGCTCTTCTGAAATACCAGGCGACCGAGCGCATGCGGGATTGCGTCGACGACGCGATGGACATCCATGGCGGGCGCGGCGTCTGCGATGGCCCTGCGAATTATCTGCAGGCGGCCTATCAGATGGTGCCGGTTTCGATAACCGTCGAGGGCGCAAATATCCTGACCCGGACGCTGATCACCTTCGCGCAGGGCGCGCTCCGCAGCCATCCATATCTCTATACGGAAATCCAAGCCCTACAGGATGAGGACGAAAAACGCGGCTTCGAGTCGTTCGAGACCGCTTTCAATGATCACCTGTCCTATGCGGTCTCGAACATCTTCGGATCGCTGTTCCATAATCTGACATTCGGACAGTTCGCTTCGGCGCCAGCCTACGCCCACAAGACGAAGAACTATTATCGCCAGCTGGCCCGGTCGAGCCGCAGCTTTGCGCTGATCGCCGATTTCACAGTGGCTCTGTTAGGGGGCGGACTAAAGGTGAAGCAGAAGCTTACGGGCCGCCTGGCTGACGCCCTGAGCGAGCTCTATCTGCTGTCCTGCGTGCTTAAGCGCTTCGAGGATGACGGCGAGCCGTCGGCGGACTTGCCGATTGTCGAATATTGCGCCCGCAATTGTCTGTACCGCTTCGATCAGGCAATGCGCGGCGTGCTCGATAATTTCCCCAACCGGATTGCCAGCGCTCTGTTGCGGCCACTGGTATTTCCGCTGGGCGCGCGGCGCAGGCCGGCCAGCGACCGGCTGGGCAAGCAGATTGTCCGCCTTGCGCTGGAGCCGGGCGAGGTCCGCGATCGCCTCACACGAGACATCTTCGTCTCCAATGATCCGGCCGATCCAACAGGCATTCTCGAATACACCCTGCTCAAAGTGCGCGCGAATAGGGACGCCGACAAGAAGCTGGAGAAGGCAATTCGCCAAGGTGTCGTGCAGCGGTTCTACACCAATGACTGGATAGCCGATGCACGTGAGAAGGGAGTTCTGAGCGCTGACGAGGCGAGGGAACTCGAAGAGACCAGGGCGCTAGTGGAGAAGGTCATTGCGGTCGATCATTTCCCGCCCGAAGACATAGCGCCAAATATCGAAAAGCCCGAGCCTGAAAAGACTGAGCATAAGAGCGTAGCTGCCGAGTGAGTACTCCCCAAATGGCCGACATAAAAAATCTGAAAGACTGGCGCTTCGAAATCGACTTCGAAGGGTTGGCGTGGGCGATATTCGACCGCGAGGGCGAGTCGATGAATACCCTTGGCCAGCGCCCCTTCGAAGAGTTGGCGGCGATCGTTGCCGCCGCTGAGGAGGCGGGTGCCAAGGGCGAGGCGCGCGGCCTGATCATTATGTCCGGCAAGGAAAACTTCATCGCCGGCGCTGACATCCGCGAGTTCGATCAGATGGATTCGCCGAGTAAGGTGGAAGAGGCGGTCCGCAGCACCACTCAGATTTTCAATCGCATCGAGCGAATGCAGATTCCGGTGGTCGCGGCGATCAACGGCTTCTGCCTGGGTGGCGGGCTGGAACTTGCCATGGCCTGCCATTACCGGATCGCAACGCGCCATGAGGGCACGCGTATTGGCCTGCCCGAAGTAAAGCTCGGGATTTTTCCGGGCCTCAACGGAACGGTGCGCTCCATAAAGCTCGCAGGCGCCTTAGACGCCATGGGCGTGATGCTGACGGGCCGGATGTTGCGGCCCACGGCAGCGCGGGCCATGGGACTGGTCGATCAACTATCCCCAAGCCATTTTAATTTGCGCTGGGCGGCCCGAAAGGCGGTGCTGCAAAAACGCAAGTCAAAGGGCGCGCCCTGGTGGAAGCGGGTGATGTCGCAAAGCCCGCTCCGAGGCGTGCTGGCGCGGCAGATGCGCCAGAAGACTTCCGCCAAGGTGCGGGAGGAACATTATCCGGCACCCTTCCGTCTGATTGATCTGTTCGAAGAATATGGCGGTGACCCGCATCGAATGGCGGCAGCTGAAACACGAGCATTTGCGCCGCTTATGGTGAGCGAGACAGCCCGTAATCTGCGGCGTGTCTTTGGCTTGAGCGAGATGCTCAAGGATGAAGCCCCGAAGGACGGCTTCGCGCCCCAACGGGTCCATGTGATTGGCGCGGGCACGATGGGCGCCGATATCGCGGCCTGGTGCGTGGTCTCGGGCTTCCAGGTAAGTCTTCAGGATCTAAGCATGGAACAGATCCAGCCGGCGCTGGATCGGTCCAAGAAGCTGTTCAGGAAGCGGCTCAGAAAGAAGATCGCCGTCGATGCCGCAATGGCCCGGCTGATTCCCGACCCGGAGGGCAAGCACGTGCCGCGGGCCGATGTGGTGATCGAAGCGATTGTCGAAAAGCTGGATATCAAACAAAAGGTGTTCAAGGAGCTTGAAGCAAAGATAAAGCCGGATGCCGTGCTGGCCACCAATACGTCATCTCTGAATATCGAAGACATCGCGAAGCCGCTGGCCGATCCGGGCCGTCTGATCGGATTGCATTTCTTCAATCCGGTGCCGCAGCTGCCGCTGGTCGAGATCGTACGGGGCAAGGACAGCCGCCAAGAGGAAATCGGCAAGGGAAGCGCCTTTGTCACCGCCATCAAGAAATACCCGCTGGTGGTGAAGAGCGGACCGGGATTCCTGGTCAACCGTGTACTCGCGCCATACATGATGGAGGCCATGCGCCGCTATCAGGATGGCGAAATGCGCGAAAAGATCGATGAGGCCGCGCTCAAATTCGGGATGCCCATGGGGCCGCTGGAATTGAGCGATGTTGTGGGGCTCGATGTGTGCTTGCACGTGGCCGAGATCATCGGCCTGAAGCCGCAAGAAGGCAATGTCTTGGAGCGATTGGTCGAGCAGGGCAAGCTTGGCAAAAAAACCGGCGAAGGCTTCTACAAATGGGAGAACGGCAAGCCGGTGCGCGAGGAGACGTCCTTCGATCAAGAGGCCCTCGCCGAGCTTGGCAAGGAATTGGTCAAGCCCTTGATCGACGAGTGCGAAAAGTGCCTTCAGGAGAAGGTCGTCAAGAACGCGGATCACGTCGACGCCGGCGTCATATTCGGCACCGGGTTCGCGCCGTTCCGAGGCGGGCCGCTACATTACCGGGCGAGCCTCGAAGGTGCCGGCGCGTCGGCTGCCAAAGCCGCATAGCATTCCAACCGGAGATTTGATTATGGCTGAGCAGGCATTGCGGCGGGTAGCTGTGGTTGGCGGTAAGCGGATTCCGTTCTGCCGCTCCTATACCGGCTATAACGACCTCACCAATCTCGAAATGATGACGACGGCCCTCAAGGGTCTCGCCGAGAATTATGAACTGATCGGTGACAAGGTTGATGAGGTGGCGGGCGGGGCGGTCGTGACCCACGCCAAGGATTGGAATCTGGCGCGCGAAGCGCTGATCGGTGCGGGCCTCAATCTACGCACCCCCGGCGTCACCATGATGCAGGCTTGTGGCACTAGCTTGCAGGCGGCATTTGGTATCGGTGCCAAGATTGCGACGGGTCAAATCGAGAGCGGCATTGCGACGGGTTCCGACACCATCAGCGATTCACCGGTGGTGTTCCGACGCAAATTCGCAAAGCGGCTGATAAGCCTTTCGCGGGCCAGGAGCTTCAAGGACAAGCTCGCCGTCTTTAAGGGCTTCCGGCCAGATGAGCTGGCGCCCGAGCCCCCTAGCAATGACGAACCGCGCACCGGATTGTCGATGGGCCAGCACTGCGAACTAATGGCCCAGCAATGGGAGATTCCGCGCGAGGAACAGGATCTGCTGGCCTATGAGAGCCACAAGAAGGCTGCGGCAGCTTACGACGAGGGTTTTCTGGATGATTTGCTGGTGCCTTGCGCCGGCATCTACCGCGACAACAATCTGCGCGCAGACATCAGCTTGGAGAAATTGGCCGAACTGAAGCCGGCCTTCGACCGCTCAGGCCGCGGCACGCTGACCGCCGGCAACTCCACGCCATTTACCGATGGCGCCTCCGCGGTCTTGCTCGCCAGCGAGGAATGGGCCAAGGCCCGAGGGCTGCCGATTCAGGCCTATATGACCCATATACGAAGCGCCGCGCTCGACTTTGTGGAGGGCGAGGGACTTCTGATGGCGCCGACCATCGCGGTCAGCGAAATGTTGGAAATGGCAAATCTCACCCTGCAAGATTTTGATTATTACGAACTTCACGAGGCCTTCGCGGCGCAAGTCCTCTGCACCCTAAAGGCTTGGGAATCCCCGCATTACTGCCAGCAAGTCCTTGGCCGGAAGGAGCCTATGGGCAAAATCGACCGGACCAAGCTCAATGTCGTGGGATCAAGTCTGGCATATGGCCATCCTTTTGCCGCAACAGGGGGTAGGATCATCGCTACGCTCGCCAAGCTGCTCTCCAGCAATGGCGGTGGTCGGGGCCTGATCTCGATTTGCACTGCTGGCGGCATGGGCGTTACAGCGATACTCGAGAGTGCGCAAAAAACAAGCGCGCCGGGTAAAGGGACTGACAAGGCTGTAAAAGCAAACGGATCTAACGGGGCAGGAAAGGCGTCGCCGGAGGTTAAGTGAAGGCGATTAAGGTTAACCCGTATCCTTAATGGTTCGTTATGAAGCTTTGCGATAGATCTGAAGACATCAGTTTTTTGAGCCGCTTTTGCGGTGAAGCGCTCGAGAAACGAGGAGGATTTTCCATGCAGCTTCCCGTGCTGGCGCTGGTCATTGCGCTGCTTTCCTTTGGACCGGCCTTTGCCGCCGATGGAACCGTCGATGAAACCGTCGATGAAGCCGTCGATGAAGCCGTCGATGACGCCGTCGAAAAAAAGGAGAATCTGGCGCACGGTTTCTGGATGACCGATAAGGGCCGGAGCAAGGTCAAGGTGGCCCCCTGCGTGGAAGCGCAAGGCCTTTGCTCGGAAATCATCTGGCTGCGCGAGCCCAACAACAGCCGCGGCGTGCCATTGACTGACGGCCGTAATCAAAACCCAAGGCTGCGAAAACGGCCGATCATGGGCCTCAAAATCTTGGAGGGTCTGAAGCAGATCGGGCGGTATGAATGGGAAGGCGAAGTCTACAATCCAGAGGACGGCAAGACCTACAAGGCTAATCTGGCCCTGGTGAAGCCCGACATGTTGCGCCTGAAAGGCTGCATGCCTATGGGATGGCCGTGTCGCTCCAAATTCTGGACCCGCACCGAATTCGAGCCGCCCGCGCCCGTTGAAGTGGCCGAGGAATCCGTTGATGTGATGGTCGAGACCAGCAATCCGGCCGCGGGCGGTGCTGCTGTTCAGCCCCAAGCCCAGCCGCCTGCCGCTGCGCCGGCCCCAGCGGAGGCTCAGGCAGCGTCCCGTGAAGCTCCAGTTGCGCTGACGCCGTCAGCAAGAAATGCACCGGCGCCTGCCGATCCCAAGCCCACGCCGAGTCCCCAACAGCAAGCCGCGGTGGAACCCAGCCAGCCAGCGCCTTCAGCCGCCCCGCCGCCTGTTCCGGCAGCACCAAGCAATCCAACAGTATCGCCGCCTTCGCCGCGAGCCACTCAGCCGCCGAGCCGGACTGTGGCCGCGCCACCACCTCCGCCTCCGCCGCCGGTTGCCCCTGTGCAGCCGCAACGGCAGGCTGCAGCCGCCGAGCCACCGGCTGCACCGCCGGCCCGGAATGTGACGCCACCGACGCCCCCGCCCGCAGCGGCACGGCCACCAGCGCGGCAGAATGTCTATCCAGTTGCGCCGGTTCAGCCGCCTGCCGCAGCAACTCGGCAGCCGCCGGCCGCAACCCAGCAACCGGCGCCGCCCAAGGCCTATCCTGAAGTCGCGGCGCTGCCTGCTGAACCTACCGCGCGCAGGGGAGGCGGCGGCAGCAGCTACTTGGTGCAGGTGGCCGCGCGCCAGGACCGCAACGAAGCGGTTGCCGTCTTCAACGACTTGAGGCGGCGCTATCCGCGGCTGCTGGGCAACGCCCAGCCGATCATCAAGCGCGTGAATCTGGGCGAGCTTGGCGTTTGGTACCGCGTCCGCGTTGGTCCCATCGAGGGCAAGGCGGCTGCGCTGTCACTCTGCAATCGGTTGAAATTCGCCGGGTCCGACTGCTTTATTCGCCGCCAATAGGGCCGGTTGCGCTGAGCACCGGTTTGAGATTACCGCGGGGCTAGGCTTTCATTGCCTGCGGCAGTAGCACGGTTCCGCTCCTGCAATTATCTGGCGATTGATTCGGCGCATCGATAATCGATCTGCTACGGCCATTCTCGTCTGCTCCTTCCCATATTCTTTTGTTTATCAATGACTTAGCGGAATAACAGCGAATTCTCGCCGAGTGGTAGATGAATGCAGGCAACCACGCCGCACCCAGACATTGATCGGGGCGCGAGTCGAATTATCGGACCAATCCCACCTATCTGTCACCATTTTGCAACAGCCCTCCGGAAAATGCGTGCCGTCATGGCCATTTCCCTAGGTAATGCCGCAATGACCACGAATAATGCGCATCAAGGATTAAAAGGCCGGAGGCAATCCGGACGACCAAGCGTCGTAGGCAAGAATTCGCCCGACCGCCCCGATGAGGGAAAATGGGGGACGATATGACCAAAGCGAAAACAGCATGGCGCGGAGTGCTCTGCGCTTCACTGGTTGCAGCCGGGGCATCAGCGGCTATTGATCAAGCCGAAGCCGGCGGCTTCGCCGTTCGCGAGCAATCGGCGTCCTATCTTGGATCGGCCTTTGCCGGATCAGCTACCGGTGGCGATCTGAGTTCCATGTACTGGAACCCCGCTGCCGTCACGGCAAGGCAGGGCATCAATATGGAAGGCCATGCGGCCTTGATCATCCCGGATTCGGATCTGACGGCCACAGGTGGGACCCTGTTTGGCACCGGCTCAGGCCGTGGCAGTGGCGAAATCGGGAACGACGCCATCGTGCCCGCCACTTACCTCAATTATCAGCTCTCCCAGATCGATCCCAATCTCTATGTGGGTATGGCTGTCAACTCCCCGTTCGGCCTGGTGACCGAGCCGGAAAATGACACTTGGGATGGCGCCCAAATCGGCAGGACCGCCAAGGTCTTCAACCTCAATGTCAATCCAATCGTCGGTTATCAAGTGATGCCCGGCCTCTCCGTGGCCGCCGGCCTCCAGATCAGTTACATTGATGCGACCTTGAAATTCGCGTCGGGCTCCCCGTTCGGCGCCAACACCTTCTTCAGGGGCGAAGACTATGACGTGGGCTGGACCCTAGGCGCCATTGCCGAACCCTTCGAAGGGACCAGGATCGGCGTTGGTTATCGCTCAGAGGTCAATCACGACATCGAAGGCAAGCTCGGTGACAACGTGCCACCGATCGCTTTGCCGATACCCGGCGCTTTCTTCCCGACCGGCGCGCGGTTCTCGTCCAGCGTCGACCTCGATCTGCCAGAGATTCTAACGATCAGCCTCAGTCAGGCGATTTCACCGAACTTGCGGCTGCTGGGAACCTTCGAGTGGACGAAATGGAGCGTGTTTGATCAGCTCGAAGTTGTACCCGGCACGACAGAGAATAACGGGCTCGCTGCGATACTGGCGCTTGGGGGCCCCGCACTACTAGCAGGAGGCCCGACGCCCTTCGTCGAAGGCCAAACCTTCCTGACCATTGTCGCCGATTGGGACGATGCCTGGTTCGCCTCCGGTGGCGCCGAATATGACTACAGCGATCGACTCACGGTCCGCGGCGGCGTGGCGTATGAGGAAGCGCCGATCCAGAAAGCCGTGCAGCGCCTGACGGTTGTGCCCGACACCAACCGGATTTGGCTGAGCGGTGGCGCGACCTATAAACTGAACGAGATGATCGAGATGGACTTGGCCTACACGCACATCTTCTACGAAGATGGCACCTTCAATCGCGAGACCGCCATCGACCCCGAACTGAACTTGTTCGGCGATGTGGAGACTAGCGTCGATATCATTGCCATGAGCGCCAAGATCAAGCTGGGCGACGACCCGCATCCGGTTCCGTTCAAGTGATGGCGTGAGGCCGACTTAGCCGGTTTGGCTCTCTTCCTCTCGAAGTTCCTTCTTCGATAGCTTGCCGACCATTGTCTTCGGTAGCTCGTCCCGGAACTCGATCTCGCTCGGCATCTCAAGCTTGGAGATTTTCGGCTTCAGGAATTCCATTATATCGTCTTCGGTGACCGCTTGGCCCTGCTTCAGCTTGATAAAGGCCTTTGGCGCTTCACCGCGATACTCGTCCGGAATCCCAACCACCGT
>Ga0315336_1002506_pt1 | contig 27728 bp, 19 predicted proteins | sample ASW5metaG_FD_204512 | JGI IMG/M metagenome (GOLD analysis project Ga0315336, IMG submission 204512) | Ammonia-oxidizing marine archaeal communities from Monterey Bay, California, United States - ASW #5 | ecosystem: Environmental > Aquatic > Marine > Intertidal zone | place: USA: California... | reverse complement strand
CACCAAGCTGGCGGCTTCCTGCTTGAATTCAGGAGTAAAGGAACGTCGTTTTCTGGTCATCTGGCACCTCGATTAAGGTGGTAACTTTACCACCTATGTTGGTGTCCGGATTCATTAGACCACTACACACAGCCCTGGAAAAGGCTTTTTTTCAATGAAATTCCCCCCTCCATGAAACCGAACATTAAGAAGCTCCTCCCTCGCCCGGATCACCGCAGCCCTGCTCATGCCCAGCTCTATAGACAGGCGCTCAATGGTCCAGGCAACCCACTCCCCGCCAAAGCGCAGAACGATCTGGACGAGCAGATATTTGCCTTCAGCAGACAGATCAGACCAAACGGTACGTAGTAGATATAAAGCGCCATGAGGGGCTGCCGGCCACATAAACTGGAACCCTGTAAAATATACTTTAAACTGCGTCACAATTTTATATTATACAAAACCCTGCACTTAGGCGAGCGCATCAAGATGAAGCAGAATTGGTTGGAGTGGTTAAACTGGAAGGATGAAAAGAGCTGCTACTGGGCTATCAGCTACTGCGCGAAAAAGGAGCTTATTGGCACGATAATGCCAAATTCGGCCATCGCCTCTTCAGAAGAACTCAGGAGAATCATCCAGGGCTGGCCAGCCAGAAAACCAGGGAAAGGCTTCTCTTCCTCGAGAAGAGAAGAACTATTAAAAGAAGAGCTTCGGATGCGAAATGCTTATGCGCAGTGGATAAAACGGAAAAAAGCATCTTCCCATAAGAACTATACTTTATGGATGAAGAGAGACATAAACAAAAAAATGCATAAATACGCCAAAGAGCATCACCTCAGTATTAGCGCTACAGTTCAGCTGCTTCTTGAAGATTTTCATGGCGAAATCAAACGAATTGAGGAAGAGCACAGGGAGAAGAGGCGGGAGCAACGGGAGTCACATCAAAAACAGCAGGATGTTCTGAAGGATAGAATCAAACGGCAAGGGGAGACGATAGCAGAGCTTAAGGAACAAATAAGCAACCTGAAAAAGAGTCCAAGAAAGTCTGCCCGGAACTCCAGAATCCTGAAATTCAACGCTCCTGACGATGAAAGCCGCTAAGCAATTGATTCGAGATGATCCGCCCACCGCTGCAGCCACTGCCGACACTCAGCCTCGTAGCTGTGCAGGTCATAGGTCCCCTCAATCCCCTTCCTAGAATGGCCCAGGACGGCCTCAGCCACCTCGCTGGGGCATCCCATACGCGCCAGGCCTGTCCGAACCGTACGGCGCAGATCATGGGGCGACCAGTCAGGAATGGAGTCAAGCCAGAGCTGGGCAGACGTATAATTCCGGCCATATTTGACCTTTTCCGGGTTTTTCAGGTGCCATTTGGTCTCCGTTAGCGACTTTTGCTGGATCGGCTTCTTGGTACGAGTTGATGGAAACAGGTATTTATCCGTACTCAGTTTCACATTCCTCAGAAACTCCACAGCCTGCCTGGACAGCTGAACATAGCGCTCGGCACCGTTCTTTGAATCCCGCACGTGCCAGGTGCCCGCCTCAAGATCCACATCTTTCCACTCGGCATTACACACCTCACCAGTCCGACAGCCCGTCCAGAGAGCAAGGCGCATGACATTCTTCTGCGTGGGTGAGTAGCCCGACCCCGGCAACCAGGCCAGAACAGCTGCCAGCTCCTTGTCGGAGAGCACCCGCCTGCCTTTATTCGGGCTCATACGGATTCTGGCCGTCTTCAGACTAGCCTTAGCCAACCATGCGGGGTTCGGAAAGTCGTCTGGCAAGCGCTCAAGCCCAATCGCGTACTCATAGGCAGCAACAAACTCCCTGAGCACATTTCCAGCCTGGACCCTGGCTCCTCGATCCAGGATCTCCTTGATCAGGTCGACCACATCCTTGCGCTTCACCTCCGCCGCCGGTCTCTCCCCAAGCACCCGGACGACATCGTTGTGCAGGGTTCTGCGGACCTCCCACTGACCTTTTGGCTTTCTGGCACCTGGAACCCGCTTTTTCTCACCGGTTCTGGGATCAGTCACCGAACGGTCCTCGATCACCTCCGTCAGATACTGCTCAACCAGATCCGTCACCGTATAGGCAGCAACGGCCTCAGCCTCTGCCTTTGCAGCCTTGGCTTCTTTCTCCGCCTGGAGCTGGCGATCCCGTTCGGCTTTGGGGCAAATCCCTTTTGCCCTGAGCTCCTTCATTTTGGAAAGCTCAAGGCGAGCTTCGGCAAGCTTCACCCCAGGGAAGTTACCTATCTTGACCTGAACCAGCTTTCCCGTCTCCGGGCTTAGATAGCGATAAGTGAAGGTTTTCAGGCCCGACGAGCCGCAGCTGACCCGCAGTCCCGCGTTCTCAGCACCATCCGTTTTGACCTTGTCACCAGGCCGCATTGCCTCAATGGCACGGACCGATAGTTGCTTACTGCCTTGTTTGCTATGCTCCATCGCTTTGATCCACCAACACTAACGGTTTCAAGCAAATCCCCGCATCTCAGGCTCCGTCTGGCCTGCAAAGGATTTGGTGTAGGTTTTGAGCAGTATATCACCGGGGAATCGGCACGGCACGAAAACCTACACTAAAACCTACACTTATTTTGCGGATTGGGGTGGATCACCATGGACAAGCACGGACACTACTGGAAATTGCACTTTTCGCTAACCACCTGATTTTATAGCGAAACAATAGGGAAAAACGGGCTGAAACGTAGATATGACGCAAAACGATTTATCCGCACACACACCTATGATGCAGCAATACCTGGCGATCAAGGCCGAACACCCGGATCAGCTGGTGTTCTACCGCATGGGGGATTTCTACGAGCTGTTCTTCGGCGATGCCCAGAAGGCCGCCCGTCTGCTGGACATCACCCTGACCCAGCGCGGCCAAAGTGCCGGCAAGCCGATTCCCATGGCGGGGATTCCCTACCATGCGGTGGAGAACTATCTGGCCAGGCTGGTGAAGCTGGGCGAATCCGTGGCGATTGCCGAACAGATCGGTGACCCGGCGCTGGCCAAGGGCCCGGTGGAGCGCAAGGTGGTGCGCATTGTCACCCCCGGCACGGTCAGTGACGAGGCTCTGCTGGAAGAGCGCCGCGACAATCTTCTGTGTGCCGTTTTCGATAACAACAACCAGTACGGTTGCGCCAGCCTGGACCTGGCCGCCGGGCGCTTTGTGGTCACCCAGGTGGAAGGCGCCGAGCAACTGCAGGCGCTGCTGGAGCGCTGGTCACCGGCGGAGTTGTTGCTGAGCGAGGAGCATGGCCTGCCCGGTCGCTGGGCCGAGCGGCCCGGCACTCGCAAGCGCCCGGGCTGGGAGTTTGATGAAGACGCCGCTCGCCGCCAGCTGTGCCAGCAGTTTCAGGTGCAGGATCTGGCCGGTTTTGGCGAGCCGTCGTCGGTGGCCGTGGCCGCCGCCGGCGCCCTGCTGGGGTACGCCAAGGAAACCCAGCGTGGCGAACTGCCCCATATTACCTCGCTGGCAGTGGAAAGCTTTGACGATGCGGTGGCCATGGATGCCGCCACCCGCCGTAACCTGGAGCTCACCGAAACCCTGGATGGCCAGGAACAGAACACCCTGGCCTGGGTGCTGGACAGCACCGAAACCGCCATGGGCGCGCGCCTGCTTAAACGCTGGGTGCACCAGCCCTTACGTAACCGCACTACCCTCACCCAGCGCCAGGATCAGATCGACGCCTTGCGGCAGGGCTGGTGTTTCGAGTCCGCCCGCGATGTACTCAATGACATCGGTGACATGGAACGGATTCTCGGCCGGGTGGCCTTGCGCTCCGCTCGCCCCCGCGACCTGACCCGCCTGCATGCCAGCCTCAAGGCCCTGCCGCCTCTCATCGGCACCCTGCCCGGCGCCGACTGCTTTTACGAACTGATTGAGCGCATCGGCCAATTCCCCAATCAGGTGGAACTGCTGGGCCGCGCGGTGATCGACAATCCGCCCATGCTGATCCGCGACGGCGGTGTGATCGCGCCGGGCTATAGCGAAGAGCTGGACGAGCTGCGTTCCATCAGCGAGAACGCCGGCGCCATCCTGGTGGACATCGAAACCCGCGAACGCGAACGTACCCAGCTGTCCACCTTGCGGGTGAAGTACAACCGGGTGCATGGCTACTACATCGAGCTGTCGCGGCGGGAATCGGACCAGGCGCCAGCGGATTATCAACGCCGCCAGACCCTGAAAAATGCCGAGCGGTTCATCACTCCGGAACTGAAAGAATTCGAGGACAAAGCCCTGTCCGCCTCCAGCAAGGCGTTAACGCTGGAGAAGCGTCTCTACGAAGCGCTGCTGGAAAAAGTGGCCGCCGACCTGCACGCCCTGCAGCGCAGTGCCGCCGCCGTGGCCGAGCTGGATGTGCTGGCTTCCCTGGCCGAGCGCGCCGAAGCACTCAACTGGGTGCGCCCGCAACTGGTAGACGACGATGCCATCATCGAAATCGTCGATGGCCGTCACCCGGTGGTGGAGCAGGTGCTGGACGATGCCTTCGTGCCCAACAGCCTGCATCTGGACGACGCCCGCCGCATGGTGATCATCACCGGCCCGAACATGGGCGGTAAGTCCACCTACATGCGCCAGACCGCCCTGATTGCCCTGCTCGCCCACCTGGGCAGCTGCGTGCCCGCAGCCAGTGCCCGCATCGGCAGCCTGGACCGCATCTTTACCCGTATTGGTTCGTCTGATGATCTGGCCGGCGGCCGTTCCACCTTTATGGTGGAAATGTCCGAGACCGCCAACATCCTCAACAACGCCACCGCCCACAGCCTGGTATTGATGGATGAGATCGGCCGCGGCACCAGCACCTTCGACGGCCTCAGCCTGGCCTGGGCCGCCGCCGAACACCTGGCGCGCAACCTGAAGGCATTCACCCTGTTCGCCACCCACTATTTCGAGCTGACCCAACTGCCCGACCAGTTGCCCGGTATCTATAACGCCCACCTGACCGCCAGCGAGCATGATAACCGCATCGTGTTTCTGCACCGGGTACAGGAAGGCCCTGCCAGCCGCAGCTATGGCTTGCAGGTGGCCCAGCTGGCAGGGGTGCCACAGAGCGTGATCCATCAGGCCGGGGAAAAGCTACGCGAGCTGGAAGCCGGTAAACCACTGGCACCCGCAGACCGTTCAACCCCAGCTGCCGCCACACCGTCAGCGGCCCCTGCCCAGGCCAGCCTGTTCGCCGAGCCCAGCGCCGTGGAACATGCCCTCAAGGAACTGGACCCGGACGACCTGACTCCGAAGCAGGCGCTGGAAGCGCTGTACAAGCTGAGAGGACTGCTTTAGGCGTTGTAGGAGCGCCGCTTGAGGCGCGAAGCACCCAGAGTCGAGTCACGAGAAACGGAAAGCAACGCTCCCACCCACGAGTTTTCGCAACTCGCTTCTCGTGACTCGTCTCTCCGTACAAAGGCCGGTTCGCGCCTCAAGCGGCGCTCCTACGAAGCCAGGCCACCGCGATCTGTCCTCTCCGGCCCTGTCGGGTTATTACCTTATATCAAGGCTTTGTTTGCCTGCCCTTGGTCATGTCGCTAGACTAGCGCCACCCCAAGCGAGACAGGCCCTGCACTGCTATAATCAGCAGTCTGGCGCTGTACAAAGATCAAGACACCTGGCGAGGACAGGCTATGACGTTCGTAGTAGGTGAGAACTGCATTAACTGCAAACACACCGATTGTGTAGAAGTATGCCCGGTAGACTGTTTCTACGAAGGCCCCAACTTCCTGGTTATCCACCCGGACGAGTGTATTGACTGTGCACTGTGTGAGCCGGAGTGCCCGGTTAACGCCATTTTCTCCGAGGATGAGCTGCCAGAAGGCGAGCAGGAATTCCTGGAGATCAATGCGGACCTGGCCGAGAAGTGGCCGAACATTACCGAAATGAAAGATGCACCGGACGATGCGGAAGAGTGGGACGGTGTGCCCAACAAACGCGAGAAGCTGGTTCAACAATGGGAAGGCTAAGGGCTTCCCGGCGGACCCGGTAAGCCAGTTCTACTACTGGTAACACCATTTCGCAGACAAAGAAAAAGGGCGGCATCCTGCCGCCCTTTTTGCGTCGAGTCATCCTGACCCTTTTGCGCTCACCGCAACATCCTTGTGTGCTGTCCTTGCTTATCCTTGTGCCCATATCCCTGAACACGAATCCACTATATCAACGGCTCCAGGCCGTTTGGGTAAAATAAATATTAAAAGTCTGCCCAAAAACCACCCAAAAAAAATAAAAACATCTAAAATCAATGACTTACCTTTATTTTGTCGCTTCAAAACAGCCGAAATCAGCCGAAAAAGACTGCTTTTTCCTACAGCTTTGTAAGAGATCTCTTACAAGCCAGCGCCACCCCTTCCCAGATTCATGAACAACAGCCACGTAAACGAAACATGGGGATGCCAAAACGCGCCCATGTTTTTACATTTTCTCACCCGTTTTTACAGCACTGCCAAGCGCTTACCGTTAGCATTGTCTCCATGAAGTGAAGGGCCAAGGCCCCTAAAAACTTCGACCAGTATCCCCCCAAGGCGCTAGCAATAGCGCTCACAACCCCCCTCTTCCACCCCCCAAATTAGGAAGAGGGTTTTTTTTGTCTGAAATTCGCTAAAACGGAGTCTGATCAGATCTGACGCAAGGCATCACAGGCCTGGTCGAAGGCATCGCGCAGCCGAGTCAGCAAATCGGAAACCTGCCCCAACTCGCCTTCACGAGCCAGACTCTCCAGCTGCATGCACAGCTCGAAAACCCGCACCGCACCCAGATTGCCGCTGCTGCCCTTGAAGCTGTGCGCTTGGCGGCGCAGGGTTTCCTGGTCGCCCGCCGTATACGCGGACGCCAGTGTCTGGAGACGTTGCTCGCCATCCCGCTGAAAGGAATCGACCAACATGGAGAAATCCTGGCCCATTACATCCTGTAGTTCTGTAACGACCTCATCGTCGAGAATCGCTGAATCTTGCATACCGGCTCCGTCTTCCTTTACGGGGGTAACCCTAACCATTAATCATGAAATCTTATGTGGAATATCTCGAAAATCCAGAAAAAATTAGTAGCGGGACGTTAAATGAGGCTTTCCGTGCTTGGGATATCTGAACCCTCCAGGAAGTTATTCCGTTCCCTGGAGCACGGGCAGCAAACCGCAGGACTGTGCACGTATCACGTCATCACGAGTATCCACATCCCACAGGATCGGTAAACAAACCACCCGTTCCCCGACAAAACAGGCAATGCTGTCGGCCAGGGCCTGCTCGCCGCCAAAACGGACATCCCGGAAGCGCTGGGGGTGCCACAGAGCCTGCCGGCTACTGCCGATCAACACATAGCCGCCATCCTCGCTGGGACCAAATACCACCGGCGCCTTGTCCAGCGCCTGCAGGGCCTGCTCGAAGTACTCCTGGTCCAATACCGCACAGTCACTGCCAACCAGTAACACCTGATCGGCCTGGGCCAGGCCGCTATTCAGGGCCTGGGCCATTTTTTCCCCCAGGTCTTCGCCCTGTTGCAGGTGACAGGACCAACCATGGTGTTGCGCCAGTGCCTGCAGCTCCGTATCGGCTTGATCCAGCCATAGCTGCACCCGACCCGGAAAACCACAGGCCGCGGCAATGGTGCGGGTCAACAGCAGCCGGTACAGCGTGAGGGCACCCTCTTCGCCAAAATCGGGGATCAATCGGGTTTTCACCCGGCCTGCCTGCAGCGCCCGGGCAAAGACGATCAGCAGCGGCTGCGAGGTGCTCTCAGTGCTCGCCATAATAGTCCCGGTACAGTTGCTCGGGCTGGGCGCCACGCCAGTAGCGATAGCGCAGGGACCACATCAGCCAGATGGTCGGCCAGGCCCCCCGCGATTCCCAGCGACGGCTGCTGGTGGTCAGCACAGGGCGCAGACAATGGGGTCGTCCCTGCTCCTGCTTCAACCGCCGGCTCAGGGCAATGTCTTCCATCAAGGGCTGGTCTGGATAGCCTTCCAGAGCGGTAAAGATATCGCGGCGCACGAAGATACCCTGGTCTCCGGTGGCAATGCCGGAAAACCGGGAGCGCACATTGATCATGGCGCCGATGACGCGGAACAAAAAACGCCGGCCACTCAGGCGCACATCAAAACGGCCCCAGCGGGCGTCGGCAGGCAGGCGCATCAGTTGCTGCCGGTGGGTGCCATCAAGCTGGCTATCCGCATGGACAAACCACAACCAGTCGCCACTGGCCTGACGGGCGCCGGCGTTCATCTGCCGGGCACGACCAGGGGCACTGAGCACTACCCGATCTGCCAGCTCACGGGCAATCTCCACACTGTTATCAGTACTGCCGCCATCCACCACCACCAGCTCATCCCCGGCTTGCAGGGCATGGCGAAGCATGGTCAGGGTCGCGTCCAGATTGCCGGCTTCGTTATACACCGGCACGATCACACTGACGGTGGTCTCGCTCACCCCAGAGAACCACTGCAACTACTACCGGCACCAGCGGTACAGCCGAAACAATGGTCCGCCACATAGATAGGCTCGCCTTCCAGATCGTGATCCAGCAACCAGGACAGGTGCGGGTGGCCCTCATGGTGCCCCAGGGGCATATCCAGCATCTGGTTGAAGTCACAATCGTACAGGTAGCCCTGATAATCCACGCTCACCGTGGCCCGGCACATCACCGCCGGCAGGGTGTCGCGGTTGAAGCTGTCGCGCAGCAGCTGCATGTAATCGTTGAACTGGTTGTGGGCCAACAGCACGGCACCGAAACGGCTGATGGGCATATTGGTGATGGTAAGCAGACTGTTGAACCGCAGCCCGAAGCGTTCATCCAGCTCACGCTTATAGTCCTCTTCCAGCACCGCCTGGGGTGGCGGCAGGTTCGGGCCAGTGGGGTTATAGACCAGGTCCAGCAACAGTCCGTCACTGCCATAGCCTTGGGCATTAAGCCGGCGAATAGCTTCTATACTGCCCTGATACACCCCCTTGCCGCGCTGCGCGTTCACATTCTCTTCCAGATAACAGGGCAGTGATGCCACCACATGCACCCGGTTATCCGCCAGAAACTGCGGCAAATCCTCGTAACCTGGCTCCAGCAGAATGGTGAGATTACAACGGTCGATGACTTCCACATCCATAGCCCTGGCCTGTTCCACCAGATAACGGAAATGGGGGTTCATCTCCGGCGCACCGCCGGTGAGATCCAGTACCTTGATATCGCGCAGCCGGATCACCTCCAACACCATGTCCACGGTTGCCAGGTCCATCAGTTCAGTGCGCGTAGGGCCCGCGTTCACATGGCAGTGAACACAACTGAGATTGCACAGATACCCCAGGTTCACCTGCAAGATGGACGTCGCGTGGCGCCGCAACGGCGGGAAGTCGGTGCTGCTGCGCACCAGTAAATCGTGGGTATCCTGCATACGTCACCTGTGTCAGTTTCCTCAATGCTAGCAATTGGATGCGGGCTTGTCGCAAAGGTTACGTGAACGCTGCAAGATCGAGGCAATATGGTGGCAGCCCCAGAGTGTCATGTGGGTATTTGGGGCTATTTTTGCGGCAACGCTATAGCAAGGAAATATGAGGCAGGAGCCTGTATTGTTTTTGCTGTAGGAGCGGCGCTTGAGCCGAGAATGGTTAGCAAGGCCGCGGGGTTCGCGGCTCAAGCGCCGCTCCTACAGCGAACTAAACCCTTGCCGGGTTAATAATAGCCAATCGCTATTCCCGGACTGGCACCGCGATCAAAAGTCCTTACAATCGTCACTTCTTCAGCCCCGGTAGCTCAGTTGGGTGAGGTCGGGGATTTCCAAAGCGTGCTTTGGCCGAACGAACGCGAAGCGGATACCGCCGCTTTGCCGGCGCCCGCAGGGCGAGTAAGCGCCGATAAAATAGTCGCTTGCTCCCCGGAAACTGGCACCACAACTAAAAGTCCTTACAATCGTCACTTCTTCAGCCCCGGTAGCTCAGTTGGATAGAGCAAGCGCCTCCTAAGCGCTAGGTCACAGGTTCGACTCCTGTTCGGGGCGCCATTTCTTTTCTGGTTCCGTATCACATCGGCTCCATTGCCGGGCTGCTTGTGCGTTACCCGGGGGATTCAACGATACCATCATCGCACTGTTTGGTCGGTCGGCGCCGCCGATGTCCTGACGGCACAACCCGCAACGCCATCAGACCTTCTTTTACATATCAGTGATTTACCCGATGGAGCGGCTGCTCTAGATTGAGGATTCCATTCGGGTACAAGAAGGATCTTGCTGATGAAAATCCTGGGACTGCTACAACTTGCCCTGGCGATCTATGCCATTGTGATGATCATCCAGTCCGGCGCGGAAACCCTGCACAAGGTGCTGTGGGTGCTGCTGGTGCTGGTATTACCGCTTGTCGGGCTGATTATCTGGGGGCTGATGGGGCCGGGCTCGCCGCTGAAGCGTTAGCGACCTCCTGCGACTGCTTTTCCTGTGGCTTCTGCCAGCTCTCCGGAGTCTGGTAGTAGCCGTGGGAGATTCCCTGAAAACGGGGCAGGTTCACCACCCGGCGCAGTCGACGCAGTGAGAAATAGGGAATATCCCGCAAAATGATATTCGCCAGCCAGGCCGGTACAGCGCCACCCGGGTCCAGTATCACCTCAATGGTTACCTTCACCTCCCCCGGCGACAATGGCTCGAATCGGTAATAGCCTTCCATCTGCGGCATGCGCACATAATCAGACTGCTCGGGAAATACCGGCGGATTCAGGGAAAACGGCATCACCAGATTGTAGCTGTCCGGCTCCTGGTAAAAAGTCACACGCAAAGGCGCATCCCGATCCTTCACCGGCCACGGCAGGCGAGTGGTGACATAGACATCACGCTGATAAGGGGACGCCCGATGCAGGTCACGGATTTCCGAGACCATGTGCATAAAAGACGCCACCGCCTCGTAATCGTCCATCAGGGCACCAATGGCATTAAAATCTGCCACCGGCACCACACCCACCCCGCGAAAGGTTTTCAGCCGTGAGCTGTCGTCATCCTGGCGATAGACCTGGATATCATCGCGGTCGGTGACCAGCACCCATTTTGACGGGTCAGCCATGGACATGGCGGAGCCGCCCAGCAGGATCAGGCCGAGTAAAAGTCGTTTTATTATCATTCTGTTTTCCTGACGCATCCCCATCGCCGCACCTGAGACAGCCCGGCGAGTGATCACTTTATAACCTGCCTGACAGCGCCAGACCTGCCTGACGGAAAAAAATGTGACACAGACAATCTGGAAATGCGACCTGTCGCACAGTCGATGCGCTCGAAACCCCGCTGACCGGTACGTCATGGCGGCAACTGACGCACGGGTTCAGGTCACAGATAGGGTTCCATCAGATGCGAGAGGGCGTTACGCAAACGACGCCAGGGCGCCATGTCCCGGAAATGCTCCGGCTCCATGCGGGTAGACAGCAAGATATGGCGATCCAGCATCTTATCCACCCGGGTGGTCAGAGTGTCGCTGTAACACTCCAGATCAAATTCGAAATTCAAGCGCAGGCTGCGGGCGTCCCAGTTACCGGAGCCGAGCATCAGCCAGTGCTGATCCACCGTCATTACCTTGCTGTGATCAAACGGCGGCGGCGACAGATAGAGCTCGGCGCCCTCGCCCACCAGCCAGCGCAAGGCATGCAGACTCGCCCAGTTCACCATACGCAGGTTGCTCTTGCGGGGAATCACGATCTGCACCTGCACGCCCTTCAGAATCGCCATCTGCAGGGACGCCATAAGGGTCAGATCCGGCACGAAATAGGGAGTGACAATCCGGATACGCTGCTCGGCGCTGCCAATGGCCGCCAGCAGGGTAAGCCGGCGTTTATCAAAATCCGCATCCGGGCCGGCGCTGATGCCCCGCGCCTGCACCTCGCCCACCTGGGCAGGGCCACGGTAGCTGGTCTCCAGCACCTCCCCGCAGGTAAACACCCAATCGGCGGCGAAGCTTCGCAACAGCTGGCCGACCACCGGCCCTTCAAGTCGGGCATGCAGATCCGTGGTGCGAGCCGGTTTATGTAGATAGCCAGCACGGATATTCATGCCCCCGGTAAAGCCCAGGGAGCGATCCACGATCATGATCTTGCGGTGGTTGCGAAGGTTGATATAAGGCATACGCCAGGGCGCCAGGGAGTACAGGAAACGCTGCACCGGCACTCCGCGACGGCGCAAGCGCCAGAACACCGACGGCAGGGAGTAGTGGGCGCCCATGCCATCAATCAGCACCCTCACCTTGACGCCCCGTTTAACCGCGGCGGCCAGGGCATCCACCAGCGGCTTGCCGGCAGCGTCATTGCCGAAAATATAGGTCACCAGGTAGACGCTTTCACTGGCACCGTTAATCGCGTCCAGCATGGCCTGATAGGTCTGCGGCGCATCCAGTAGTGCCAGCTCGTTGCCGTCGGTGAGCGGCAAATGAGTCAGGCGCCCTACCAGTCGGCTGAGCACCTGCAGGTGCGGCACCGTGGGCACCGCTTCTGCGGCCACCCGCCAGCCATCATCAGTGTCGATCAGCCCGCCGGTGAGTTGCCGGGCGCGACGCTGGATACGGTTCACCCCCAACATGAAATACAGTACTGCGCCGACCACGGGCACCAGCCACACCAGCCCGGTCCAGGCCGCTGCCGCCCGCGCATCGCGCTTGTTTTGCGCCACATGGGCAGTCACATAGATCGCCAGGAAAAGGCTGATGGCAGCGGCAATATAGGGCCAGAACGGCTCCAGCACTGCCAGCCCCTGGTCATAACGGCTTTTCCAGAATGTCAGATCCAACGCTTTTCCGCTCCTTGCCTAGCTAACGCCTGACGAGCTCAAATCCGCCCAGGGCGGCAATATCTGGCCAACATAGCATATCCCCCGCAGCCCCGCGGATTGCGACAAAAAACCAGTCAGATCAACGGCTTTGCGCTTTGCAGCCCAAGTCACTAAAATACGCCCTCTTTTTTTGGGACAACCACAGCCGCCACGCGCTGTACGTCCTCCCCGACAAGGCTGGGAGACGTGAGTCCCGGGTCCTCAGCGCCGACCCTGATCGGCGCACGTTAACGGGCATTAGGCCCAACTCAGCGTCAGCTGCCGCTGGCCATCTGTAGTACCGAATACGAATCCCGCTGGTGTAGGCAACCAGTGTACCGGTATTGGCGATTCTGTCGTCATGCCGGCGCATGATGAGGAGCGATACCATGCCCGAAACCAATGCCGTCATTCCGCTGCATCAGAGCACGGAACCGCAGTTTGATGAACCGCGCCGTTTCAAGGTATTCACCGCGCGTCAGCTCGACAAGATCGAGCCACTCAAACGCCTGGACGACGAGACCCGCTTTGCCATGGAAGTCGTTGCCAATGTGCTGCCTTTCCGGGTCAACGAATACGTCATCGACGAACTGATCAACTGGGACAAGGTGCCCAACGATCCCATCTACCAGCTCACCTTCCCGCAGAAAGGCATGCTGGCCCCGGAACACTTCGACAAGGTGGCTGACGCCATGCGCGGTGGCGACAAGGCGGAAATCAAGGCAGCCATCGCCGAGGTCCGTGAAGCCCTGAACCCGCACCCTGCCGGGCAGATGGAACACAACATGCCGGAAGTGGACGGCGAGAAGATCGACGGCGTCCAGCACAAGTACAACGAGACCGTGCTGTTCTTCCCCAGCCAGGGGCAAGTGTGCCACAGCTATTGCACTTTCTGCTTCCGCTGGGCCCAGTTCATCGGTGACAACGATCTGAAGATCGCCACCAAGGAAGCCGGCCAGCTCAAGAAGTACATCCAGGCGCACCCGGAAATCACCGATGTGCTGATCACCGGTGGCGACCCTCTGGTAATGAAGACCAAGAACCTGCGCGCTCATATCGAGCCGCTGCTGGAACTGGAACAGATCCGCACCATCCGCATTGGTTCCAAGGCGCTGACCTTCTGGCCCCAACGGGTCGTGTCCGACGACGACGCCCAGGACCTGCTGGACCTGTTCCAGGAAGTGCAGGCCAAGGGCAAACACCTGGCGCTGATGGCCCATTACAATCACTGGCAGGAACTGGAAACGGACATCGCCCGGGAAGCCGTGCGCCGTGTGCGTGCCACCGGCGCCGTGATTCGTGCCCAAGGTCCGCTGCTGGCCCACATCAACGACAACGCCGACGACTGGGCCCGCCTGTGGCAGACCCAGGTAGAGCTGGGCATCATCCCCTACTACATGTTTGTGGAACGGGACACCGGTGCGCGTCGTTACTTTGAAGTGCCGCTGGCCAAGGCCTGGAACATCTACCGCGATGCCATGAAACAGGTATCCGGTATCGCCCGCACCGCCCGTGGCCCGAGCATGTCCAGCCACCCCGGCAAGGTGGAAATCCAGGGCGTCACCGAAATCAACGGCGAGAAGGTGTTCGCCCTGCGCTTTATCCAGGGCCGTAACCACGACTGGGTACAGCGTCCTTTCTTCGCCAAGTACAACGAAGAAGCCACCTGGCTCAATCATCTGGAACCCGCCTTCGGCGAAGACAAGTTCTTCTTCGAAGACGAGCTGGCAGAGATGGAGAACGAGTAAGGATCAGTTCGCCGCTACGCTAGCGAGCGTGGAGCTGATTTGAAAGCCAAGAGGCCGCGTCCGCAGTGTGGGCGCGGCCTCTTGCGTTTTCGTGTCGCCAAATCTCTTATCGGTCTGGCCCTTCCTCCTTCCCCCCGACTCCCTTAGGCTTACCCCTTGGTAATTATCCTCAAGGAATATCCATGCAAAACGGGCTGATGGTGCTGCACGGCAACCGTCTGGAAACCCTCACCGAGCTGGTGGCCGACTGGCTGCAGCGTGAGCCGCTGTCACCGCTGGAAACGGAAACCTTTCTGGTGCAGTCCAACGGCATGGCCCAGTGGCTGAAACTGCAACTGGCGGATGCTCTGGGGATCAGCGCCGGTTTCCAGTTCCAGATGCCGGCCCGCTTTTTATGGAGTGCCTATCGCACCGTGCTCGGCGAAGCCCAGGTGCCACGCACCTCGCCCTTCGATAAATCCCGGCTGCTATGGCGTCTGTACCGGTTACTGCCGACGCTTCTCAATAACGAGCATTTCGGCCCCCTACGGCATTTTCTTGCCGACGATGTGGATGGCCGCAAACGCCACCAGCTGGCCGAGCGATTGGCGGATCTGTTCGATGCCTATCAAGTCTATCGGGCGGACTGGCTGGCGGACTGGGAAAGCGGTAACGACCGCCTGCGCAAGGCTCAGGATCGCGACGCCTTTGATGATTTCCCCACCAGCCAGTTATGGCAGGCTGATCTGTGGCGCGCCCTGCTGGCGGACATGGATGACAGTAAGCAAGGCCTCAGCCGCAGTGCCATCCACCGGGATTTCATGGCCGCGCTCACCCTACAACAGGAACAGGGCACAACAGCGCCGGGGCTGCCACGCCGGCTGATCATCTTCGGTATCAGCGCCCTGCCCCAGCAGGCCCTGGAAGCCTTGGCCGCGCTCAGCCAGCACTGCCAGATCCTGATGCTGGTACAAAACCCCTGCCAGCATTACTGGGCGGATATCGTCGAAGACAAACAACTGCTGCGCCGCCAACTGGATAACCGCAAACGCCACCTGACCGCCCTGCCGGAAAACCGCGTCAATCCACTGCTGGCCGCCTGGGGCAAACAGGGCCGGGACTTTATCGGTCTGCTCTACGACCACGACGACCCGGACAGTTATCGCAGCGCCTTCCAGAACCAGATTGATCTGTTTGAAAACCGCGAACCGCACACCCTGTTGCAACACCTGCAGCAGGACATTCTCGATCTGGAACCGCTGCCGGCCCCGGACCAGCGTCCATCACTTGAAGTGGACAGCTCCCTCCATTTCCGCATCGGCCACAGCGCCCAACGGGAAGTGGAAATCCTCCAGGATGAACTGCTCGACCGTTTCAGCAACGACCCGAGCCTGCAGCCCCGCGACGTGATCGTGATGGTGCCGGACATCGAAGCCTATGCACCGCACATCGACGCCGTATTCGGCCGGCTGGAACGGGACGATCCGCGCTATCTGCCCTATACCCTCAGCGACCGCAGTGCCGGTGCCGCGTCCCCCCTGGCCCAGGCCGTGGAATCCCTGCTGCACCTGCCCCAGTGGCGCTTCACCGCCACCGACATTCTCGACCTGCTGGATGTGCCCGCCGTGCGCGAACGCTTCGGCATCGACGAAGGCGACCTGCCACAACTGGCTCGCTGGATCGACCAGGCCCGCATCCGTTGGGGCCTTAACAGCCAGCAACGCCAGACCCTGGACGTGCCCGGCTTCGAACAGAACAGCTGGGCCTTCGGCCTGAAACGGATGCTGGCCGGCTACCTGCTCGGCGACGGCCCGGCCTGGATGGGCATCGAGCCCCTGGACGAAGTGGCCGGCCTGGGCGCGGAACTGGCCGGGCGGCTGTCGCGCCTGCTCGACACTCTGGAGCACCACTGGCAGCAATCCCGTCAGGACGCCAGCGCCAGGGAGTGGCAACAACGCTTCACCCAGTTACTGGATGACCTGTTCGCCCCGGTGGACGAAGCGGACCAGACCCTGGATGCGGGCCTGCGCGACGCCCTCAACGACTGGCTGGCTGCCTGCGCCGAAGCCGACTTCGACAGCACCCTGCCACTCACCGTGGCCCGCCGCCCCCTGCTCGATGCCCTGAATGCGGAAAGCCTGTCGCAACGGTTCATGGCCGGGCGCATCAACTTCTGCACCCTGATGCCCATGCGCGCCATTCCCTTCCGCCATGTCTGCCTGCTGGGCATGAAAGACGGCGACTACCCCCGTCAACAACAGCCCATGGATTTCGATCTGATGCGGCAATGGGGGAACTATCGACCCGGCGACCGTTCCCGCCGCGACGACGACCGCTACCTGTTTCTGGAAGCCCTGCTCAGTGCCCGCGACAGCCTCTACATCAGCTGGACCGGTCGCAACGTGCGCGACAATAGCGAACGCCCGCCCTCGGTGCTGGTGGCGCAACTGTGCGATCATATCAACCAGCGCTGGCACGCCGACCAGGGCGAACCGGTGGATGCCCTCACCGTGGCCCACCCGCTGCAACCGTTCAGCGCCCGCTACTTCTTCCACACTGAGCAGAATGCAGCCAACGACATCCAGCTAAACGAGTCCCTACACACCTATGCCAACGAATGGCGTGCCCTCCACGATGGCCAGGCCACCCGTGTCAGCAATGACCAGCCCCTGCCACCACTGGACAGCGACGAGCCAATTACCTGCGCCGCCCTCGGCCGTTTTCTCAAGCAGCCGGTAGCGCACTTTTTCGAGCAACGGCTGAAGGCCCGCCTGAAACAACAGCGCCAGGTACTGGACGACAGCGAACCTTTCGCCTTCGATGGCCTGCAACGTTTCCAGCTACAGGACCAGTTGCTCAGCGAGGCCCTGCGCGCTGGCCCGGAGCATGCCGGCGGGGCCATGACGGAGGCCATGAATCGACTGGCCGGCAGCGGCGACCTGCCCCTGGCGCCCTTTGACGAGGGCAGCCGCGACAGCCTGCTGATGCCACTGTCACAACCACTGGAACAGTACTTTGCCCTGCTGGCAGACAGCGGCGCGCCGCAACCGCAACAGGAAATCCGCCTGAGCGCCGGCCCGTTACAACTGGAAGACTGGCTCACCGACCTGCGAGGCTCCGCCGCCAATGCCCAGCGTCTGGTGCTGCACACCGGCAAGCTGAAAGAGCGCTTCGACAAGCTCACCCGGGACTGGACCCTGCACCTGGCCGCCTGCGCCGCCGGGCATCCGCTGAACACGCACATCCAGGGACAGGATGGCCGCATTACCCTGCCTCACCTGAACCGCAGCGATGCCCAGCACTGCCTGGATCAACTGGGCCACGCCTGGCAGCAAGCCCTGTGCGAGCCCCTGCCCATCGCCTGCGCCACCGCCTTTGCCTGGCTGAAAGGGGAAGAAAAAGACAACGGCGACAACGAGGCACGCAAGGTGTTCGAATCCGGCTTTATGCACACCGGCGAGCAGGACAAGGAACCGGCCATTGCCCGCGCCTGGGCCGACTTCGATAGCATGCTGGCTGCCCGCCATGGCGACGATAGCGCCTTCGCCTACTGGACCGAGCAACTCTATGCCCCGCTCTACCAGCACGCCCAATGGAGTGAACATGGTGACAATTGAACGCACCCTTTCTCCTGTTTTCGTAGGGTGCACTGAGCCTAAGGCGAACTGCACCGTTGATGAGCGGCAAGCTGCAAGCTACAAGCTGCAACGCGGGAGAGTGCGATACCAGGCTGACTGTCCCGTAGCTGCGATTCGGTTTACTGTGACGGCGTTAGTACTCAAGTTTCGGCTTTCTTTCGGCAGAAAGTCCGGGCGAATTGAGCCTTCTGTGCTTACGCTGCTTCGTAGCTTCACCCTCTCCCTGTCCCTCTCCCCTCAAGGGAGAGGGGACCGCTCAGAAAGGCCTGGTGTCACTTCCCTGCTCTCAGCCTTGAGAGGCGCTCTCTATTGGGTCCCCTCTCCCCTTGCGGGAGAGGGACAGGGAGAGGGGGGCAGTTCATGACCAACACTCGTCCTCTCCCGATTACCTTCCCGTTGCACGGTACCCGGCTGATCGAAGCCAGCGCCGGCACCGGCAAGACCTTTACCCTGGCTGCTCTCTACCTGCGTCTGGTACTCGGTCATGGCGAAGAGAATGCCTTCTCGCGGCCACTGTTACCGCCTGAGGTTCTGGTGGTGACCTTCACCGAAGCGGCCACCGAAGAACTGCGCGAACGGATCCGCGACCGCCTGGCCGATGCCGCGCGCATCTTTGCCGATGCCAATGCAGACGCCGACGACCCGGTACTGGCCGAATTGCTCAACGACTACCGCGAGCCGGAAGACCGCGCCCGTTGTGCCCAGCGTCTGGATGCCGCCGCCCAGTGGATGGATGAAGCCGCCATCTACACCATCCACGGCTTCTGTAACCGCATGCTCAAACAGCACGCCTTCGATTCCGGAAGCCTGTTCAGCCTGGAGTTGCAGGAGGACGCCAGCGACGAACAGCAAATGGCGGCGCGGGATTACTGGCGCTCGATAATTGCCGATTTCCCAGTGAGCGCCGCCAATGCCCTGCAAAGCGAAAACCTGGGCAATCCGGATGCCTTACTGGACGCCTGCCGTCCTCTGCTCGGCTTGAAAGAAGCGGACCCGGAAGCGTTACCGCAAAGCGTCAAACACTGGCTGACACAAACCGGCCCGCAGGCCGACAAGGACCAGCAGGCCCGCCAGCAACTGGCCGCCGAGCTGCCGGACTTTGTCGAATGGGTACGCGCCGCCCGCGACAACAAGTGGCTCAACGGCAACAGCTACCGCACCACCAGCCTGCCCGGCATGTTGCAGACCCTGCAGCGCTACGCCAATGGCGAACGGCTCAACGACAAGGCCTACGACACCCTGGCAAAGTTTTCCCATGAAGGCATGAAGCTCACCAAGGCCGGTCAGGATCACCGCCCGGACTTTGCCTTCTGCCAGCAGCTGGATGCGGTCATGGAAGGCCGGGCAACCACCTCTCTGCCCCGCACCGACCTGCTCGCCCATGCCGCCGCCTGGATCGACCGGCGCGTGGACCAGGTCCGTCGCCAGACCGCCACCATGGGCTTCGATGACATGCTTAGCCGCCTGCACGATGCCTTGAAAGGCGACAACGGCGAGCGTCTGGCACACGTCATCCGCGACCAGTTCCCGGTGGCGTTGATCGACGAATTCCAGGATACCGACCCGACCCAGTACGGCATTTTTTCTGCACTCTATGAAGGGCAAGAAGGCACCGGCTGGTTCATGATCGGCGACCCCAAGCAGGCCATCTATGCGTTCCGCGGTGCCGACGTCTTTACCTATCTGAAAGCCCGTCGGGCCACCGAAGGCAACCACTACACTCTGGATAAAAACTTCCGCAGCGCCGACGCCATGGTCAAGGCGGTGAACCATCTGTTCACCTACAGCCAGAACACCTTTGGCGATGTGTTCATGATGGACAACGCCATTCCGTTTGAAGCGGTAACAGCCAACGGTCGCAAGGACGTTCTGTTAGTCGACAAAAAAGAAACATCCGGCATTACCCTGTGGGTGGACGAGCAGGAAAAACCGGTCAGCGCTGGCCAGTATCGGGATCAGCAGGCGGCCCGCTGTGCCAGTGAAATTGCCCATCTGCTTAACGGTGCCGCCAACGGCGTCACCGGCTTCCAGAAAGCCGACAGCTTCCGGCCCCTGCATCCCAACGACATTGCCATCCTGGTACGCGACCGCACCGAAGCCAAAGCCATCCGCGATGCGCTGATGGAACGCCAGGTCCGAAGCGTCTATCTGTCCGACCAGGATTCCGTGTTTGCCCAGCCGGAAGCCCATGACCTGCTGTTGATCCTGCACGCCTGCGCCACCCCGGAATCCGACACCCGGGTACGCAGCGCTCTGGCCTGTGCGGTGCTGGACCTGGCCTACGCGGAACTGGATGCCCTCAATCAGGATGAAGTGCGCTGGGAAGAAACCGTGGAGCAGTTTCACGGCTATCGCCAGCAATGGCAGAGCCAGGGTGTGCTGCCCATGTTGCGCAGCCTGCTGATGGATTTTCATGTGCCCGCCCGGCTCAGCCAGAGCCTGGACGGCGAACGCGCCCTGACCAACTTGCTGCACCTGGCGGAGCTGTTGCAGCAGGCCGCCACCCAGCTTGATGGCGAACAGTCATTGATCCGTTATCTGGAAGACACGGTTGAAGAAGGCCGCGGCAGCAGCAAGGAAAGCATCCTGCGCCTGGAAAGCGACGACGACCGGGTCAAAGTGATCACCATCCATAAATCCAAGGGCCTGGAATATCCGCTGGTGTACCTGCCCTTTATCTGCAGCTTCCGCCCGGCGGACAAGAACAAGCCGCCGCTGCGCTACCACGAAAACGATCACCTTAATGTGTCACTGGAACCGGACGACAATGTAGAGAACAAGGCGGACCATGAACGACTCGCCGAAGACATGCGTCTGCTCTACGTGGCCCTGACCCGCGCCTGCCACACCTGCACCCTGGGGCTGGCCCCCTACATCAAGGGACGCGGCAAACAGAACCAGCTGGAGAAAAGCGCCATCGGCCGCTTGCTGTTCGGCACTGGTGTGCCCAACGACGGCCTGCGTGCCGCGCTGACACCGGTGGCCCATGATGCGATCAACATCATTGAGGCGCCGGACAGCAACGCGGAATGCTATCAGCCCAAAGCCGAATCGCGGACCCTGCGTACGCCTCTGATTCCTGTGGCCCGGCAACGGCAACCCTGGTGGATTGCCAGCTACAGTGCGCTCAAACAGGTACAGGAAACCCTGGCCCCGGCAGACCCGCGTGGCGATCAACTGGCCGAGCAGCAGGACGACACCGTTATCGATGACGCCGAGCCCCTGCCCGATACCATCCACGCCTTCCCCCGTGGCGCCGCACCCGGCACCCTGCTCCACGATGTACTCGAGCAGGCCGCCAACCAGCGCTTCACGCAAACCCTGGCCGACCCCGCCGAGTTTGAAACCAGCGTGGAAGAAAAACTGCAGGCCCGGGGCTGGCAGGATTACATGGACGTCATTCGCCACTGGTGGAAGCAGGCCGTCACCACTGCCCTGCCGCTCAAAAACGACCAGATCGCCCTCAATACCTTGCACACCTATGTGCCGGAACTGGAATTCGTGTTCCCCGCCCACCAGGTCAAAGTGGCCGAGATGGATACCCTGATCCGCCAACACATTCACCCCACGCATCCGCGCCCGCGACTGGAAGCGGATATCCTGAACGGCATGCTCAAGGGCTTTATCGATCTGGTGTTCGAACACGACGGCAAATACTACGTGCTCGACTACAAATCCAACTGGCTGGGCGTGGATGACAGCGCCTACACCCTGGACGCCATGACCGACGCGGTGCTGGAAAAACGCTACGAAGTGCAATACGTGCTCTACCTGCTGGCCCTGCACCGCCTGCTGAAAAGCCGCCTGCCGGATTACGATCCCGACCAGCACCTGGGCGGCGCCGTCTATGTGTTCCTGCGCGGCCTGCAAGGGCCAGCGGCGGGCACGGTGTTTGATCGGCCGGAGACAGGGTTGATTGAAGCGCTGGATACCATGTTTGGAGGCTCATCGTGACACAGATCCCTACCACCTATTGTAGGAGCTTGCTTGCAAGCGAATGGCCCCGGATTCGCGTGCAAGCACGCTCCTACAAAAGCTCCCTGGCCGCAGGGGCCAGCCATGCAAACTGACCTGTTCTCCGCCCTCACCTGGGAAGACGCCCTCATCCTGCTGCGCGACAACAATCTGCTGCGCGATCTGGACGTGGCCATTGCCCGTTTCCTCAACCAGCAATGCCCCCAGGCAAGCTACGAAGTGCTGCTGCTCGCCGCCTTTACCAGCAATCAACAAGCCAGCGGCCACCTCTGTCTGGATCTGAAAAACCGGCAGCTGGCCACCCAGCTGTGGGGCACCAGCCCGCCGCCGGAACTGGTGACCCTGCTGCCCGGAAAACCGGACGACTGGCTGCACGACCTGCGACAAAGTCCGCTGGTGAGTCAGGATGGCAGCAGCCCGCTGGTGCTGGACGGCAGCCGCCTTTACCTGCGCCGTAACTGGGCCCGGGAAGTGTCTGTCGCCGAGGCCATCGACCAGCGACTGGCCACCGTCAGCGCGCTGCCTGTCAAGCGCCTGCGCGACGCCCTGACCCGATTATTTCCGAGCCCCGGCGACCAGACCGACTGGCAACAGGTGGCCTGCGCCCTGGCAAGCCGCAGCGGTATCGGCATCATCACCGGCGGTCCGGGCACCGGCAAAACCACCACCGTGGTACGCCTGCTAGGGCTGCTGCAAAGCCTGGCCATGGCGGATGATCAGCGATTGCGTATCCGCCTTGCCGCCCCCACCGGCAAGGCGGCGGCGCGGCTCACCGAATCCATCGGCGAACAGGTGCAGCAACTCGACGTGGTAACCGCGGTACGCGACGCCATCCCCACGGAAGTCACCACCCTGCACCGCCTGCTAGGCACCCGCCCAGACAGCCGCCACTTCCGTCACCACGCCGACAACCCGCTGCACGCGGATCTGGTGGTGGTGGACGAAGCCAGCATGATCGACATGGACATGATGGCCAGCTTGCTGGAAGCCCTGAGTCCGCACACCCGGCTGATCCTGCTGGGCGACAAGGACCAGCTCGCCAGCGTGGAAGCCGGCGCGGTGATGGGCGATCTGTGTCGCCATGCCCACCAGGGCCGCTATAAACAGAGCACCATCGATTTTGTCCAAGACACCTGCGGCGCCGACATCAGCAACTACCAGGAAACCGAACAGGCCCCGGGCAACGCCCTCGCCCAGCAGACCGCCATGCTGCGAACCAACTGGCGGTCCAAGGACAGCCCCGGCATCGGCGAACTGGCCCGAGCGGTGAACGAGGAAAACCTGCCGCAGGTGCGCAAGGCGTTCCAACAGTACAACGACAGCCTGCATCGCCATCCCCTGCGCAGCGAAGGCCAGCAACTGGAAACGCTACTACTGAACGGCAGCGGCGGCTTGCGCGCCCTGTTTAACGCAGTAGCAACGCCGCCCACACAACGACAGGATTTCGATGGCTGGGCAGCCGGATTACTCAAGCAGCTCACCCACCAGCAACTGCTCAGTGGCCTGCGCAGCGGACCTTTTGGGGTGGAACAACTGAACCAGCGCATCACCCGCCATCTGCAACAACAGGACCTGGCCCCGGAAAGGGAATGGTATCCGGGGCGGCCGGTGATGATGACCCGCAACGATTATCAGCTGGGCTTGATGAACGGTGATGTGGGATTGACCTTGCCGCTGCTGGAAGAGCGGAATGACAAACCGGAGCTGCTGCTGCGAGTGGCCTTCCAGTTACCGGACGGTCGCATCAAATGGGTACTCCCCAGCCGCCTGGACGGGGTAGAAACCGTTTATGCCATGACGGTGCACAAATCCCAGGGCTCGGAATTCAGGCATACCCTGCTGGTATTACCGGACGCCCCCCATCCGCTGCTCACCCGCGAACTGATCTACACCGCCGTCACCCGCGCCCGTGACCGTTTCACCTTGCTTGAATTCGGCAAACCAGCGGTATTGGACAGCGCCGTCAAGAAACGTACCTGGCGAGCATCGGGGTTGGCAGAGCGGCTTTTTAAATAGATTGTAGGAGCTATGCTTGCATGGCGAACCGAGCCTTAGCGAGGAAAAAACGGTGCAACATTATCCCGATTTCGCCAAATGCACTAGCGACGTCTGATGTTATCAGCCCCCCCCGCTTCGCGGTTCGCATGTCGCAGATCCCCTGGGGGACAAGCAAAGCTCCTACAAACAGAGCGCTTGGTAGAAAAGTGAGACGTAAACTCCACCAACGACCATAAAAAAACGGGATGCCGAAGCATCCCGTTTTTTGTTTCCCGAATCACGCGGTTACTTGAACTCCGCTTTCTTCTTTCGGTTTTCACGATGATGTCCGCACGGCGGTTCTTGGCGCGACCTTCGCGGGTGCTGTTATCCGCTACCGGCTTGTTCTCGCCGAAGTCTTCGGTGCTGATGCGGTCACCGCTGACCTTGCATTACCACTACTTGGTGACCCACTGGCCGTCCGGGGTACGCACATAATCACCCGCATCGGTTTTATCGATGGCTTTCTGGCCGGCCAGGCGTGCCACCTGATCCAGGGTAATACCGTTCTGTTTGGCGATACGCTCATAGGCATCACGGCGTTTCTGGTTGATATCCGCCACCAGTTCCACAGCAGCCGGGGTCGCCTTGACCACGCCCAGATAACCGTCCGGTTGTTCACCCACCATGCCCTGGCTCTTCGCCGCATCCAGATCCAGCGCAAACACCGCCATGCTCAACAGCAGGGTCAGGGTGGCAATCATGGTCTTTACAATCTTCATGGTCCCTACTCCTAAAACAGGTCGCTGTCTTCACTGAACAACTGATCGATATCCTTTTCCACCTTGAGGCGGATTTCATGATCAATCTTCACGTTCAGGTTGATGGTGATGGGCTCTTCCGGTGCCTTGAGTGCCACCGTCGGTGTGCAGGCGGGCAGCATGACCGCCGCCAGCAACAGACCCGGCGCGAGGTTTTTCATTGGCTTCTCTCCGTGCGCAGTTTCTCGGTTATATCATCGCCAATACGCAGACTGCGCATCAGCACCAGCATGTTTTCCCGATGGGTGTAGTTAAACACCACCGGCAGATTATTTCTCTGCGGATTCACACCCTTGATCGTCACCGCTGCCTCCAGCCAACCATCCCGGTCCATATTCATGTGGGCCTGAAAATCCGGAATGGTCAGCACACTGAGGCTTTCCAGTGCCAGTTTCACCGCCTGATTAGAGCTGGCCATGGACTGCACACTGGATGACGGTGGAATACGCAGGGACAGGGTTTCCTCGTTAGCCAACCTCGCCCCTTCCACCACAATAAAATCCGTACCTAGTTGCAAAGGCACATAGCCCCCAACACGCCCATCCAGAAACACCGCCGGCGGATTCTGCAGGGCAGCCACCTGCTCCAGATCAATGCGGGTAATCACCACCGGTTGGGGACGGGGTGACGGCCAGTCCAGTGCCGGCGCCCGCAGGGAGCCGCCGAGCAGATCCGCCTGGATATCGCTTAACTGCCAACGGTACAAATCGCTCGCCACCTGCAGGGACAGGTCGGTGATCGGGGTACCGATATCCAGGGTGTCCGCTGTCACCGGCCCCACACTCTTTAGAGACACCGCACCATCGCGATAGTGCCCTTCCATGGTTCCCTGAATCCCTCGGGCCGTGACGCTGCCCCAGTCCACTCCCGTATCCGCCAGGCGGATTGTCCCTTCAGCAGACAGAGTGTCACGCCATTGCCAGCTACCCTTGCCTGTGAGCGTGCCTTCCTGCGGCGTCATTGCCAGGCCCTGGCCCATAGCCGGGATCAACTGGCTGTGGACCTGAAAACTGCCTCGGGGCACTTCACCTGCCAGTGAGGCATCCGCCGTCAGCTCGCTTTGCCAATCGGCAATGGTCAGCCGTGCCGTGACTTTTTTGCCGATCAGTCGGGCGCTGCCTGCCACCACCGGCAACCGCCAGCGGGCCGCCAGCAGGCCACCACTGCGCAGTTGCACCTGACCATGGGCCCCGGCACTGCTCACCGTTACCGGACCGCTGGCCGTCACGGTGAGCGGGCGCAGCAGCACCTGTTCCACCAGCCCTTCGCTTACCGACAATCGACTGCCATCCGCCAGCACCACGGCACTGTCTTTCAGGTGCCATGGCACCTGCAGGGAAACATCACCGCCCCGGTCATAGTCCGGAATGGATGATGTGGCCGACAGCGTTCCCTGCCAACCGCCATCGGCCTGACGGAACGACACGCTGCCATCGAGTGGATAGCCGGCGTACTGACCTTTCACCGAGGCTCTGCCGCCGTAGGGTGCCCGATGCAGGGATTCCAACGGCAAGCGGAAGGCAAGACGATCATCGCCATTACGAGCGTTGAGGGTAATCGGCTTGCCCTCCAAGCCATCGCTGGCAGCCTGACCCTGCCAGTGACCGTCCAGCCGGAACCCTTGCCAGCGGCCCTGCAACGCCAGCGCTCCCTGCCACTGCCAGTGTTTGCCCTGCCACTGGAGCCGGCTGGGGCTGGCTTGCAGGCGCAGGTCTTGATAGCCCAGCACCACCGGCAACTCCGTGCCGCCGTCCAGCGTCATGGGCACTTGCAAGGGCTCTTTCCATTGCGCGGAGAGTTGTTCCGGCAACGTCAGGCTTGCCGGCGACAGGGTCAGCATTCGATCCTGCCACTGAAAATCTAGCTGGCCATCCAGCTGCGGCCCCGTCAACGTGACCTGTCCGGCACCCTGCTCCACGGAACTGTCATCGCTGCGGGCGGCAACATGAATCTGCCCTTGTGGCCCTTGCAACTGAAACTGCCCACGGGCTTGAGACAGGGCGACACCCTGCCCTTGCAGGGATAACGGTTCCGGAATCGCCAGCAGCCATTGCTCATTGAGCGACAACGGCTCGGTGAGGCTCATGTCAGCCTGCCACTGCTCGCCGTTAAAGCGGGCCTTCATTGTCAGATTGGCTTTTTGCGGCTGAGATTCCAGCCCTGCGTTCTGCAGTGTTACGTCCAGGTTGCCTGCGGGCTGCCCCTGCCAGCGTCCCTCGCCCGCAAGCTGCCAGGCACCCTGCCAGTGGGGCTGCCACTCCTGCAGCTCGCCGTTACCTTGCAGCGACCACTGCCCACCATGGCGGGCATACTCCGCCTGCATGCGGCTTTGTGAGCTCGCCACCTGAACAGACCAGTTCTGCTGTTGCTGCCGAGCCGTTAGCTGCAACGGCGGTGGCGTCACCTCCCCCATCGCGGGCAACAACAAGGTATCGATGGAAAGAGCAAAAGGCGGCGTCCAGGGCAGGGAGTCCGGCATCACAAAACCGTCATCGTCCGCAGCGGAATCACAGGCGGTGAGAGTGACCGTCCGCGTGTGGACGGTGAGGGGAAAGAGATCGCGTAGCACCAGGTTCTCACCCGCCACGGGGGCGCATTCGCCCGGCTGCCAACGCCAATGGGCCAGTGTCAGCCCCTTGTCCCAGCCGGGCTTACCCACACGCAACCCCTGGCTATACAGCAAGCCCGCCGCCACCAGTGCCAGAAACAGCACCAGCAGCAACGCATAACCAAGGCCTCGAACAACAGGCGGAAAGAATCGAACCATGTGGGTTAGAGCCAGTGCAGCAACAATGGTTCGATAGTGGTGGCTTGGCGGGGTTCTGGCAACTGCCTACCCCCTCCCGTTGGAGCCTTGCTCGCA